>LKMJ01006721.1_pt1 | contig 10842 bp, 8 predicted proteins | sample 643391 | NCBI WGS metagenome assembly LKMJ01 (sample SAMN04112250, study PRJNA286221) | soda lake metagenome | biome: soda lake; feature: Kulunda Steppe; material: water; isolation source: sample PL-Br10 brine of Picturesque Lake | place: Russia: Kulunda steppe | collected 2010-07
CCCCAATATCTGCCTCAAGGGAAGGGAACCACATCATGGCCGATCTGGGAATCCTGAATCCGAAAGGAAGCGACGCGCTCTAGGGCAGGCCGCGGCACGCCCGGCCCAGCGCCCCGTGGCCAGGCACGCCGTGAGCAGGTAGCCGCCCGTCGGCGCCTCCCAGTCGAGCATTTCGCCCGCCGCGAAAACGCCCGGGCGCGCGCGCAGCTCCAGATCCGGCGTCAGCGCCGCCCAGCACACCCCACCCGCGACCGAGATCGCCTCGTCGATCGGCCGCGGCCCGTCGAGCGGCACCGGCAGCGCCTTCACGAGTGCCGCCAGCCGCTCGGGATCGCGCGGCAGCGGGCGGGCGAGCTCGTTCATCAGCGCGAGCCGCGCGCCGCCGATCCCCAGCCCCTTGCGGAGGCGATTCGCGGTGCTCTCGCCTGCGGGACGACGCGCGAGCCGGGCGGCGATGTCGTCTGCCGATCGGTCGGGCGCCAGATCGAGCCGCAGCGCCACCCCCTCGCGCAGCGGCCGGCTCACCGCATAGATCCCGCCGCCCTCGATGCCGTGCGCCGAGATCACCACCTCGCCGCGCACCCTTGCCGGCCCCGCCATCAGCGCGATCCCCTTGAGCGGCGCGCCGAAATGCGCCCGCATATGCGCCGACCAGTCGCGCGCAAAACCCATATTGGCCGGCGCGAACGGCGCGAGCTCGACCCCTTCATGCGCCAGCCAGGGCGCCCAGGCGCCGTCCGATCCGAGCCGCGCCCAGCTCGCGCCCCCGAGCGCGAGCACCGTCACCCCGGCGCGCAGGTCGCGCCGGCCCTCCGGCGTGTCGAACCGCGCTGCCGGCCCCGCCCAGCCGCACCAGCGCCAGCGCCGGCGCAGCGTCACACCGAGCCCGTCGAGCCGCGCGAGCCAGGCCCGCAGGAGCGGCGATGCCTTCATCCCGACGGGAAACACCCGACCCGAGGACCCCGTGAACAGCCTCACACCGAGCCCGCGAGCCCAGTCCTGCAAGGCATCGGGGCCGAACGCGGACAGCATCGGGGCGAGTGGATCGGACGCCTCGGCATACTGCGCCAGCACCCGTTCGAGCGGCGCATCCATGGTCAGGTTCAGCCCGGACTTGCCGGCCATCAGGAACTTGCGCGCCGGGCTCGGGCGCGCCTCGGCCACCATCACATGCCGACCCGCGCGCGCGAGCTCTTCAGCGGCCATCAGGCCGGCCGGCCCCGCCCCGATCACGAGCGCATCGATCTCGGTCATCCGACCTCCCTGACCGGCGCGCAACGCCGGCCGTGCGCCGCACCGAAGCCGTTGAACGACCCCGGTGGGTGGCGCGGGCAAAATCGCCGGGTCAGTGGTCGGGCGCGATCGCGTCGCGCAACCCGTCGGTAATCTCGAAAAGAAGCGCCTCGTCCTCGCATTCGGCCATGATCCGCACCAGCGGCTCGGTGCCGGATTTGCGGATCAGCAGCCGCCCGCAATCGGCGAGCCGCCCCTCGGCCACACCGATCGCGTCGCGCACCGCGGGACGCGCCAGCGGATCGTCCGCCGGATCGTAGCGCAGGTTCACGAGACGCTGCGGCACCGGCTCAAAGCGGTGCGCGAGCGCGCTCGCGCTCTGGCCCGTCTCAGCCATAACGGCAAGAAACTGCAGCCCGGCGATCAGCCCGTCGCCCGTGGTGGCGTGATCGGTCATCACGATATGGCCCGATTGCTCTCCGCCGAGATTCCGGCCCCGCGCCCGCATCGCCTCCACGACGTAGCGATCGCCGACCTGTGTGCGCTCGAGGGCGATGCCGCGCCCGGCGAGGAATCGCTCGAGCCCCAGATTGGACATCACCGTGGCCACCAGCGTGTCACCGGCGAGCTTGCCCGCCGCGGACCAGCGCTCGGCAAAGAGCGCGAGCAGCTGATCGCCGTCCGCCACGGTCCCGCGCTCGTCGATCAGCATCAGCCGATCCGCATCGCCGTCGAGGCAGAGCCCGAGATCCGCGCCCTGCTCGCGCACCGCCGCGACCGCCGCGGCGGTATCGGTCGAGCCACAGCCGAGATTGATGTTGTAGCCGTCAGGCGCCACGCCGATCGGGATCACCTCGGCGCCGAGTTCCCAAAGCACCTCGGGCGCGGCGCGCCACGCCGCGCCATGCGCGCAATCGATCACCACCTTGAGCCCCGACAGCCGGACCCGGCGCGGCAGCGTCGTCTTGGCGTATTCGACGTAGCGGCCGGCGCCGTCATCGATGCGCCGCGCCTTGCCGATATTTTCGGGCGGGGCGGGCGCGATCTCGCCGTCGAGGATCGCCTCGATCTCGTCCTCGGCGGCGTCGGAGAGCTTGAAGCCGTCCGGGCCGAAGAACTTGATGCCGTTGTCCTGATGCGGGTTGTGCGACGCCGAGATCATGATGCCCATATCGGCGCGCATCGAGCGCGTCAGGTAACCCACCGCCGGCGTGGGCACCGGACCCAGCAGCAGCACGTTCATCCCCGTCGAGGTTAGCCCGGCGGTGAGCGCGTTCTCCAGCATGTAGCCCGAGCGCCGCGTGTCCTTGCCGATCACGACGCGGTGGTCGTTCGTGCCGTCGCTGCGGAAGAACCGCCCCGCCGCCGCCCCGAGGCGCAGCGCCATCTCCGCCGTCATCGGGTGTGTGTTGGCGGTGCCACGCACACCGTCCGTGCCGAAGATCCTGCCCCTCATCGCGCCCCTCCTTGCGTGACCGCGCGCCACAGTGCCAGCGCCTGCCGGCTCTCGGCGGCGTCGTGCACCCGCAGCACCTGCACCCCTTGTGCCACCGCCGCCAGCATCACCGCAAGCGATCCGGGCATCCGCGCGGCGCCTCCCTCGGCGCCGCCGATGGCGCCGATGAACCGCTTGCGCGACGCGCCCAGAACGATCGGGCAGCCGAGCCCGTGCAGCAATGACAGCCCGCGCAGCAGCGAAAGATTGTGCTCGACGGTCTTGCCGAAACCGATCCCGGGATCGACCAGCAGGCGCGCGCGGTCGATCCCGGCGGCCTCGGCGGCGGCGACGCGCTCGGCGAGCATGTCGTAGACATCGAGCAGCACGTCGTCGTAGCGCGGATCGTGCTGCATGGTGCGCGGCGTGCCCTGCGCATGCATCACGCAGACCGGCACCCCGGCGCTCGCGCACAGAACCGCGAGCGCGGCGTCGTGGCTGAGCGCGGAGACGTCATTGACCATGCCCGCCCCCGCTTCGAGGGCCGCCGCGGCGACAGAGGCCTTGCGGGTATCGATCGAGATCGGGGTGCGCACGCCACCGGCGCGCAGCGCGGCGATCACCGGCGCGGTGCGCGCGATCTCGTCGCGCGCCGGGACCGGATCGGCGCCCGGGCGAGTCGATTCGCCGCCGATATCGATGATGTCGGCGCCGCCCTCGGCAAGGGCACGCCCGCGCGCGCGCGCCGCGTCCGGCGCGAGGAAGGCGCCGCCATCCGAAAAGCTGTCCGGGGTCACGTTGAGAATCCCCATCACCCGCGGCACGTCCAGCGACATGCCCATCAGCGCAGGGCGCGGCGCGGTGAGCCTTGCGCGGGCGGTCTCGGGCAGGTCGGCGGCCGGGATCGTGCGCGGCGGGGCGTCGCGCGCCAGAACCTCGACACGGTCGAACCAGCACCAGCCCCCGGCCAGCGTCAGCGCGCCGGCGGGACGGGCCGGGTCGGTCATCGCGATGGGGCGGAAATAGCGCATTCCTAGAGGCCTACGTCGCCCCGGCGGGGGAGGCAAGCCTCACGGGGCGGCCATCTCGATGCGGATGCGGCTTCCGGCCGAGGGCGCGGCGCAGCCGACCAGGACGAGCCTCTCGGCGGCCAGCGTCTCGGCCAGCCAGAGCGACAGCGCCACCGCATCGCGCTGCGGGGCGGTGGGCCCGTCCACCGCGTCGAGCACGAGCTTGGAGGGGGCCCAGACGATCATCTGCCGCTGCCGGATGGCCCAGTCGATCTCGGTGCGGCTCTGCACCACCACGCAGCGCGGATCTTGCCCCGCCAGCATCCAGGCGTTCTGCTCGATGGCGAGCAGATCGATGCGCCGCTGCGCGGCCGGCGCGGCGCTCCGCGGTGGCGGCGAATCGGGCAGCCCCACGCACAGCACCACCGGCGCCCCGGACGCCGCGAGCGCGTCGAGCCGCGCGCCGAGCCCGGCATCGGCGATCGCCGCGTTCGACAGATGCACCACCAGGGGGTGCAGCGGCGCTTCGGCATCTTCGGCCTCGCGCACCGGCGCCGCCGCGCGCGCGCGCGAGATCTCGACACCCAGCGCGCCGGGCCCGCGGTCGAGCTTCTCGATGCGCAGGAAGACCCGCATCGCCTGCGGCGCGTGCAGGACCCGCTCGGCAATACGCTCGGCGAGCGTTTCAAGAAGGTTCACCCGCTCGCGCGCAAGCTCCCCCGCGATCGCCTCGGTGATGCGGTCATAGGACAGGATGCGATCGACATCGTCGCCCGGCGGCGCCGCGGGCGTCACGACTTCGACAACGACATTGAAGCACAGCCGCTGTCGCACGCCGCGCTCGCCCTGAAAGGCGCCGATCTCGGCGGTGACGACATAATCGCGCAGGCTGATGCGGTCGCGCGGATCTGCGGCGGCGGTCGCGGCGGCGCGTGCCTCCGGGTGGGCGAAGGCCAGCCTTGTATCGGTTGTCATCAGCGCGCCCCGACACCCGCCATCACGATCCGGTTCGCCTGCATCGGCACCGATCAGTTGCCCGAAAGCCGGGTCGGCCGGCGGTAGAAGCGATGCACACCGAATTGCGCGGTCTTGTCGAAGCGATCGGCCCAGTCTGGCGCGACGGCGGTGGAGTGGAAATGCGTCGCGCCATCGGTGAGCGCGCGCGGCGCATCGGCGAGCATCACATTGGCGATACGACCGGCCAGCGCATGCGCACCGGTCTCGTTGATCGCCTCCGAATTGCCGTCACAGGTGAAGGAGAACTGGCAGCCGCCGCCATTCTGCGCGCCCTCATAGACGATATCGCACACCTCGTCGGGGTATTCGGCGGCATCCTTGCGGTTCAGGATCACCTCGGCGACCGCGAACTGTCCCTTGAGCTTTTCGCCGCGCGCCTCGTGATAAAGCGCTCCGGCCAGGCACTCCCAGGACTCGCTCTCTCCCTCGGCGGGGAATTCGGCGAGCCAGTCGCGATCGTAAAGATCCGACGCGCCGGTATCGTCAAGCGGCGGATCGGTCAGGAGCGCGTCGAGATGGTCGGGCGACACGCCGCCGAGCGCGGCGCTTTCCTGGTCCACGAGCGCACCCATCTGCGCCGAGAAATCGGCCCCGCCCGAGGCCGCGCCCTGCGTCGTGGCGAGCGTTGCTGCCATCGCACAGGCCGCCATGCGTGCGGTTGCGTGCATTGCGAACATCCTCGTTCCCGGTCCCTGCGTCCGGGGCATCCCCGGATAGCCGCGCCGTTTACACGATCCGATCGCTTGCGTCCAGCCGCGCGGGGTGCTCAGCCGCCGGGGGGGGCCGCGTCGCGCGCCGAGATCACGCCGGAGGCCATCATCCGCGTGATGTCCTCGGGGGTGCAGGCGGCGAAAGCCGCGAGGATCTCGCGCGTGTGCTCGCCCAGCCGCGGCGGCGGGTAGCGATAGCTCACCGGCGTGGCGCTGAACTTCAGCGGGCTCGCGACCAGCGCGACGCTCCCGCCGGCGGCATCGGGATAGTCCATCTCGATGCGCATGCCGCGTGCGCGCACATGCGGATCGTCGAAAACCTCGTCGATATGGTTCACCGGCCCGGCCGGCACCCCGACCTCCTCGAGCCGCGCGAGCCAGTCGGCCGAACCCCGGCGCGCCATCTCGGCCTCGATCTCGGCGTCGATCGCGTCGCGGTTGGCGATGCGCGCAGCGTTGGTGGCAAAACGCGGATCGTCGGCCAGCTCGGCGCGCCCGGCGACCTCGCACCAGCGGCGAAACTGCGCATCATTTCCCACGGCGAGCACGACATAGCCGTCCGCCGTCGCATAGACCCGGTAGGGCACGATGTTGGGATGCGCATTGCCGCGCCGCATCGGACGCTCGCCCGACAGGAAATAGTTCGTCGCCTCGTTGATCAGCCAGGACACCTGCGTATCGAGCAGCGACGCGTCCACATGCTGGCCCTCGCCGGTGCGGTCGCGGTGGCGCAGCGCCGCGAGGATCCCGATGGTCGCGTAGAGTCCGGTCGTGACATCGGTGATGCCCACGCCGACCTTCATCGGCGGTCCGTCCGGCGCGCCGGTAATGCTCATGATGCCGCCCATCGCCTGGGCGAGATAATCGTAGCCCGCGCGGCGCGCATAGGGCCCGTCCTGCCCGAAACCGGTGACGGAGCAATAGACCAGCCCCGGAAACCGCACGCGCAGCGATTCGTAATCGAGCCCATAGCGCGCCAGCGTGCCGGTGCGGAAATTCTCGATCAGCACGTCGCACCCGGCGAGCATCTCGAGAAGCAGCGCGCGCCCGTCCTCGGTCGTGAAGTCGATCGCGACCGAGCGCTTGTTGCGGTTCGACGACAGGTAATAGGCCGATTCCGCCATCGGCTCGCCGTCGCGGCCGGTCAGGAAGGGCGGGCCCCAGCGGCGCGTATCGTCGCCGGCACCGGGCTTTTCGACCTTGATGACCTCGGCGCCGAGATCGCCGAGGATCTGCGTGCCGGTGGGCGCTGCGAGGATGCGCGACATGTCGAGCACCCGGACCCCGTCGAGCGGCCCCGCCATCACGACGCCTCCCGCACGCGGCCCTCGCGCCGCTGCGGCAGCTTCCATCCCAGCGTCTGCCCCGCAATCAGCGTGCGCAGCACCTGCGCCGTGCCGCCGCCGATGGTGAACATGCGCACATCGCGCAGCATTCGCTCGATCGGCAGGTTGCGCGAATACCCGGCCGCGCCGTGAAGCTGCAGCGCGTCATTGACGACAGCGACCGCCGATTCCGAGGCGAAGAGCTTGGCCTGCGCGGCCAGCGCCGGATCGGGGAAAGCGCTGCCGCCGGGCCCGTGCGAGCGCGCCGCCGCGTGCAGCATCGTTCGTGCCGCGGTCACCTTCGTCGTCATGTCCGCCAGCATCCATTGCAGCCCCTGGAACTCGCCGATGGGGCGGCCGAACTGTTCGCGCCTGCGCAGGAAGTCGGTGGCGATCTCCGTCGCGCCGGCGGCCACGCCCATCGCGACCGTGCCCGCCCCGACGCGCTGGCTGTTATAGGCGTTCATCAGCTCCGCGAAGCCGCGCTTGAGCCCGCCCGGCGGCATCACGAGCCGGTCGGCGTCCAGCTCGAGCCCGTCGAATTCGAGCTCCCCCTCGGGGATGCCGCGCAGTCCCATCGTGGGCTCGCGCCTTACCATGCGCAGCCCCGCATCCGCGTCGCGCAGCGCGATGAAGCCGCCGATCCCCTGCTCGGTGCCCGAGGCATCGAACACCCGCGCAAAGATCAGGTGCAGCCGCGACACACCCGCCCCGGTGATCCAGTGCTTGCGCCCGGTCAGGACATAGCCGTTGCCGCGCGCATCCGCACGCGTGGTCATCGCGGTGGCGTCGCTGCCGGCCTCGGGTTCGGTGATGCAGATCGCGGGCTTGTCGCCGGCGAGCACCAGCTCCGCCGCCATGGCGCGCTGCGCATCGGTGCCGTATTGCATGATCGCCGAGATCGCGCCCATATTCGCCTCGACCACGATCCGCGCCGTCACGGTGCAGACCTTCGCCATCTCCTCGATCACCAGCGCCGCCTCGAGGAAGGACCGCCCGCCGCCACCCAGCGCGCGCGGGATCGTCATGCCCATGAAGCCCGCCTCGGTGAGCGCGCGCACATTGTCCCAAGGGTACTCTTCGATGCGATCGACCTCGGCGGCGCGCGGCGCGATCACCTCATGCGCGAGCCGGGCCGCCGCGCCGCGCAGGGCCTCCTCCGTCTCGCTCAGACCGATGCTCATGCCGTCCTCCTCCAGCCGGGTACTCCCCCGGTCTTCTAGACCCGGCCCGGCGCAGGTTCAACGCTGCAGGCGGGCGGACGGACACGGGACGCGGCCGGCAGGAGGGTCGTCGCCGGGTTACAGCCGCGCCAGGCCGCGGGGCGCACACGGCGACGTCGCGGCGCTAGCCGCGCGGCGCGCTGCCCACCCCATCCTTCTCGGGCGCCCCGGCTTTCTTGGCGTCGGCGCTTTCGACCGTGGTGCCCTCGGATGTGTCGGCGTCGGCCACCGTCCCACTCGCGGCCTTTCCATCCCCGGCACCACCCGCGGAGCGGTCGGCGCCGTCCGGAGTCCCGGCGATCAGGGGCAGCATTTCGGTCTGGGTCGGGCTCGGCGTGCTGTCCTGCGGCGGCTCGCGCCAGCTCAGCGTGTCGAAACCGGTGCAGTTCTCGCAGACCGCCACCCAGCGCGGGTGGATGTGATGGCATGCCTCGCAGACCCATTGCGGTCCGCGCGGCGCGCTCAGCGCCCGGGTGAGCCAGCCGCGCACCACGGCGTCCTCCGACCCCTCGCCGCGCTCGATCGCGGCCATGATCGTGAGAACCCGCTGATTGGGGCTCTTCTCGACGAGATCGCCGAGCGCGCGGCGCGCGGCGGGGAAATCCTCCGCGGCGATGTTGAGCTCGGCGAGCAGCATCTTGGTCTCGGGGTGGTTCGGGGCCTGCTTGGTGAGCGCGGCGAACCGCTTGAGCCGCGCCGCCTGGGTCTCGCGCGGGGCGATCTCGGCGAAGGCGGCGGCGAGCTCGGGATGCGGCTGTGTCGCCCAGGCCTTCTTGATGATATTCGTGGCCTTGCGCGCATTGCCGTCGGCGATCTGTGCGCGCGCGGCCATCACGGCGGCGGGGACGAGATCGGGCGCCAGGCGGTGCGCCTCGAGCGCGGCCGCGTGGGCACCGGCGCTGTCGCCCTCGGCCTGCATATGCATCGCCTGCTGAAGCGTGAGGATGCCGTCGCGGCGGTAGAACACGTCGCGCGGAAGCGCGCCATGGCGCTTCTTTTCGAGCAGCGTGCGCCGCGCTCCGGCCCAGTCGTCCTGGTCGGCCTGAAGGCGCAGCAGGATGTCCTGCGTCTCGGTGTGGCCGGGCTTGAGGGTGAAGGCCTTGCGCGCGAGCTTGAGCGCGGTCTCGGTGTCACCCTCGTCGAGCTTCTGGCGCATCACGCCGCGCAGCCCCACGAAGCGGGTGCGCTCATCGCCGAGCAGGCGCTTGTAGTATTCCGTCGCGAGCGGCCGGTTGCCTTCCATCGCGGCGGCCTGCGCCGAGATCAGGTTGGTCAGCTCCGGCTTGCCGAGCAGCTTCTCGGCCTTGGCCGCCTTCTTGCGCGCCGCTGTGCCCTCGCCCGAGGCCAGCGCGAGCAGGCCGTCGGTGAGCGCCTGAAAGCCGCGCCGCTCGCGGTTTCGGGTGAAGAAGCGGGTCAGCGCGGTCTCGTCGCCGTTGAGAAAGCGCAGCACCGCGAAGGTCAGCGCGACGAGCTTGAACAACAGCCACAGCGCCGCGAGCGTGACGAGGGCCACGATGACGAGCTGCAGAGGCGCGAGGGTTATCTCGGTATCGGCCATGGCGATCCGCAGACCGCCATCAGATTCCATCAGCAATCCCGCGCCATAGGTGAGCCCGGCAACGATCGCGACGAAGATGAGTATCTTGAGGAGTGACCAGATCATTCATCGGCCCCTTCTTGAGGCGCGAGCGCGGCGGTGAGGGTATCGACCGCGCGCCGTGCCGCCACGCGGTCCTCTGCCGCGGCGATCCACTCGGCCATGGCCTCGCGCCCGGGCTCGGGCAGGACCTCGAGCTCCTCGAGCGTGCCGGACAGGTTGCCGTCGCGCAGCGCCGATTCGGCGCGCGAGAGCACGGCGTCGGGATCGTCACCGTCGCGCGGCGACAGCGACCGCACCCCGAGCTGGCCGCGCAGGAAACTCTCCACGCGCTCGCTCACGCCGGCATCGTCGTCAATGTCGCGCAGCGACGCCGCGAGCGCATCGCGCGCCGCATCCGGATAGCTCTCCTGCAGCGCGGTGACGGTGGGCACGCCCTCGGTGCGCTCGGCGAGCTCCTCGGGCACGTCATGGCCCGCCTCGCGCACCGTGGCAACGGCGTCGTCGAACTGCGCGCCGGTTTCGATCGCGGCCTCGATTCGCGCCAGCGCGGCATGGGCTGAGACCCGCCCTTCGGCCGCATCAACCTCGCCCCGCAGCGCGGCGGCGGCCTCCTCGGCCTCCTCGAGCCGCGTGCGCAGATCCGATTCGAGCCCGGACATCGAGTCGCCGAGCGCGCCGACCTCGCCCTCGAGCGAGTCGAACTCGGATTCGAGCGCGTCGAGCCGGCCGGTGGTGTCGGCGATCATCTCCTCGAGCTCGGCGATCTCGCGCTCATAGGAGGTGATGGCCGCCTCCAGCGCGTCGACGTCGAAATCCTCGCCCTCGGGGGGGCGCCGCTCGAGCTCGTTCACCCGGTCCGTGACCTCGTCGAGCCGGCCGCCGATTTCCTCGAGCGCGGCGACGCGGTCCTCGAGCCCCGCGACCGCACCGACTTGTTCGGCGACCTCGTCGATACGCTCGCCGAGCGCGGCGCCGTCCGCGTCGGCGGCCTCGGCCGATTCGCGCGCCGCCGCGGCGGTATCGCGCGCATCCTCGGCCATTGCCGCGATCTCGTCGAGGCGCTCCGCGTCGGCACCCTCGGCGACCTCGGATTCAAGCGCGTCGATGCGCGTGGTCTGATCGTCGATGCGCTGTTCGAGCGCGGCGAGATGATCCTCGTTGACCACCGCGAGCGGCCAGCCCTCGGGGATCAGATACTCCGCCGCGGCAAAGCCGATCCCGGCCGCCGCGACACCGCCGAACAGGAGCGCGATGACCCCGCCGCGCCCCCGCCGCGGCGGGGGCGCGGG
>LKMJ01006722.1_pt1 | contig 10842 bp, 16 predicted proteins | sample 643391 | NCBI WGS metagenome assembly LKMJ01 (sample SAMN04112250, study PRJNA286221) | soda lake metagenome | biome: soda lake; feature: Kulunda Steppe; material: water; isolation source: sample PL-Br10 brine of Picturesque Lake | place: Russia: Kulunda steppe | collected 2010-07
AGACGTTCTCTTGAGCGTTCTCCCCACCTTCAAACCAATCAGGAGAGGTCTGCTGGCTTGTCTGCCCGCAACCCTCCTGATCCTCACTGACCCCCCCTTTTCTTTTCTGGTGAAGGGGCTTTTCTTCATAAGTGGCCCCTTTTCCTTAATTGATGTGAGGAGCTTTTTGCTGCTTGCGTAGTTTTTCTTTTTTTCTTTTTTTCTTTCTGTAAAGGAAAAAAAAGATGTCCACATCCTCAGAGTGTCTCCTTGGACATGGTGACAGTGCTTCTCTGGGTACAACAATTGTTTCCTAATTTGATTGAGTGAAATGAGGCTGTCTGTGGCAATATGAATATGTTCGTGTGTAACAGCAGCATTTACAACAGCCAGTTCTGCTCTCCCTATGGTGTTGGTAATACCAGCACCATTTGACTCCTACATATGTTCTATATGTGCTGGCATCCAAGCATGAGAGGGCTGTCTACACTAGCCGACAATAGGAAGATTCATTGACGAATAGTGCCTCAAGTATAACACATCAAGGTCAGCTGTGGCATTGGAGTATCTCAGACAGTATAAGTCACACAAAAACGAAATCTGGGGTCAAGGGTTTAATCCTCGCGAGCTTCAGCAGATTCAACTGGTCAAAGATGCTCCATCAAGCAGTCTTGCTGGCGTAAACAACGTACCTGTCATGAATTTGGAATTACAAAGAAAAAACCAAGTTTTAGGAATTTGAGACATGCAAAGATCGAGGCAAGTGGAATGGAGCTCGCGGATGTAAGACATTGCATGAAGACTGAAAGCAGTCTGTTGTCACGCTAGATAGGTGCAGTGCCAGATTTATGCTGCATTGTAACCAGGAAATTGGTTGAATCAATTTGTGGAGTATTTGGTCCTGTTGTCAATGAAGCTATAGCCGTATTATGGTCATGCCACAAGTCTATTTGGTGTGCAGCAATCTCTAAGTGTGACATTGTGGCAAAGGCTGGTGCCAAACAGGCAGGCCAAACACTTACATGGGGTCTGATCGGCCGGGATTAGGTGAAATGTCGCTGCACTTGGCAGGCTCAAAGCCACCCGCATAGTGATAAAAGGCGCCAACAAGCCATATCTGCAAGCATGATCAGCGAGCACATCCTAGCTCAAGAAAAGAGAATTTGCATGGCCATTTTGCACAAACACAGGGCTAGAGCAATTGAGCATTGCATCAGCCTGCAGCAGCGCCTACACTTGGGCAAAGGCAACCAAGTCAAGCCTTGGTGCCGAGGCAGGCACCACCTGAGGTATCAACACACTTATTTGTAGTAAGAAAGGTTTCAAAAGTACCCATTTGTAGCAAGGAAGGTATTAACACACTGGTTTGAAGCAAAAAAGCGCACATGGTCAGGGTCTGATGTGGAAGTCCAGATCTGCGTAGCTTTTGTAGGGAAGCACCGGTTGGAGAAGCTCATGTAGGCCGTGCCCCCGGGCTTCAGTACCCTCCTGATCTCGTTGAAAATCTGGATGGGCAACAGAAGAAGGCAGAACAGGCATTATCAAAATTTTGTTGAGAGGCATAAATTGTGAATGCTGTGGGCACACACATGAGGCAATGTTCATGTGTCCTTGAAAGACACTTGAACGCCGCACCTCGAGAGGCTTCGTGAGGTAGTCAACAGACACACAATTTGTGACCACATCAAACGTGTTGTCCGGATAGGGCAGGGATGGCTCGATGTTAAGGTCACGAACTGTCCACTCTGTGAGCTGCTTGTTCTGTTTAAGCTCCTCCGCATCTGCGCGTGCAATCATGTTGAAGGAGAGCATGAAGGGGGAGCAAGTGAGAATTGAGGGCATGGTACACAGCAGTTCATTTGGCACAACTCACTCATTCCAAGCCCTGCCACTTTGGCAGCTTTGTAGCCTTCAGGGTAGTGGCTCACCCAAGAAGAGCAGATGTCCAAAATAGCTGTATCTGACCTCCCAGACTCCGGGAAAACTTGGGAGTAAAACCTGAATTCCACAAGAGGGGAGGATATGGCAGGCAGCTCATCACTTATGCCTTCAAACTTGTTTATTTATTTCCTCTTTACAGTGGCAGGCCTAGTGCACTGATTTCAAACACATATGTGAGCTTGAGAGGGCTGACTGAAAGCAGGCTATAAATCGTGCTCTTATGCTTAGGTTTCTGATTTCTTCACGGCAGACGCACAAGTGCTATAGCATCTTTTGACAAGAGCCTAGAGGACTTAAATGCAGCCAAAACTCACTTGGTCAGCGCTCCAATTGCAGGCTGATCGATGTGAGTCACCAGCCTTGGGTAGCTGTAGAAAATACTGTCAGGCTGCAACAAGATGCGGAGCAAGTAACGAAGTTTTTGCCCATTCAGATTAGCATAGGGCCCATGGTGCCCAGGCGTTCTAATTACTTGAAGCCCTTCTTTACAGATCTATGTGTGTCAGTAACCAGTTTCATGATACAACCACTGAGACACATGCCAAAAAAAAGGATGAAAAAAGGAAAAGAAGACAGGCCCTTGGACGCACCAATTCATCGTATCGCGCGAAGTCCTCGGGGGAGAAGGGCCAATTCTCAGGATACTTTGGGTCATCAAGAACCTGAAGCCATCATCATACAGTTTGCTATATTCCCACCCTAACCAACTTAAGAGAGTGCATGGGGTCTGATGCAAACCATAAATATTGAACAAACTAGAGCACGCATGCTCAAAGAAAGCCTGTATGACCTTACAGTTGAATAGCAAAGTACTGCACGGCATGGACAAGGAGGACATGGAGAGGGCTGCACAAAGCGGCCATTTGCACAAAATTGAGTACCAGATGCACAGAAGCAATCAAGCGATTGGAGTGAGCCAAAGCTCTGCTTGTACTTTTACACTCTATCAATCTGCACCATAACCAGCTTATCAAATGAAATGAAGCAGTGTCTTATCCAAAATATAGAAGACGCAGGTATGCAATTGAGCGCCCGTCAACTGCCCAACCAACTTCCCACAGGCATCAGCACCGTCCTACAATGCACCTGTAAAACATCTGGCCAGATCCGTCCACAGAATTGTATGCTTCTTTAAAATTACAGGTATATTTCATTCATGACGTTTGGGACATTGAGCTGCCCATCTAAGCAGAAGCCTATTGGTCTACCCTGATCTATTTTGATGAGTACCTTTTCATACTTGGACCCCGAGCTGGCCGTGGCCATGTGGCTCCTGCCACTTGATTGTAATCCTGCGTCACCGAGCAAGGTCCCCCCAAGGATAGCGCCACCTAGCAAAGAACGCCTGCTCACAGCCACGCAATCGTGTACAACATCGATCACCCATGTCGCATGGCTTGTCATGGGTTCTCAACTGAGCAGAAGAAGCATCCAAGAAAGGCCAATTCCGTGCTTAAATGTGTTTGAGCTGAAGCAGGCAGTGGAGTTGGCAAGGCTGCCCGTAAAAAGCAAGCGGAGAGGCAAGCTTGCAGGCAAATGGAATACCTGTGCAGGCAAGTGGAGCTGGTTGCGATAGACTTGCAAGCAGGGACTACCCTGAAAGATTGCCTGACAATTCCAGCTGCAGGGGCTGCAAACACTGGCGCACTTCCACCCAAAGTTCTGTGAGGGATGATGCGCGAAGCGGCATGAACCAACATCTTCAAATCAATCAATTAATTATTGTCGTGAATTGTACTTAAGTAACTGACGCCGAAATTGTACTTAAGTAAATTGTTACTGGCCATCGTAGTAGGCACGTTAATGAGGACACTCGGAAGGACTCCTCTGATCCATAAGTCTATCCTCTTGAGGGCTCTGAGATCATCCTCTGCATCATTCTATGACAGTGTGCGCTTGGACTTCATCTGCTGTTGGCTCAGCAGGTAGTCTCCGAAGAAGTCTAGCCGGATTTCCTGCAACAACTGACATTGGCTCGACATCCCGCGTCACAACCTGCAAATGATGATGTTGGCCAACTTTGTGTCTGGCCCAGACAGTCTGGGGCTCCTGGCACTGGACACATGCATTGAGGCCAGTGCACAGCCTTCCGGTAGTGTGTTTGTTTTCATGATATGTGACCTAAGGTTTCTCAGTAGACCCACCGAGCCTGCGCCAACCACAGCCCCTGTTGATAAAGAACAGGCACACAAGCAGAGGTGAGCTTGACCAGACATCAAGTCACAAATTGAGTTCCAGGAAATTTAACTCAAGACCAAGTACCAAGGGATTGCATCAGGTGCATCACTGATGCTCACCAGCGCCAATGGTGATATTTCCAAGGATCATGCAGCCGGCTCCAAGCCAAACATCATCGCACACAGTGATGCTGCAGCCGAATTCTGCACCCTGGACATCAAGTTCAGACATGAAAATGATAAGCTTGTCCTCGTAAATCCGGACTCCTTGAAAATGATTATGGACTAGAGTATGCTCTGAGTGATTGACTTTGAGTCTAGGTTGGAGCGTCTAGCTGAGCTCTTATCAAGATCACTTGGATTCCTTACCTGCGTGCCATTCCGTAGAGCAGGATGCACTGGGTGTGTGGCACCAAGTAAGGACACATTCGGCCCGATGAGGACTCTGTAGAAGGAGGACATTGTTGTATTAAACACTGCTGCCTGTCCACCCCTGCCTACGTGCCCCCTCCACCCCTGCTGGAGCTAGCAATTGACAGGATGCCATCAAGATGTGATCTGAAGCTTTGGGCCCACCTGTCGCCGATCCTGATGTATCCACAGTCTGTAATAAGCACATTGTAATTTAAGTATACATCCCTGCATAATTTACAGAGGTCAAAGAGCTTGCACATAAACGTGCAAGAGCATGATGAGACCTGTCTGTGCCACCTCAGCTGTCAAACCTTCCAAATGTTATATAGCGACCAAAGTCACACTTGAAACCCTTCTCAATCCATGGGTATGATCCCTGCATGCCATACAAATGGTTTTGCAAGTTCAAGAGCTATATTTGTCTTTACATGGGGTCATTCCGGCTATGTTGACTGAAGCGTGTCCTCTGAACATGTAATCCTTGAAGCTGGCTGCACACCAAATTAAATGACTGCACTTCTGTCCAGGTATGAACTGGCTGCCAGATGCAGAAGCTCAAAAACTACCAGCTTCCGCATTGGCACTGTTTTGGCCCTCAAAAACGAAGACCTTCTCACAATGCATATGCATGCACGCTAGTCCGTCACATACGTGCAGATAGCACCGGACAGTGACAATGCAGCCCACGCGCTGACATTCCTTTTGCCGAAAAGTGCAAGTTGATGCCCACCTCTATAAGTGAGCCAAAAAGCTGCCGCATAATTTTTGTTCGCTCCTCCTCCTGATGAATTGGGAGAGTATCTCTGCTCAACCAACAGTCGGGCAACCTTTCGCTCCTCAACAAGTATAGGGTCATGCCCTGCGCGCATACATGCATGCGCCAGTGTCCTTGTGCATACACCCATAACCTCATATCGATGGTGAAATTATACCTTGGTGATAGGGTTTGCCTATCAGCATACGATCTTTTTGCGAGCCAGGGGGGAGATCTGGCATGATGGTATGAAATATGAAATTCTACATAAATCAGGGATTCGTATTCCGACCATAGGAATGCGGTCGATACTTGTTGAATTTCATCAAGTTTCATACAGTGCCTTTCTTTTACCCTTTCGAGTAATCACAATCGGCCATTATTGGAATCCATCCATTTAACATATATTCCTCTATCTATTTCTCAATACTTACTAAGGATTTTTCCTCAATATTTACAAGGTATTTATCGGTGTCATGATTGGAATGGGGACCATGAATGGACCCCTTCGGCGGGTTCCTGCCCCCTGATTCGCAGCTACCAGCCTCCTTCCCGGATACTCAGGACCAGGATGCGCTTACCAACCCAGGTCTTCCAGGAGGCCTGTCTGCAGAGCAGCCGGGAGGAACAGCCCTGGATCTTATGGGACCCACTCAGCAGCAGCAGCAGCAGCAGTAGCCGGGCCACGTGGCATGTGCACATTCCTCCTTTGCAGGGGAATATGGGCTTAGGCGGTAGCCTGAGTGGTATGGGCATGGGTATGGGCCTCGGCATGAGTGTGGGCATGGACATGGGCCTGGGCCTGAATATGGGCAATGGAATGGCCTTGAGCAGTGGGATGGTCTTATACAGCGTGGGCTTCCCTATGTCCGCGTCTCTGCCAGGCGTGCAATCTAGCCTTGTCGGTCTGAACAAACCAGCGATCAGTACAGGAAAGGGGAAGGGGTCAAGCTCGTTCCCAGCTGGATCAGGACCGCGTAAGGGAGGGAAAGTAAGGTCTTTGTTCTGATCAATTTGCCTAAGCATTGTCATGGTTTCAGCAACCGCTGCAAGCTCAATGTAGAATCGATTCAGGCCACACTCACTCGAGGGGCGCCTGAAACGAGCGAATCCGCAGGGCTCCATTTTGGCATGTTATATCCTGAAACACGCTTTATAGCGCTATAGTCCAACGCTTACTCCTACAAATATGGGGCACTAGGTACATGAAGCAAGGAGCTGAGATGGACTGCCCTCTGCAAACAGTTCACATGTGCTTGCTTATAGGTATCTGAGGTGTAAAGCGCACCTAACTCCCATCTGATCTGTGTTTCATGAGTGTGGCCAAGAGCCCTTGCAATTGTATTGGTTCTGAGCGGCTGTGAGATTTTATAATGCTCTGCTAAGCTGTAATAGTAGCACTTTTGCCGAAGTCCTCAAGGCTGATATTGCAATGAGCACTATCAACAAGAAGTGCTGGAGTGCTGAGTTCTTGGATGCTTTTCATGGTCTGGAAAGGAGCGGTGATTTCCAACATCGCGTGAATACATTTCAAATGATCCCACCGTCACAATTTGTTGTCGATGTGAGAAAGAGGTTGAGGAGTATCTGGAACCAGGCAAACCAGCTAGGCAATGAAGATCAGATGGACAAGGCTGCAAAATATCAAAATTGGGTTGCTTTGCCTCTTAGGTCAATGACTGTTGATGGACCGCCTATTTCTGTACCTAGGTATCTGCATCTGGATTTCGGCAAGCAAACACAGCTCAACGTGGCACGTTTCAGGTTACATTCCCATGCGCTGCGTGTCCAGACAAGCAGCTGGGAACATCATGATGGTACCTGTGATAAGTGTGGCTTGCAATTCAAGACAAAAAACACGCTCTTTTCCTGTGCCCTTGCATGCAAATGTGTTTGTTGAGGCTTCAATTTGCAGACTTGTTTTACGATTTACCAATGGCACACAAAATTACTGTCAATCAGCTTTTCATTTCTCCCAAGCTCCGAGGATGTCTTCAATATTTTCCAGTAACAAACTTAAGATTCCAATTGTTTTATTTCAAAGCTTGTCTTTTTGATGGCTGGTGTTCACCAGCAACCTGAACAGTCAAACCACCTGGCTGAAGGTCAAACTTAAACTTGTGAACTTGTAAACTTCTCTGTGTCTAGCGGCTCTCCTTTGACGCAGCCTCCTCATGTTACTAAGAGGAGGCAGTTCATTCAACATTGATGCTAGCTGGGGAAGGTTGGCGAGGAAGAGAAGGGTCACCCAGTGCCAGTCCATTTGCAAGGGTGGCTGCATTCAATGCGCATTCGCACATCAGAGTATGCATTAAAGGATACATTTAAAGTACCCATCCATCGCGCAAAGACTGTTGATTTAGATAGAATATGGAGCATGCCTGAATATTTGAACATACAATGGGAATGGGTACCCGTGTTTGCAATTCTCTTGCCATTTGGCCAATGGGAACGGGCTGTAGGACGTATTCCCAATTACGGATATATTCTGCGTCAGGCAACAATATATAAGGATACCACCAATGAGAATTCGCCCTATAGCTTTGAAGACATTTCGCCTATTTTCACAGAGCTGCCTGGCTCAACCTACCAGGCACTAGTGGTGCAATTTTTAAAGTGCATGCTAGCCTCATTTTATCACTATTTGGCAGTGCAATTTGCTTCTGGCAAAGTAACAAAGGGTGACCAATGAAATTTGAGCATCCCAAAAGCAATAACAATCATGTCTTGTGTTGGGTGGAAGAGTAACATCCTTGCACCCTGGCTACAAGCACCATCATGATCCACGAGTCATGTCAGGTGGATCTGGATGAAACGCTCGAGGCTGGGAGCAAAGAAGGTGGTTGTGCAGCCACGGATCCTCAGCACGCAGCCAGTCTCCAAGTCCATGACATACTTGTGGGTTCCGGCAAGGTTCTCGGCAAATAGAAGGCAAGGTATGGAAGCTGCTGCACTCAATGCAGCACCATCAAGGGAGGGCTGTGGTTGTTGGGATACAACAAGTGCCTGTGGTGGGCAGGTCAGAGCAAGAGTCTGCTTCACTGGGTTGTAAATTGGATTATCATGGGTGCACGTGCACATTTGGGGCATAAAGGCTCCCCCCTCCCCGCCATGCTGTTGTAAGGCAGTAGAGCAAGAGCATGCTGGTGCCAAACTAGGTAAATCTAGGTAGGTAACTCTTGCTGCGGCACGAGCTGCCTCATGCTAGGTACCATGTGCTCAAGGATACTCACGGGCGGAGGTACGAAGGCTGGGAGACTGTTGGTTGGATAGGTTGACAATATCTTCTCTTGCACAAGAGCGCGGAAGTGCTGGTGGTTGCTCCCCAGCTCACAGTGGACAATGGCAATCTCAGACAAGCCTGTAAGGGGCAAAACCAATTTGAAAGGTAAACCAATATGACGGGCACAGCCAATTAGGAGGGAAATACCAAGTCTTTTGCACATAGCTTCAGGTAATGACATTTTTCCTGTATGCCTACAATACAAGACATGCAGCATGCGAACGCCCAAACAAGCACCCCATAGTGGCTTCTTGATGAGCCGCCAACAGGTCTCAGGCATCTTCATCGCACCTAAGAGCTGTGTATTATCAGTCCAGAACACGCCATGCGCAGGGGCTTGTCCGTTCCGATGGCGATACAATTCCCATAGCTGCAGAAAGTGTGTGATCCAATTGCCTTGGCAAGAAGAGTGCATCTTAACCACTTTCTATCATTGGGCTGCGCATCCCCAGACCACATGTTGCTAGCCATCACAAAACAGAACAAGCCAGCCAGTGGAAAGAGACAGGCCCGGCACAGCTCCTAATACAGCTACAGTATCATGGACACAATCGATCCACATAGGGTGCAGGCAGTCTAACAAGTGATGTGGGGTGAACAGGGAAGGGCAGAGTGCAGGCAAAGTCAGCAGGTGCATCAGGGTGGGTGCTGAGGCAAGGTGCACAAACAGGTGTGTCACCATTGGTGATACACCGACCAACCAAACTCCACCCAACATAAGGCATCAGACGTTTCATTGTGAGAAGGCCCTGAGAAGAATGCCTGGAAGGATGCAGCAAACTGACCAATCAACTATCTGTGCAACGGTACTCCCAACAAGGCATCAGAACAACCAAGAGTGCATCAACACCGTTCCAAAATGCATCTGTACTGTGAATGGATCCGTTTGGTAATTAACCCTCCCTACCTCCCAAGGAAGAGTAACCTTCAGTCTGCCCTCTGCTGCTCTCAACTCTTGTATGCTGGCTCCTGTGCAATCATCAGCAAATCGCAGATTCAGATGCAACTTGCAAGCACTGCTGAGCAAAGGCGGCAGCCGAGGAAAGGAGCCAGAGCCTGAGTAACAAGTACACACGCCATCGCATAGCCTGGCATGCTCAAAGCAACATAGAGCACCATTTCCAAGCCCAAAGCGCACCAGGGTAAAATGCGAGCTGACATGCGTGGGGTAGGAAAGCGACGTACTTCTTGAAAAAGCTCCTGGGTTTAGTCACAAGCGTACAGTGAACCGCTTGTTCAGGGTACATTGTTCAGGACCACTACTAGGGGTAGTCCATTAATAAAAAAGATCATCCCAAGATCAATGGTGCAGGATCTATGTGGACGACAGGCCGTATGTTGCCATGTCCCACAACAAACAGCGCACCCATCGTACATGCTGCCCACCGGCCTAGCAAACATGCACATGTACGATCCCAGCCTGGCGTCCTGCGGCTACGCTTGAGCAGAGTTCACAGAGCAAGGCAGCATGATGACCGACCATGTACTGAGGACCTGCTAGATGCCCACCAACAGTGAATGGTCAACTTCAGCGTCTCACATAGCACCTGATTCGTGTCCGGCAGGTCATGCGTCTGCTGAAGTAAAAGAACCACTGGCTGTCACTCCCACAAGAGAAATTGCAGGCGCTGGAGTCAAGCCGGAAAGGAACAGGGAGGTGAGACCTTGACTGAGCAGATGGCATACAAAGGCTCTGTCACAGACCAGGCAATGATTTGCTCATGTACTGCAAAATATGATTGTCGTAAACCTACAAACACATGAATGATACATTTAGAATACAGCAAGGCACCACTCGTCTGCACAAAGGGATTGGCATCCAAAAGCGGATCCCAACCAGCTGCCATTTGCATGGAAAAAGCAAACCATGGGTGAATCTGTGTCTACAAGCTGACCAGATCTGCCAGCTGTACAGCGGCAACACGTCATATCATTAGAATGACCTTCCTCACGCACCACCAGCCCAGGTCCGCGGCTTTGTCACGCCTGAACAAGATAAACCAATGAGCACGTATCAGAGAAATGAGGAAAACTTGCAACAAAAGCCTTTATCTGCTTCCATCACAAAGTTTACGCTAGAACATGCAAAGCCCATGGGTAGGAAGGCTTGCAAAGAGACCCATACTTGTGTGCACGCGCGATACACACACGCACACGCGCACACACACAAACATGCACACGCACATGCACACGCACAAACACACGCACATGCACATGCACACGAACACGCGCGCGGGCGCACATTCACACACACACACACACACACACACACACACACACACACACACACACAC
>LKMJ01006723.1_pt1 | contig 10842 bp, 8 predicted proteins | sample 643391 | NCBI WGS metagenome assembly LKMJ01 (sample SAMN04112250, study PRJNA286221) | soda lake metagenome | biome: soda lake; feature: Kulunda Steppe; material: water; isolation source: sample PL-Br10 brine of Picturesque Lake | place: Russia: Kulunda steppe | collected 2010-07
CACACACACACACACACACACACACACACACACACGCACGCGCGCACCACACACACATACACACACGCACACGCACACGCTCACACACACAACTGTGTGCAGTTGTGTAAATGCGCACATGGACACGCATACCAGCACACACGGGTGCAAAACATGCACATGCATACAAATATGAACAGTAACGCATACATGCACCGCACAAACACACACGCACAAGCAGAAGCATGGAAATGCTCGGAGACGTAGATGCATGCGCACGTGCGTGCGTTAATGCGTTTGCAAATGCATACACGTGCATGAATGCTCACGCATTCATATCAGCACATAAAATACCATTGTGTAACATTTTTTAATTGTCATACTCATCATTTCTGCTGTTGCTGTTGTTCAATTCAGTTGCAGTGGGCAGGAACAGCCAGTGTGTGCCCGTGCATGAGTGCTTCACCTCCATGTGTGCAAGCCTGAAAATAGATAGTCACACGCTGTTCAAATGTGCTCTGCCACAGGTGGAGGGCTTCTGATGGGCGTCTGCGCAAGTGCACAGACATGGGAGCCTGCACTCCCCCCATCCTCTGTGCCCCACCAAAACCCTAAAAATACTCGGACTGGGTCAAGTGGTATACATGAGCCATTACAAGGAGGTGACACAGGCGAGCAGCTCGAAGTCTCCAGTTTCAGCTCCATCACAAAGTTTGGTGCGTCATAGCAGTTGGGGTAATTCTGCTTTGCATGTGGTGATCAGGTGGCCTGTCGTGTCTGCTCTTACCAACACATGGCTCAATTGATGCATAATCTTCCTCAACTTGTGGAGAAGGATGATGCGCTTGTCACTGTTTATGTACTTTGAAGCACATGTCAGCATACAGTTGCAGGCCTACCTGTGCCTGTGGGCAAGCAAGTGTGGACACTGGGACAAAACTCAGCTCAAGCACAAATATGCTTACACATACATGTCATGCATGCCCATACACATACACACAGCATTGGACATGCACATATGCATGCACATGCGCATGTGTACGCACACATGCGCACACACGCACACGTATACTTGCTCTCGCATGTTTACAAGCAGGTGCAAGGACACGTGCAAGCAAGCAAATGTATGAACGCTCTCTCACACAGACACATTCGTACAAACAAGCACACGTGAGGACCCGTAAATGCACATTCCTGTGTGTAAGCGCATGCAGACAGACACACATCTGTCTGCGCGCATGAACACATCCACATGATCATGTGCAAGTGTCTGCACACGTGTGACACACATCTGTTTGCGCGTATGAACACACCCACATGATCATGTACAAGTGTCCGTACACATTTGCATAGGCTTGCTATGTTTGCTGCACAACACACAAACTGAAAATGTCACTCAAAACCTGCCAGGCGAGGACCCTGCCTCTGGCCCCAATCACTCCCTCAAGTCTCATGCTTCAGAGCCAAGGAGCAAGCCCCCGAGAGCTCCGGCCGTGGTTCCACGCACAGCATCTGACCCCTGGGCCCAGGACGATGTAAGTCTGTGATGCAGGATGATGTTTGTGATGCATGATGACGTAAGTCTGTGATGCAGGCTGAGGTGAGTCTGTGGTGCAGGATGCTGCCTTATCCATAGCAAGGGGGCATCTTACACATCCTAGAGTGACACTCATTCTCTGGGCCCAATTTATTTTTTGGTCTTTAATGCAGCAGATCGCATGCGCAAGGATTCGCTGACTGTGTCAGCTCACTGCATCTGTGGGCAGGCAGGGACCTGCGGGAAGGAGCGCTTGGGAGAGGGATTGGTGCACGACATGTTAATGCCAGTGTCCAGTGTGAGCTCTGCGTGTTAATGCCAGTGTTCAGTGTGAGCAGTGCATGTGAATGCACGGCCAGTAATTTGAGAAGGATGAGGTTGTCAGGATCTCTCTCTCTCTCTCTCTCTCTCTCTCTCTCTCTCTCTCAATGTGTCTATCCATCTATCTATCCATCTATCTATCTATTGATCTATCAAAAGGCTCAGATGATTAAAGTATTGGTGGTACGGCCTCAAAGATGGGGCAGCAGTCCTGATTTGTGTTATGATGTCATGTCACAATATTGTTGTTCAAGGTGAAAGGCTTAAAGGCCTGGTGATGACCAGGTTGACATTGGGCTGTATATTTCAAGAAACAAGTACTTGAAAATTTCCATTTATTACCTCTGGGCTTGGAGGCTTCAGCACTTGCTTTGGACAGCATGTGTCAAATCCAACTGTATACTCAATATCCTGGCGCCAAAAGCTATTTAGCAGTACATAAATGAGTCCAATCAAGGAGAGTGTGGTGTGGTGGGTGAGTTGGTGGGGTATGTGACTTTCCTGGGTCCCCCCTTTCAGAGCTTCCGTGAGAGAAAAAGTCAACTCATAGTCGGATCCTCAGCTCAAGCCCTGTTGATTGGCAGCCTGTGTGTGAAAGTTGAGTAAAATTGGAAAGCTGGAGACATTTGTATTCTCAATGCTCTCTTGCCAGGTCTCATGCCCTGGCAAGACTTTTCAACAAACTTGCAGCATTTGGCTTCAAACTTGCATGATACCATACTCTGTTATTAAAACAGAATCTGAAGTCAACCAAGCAAGGAAAAGTTGAACATGATATCCAAGCCCATGGTGGGTCCTCAATGCATGAGCGTCTTATCTTTTGTTTTCGCACCTGTCTCGCCTCCTGAGCACAATTCTGATGTCTTTAGACAGCATTTAGAGTGGAGGCTCTACAAACAGTGCAAGGTCACCCTTTGTGTCTGGGTTGGGTCAACAATTGGGGCCCTGGGTAATGGATCTGAAGGCTCTGCCCCAAAACTCATGTACGCCTTCCTTAAGGATTTTGTTTTTGCCTCCTGTTTGGGCAATGAAATGTAAATTTCCAAATTCAAAACCCCTGCAAACGTGCAGAACCTTGGGTCCATTGAACGCCAGCAAGGGCGGGCCTACAAAACACCCCTTCTGCCATATATGGTGCAGGACAGGGTGATCGACTGGGGGCTCCATGTCCGCGCATATATTGATTCCCAAGTGGATTCCCAAACCCCATCTAGAAGCAATGCGCAGGCTACTATTTAGCAGAGAGGAAAGGGGCGGAGCGCATCCTTGCTCAGCCAGTGTCCGCCCCAATGTAGTCTTGTCCAGAATGCACAAGTGCTGAGGTAGGGAGCAGGTTTGGTGCAGCAAATGGACGCACCAGGGTTGCATCTTTGGCACTGTAAGCTCAATTCAAAACTGAGGAAGACAGCACATGAAATTGGCATTGCTTGTTCCCCTGATCTCCCACTTCGCAGCTGTCCCAGTCCCTGATGAGCGGTGCAGGCAGGCAAGGAAGCGCGGGAGGCAGGAGCTCTTCACATCTTGATTTTTTCCCTGAGGACCAAGGTAGAGCGATGGTGCAGGAGCGCGCCTTGCCCTCTGCTCTGTCCTTACTTGGGTTTCGCGTCTTCAACAGCTGTGCTTGGAGGCGATGGCTTCACCCAGCATGAAACATGTTACATGGCTGCAGGCCTATCTTGGAAGGGCCTGCTCTTGCTCCTGGGTCGTAAGTGTAGTTGGACACCCAAGGAAGTGCAAATGCTTGTCTTGGATTGGACCCCCTCATGAAAAACCCAAGGCAGTGCATATGCTTGTCTTGGATTGGACCTCCTCAAAGATTTTTTCTAGGCTTGCTCTGCACGGTCAAAAGGAAATTCTTCTGCTTCCGAGCTTCTCCGCCTCTCCTCTCAGAGGGCCAAGTAAGGGGGCCAAGGTGTCAAATTTGCTGGAGCACTGAGTTTAGCTCCACTGGTCTTGAGTTCTTGTGCTTTTAGAGAGGAAGCATGCAGGCCCTGGATGTGCATGCTTTCAAACAACACTCCGTGAATGCTGTGAGAAATCCAAAAGTTCGAGCCTCAGGGACCTGAGCACTCCACGAGCATCGCATGCACCCGTCTGAATGAGCATGAACGATCCCTGGGGGTACCTTCTGGGCCCATTGTTTCCACAGGTCACCTGAGCAGCATCCACGTCACCTTCTACACACACCTGCCCATGTGGTGCACTGAACACACGCGTGCTTGTTTGCAGCTGTGTGCGCCCGCCCCTGTGGCCCGACCATGCCGGTGTCTTGGAAGATGGGTGACAGCATAGGCAGCGGCTCCTTTGGCAATGTGTACTTGGGGCTCAACAATGACACGGGTAAGGCTGCTGCAGTGCCACCTGATTGCAAGCGCGCTGTGCGCACTGCATCCACGCAGCTACGTGTACCATTCTTGAGCCTCACCTTAGCTGCATTGCACTGAGTGACTAGACGCGCGCCTGCCCTCCTCTGGCCGCCTTGTTGCTTGAGCGCCAACGAATCGTGGACATGCAGATGGGCACAAACTGCTCGGTGAGGATACACTTTTGTAATGTACATACAACTTATTTCATGCATCTCCTTGCATGTGCACGGGAAGTCTGCTTGCAGGTCCGGGTAGGCCGTGTGGCGAGAGCACTGGAAGAGCGTATCATACGCTACGTATGTGCTCCCAGCCTCTCATACCAGATATTTTGTGTGATTTATCGAAAGACCAGGCCTGTTTTGCCACACTCAGGCCACGTGAGACGCGCTATACCAGGGTAAATTTTAATGTGTCTACATCAGGTCACTCCTGGCTGCTGTGTGCAGGGGAGCTTCTGGCCATCAAGGCTGTGTCACTGATGGATGACAGCGGCACTGCGCAAAGGCGTGAGGCTGTGGAGCAGCTTGAGCATGAGGTCCGCCCCTTTGCCTCAGTACATGGAGGTCTTTGTACTGTACCTTGTGCACGCGCTGCAGCCCTTGTGCTGTTTACCCCCCATAATATCATACTTTGCCTTTACACACTTCAGCAATTGCTGCGCGGTTGTGAGGTGCACACTTACCATGCTGCGCTGGCCTGTTAGTAAAATATCTGTTAATAAAATTTAGTAAAATTGCCTTTCTTCAGTGAGCGCATGTTGTGTTTCTGTCTTGAGCCCTTAATGCTTAGCAGGGAAGCTGGATAAATTGCAGGGAAAGGGCAAAGAGTCACTCATCTTGCTGCACCTGACAAACAGGCTGAAGCCTGGCAACCGCCATCTCAATTTCATGTCATCTGTTTCAAACCCTATCCAACATTTATGCTAGACAACTTAGGCGAGTCATGAGTCACAGGTCTCGCGTTTATTCGAGCTTAATCCTGTGTGTTGTTGTAGGTGTCAATGCTCAGCAACTTGGATCACCCAAACATTGTGCGATACGTGGGGACAATGCGTGAAGGTTCTTCACTGCTAATTTTCTTGGAATACGTGCCTGTGAGTGCGTGCGTACATGGTGTTAGCTACACAATGAGCTTGCAAGGCTCACAGTAAGTAATTGTGATCCACAAGGTTAGTTTAGATTAGCTTGCTTTTGGGTAAGGTGTTTAATTCAATCAATGCAAGAAGTGCAGGACAGCAGGGCAGGAGGAGTTCCTGGAAGATAGCAATAAGCCTTCCTCTGTGCTTTTTCAAGACGTCATGAGAGTCCAGTTCTTTGCTCCGTATTGCCCCTTCACAAGCTTGCCACCTGGGCCATGGATGCTTGCATTTCTAAGATGAGAAAGTCGTGCTGATTCTGTCTCACTGTGCTCTCACCCATCAAGCTTGCCTCGTCCACACTCTTTTACTCAAAACATGGCGCGCACGTGGACAGTTTCCCTGCACGGTGTTGAGGGTCAAACACTTAAGGCAGGGCGCATCAATTTTGCACTGTGGTACACAAGCTGTCATATTTTGCACTGTGGTACACAAGCTGTCATATTTTCGGCAACCTGTGCACCCGCTGTCGGCTTGCGTATTGAGTACCAAGTGTGTCCTGGTATTCCCCATGTGCAGGGTGGATCCATCTCATCCTTGCTGTCCCGCTTTGGCCGCCTGTCCGAATCTGTCATCTGCGTCTACACCCGCCAGCTGCTGAGCGGCCTGGCGTACTTGCATGCCCAGCGCACTGTGCACAGAGGTGGGGTGGTTGACAGAGTGCCGGTCAAGGATCAAGGAGGTTGCATGTCGAATGACCAAAACTGTGGATGTTGCAATGAGCGTGCAACATGCGTGCACATGGCTGTTGCTGTGCGTGGGATGCAGGAAGGCGTTGCATGCTACAAATCGTTTGAGATCCTTTGAAGGGGTACCATATCCCTTTTTCACATCATCAGAGGAAAAGCTGGAAATCCACTTGCTGCATTTGTGGGATCAACGACTTTCTTGTCACGCACATTTGGGTGGGTGCGTCGTAGAGCTGCACAAATTAAAGGTTTGCCAGCACACCGCCCGCACTTGAACAAGCCATGGTGCTCCCAAACTCATCTGCAGATGTCAAGGGCGCCAACCTACTTGTAGAGACAAACGGACGTGTGAAACTTACGGATTTTGGTAGGCGGCATAATTCACTAGCCTTTAGAAAATGTACTGACTATTCTTAAAGCTAGCAAGAACATTGACTGCACCTTATTTGCTGTGGTGTGGACCCTCACTTTTTACAGCTATTTGCCCCATTCTAGAACACCAGCTCCAGCACTGGCACTCACTTGCCTTCGCCTGCTGCTCGTTTGCACAAAGGCATGGCTAAGCAGATGGTGGAGGCAGCGAGCTTCACCAAATCTTTTAAGGGCTCAGCATTCTGGATGGTGAGGCAGGCTTCCTCTCAAGCAGGCTCTGGCTGTGTTGCTGTATAGTTTAGTAGATGCCCCTTCTTTATTGCTTACTGCTGTACCCACCGCAACACAGCCCTGGCTCAAATGTCCAGGCCGGCCTGTGTTACAGCAACATCAGCCAAACATTGGTTTGGTTTTGCCTGGTATTTTGCATTGTGTACACTACGTGATACATCTCCTTCTGCTTGGTGTATGTTACGTGATACATCTCTTTCTGCTTGGTGTATGTTACGTGATACATCTCTTCCTGCACCCAAGGTGCAATCCCTGGTTGGCCGCTGGTGCTGCACGCTAGAAAGAGGGGAAGCCAGACACAACCCAAAAGGGCCGCTTATCTTTTGCGGCCATTACAAGCGCAAGGGGTCCTTGCTCAGTAGTTTGGTTGACTCAGAATTCAAATAGCTATTGGTGCTGTGAGATACTTGCTGCTCTAGCTGATCTTGGGGCCACTAAGGCGGGGCTTGGTGACCATCCATTGCAGCGTCCGTCTAGTACAGAGATACTCAAATGAATGGGTTCATCTCAGGGGCCTGTGGCGTTCCTGTTGTTGCTACCCAATGGTGTGTGGACCTGACAAGGCAAGCGCATGCGACTTGCACGGATTTAAGACCGAAAAAGTACGTGGGCGGTGAAAACACTCCCCACGTCAATGACGGAAAATGGGCCGCCCAGGCCACGGGCTTGACTGCAGGCGTGCTTGCTCGAACTCAACTCCTGGCTTGCCCTGATTTTTGCGCACCCGGTTGCTGGCTCCTGTGCATGCGCAGGCCCCTGAGGTCATCAGGCAGCAGGGCCATGGTATGGCGGCTGACATATGGTCCCTGGGGTGCACGGTGCTAGAGATGGCCACGGGCAAGCCCCCTTGGAGCCAGTGCACCACACAGGTGCGCGCGCGCACACGTGACGTCACATGCGTGCGCATATGCCTGCACATGCACGCACGCTTTTGTAGGCCCCTGCGAGGGCAGGCGTGTGCATGCTGCTGGGCTCTGCCAGGCCTGATGTGGAAGGAGCTATCTGCACGCCTCGCCTCACAGGCGACCAAGCATGCATGTCAGGGCTGCTCTATAACATGTTTGCATTCATGCTCTTAACGCGCTGAATGTTTCACATGCCACAGCCGCTGGTTTCACCATTGCTCACTCCACTTCCCCCAGCACGCAAGGTGTAGGCCGGCTGCCAAGAGAGCTGCAAACTATGTGCACAACGGCTGCCAAGAGAGCTGCAAACTATGTGCACAGCTTCTCCCCTGGCCATATTCCGCTTTTGGTCCACAATAAGCAAGGGCCTGCAGCCTCATTGGCCTCTCTGGCCCCACCACTCGCTTAGACATAGTGGTGTTCTCCCCAGCATGTGTTTGCAGTTGCCCGGAGTTGCTGGTAAACTTCTGACTTGACAATGCATGCACCACACCATGGCTGCAGGTGCAAGCCATCTTCAAAATTGCCAGCAGCCAAGACTTGCCTGCCATCCCTGAGTCGCTCTCCCCACAAGCCACAGAGTTTGTGCTGCTGTGCTTACAGGTGTGCTCACTGTAGAACGCAGATACCAGCGCGCATGGCTCATGCAGCATGAGCAAGGGCATGCACTCGAGCTGTTCGGAGGGTGTTGTGGGCAAGAAGCAAGTGCCAATGCGGAGGGGATGCAGCTTGTCCTATCTGGGCTGTACTCTGTGTCCTCTTTCTTAACTGCGCACCTCCTCCCAAGACTTGTGCAAAAAGCACCCTGCAGACATAAAAAACCCTGCAGGCATCGCGCTGCTGGTTGCTAAATTCCTTTACGTGCACCAGGTGGAACCCGTTCGCTCTGCTTGGCGTCCGCATTTTTTACCGGGCATTGCTGATCATGGCTCCTTTATGTCACACGTTTACCTCCTTGAGCGCACAAGCTGCCTTTCCATCCTTCGCGCTCACGGGAAGGCCTGTTACTGACTCATCTCTCACTCTAATAGAGGGCCCCATTGGCTGCCTTTCAATCCTGCATTCTTACGGAGAAAGTCCGTCAGAGACGTGTTCATCCATTGTTTCCAGAGCGCCCCATCAGCTCTTGCACACATTGACAAACCAGCTCTTGCACACAGTGACAGACCAGCTCTTGCGCACAGTGACAAACCAGCTCTTGCGCACAGCGACAAACCAGCTCTTGCACACAGCGTCAAACCAGCTCTTGCGCACAGTGACAAACCAGCTCTTGCACACAGTGACAAACCAGCTCTTGCGCACAGCGACAAGCCGTGGCTCCCTTCCCACCCCTTATGTGCCCACAGAGGGACCCATCAGCTCGACCATCCGCAGAGAGCCTGCTTAATCACCCTTTTGTGACCTTCAAGGTATGCTTTGTGCGACCAAGAATGCATTCCCTTTGGTGACCTTCCAAGGTATGCATCACCTTTGGTGACCTTCAAGGTATGCATGCCACAAGGGAAGCCATGCTCTCCGGTTACTGCAGAGCCGCCTTTGTGCCTCCTGATACACGAGCGTGCTCAAGAGGTTGAGCAGTACGAACGGGTGCTGACACAAGAATTGATTCCAAGGGCTCGGATTGAAGGAGAGAGAGGGGGGGGGGGCAGGAGGCTGGGACTGGGACGCTTGAAAACGCTGCAAACCAACGGAACTGCTGCAGGTGCTATCAAGGTGCCTGAGAGGCACGCAGCAGTGTGCAGGCCCTTTCTTACGCAAGCGTGCTATCATGCATTTCAGTTTCGGTTGCCAAGTGCTGTGTCTGGGCGTGGTCGGACATGCACGTGTGAGGGGAATAGCCCAAAAGACGGAGGTCTCGCTCGCTGCTGTCTTCACAGACAAGAAGAGAAGAGAGGTGTTGGCCTTGAAACCTTGCTGGACAAGATGGGGATGCTAGCCACCTCTGGCACATATGCGTGAGCTAGAGGTAGCAGGGTGTTGGCGGCTGTAGGACTGCCAGGGTACTCAGCTGCATACCCTGCACACGCACAGGACACGTCTGCCGTCCCGGCACTTCGGTCCATGGACCACCGCTATCTCAACCATGCCAGCTCCGCGCAGCCACAAAAGCAGCGGCAGCAGCCTGGCTTGCCCCTCCAGCACCCTTATGCGCAGCATCGTGCACATGGGCAGCCGGGCGCCGCCAAGGTATGCGTGGGGCTGCGCACTGGGAGGTAGAGGCTGTTTGCTGCTGGTCTTGCCAGGGTGATAGGTCAGGGTGATAGGTCTTGCCAGGGTGATAGGTCTTGCCAGGGTGATAGGCCAGGGTGATAGGTCTTGCCAGGGTGACAGGTCTTGCCAGGGTGATAGGTCAGGAGACGATGTAAGGAGGATGTGGGTTGACGAGAATGGTGGACTTTTGGGTTGCCAGACTGTGTAGGCAGAGTAAAAGATGCCAGCCAAGACAGGCAAAAGGCTGCTGGGTCCGCATGTGCTCAACCTCGAAGGCATCAATCTAAGACATGGATGTGTGCTGACGTGGACTGCCCTTGTGAGACGCATGTGTCTTGTTTGCTGGCCCTTGTGCACGTATTTGAGTGTGTGTTGTTGACTTGTATGTAGCTACCATTTCTCCTCAATGGAATGGACGCATATAGATAAGCAAGCACACAAATTGACAGGCCTACAGACAGAGAGACAAATGAACAGACAGACAGTCAGACAGTCAGACAGACAGTCAGATGGATGAGTCCATTGAACACCATATAGTGTCGAGCATTGTGTCTAGCTCTCCTACATGCTGCGATCATGATTTGCTCTGCAGATGATAGCAGGCAAAGGGAGCGCTTTACAAGACAACGCTGCGGGGAAAGTCCAATCCCAGCTTGGAAAAACACCCTCTGCCGGCAACAGGGCAGACACGGTGAGTGTGTGGCAGACACGGTGAGTGTGTGGCAGACACGGTGAGTTGCGGACACGGTGAGTGTGTTGTAGACATGGTGAGTGTGTTGCAGACACGGTGAGTGTGTGGCAGACACGGTGAGTGTGTTGCAGGCACGGTGAGTGTGTTGCAGACACGGTGAGTGTGTGGCAGACACGGTGAGTGTGTTGCAGACATGGTGAGTGTGTTGCAGGCACGGTGAGTGTGTGGCAGACACGGTGAGTGTGTTGCAGACACGGTGAGTGTGTTGCAGGCACGCTGAGTGTGTGGCAGACACGGTGAGTGTGTTGCAGACACGGTGAGTGTGTTGCAGACACGGTGAGTGTG
>LKMJ01006724.1_pt1 | contig 10841 bp, 9 predicted proteins | sample 643391 | NCBI WGS metagenome assembly LKMJ01 (sample SAMN04112250, study PRJNA286221) | soda lake metagenome | biome: soda lake; feature: Kulunda Steppe; material: water; isolation source: sample PL-Br10 brine of Picturesque Lake | place: Russia: Kulunda steppe | collected 2010-07
CACTTACGATTTCTCACCGTCATTCACAAATGCACCGTAATTTACGGTGTGTGACGTCTGACGGCGTAATATGCACCGTAAATTACAGAGCAAATCTCAATTACGCCGAAATCGCCCATCCCTGATAATGCACCATGAGTGCATAGTTAGATGCGGCTAAGTCAGATAGGCATGGTCAAATAAAACATTATATCATGGCCTATTGGCCAAGCAGAGCACAACTGAATTGTTTTATGCTTATCATATTTTCTAGAGAGAAAAGTTTTGAAGTTTTGAAGGGTTTCTTATCATCCCTCAAAATGACAAAAATTCTATTGCATGTGGGCGTTCTGGCACATATAGCGCCTGGAATATAGCACAATATAGCGCTATATATTTTTCCATACAACGTTATACGCCGACCCCTACTCATGTTCAATAAGGATTTTAAAATAAGCTCCATGAATGAAAAGGTGCTCAACTGCTTAAGAAGCACGGAGACAACACAGGCTTTCACCTTATTTCGATGCACTTACCTTTCTCTCTGCTGTCCAGCTAAACCCCAACCGCGTGCAGTCTAGCGGCAGGTACTTGGTCACGGGGCCTTTAATAATCTGGTGGCACAAGATTGTGGATAAGAAAGGCACTAGTCAGCCTGCTCAAAAAAGTACATGAGCCTGCCAATACAATGAAATTATGCTTGTTTGCAGGCGGCACAGAAGTAAACAGGCATTTAGGGCACTATCGTGGCCAACATTGGCCCATAAATTAAAGGCTTTGCCACAGTGCATGTTCATACTGCAATACACTTTACAAAAGGAATGGGGTGTAGTACACGAGGGCTTTGGTCATGGGTGAGACAGCTGTACCAAATGTACTAAAGCATGGACAAGAGAAAGTAGGCAGCATGGCCCTGCCTGCACTGCTCAGCTAAGCCTGTTTAAATCCATACCTTGAGGAGCTTTTCCGGACCATTTGTGGCACGCACACTCAACTTCTGCAGTAGTTGAGCCATGAGACCACAGAAGCGCTTAAAGGTGCGCGGTAGACGAACCTGGCATGCACAGTATGATTCGCGCAGGTTACTCAGGCTCCTCCGTCTTCATTGTGTTTATGAATACATTGAGCACACATTTGAGGGCACAGCATGATTAACAGTGCAGGCAAACAGTACCTGACAGTTGCTACGTTAACAGACTGTGCAGTACACCAACCTTGGGGTTGACTGATATCAAAACATTCTTACGGGTGCGCACGTACAAGCCCTTCACTTTGCCTGCCTTGCTGAGGGGTGAATCAAGGATGGTCAACAGTGCCTGCAAGGATGTACAAGGTAAGCACACGCTTGTTCTGTGTTCCTTGGATAACCCCTAGGAAGCAAAAGGATCCCTCACTCCAAAGTGACGCAGGCCGCAGAGTAAGTTTATGCAAGGAAGAAAGCCTCAGAAGGCAAGAAGGTGGTAGTTTGTCCACCTTAATCCGCCATGTTTCCAGGGTCCCACTAGAGACAGTGTGGACAGTGTCCACTAGACACTGAACACAACAGCATCAAGCACGAACAGCGCCACGCAATGACATGCCATCCAAACAAGGTCAAACCCAGCAGCTTCCTTCTCATGCCCATTCAGACTTATGAAGCTGAGCTGGAGCATTATATACCTGGTGGCAAATGTCTGGCCGGTATAAGGCTGGGTCTTTTTTGTGCTTCTTCAGGTAGTTGGCGTGATCATCGCAATTGAGCAATGCGTACACCTGCTATGAATGTGTAACAATAAAATGAAGGTGCGCTGCTACTCCCGAGACTTTAAGAGAATTCCTCAGAAGTGCAAGAAGTCGTGCTGACAGATTGGCGTGCTCGGTGCGCGGGTTGCTGCAGTACAGACGGCAAGCTTGCATGCAGGCGCATGCCCTGGGCGTACAGGGTCCACATCACATGGCGGGACAAGCATGTGCTCCTTTGCTGCACAGCATGCATTCAGGGCACGAGCGCACGAGTTGAGAACATGGCGGCTAGCGCACCTTCCCAACTTGGGCTACCTCCAGCTGTGCGTCCTCTAATACAAAAATGACGCCTTGGCCCTGGCTCAACTTCTCCTGTTCTTCCTCCTCTGCAGCGGGCGGCCTCAGGCCTCCAACCATGGCGCACCAACCAAACTGTAGCGCCTCAGCAACCAGCAACAAGGGAGCTGGCTTGAAGGGTGTGCGTCAGTCAAAAAATCATAACAATGATAAAGCGGGATTTAAATTGAAATCGCCAGCGAATGACCAATCTGGCACGATCCATGTTACACAGGGCTGGCTATTAAGGGGAACCTAGGATGGCGGGCACGGATGAGGGGAGGATAGACTGTGAGACCACGGGCAACAGCTTGTACAATAGCTTCTTGGTAAAATGCTTGCAGAGCCCAAATTGCAGCAAAAGGCCCGCGGGACGAGCAATTGTGCTCCAGCGCCAACCCTCTCTCTCCTTGTGTTCTCCTTCCCTCTAGGTCTGTGGCAGCGTGTTTGAGTGCTTGTCCCGATACTCACCTCTTAAGCCCATCGGGAAGGGCGCCTACGGCGTAGTGTGGTGAGTCCAGTGCAGCTGGAAGGAAGGTTTATGCAAGCCTGGTCCATTTCACTTTTCATGCAGCTTGTACTAGCTTTTCCAGGTTTGCCTCATGAATGCTTCCATGTTAGTGAGCTGTCGATTTGCAGCAAGCGCTGTTTTGCGGTTCTGCCTCTTGTTAAAAGGATGGCAGGCGATGCCTATTTGCTGGCCCACCTCGGTGATGGCTCACATGCTGCTGCGGGACTTCCCACTTGATGGCGAGGGGCATAAGCATCGCTTGCTCCTCCTGGAACACAAGGGGCCATGGACTTTGCTGTCCGTCCACGCATCTGCATCAACCCTGCATGCGTATTTGACTTTGATTGCACAGGTTTGTGTACGCATGCATTGCATTGGTGAGCAAAGAGCCTTGGGCTCGCATACTTGCGGCTTTGTGCACAAGATCTGTGTTTTGATGGCCTGGAACGAGGCTTTTGCAATCCTGAGGCAGACCTTCTCTAGCACAATTACAATCCAAGAGAGACAGCATGACGCCTGCTGCTCATCACAAGTACGCAAGAACTCACTGGGAACATGCATGCCCAGAAATCATGTCACGTAACTAGGTTTTAGCACGGAAAACAGTACAGACACAGCATATTTATTTGCATGTTGTATCTTGTGTCCAAGATTACAGGTGGGTATATGTACAGTTTTTTGCAATCCTATTTACATGCATCCTAGCTAGAGTTGTGGGGGCATATACAGACTAAGAGCAGGCACAACATCTCATACACACAAAAGCCAAGCTTGATTCTCCATGATGCTTCGTGTTCTGCAGCTCTGCCCGCGATTCCGTGTCCAACCAGAAGGTGGCCATTAAGAAGATCTCTAATGCCTTTGACAATGTCGTGGATGCAAAGCGAACCCTTCGCGAGATTAAGCTGGTACGCCACCTGAACCATGAGAATGTGGTCCAAATCAAGGACCTCATCCCGCCCATGGTGCACAGGTGCGTTGGATTTCAAGACACTGCCTTGGCAGGTTGAGCATGCACGTGCACAGAATACGCCCACAATGCAGCTTTTGGCAGCCTGCGCTGCCCCTTGGTTGGGAAAGAGGAGTGTGAGGAGGATGCAGAGGTGTCACCTGCCCTGACTGAGATCTCACTGTAGGACTCAATTGTACCGTGCTTGCAGTAACTTCAAGGACCTGTACGTCGTGTATGAGCTCATGGACACCGACCTCCACCAGATCATCCGATCTCCGCAGCCACTCTCAGACGACCATTGCCAGTACTTCCTGTACCAGGTATGCATGGCCATGTGCAGGGACATGGCAGGGCAAGAGGGAACAGGCAGGCTGCTGCGACCCAGAAATCTAGAGGGGCATGCTTGCTAAGGCTAGGGCTTAGGCTCTATCCCCTACCTGCTTGCTCACATGCGCGCAAGTGCATACACGTCTGTGCACACATATACACACACAAGCGCGCACAAACACAAACTTATGTTTGCAGGTGCTGCGTGGCTTGAAGTACATCCACTCCGCAGCCATCTTGCACCGCGACCTGAAGCCCTCAAACCTGCTTGTCAACGCCAACTGCGATCTCAAAATTTGTGACTTTGGTGGGTTTGATGCATGTTAAAGTTGTCCGCAAAAAAAGGCAAAAAGAGCTGGATGAGAGCGGGACATCTTGTCATTTACCTTTTTTGTGTGTCGATAAGAAATGACCTGTCACTTAAGGGGACAGGTGTGGCTTTTGCTCATGCAGCAGTGGGGGTTGAATCGTTACCATTTCTCCCAAGTCCGCCCTTGACGCACAGCGCGTGACTGACAAGGAGCCTGCTTTCAACCCTGCTACCCTTGTGCAGGACTGGCGCGTTCCACCTCTTGTAGCCGGGTAGAATTCATGACAGAGTGAGTCAGAAGCTTGTCACTTGAGGCTCATTTTAATTTGCTGTCCATGCCTATGCCCAGGAGCTTGCGATTGTTGGTCGCAGGTATGTAGTGACACGATGGTACCGAGCCCCTGAACTACTACTCTCCTGCTCCGAGTATGGAGCAGCTATTGATGTCTGGTAGGTGGCGACCACTTCTGATGCTGGGAACAAGGAGGTCTGTGTCTTGCTCACAGCTTGCAATGTTGGGGGAGATGAAGTGCAGTTTCCTCAGTGACCGTGCTTGCTGGCATTAAGCCTGTGCTGATTGCTGTGTGCGCTGTGGTGAAGATGCAGGACCTTGATGTGGAAATCATGAGTAGTTTTGTTGGCCTTAGGATGCATGCAATGCCCATTAGCTGGGCCTGCTCTAAAGAGGTTGGATAAAATGGATATCATCCCTGCTTGCTTCGAACACACGATTCCTGCCATACAGGTCTGTGGGCTGCATCTTTGCGGAGCTTCTTGGTCGTAAACCTCTATTTCCAGGCAAGGACTACGTGCACCAGCTCAACCTCATCACCAGGGTGGGTGCAGCCTGTGCATTATGGGACAGACTTTGCTGTTGCAGAGCAAGCACCTTGCACCGCTGCACAGGTGAAAGCCCCAGCACCGCATTAAGTAATGCAATGGCTACATTTTCAAATCAGGCCTGCCTCAATGAATTTGCATACAAGCCCTCCCCAAAGATAACTGTATTTTTTGTATGCGTGGTTCGTCCTGGGAGCAGCACATAATCCTTTTGTAAGCCTAATCCCTAAGCCTCAAAGGCTGTCAGCTTGATGCTGCATCCGTCATTGCCAAGCTGATTGAAATGAAACCCTTTGATGCGAGCCAGAGGACGTGATGGTTGAAATAAAAAATTGTCCGCAGCACAAGCTAGGGATGCGTTGACACAGATTTGTGCTTCATGTCACAGGCAAGGACATCAGCAAACACCAGATAGGCCACAAATTGGCTTATTTCAAATTTAAGGGTCATAGTACTGGTTTACACTAAGCACATACACAGTAAGGATAGTGTCTCCCAGAGACATGAAGAGGCTCCAACCCAGCATGAATACAGTACAGGGGGGTTGTGAAGGTCATCCCCACCAATGGGTCACCCCTTCCTCAGGCAAATGTGGCCAAGTAGGTTCCTCAAGGCATAACTTTGCAGCCACCCCACCGTTTCCCAACCTGGGCACACCATTGGAGAGCATGTTTTTTTCCTGCTTTCAATGATACCCTTGATTTCACAATCGGTGAAGTGGGTGGAAGGAAATCTTGGAAAAACATTATGTAACGGTGAAACAGCGCACACCATTTCCCGCATACAGCCCCAAACTCTTACCTTGACGTGCCTGCACATTTGTAAAAATGGGCTGCATATCCTGTGTGGATTTGGGCGTGGGAGGCTCTGCGGCTGAGCTGTGCGCTTAGGTGAGGCAGATGTAACGCAGCATTTTGTCCCACTGCTTCCCACCCTCGATAGGCTTCATTTTAAAGTTTCCTGATTGTTTATGCTTGGTCGCAACCCTCAGGCTTGGTCTGGCTTGAAAGCATACATGGGTTGCAGAGGAAATGCATTTCCAGTGTTTGCACTCACATCCGGTTGCGACAGGGTTACCCATGGAACACACCTTCCTGACCCCCTTCCTCAAATCCGAATTTGCAGCATCAAATCATTATGCAAGTGCTGCTTAAGTCCTGGAAAGTGGCAGGATTGGGGCAAGTATGGGCAAAGCCATTTTCCTGCCAAAATGGTGCAAAATGGTGCTAGAATGGTCAATGGCATGAACGCCACGCCCCCACCTCACATTTTTATTTTTAACACAGCCTGACAGTTTGTGACACCTGAACTTGTGCATGTTGGAGCTGGCAATGTGGCGATTGTGTGGGTAGCAAAGCAAATTGGCCACATTTGGGGACAACCTAAAAGAAAAGGCTTACCAACCCTTGAAAATTATTGTTTGATTTTCCAACTGAAGCATTCTTGTCGATGAAAACTAATGAAGTGAGTGGGGCTCTAAAGGGTTGATCGGGAGTCTGGAGCTGCATCTGTCTAGCGATTCAGGCGAGGGTCTCCTTGCTGCGAAATAAACTGCCAAATATTTGCACAGGGGAAGAACATCAAAAAAACATGCCACGTACGCTTTTTACAGGCTATGGTTGGAGAGATTATCTCTCACATGCAGGGTTATGGTGGTAAAAAAAGTGCCCACTGCTCTCCAATCTACACTCCCATTCACACACAAGCATTGTGCATGCGTTTGCTTCACACCTGGCTGCAGATCCTTGGTTCACCTGCTGAGAGTGAGCTGGACTTTATTAGCAGCGATAAAGCGCGGCGCTACATCAAATCACTTCCTTGTGCTGAGCCAGCAGACTTCATGCGCATGTGGCCAAATGCTAACCCTAAGGTATAACTTACTAACATAAGAGTGCCTCAGTAATTTTAAAAGGTGACCCTTAAGTGCAGTGCCATGCCTGTTTAGGATAGGTCTATTCCTTCTGTCCTTCAAGCGAGTATGCCAGGTGGTATGTTCCTCATCAAATATAAGCTCATCACACATCCTTTTGCGGCCCGATCCGCAGTTGACGTAATCTCCATTCTTTAAACCTTTCAGGCAGTTGACCTCGTGAAGAAGATGCTCATGTTTGACCCCAGCAAACGTATCACGGTATGATTTGTAGCTAGCGTGAACATGGGTGCTTCCCAGTGTCTTGTGGCACACTTGTCATGCATGCGCGGCTCCTTACCTACTTCCCCCTACCTCACTTGCTCAGGTGCTATCCCTTGAGTTGGCTGTCATGCATTCTTTTGCGTACACCAACCTGGGATGTGCTATGCATCAGCCATCTTATGAAAAGGCGGTGCCTTTCTGCCCATTGCAGGTTGAGGAGGCACTGGCGCATGAGTACCTAGCCACTTTGCATGACATCAGTGATGAGCCCGTGTGCTCAAATCCCTTCAACTTTGATCTTGAGAGTGATGACCTAACACCTGACGTGGTAGGTTTATGTTAAACAATTTTGCACGGTGACCTGGGCTCTGTCAGTCGTGTTAAAGAAGCGCCGGCTGTAAGCCTGTGCCCATGCTGCCTTCCCGAGAAACTCCTGAAGCCTACTCCTGAATCAAAAGCTCATAATTTGGTGTGCACAAAGTTGATTACCGTTTGGCTCCAAGGGATCTTGCAAATAGTAATTGTTTCTTGTAGCAAAACAAATTGCTTTTTTTAGAGCATGCAAAGTGCTGCAAGGTATATCATTTCAGTTCCTGCCCCTCACGGACTTCCAAATTGACTAGCATGCTTTATGGGGGCGGAATACAATTTTTGTTGAGGGTCTGACCAAACAGAAGTACACAAGAGGTAACAGGGTGCCTTGAACCCGGCTGGTACCCACCTCTGTGGTGCTGCTACCATTGCTACCAGACCTCTTCTGCACCACCCTTGCCCGTGGGAAGTAAGGCTAGTGGCTAGTGGAGCTGATTCCACACTCTTCATTCCCAAGGTGCTACAGGAGTGCGCCCCGCTATTGTCCATGCATTGTGGTTGTGCATACGCACATGTGCATGCAAGCTTGCAAGAGCACATACCAAGAGGAGAAGCACAAGCCTAGAGAAATTGAGAGGGATAGCCGTGAGATGGGGAATTTGAAGAGAGGAATTGAAAGCACTCTCTGCTGAAAGCATGTTGCGCCTCATTTGAGGTACACATGACACAAAGTTCGCAAAAAATGGCTCAAATGCTGAGGCCTTGCAAGCCTGCAATATTGCAAATAACTAATGTAATTTTTTGAGGACCTCACAAATCAGAAGTTGCAAGATCAAAGGAGCCAACCGGTTCATGCAAGGATTAGATAAATTTAAGAAATTTTAAGGAAAAAGGCACCACATATGGTTACCATTTTTTAATTTAATGGGCGCGCAGGGTGAACGCGCAAGTCAGAGCAGGTGAAGAAATTTTGCCAGATTGTCAAATTCGAACCAGAGCTTGTCAGATAAATGGCAGGCTGGGAAGTATGTCAATCAGGGTTGTGCCAAGACGGTAGACGGTTTGCTGTATGATAAGGACAGGACGGCACCGTCCTTCGATTTTTACCGTATTGCTCAAATTTTGGACCGTCTAGACCAAGGTTGGGTCATGCGTATTGTATTGCATTTTATGCATTGAAAAAAAAGGCTAAAATTTGCAAATTGAAAAAACCCGGTTTGAAATGCGGGTTCCAATACTCCCCCCCCCCGTCGGCCTTTCCTTTGTTCCTGCTCATTTCCTCTCTCGGTGACTTCACTAAGCGTAAGCAAACTAAGATAAGTAAGGAACTTTTTAAGCAGTCTATTTCTTATCTACTCCTCGTCACTGCTGCTGTCCTCATCGCTGCAACTGTCATCTGCATCACTGCCCTGGCACTCCCCATCGTCGCTGAAGATTTCCCATGCTGGTGCCTGAGGCCCTTGCTCCTGGCCTGCTCCAGGGACTGGGTGCGCTCAGCCAAGCGCAGGTTGCTGTACAGCCACGCCAGCTTGCATGCGCGCGATGTGGTCAAGCGCTTCCGGCTGTCGCTGTGCACGAAGGAGAAGTTACTCCAGGAAATCTTGCAAGAAGGAGCTCTCAGCGAAGTGGAAGGGGAACGCAGAGGCGTAAAAGAATCGAGCCAGTGCCTTATCGCACTCAGCCTTGCTCACTGCTCCCCTACACTCCACTCCGCAAGCGTCGGCTGCTGCTTTGCAGGTGCCAAGGAGGTGCTCGCTATTGCTGCTGTACTCCTATCGTGCTGGCGCTGCGCTGCTGCTGCTCCTGCTGCTGCCTTGTTCTGAACATCGATGGCCCTCATCTCATCCAGGACAAGCTGCAGGACTGCCTCATCTGCTGTGCACTTTGCTATCCATAATCTGGATAAATGTGCAGGAAGTGCTCTCTGATGCGGAAAGCACCACCTACAAAGACATGCTTGCAGTACTAGCTGGTGCGACTTGTCTTTCAGCTCAATGATTGTGACATAATCCCACTCCTTCCCCTTTTCTCTAGGCATTTTGAATATATATACACAGGTTAAGATTGTGTAGGGGTGGTTATAGGTAGCTGGGGGGGTAGTTGGGGACCCACAGTTCCCCCTCTACCCCCTCACCACTACCTTCGAAACTGACCCCTAAATGTGGATGCATTGACGTTAAATACACGAATTTTTCGTATCATACGCGCATTGGTCTGGGCAAATGGACGCATGACCCAACCCTGGTCTAGACGGTGAAACACAGTTCGGTGTATAGTTTGGTCTAGAGAATCCTGGCTTGGGAAAATATTGTTAAGCTACTTTGAAACATAGCTGAAGACACAATAAGGGGTATTTGAATGACATAAGTTTAAAGGAAGCACCCATTCCTTCCCCCCCCGCAAGCAACCCCTTCCACCCCTCCTGGGTCACTACTCATCCCAACTGCTGCAGCTGCTCCATGGACCACCCCCCTACCGCTGCTGCTGCTCTCAGCCACTGGGCTGCACAGCACCCTGCTGCTGCTGCTGCTGCTGTGCCTATTCTTGCTGACCTTACTCTTTCTTCTGGACAGGCCTATGCCGAGGCCTGATGTGGGGGGAGCCCTCAGGCTTGGGGGAGGGCCTGTACAGCCGGCATATATGTCAGGCTAGTTGGGGGGGCAGGCTAGGCCCGGCCAAGGCATGCCGTGCTCGTTTCCATTATTTAGCATCAGCGCGTTCTTTGTATTTGTAATATACATATTTGAAGCAACTTATGGGCGGGCGCCCCCGGAATCGAAGCTGCAAGTCCGCGCAAGCCCGCTGGCAGGGCCAAGACTACGATTTTAACCGTACCATACCGTCTGCTGAACCGTTTAGACGGTCAGAATTTTCAAAGACGGCGTGGAGGCACATCCCTGACGTCAATGGTGTGCCTTAAATCAAGCTATTGTTGTGCTTAACCTGCTGTTTCGTGACTGGACTTGGCTGGTTTGCACTTTTATTTCTAGTGAATCTTAGCAACCTGATACTCCTGATTCCTTGCCTCTTTCACTGCCTATTTATCCAGATTTGCACATTCTTCATTCAGGCTGCGGTCATGTCCCTGACAGCATCCTTGTCCACATCCCTGCTTAAATTCCCTTGCGACAGATGTCTCATATGTGACCGCTCCCATATCCCTGCCCCAAAAATGTTTGTCCCTGGGCAGCAGGGAAGTACAAACCGGACGGGAACCGTTAACTTAAAAAGTCCATCTGGAATATTAACAATTTAATTATCAGTTCCCGGTACCCTCGGGTATACCCGTCCGGAAATTCAAGCCAGCGACAGCGATGAAGGAGGGCAGAGGGAGAGGCAGAGGAAGAAGGAGGGGGAGGGGTGCTCCATCCCTGCCTGAGCAGCCCATGACTCCTCTTGATAGCAACTGTGAGTGAGA
>LKMJ01006727.1_pt1 | contig 10841 bp, 16 predicted proteins | sample 643391 | NCBI WGS metagenome assembly LKMJ01 (sample SAMN04112250, study PRJNA286221) | soda lake metagenome | biome: soda lake; feature: Kulunda Steppe; material: water; isolation source: sample PL-Br10 brine of Picturesque Lake | place: Russia: Kulunda steppe | collected 2010-07
GGGGGGTGGGGGGGCTGTATGTGTATTTGTGTGTGTTGAGTGCCCCCAGTGTACCTTTTGTTTACAAGGGCAGGCAAGCAGGGAGGAAGTGAGGCGCGTCAGCATGGGTGTGTGTGAGTGCCCCCAGTGTACCTTTCTGATTGGTGTTGCCTGGCGCTTGCAGAAGCCATAAACCTCTCCTTAGCTTCACGCCAACAGAGGCATCCCTGCAGCTGTCTTTTCTCCATTTCGCAGGCAGGTTTTTAAGTCAGTTGCTTGAGCGTCTTGGCAGCTTGTTGAGCATAGAGATGACAATCACATTAATAGCTTTTTGGCCTCTAATACGCATGGGGGAGTAGCCCTTGGGGAGCAACTGGTGTGGCGGTACCAAAAGGAAAGAAAAAGAAAACATCAACAGGAAAACCCCTGTTTGCGCGAATTAAGGAGCATAATTTAATATGGTGCAAGCACCAGGGCCTACCATCAGACTAGGATCCAGTCCATCCACCCAGTCCAGTCCAGTGTAAGCCTCAAAAAGAGCAGCCCTGTTAAGAGTATGCCTCAGCTGCTGAGAAAGCCTGCTCGTGAGGCTAGCCAGGAGGCAGGAAAAGGGTATCAGGAGCCCCTTGGACTTTTTGTGTCAGAAGGTTACGCAACCTGCTGTCTGCTTGGTGTATGCTGCTTGGTGTATGTCTGCAACCAGTCCACACACATGCTTTTGCTCAGATATAACTTTTTTTCACCACCTTTCATTTTGTCATGGTCAAATTACGAGTCTATTTTTGGTATGTAGCCGTCTCTCAACACGAAAGTACTCGTGAACTTATAACATGATATGTCATGTATGTGCGTGCTCCACATTCGTGAAAATGACAAATACTGGACGAGTTCAAGCATGCCATCCTTGAGGACATCCTCTCAAGAATAAAGCTCTACGGATAAGTCAGTGGACTGGCTGCAGTAGCTGCGGGCAGCAACTGTTATGGCCATGCTGCGTGTCTGGTTTGGATGCAGCAGTCTCTCCGCGTGACAAAGTACTTACGTAGGTTGTGGAAGGTGCAATTTATACCTCAAGTGCAACTATGTTCGAGACATTTGTGTTCCTATTCATCATAATTTACGTACGTACAGACAACAAGTTTTCTTTTTGCATTCACAATTATTAGACCACCGATTGACTTGCATGTCATGGACGTCAAAACACATCTACAGGGCACTCCAAATCCCTGATCTTGGGAGGACAGTGAATTGTACACTTCTAACTTTAATGTCTTGAGCAGCTCTAGTGACATGAATAAGATTAGTGATGCTGAATAAGTGCCCTATTTTGTGCTCTGGTATTGGGTCTTCTGCTCATTCTTTTTTAACTTGGACCATGGCTTCTCTCCTACGCGTGAGTGCTTCATGGACTTTGTCTTGGCCTGCGCAAGGATATTAGGAAGATGGCAACATTAGAAGCCAAGAGAAGAGCTCACCTGCATTTCCATCTCACACATGAGTCCTCAAGTCACACATGAGTGCAGACGCGCAGCACATTCACAATTGCATCCCCTCTCCCATTACCCGTACTTACACATGCTGTCCCCAGCCCCCCCTAAAACCCACCTCGCTGCGCCGAAAGCTGTGCGCTCCTTTCCCTCCCCCTCAAACCCACCTCGCTGCCACGGAACTTGTGAGGGTCCCTGCGTGTCATCCTTGATTTGTCCCTGCAGCCCTCACCGCCCTCCCAAAACCGCGTGTTCCGGCCTGCACAGGGCAGCCATTCAATAATACACTAGAGGCTGAATGCCACTCCGTGAAGTCTTGAGCACGCTTCCAAGCCTCTGCAGCGGACTAGTGCAGCACAAGTTTGCTGTAGGCATTTGTCCCATACTTTAACCGACATGTATGGCAGTCAGTCGCGGCCATGGAACCAGCAGGTGCCTGGGGCGCCTGGATTATTCCAGCTGCATGCAGGCACTAGCACACAGCATATGTCTCATATTGCTCTGGAGTGTTCTTAAGTCTTGCACGTCCCATATTGCTCTAAAGCGGTCTCAGTTTTGCGCGTGCCGCACCCTAGCGCACTCCACACACTCAACCTGAGCAAGGTGCAAATAAGCGTGGTGTCCCCAGCAAGCGCGCACATCAGAGTGCTGTTCCCAGCAAATGTGCACACACAGTGCTGTCCCCAACAAGCACATCAAAGTGCTGTCCCCCGCAAGCACAAACACACATACACTCTGAGCGCAGTCCCCAGTAAGCCACATGCTTGCCATGCCACTGCAGGCGGCACATGTCAGGTGGATGAAGTGGCTTGCACTCATGCCCAGATCAGAGGGACTCAGAGGCTTGCATGGCCATGCGCGTTGGCCAACTCGATGTTTGGTCAACTCGATGTTTGGTCAACTCAATGTTTAGTCGATGTTTATTCGCTGGCCAAACTGCTTCTCTCTACCCCCCACTCTAGCATGGGGCATTGGCTAATGCGCGCGCGGCTGCAGCCTCGTTGCAAGCAGAGCATGCCCACAGCCTCAGTGCATACGGCCTCATCACATGCAGTCTCATCCCAAGCAGCATACCAACAGCCCCGAGCCAGAATGCTTGCTTGCACTTGCACAACTGGTGCCACGGCCAAGCATGCTGCTGCCGCAGGGCCTGATTTGTTACCAACATGCAGGTTTAGCGTTTGACGAAGTTTATGGCGGCGGTGGCAGCATCAGTGCGGCTGTGCGGTGCCGCCATGCCTTACTCTTGCTGCGTCTCACTGCTGACGAGTGCGCTGCAGCGGCAGTAGCATCAGCAGCACCAGCGGCGGTGGCGGCACTAGCAGCAGCCGTGCAAAATGACACAAATTACCTGAGGGGTTGCTTGCATTACTAGTGAGCTTCTTGCCACAGCTCTTGCATACGGAGCCCAGGGCCTGCTCCAGTGAGCAGTAGCCTGTGGTGTGGACAAAGGGCAAACCACGTGGAGGATTGCACAAAAGATGGTGCACAAAAGATGGTGTGCAAAGGGTAGTGCTCGCAGGATGCTGCCAAACAGATGGTGCGCACCAAGGGTGGTGCGCAAAAGATGGTGTGCAGTAAATGGTACGAACAAGGAGAGGCGTGCACGGGGAGCACGCCAAGGATTGTGCACAAGGGACAAAGATGATGCACATAGGATGCACACCATCTTTTGCACCACCAAGGATGGTGCGCATAGGATGGTGAACAAAAAAAAACATGCAAAGGATGGTGCGCACAAGGGGAAAAGATCACAAAGGGATGGTGCACAGAGGATGGGGTTTCAAGAAGGGCGCTTTGAAGCCACCACATTCTCGAAGCCTGTGACAATGACCTGCCTCCAAAGCCAGTGCGAATGAATTGACTACACATGCTCAAAGCCAGTGCCAATGACCTGACTCCATACAGTGACAGCCTGTGCCAATGCCACACAGTGACAGCCTGTGCCAATGACAAAGCCACTGACTGTCCTGCGCAGCAAGCTCGCAGCCCCTGGATGACCAGATGCTGGGGGCACAAGCACCCCTGACATTTCATGCATGCCATACTCTGGGCACCCATGCACACACGCGGACGCATGCATTCACACTCAGCAAAGCCCAATAGACAGTGCCAACGCCCGTGGTCCTCAATGGGCACCCATGCACACACGCGGACGCATGCATTCACACTCAGCAAAGCCCAAGAGACAGCGCCAACGCCCGTGGTCCTCAATGGGCTCCCATGGGCCAACCCACAAAAGCCACTCGCTGTGTGCAGTTGTTGACGAGGCGCAGAGCCCTTCATGCTGGATGCCCCACACACACGGTGCGCACCCACTCATCACACACTACATGTGACCCAACAGTACATGGCACACCATGTATGAATGCCTGATGCGCACCGCGTACACCCACTCACCGCACACCATGCGCTGGGCCCAGCGTGCAGGGTGCCCATCTGCTGTCAACTCCTCATGGCAAATGTCGCACGGGAAGCGCATGCCTGCAGGTGCGCACAAGGAGTGACAATATTTCTGGATCCGCGTCATGCTTTAAGGCATGTGTGACACGTCGCAAGCGTGAAACTGGAAGCGCATGCCTGCAGGCACCTGTGAGATGTGGCAGGTTTTGAATAGACAGGGTTTGGCTGCAGGCGCGCGACACATGGCAAGAATTGCGCGCAAAGTGTGTGTATGTGAATTGTTGTGAATGGTGCTAAGCAGACCAAAGCATGCGTGGGTGGTTTCTTGAGGCGTTGAGGTAAATGAAATCTCGGAAAGAGTACAAGCCACGGTGAAAAGTGCGCACTTTTAATGGTAGGTACATGGTAGGTAAATTACAGGGGAGGTGCAGGGGTGACATTGCCAAGGGACTTGCTTCCTGGTTCCCGCACGGTGCTCGCAGGCTCACGCGTGATGGTGATACAAGGAAGCAGCATTTGAAAGGGAAATACATAGAGAGAGCAGCCAGGCACAAATCATGTATTACAAGCATGGACTAGCCCATACCATCAGTTTGTTCAGCTTGTTGCCATGAAGTAGAGTGTGACAAAGGACAGCCTTCAAAAGCAGCATGCCAGGCAAGCATCACGTTCATGCAGCCATACAATCATGGAACAATGTGCGCAAAGGTACATCCATGATGAGACACTCACCGCAGCATGGGAAGCGCAGCCACCGATGAGAGTGGTGGTAGTGCTTACACGTACCCAGCCCCGGCAGTGGCTGACCAAGCTGCATGGAAAGCAGTATGAGAAGGCCACAGCAGAAGTGAATTGAGCGCACAAAGTCTCTTGCATACGGCATGCATGCGTTCAGGGATTGAAGAGATCCATGTTCATGCATTTATGGTGGTGTTGGGAGGTTCACACTTTGTACAGACAGTGCGCAAGTGCTCCCTGAGTGGAAGGTACACTTCCGAATACACATGGGTGAGCCTGCATGGACAGGGTATTGGTCAGCTACTAGCAACTTCAAAGCTTAAGGCTGCAACCGTCTTTAAATATTGATGAAGGGAAGCAATCCAAGTATGCCTGTCCCCCCATACCACCTGACAGCTGATGTGGCATGTGCCAAAGGGCACAGCTATTGCGTCAACTGCCTATCGTTCCTCTTACATAATTGCAGCTTGGAAGGCACAGCTACAGTGATTGAGACAGCTGAGACACAGACATCACAGTTCAAAAGCACCGTAATAAACGTCATCCACGCTACCAAAATCGGGGTTGTGGCATCTTGCGCAAGAGCTGTGGCAATCCTCCATCTGCGAGGTATGCTATGTGACAGGAATAGCAGACGCGCCTCCCCAAAGACACGCTCTCAGCAGCTGTTGCAGCTTTTGCGAGACATGGAAGATATGGGGTGCCATTGAGATATGCACTGCCAGTGAACAGCATGCCTGACCCTGCTGCAAGTGCACATGCAAGATGCAGAAAGATGTGCAGAAAGATGTGCTGCCACTGAAATACGCTGCCACCAAAATGCATGCCGTCCTGCTGCGAGTGCAGCATGCGCACCCGCACCTGCAGTACGCCGTTGAAGGCTGCGAGCGCTCCGCGCAGCCCCCCTTTCTTTGCAGCAGCCAGAGCAGCACGGTGACCGGCGGCGGTGGCAGCGGCGCCACCCTGTCCGGCTTTAGCGTCGTGCGCCATGGGCACAAAAGACACGGCAGGGATATGAAGAGATAGATGCTGGTGGCAGCTGCTGCAGGCGCGCTCATAGGGCAGGCCCACCTGCGCAAGACGAGGATGCTACGGATGTTTTTTTGGTAAAAGTTCACATTGCCTGCTTGCTTGAGGGTGTATGTCTGCTGCAGCTGACACTTGCCAAGCGTGGCTCTATTTCTGATGAGACGGGTGCCGGACAAGAAGAGGGGTGAGTCAGTACTCCTCCGACTTGAATGATGAAGTGTGCGCAGTGCACAGGGAGTAGCAGAGGCACCATGCCTTGCAGCCTCAAAGGCCACACACCCACCCACCTGCACATTCCGCAGGCTCATCACCGCGCTGCAGTAACTGCACTGTGCAGCCAGAAGGGAAGGCAACAGGTCCAAGGGAGCGCAGTTGACGGGCTTGAGCACCAGCAGCACCTGCAGCGTGCGTCCAGGCATCAGGCATTGCGGATGTCTCAGTACTTGCAGCACCCTGAGTAGTCAGCAAGACAGGAGGGCACACAGGGGTGTACACAAGGGGTGCGCATAGGGTGGCGAGCAGAGACTTTGCACACACAGTGCCCACCACAGGCGCATACGGAGGGGCACAGGGGCTTGCTTTTCCCATGACTACATTGGAATGCAAGGCGGGGCACAGGAGCTGTTGCAGCGACTTCTGCTGTTGCGCCTGCCACTCATGACAGGCACCAGCAACACACAAAAAGGTAAACGCACTCGCTGCGCCTACCTACCAATGTGCATAGCAATGGCGTGCGCACGTAGCATGCAACCAATGGTACGCATGCGTAGCACATGATCAATGGTGTGCACCTTTGCTGCACCTACAGCTGGACACAAGTACTGCTTAGATGCAACAGCCAGGGAGTTGTGCTGGAGGCGAGAGCTGCTCTGTGGTCAAAGAGCTGTGCCAAGCAATAAGAACTGCTTTGTGGCTGCAAAGGACGCGTGCTGGACAACCAAGAACTCTCAAGTTATGCTGCAGCCAGGGAGCTGTGCTGTAGAAAAGCACTGATCAGGCCATATTACAGCCAGGGTACAACTTGGGTGCGTCATTGATACCAAGGCTTGTCATCCAAAGCTCACGTTCGCGGTGAGACCCACGTTACGACTAGTGAGCGCAAAACCACAATCACACCATATCCTATAGACCCACGTTACGACTAGTGAGCGCACAACCACAATCACACCGTATCCTAGACCCACGTTACGACTAGTGAGCGCACAACCACAATCACACCATATCCTATAGACCCACGTTACGACTAGTGAGCGCACAACCACAATCACACCATATCCTAGACCCACGTTGTTGGTATCGTGCACAAACTTGGTGCGCATGGATGCCTGGAAAGGCGTGTGACAGTGCGCGCACACCGCTGACGCCTGGAAAGGCGCATCCTCGGGAGGAGCAGGAGGGCGGTGCTTGGAGGGGGCCGACGTCCTGCTTTTTTAGCACACAAGCGGGGAATGTGTCGTTTGACGATGTCAAGCTAAGGTGCAGACGAATTGCCTGTGCCCAAGTAAACAAGATCTCTGAAAAAGTAGCCATCTCGCCCAGATCTGCGTCACGCCTCTCACGCCTTGGTCATCTTAAACCTGGCAATGTGGCCAAGCCATCGTGCTTTCCCAATCATGCCTCTGAGCCACTAAACCTCAGCAATCAGGCCATTTTTTAGCCACCAGCTGCAGGAAAGTGAGCAACTGACGCAATGCCTACATTACACATGTAATACATGCATCAATGCTTCTTCAAGATCCATAAACAGAAAAACGGCCACAACCACCTTGCACCATGACTCTTTTGTGCCTCGCTCGCATGGGCCCTCACTCACATAGACAGAGCATCCAGGCTCACACATGCTCTCAAACTCATAGATAGAGCTTACAGAGGCTTGCATATGCTCTCACACACATAGATACAGCATCCAGGCTCTTCTTCTTCTTCCCTTTTGAATCAGCTGTGCTTACCTGATTGGGATCCCAGTCACAAATCTGGCAATTCTGATGCATGTCACTCATGTGACATTTGCGCATTCCTAAGGCTGCGCTCGCTGGCTGCAAATGTTAATCATAAAGCAAGCAGAGCCCAACACAGAGATGCCCTCATTGCTTGCAGATCCCAGCACAGAGCCCAACACAGAGATGCTCTCATTGCTTGCAGATCCCAGCACAGAGCCCAACACAGAGATGCCCTCATTGCTTGCAGATCCCAGCACAGAGCCCAACACAGAGATGCCCTTATTGCTTGCAGATCCCAGCACAGAGCCCAACACAGAGACGCCCTCATTGCTTGGGCTACACACCTGGACGGTTGCTGCTGAGGCCCACCGCTGCTGCCACCTCCAGCAACAGCATCCGATGACAATGTCAGCACACCAGGCGTGGAGCAGCGGCTGCATCGCACCTGCATGCACAGTTGGGCATGCAACAGCACTTCCCGCAATCTGCTGCATGGGTCTGCAGGCGCATGCGTGCAAACAAAGACATGCCAAGGCACACACACACACACGGTAGCATGTCCCCACCCATATGCTTGCCAGGGCACATACCAAAAGGGATACAGGTGCACAATAAAACCCACACACACCTGCCCGTTGGCTTCCAGCTTGCAACCCCATAGGCAAGCAAACTCAAGCACATGCGAGCGCGTGCCCGCATGCACATGAAAGCATGTGTTTTGTACTTTAACTTAGGCAATTGGACATTGGTGCCAGATTTTTCTGCTGTGGTGTTTCGTTGGCAGAAGTGGGCGCAGGAGGGGCTGGCGTGGTGTTCCCATGCATGCTTGCGCGGAGTACGTGTGCACCTTCCAGGCCCGTGCGCGCTTGCGTGGTGGCACCACACGCCAGCATTGTGTGCGACAGGCTCAACGTCAACAAAGGTTTGCGGGGGAGGGGGCGGGGCGCCGGCGGACACCCACTTGATGCCACGTCAGGAGTCAGTTGGTTGGTGTCGGTTGGGAGGCGTGCACTGCCTGATCCTACACCCAAAACCCAAGCGCTTGCAGCGCACGCAGCATGCGTGCAACTCACAGCATGCGCTCAACCCCCTGCCTGCACTCCTCCCATCTTCTCCCCCCTGGACTGCCAAAGTAGGGCAGGGCAGAGGAAGGAAGGGCAAGGTTGGTGCCTGCCGGCAATGGCAGTTGAGGGCTTTGTCAAGGAGCTGTGCTTGCATCTCAGAGGGGTGCGTGCCCGTTTCCCTCCTATCCCCCCCCTCCCCCAGTGTGCGCCTGACTCATTTTCTTTTCTTTTTAACCCGTGCCTACGACTTGCCGCCCGCCTTGCTGCCTCCACCTCTGCCCTTTACCCTCTGCCTTTCAACCTCTGCCTCTCCCTCTGTCTCCTTCTCTGCCTCCCTCGCATGCGCTTGGTGTTGACAATGTGCAGACAAGGACTCCCCAAAAAGGCACCAGCTTCTCCAAAAGGCATTAGCACAAACACTAGGCATCAGTACAATGCATGTGCACAAGCACACATGCACACTTGAGACAAGTACCCGCACCCCTGCTCGCAGCACATACAAAGACACAACATTTGCAGCCCACCTGCACCACCGCTCTAAGGGCGCACACGAATGTATGCATAGGCCCAAGTGCTCCACCTAGGCCACTGCTCCAAGCGCGCACACAAATGTATGCACAGGCCCAAGCACTTCGCTTGTGCCATCGCTCTAAGCAAAGCACACAAATGTATGCACAGGCCCACGTGCCCCACCTGCACCACGGCCTTCAGCACCTCTACAGCGGAGATCATGTCTAGCTTCAGCGCCTCAAGCACGAGGCGGTACGCAGCCCCAGTGACATGCCTGCCCTCTTGGGCCTCTGCCCCTGTGCTTCCGCCCTGGAAAGAGACCTCATCCCTCGGAGCCTGCACGGTACCAAGAGGTGTGGAGTGTTTGTGCCCCTACAATCGCCCAATCAGCTTGATCCCTCCTTCATCATCGTGATCACAGAGGCCTGATAGCTTGGAGCCTGCACATCACCAACAGGCGTTGGGTGCGTGCGCAGCTCCTTAGATCTCTTATCAGCGTGTGACCCCTTCTTGATTAATGTGATCATAAGGGGCTTTTTATCCCTTAAGCCTGAACATTGGTTTAAAGCAAGATGTGCTTGCCACATCACATGCATTACCGTTGCTGCAGACACGTGCCAATGCCTCTTTGTAATTAAGAGGACATGAGTTCATGAAAGGCAGCATGAAGAGGCAAGCAGCAGCATCTCAATGGTCTCACTAGCTGCAACATGCTGTTTGTGCAGGCCTAGCATAAGCGCACACGCTGCTCATGACTGAGGGATGTGATCATTACCCTGCTCCTACCAAATGATTTCTTGGCTGACCTAGCGTCCAGGGCCTCCTCACCTCCTCCTCAGCTTCCTCCTCCTCCTCCTCCTCCTCCTCCTCCTCGTAAACAGCTTCCTGCTCTTCTGCCGACACACCCGGAGTCAAACTCCCCACCAAATCCTTCCTCCCACCTGCATCCCCTCCCTTGCCAGCATTTCCCTCCCCCCGTGCCCCCTCCCGCTTCGTCCCCCCTAGATCCCCGTACCAGCTCCCCGCACTGTTGCTGCTGCCTCCCCCCTCATCCTCTTCCCCGCTCCCCTCATGCCCCTCTGAGGATGCCGCGTCACTGCTTGCGTGATCCTCCTGGTCACTGCCGCTGATGGTGACATTCCCGCTCTTGCTGCTGCTGCTGTGGCTGGCTGAGACCGCCTGGGGGCCCAAGCCCTGGCCCAAGGTGGTGCGCAGCCCTGCCGCCCTGCAAGCCCATCCAACACACAGGTGCGTCACTGGGCCTACCTCAAGCGGCATTGTTCCCATTGCATTGCAGTAACAGTAATAGGTAGGTCGCAGCCACCGGATACCTGGTTCAGCCCACACACCAGCATCCCTGTGCGTCCCAGTAAGAGAGACAGGTGTGTAGCAGCCACTGAACGCCTGGATCAGTCCACACACGCACACACACACAAGCATCCCCGTGCATCCCAGTAAGAGAGACAGGTGTGTAGCAGCCACTGAATGCCTGGATCAGTCCACACACGCACACACACAGGCATCCCCGTGCGTCCCAGTACAAGAGACAGGTGTGCAGCAGCCACTGAACGCCTAGATCAGTCCACACACGCACACACACACACATACACACACGCATCCCCGTGCGTCCCAGTAAGAGAGACAGGTGTGTAGCAGCCACTGAACGCCTGGATCAGTCCACACACGCACAC
>LKMJ01006728.1_pt1 | contig 10840 bp, 7 predicted proteins | sample 643391 | NCBI WGS metagenome assembly LKMJ01 (sample SAMN04112250, study PRJNA286221) | soda lake metagenome | biome: soda lake; feature: Kulunda Steppe; material: water; isolation source: sample PL-Br10 brine of Picturesque Lake | place: Russia: Kulunda steppe | collected 2010-07
CGTTTCGGAGCGCCTTCTTGTCCTCGCGCTCGGAGAGCAGCTCGTCGACCATCTCGCGCATGATCCCGTCCGGCTCCTTCCGGAAGTGGGTCCCGTTCGGCGCGACGTACGTCTCGTCGTCGTACGTCTCCGGATCGACCTTCGTCTCCGGGCCCGCGTTGATCGTCACCATGCACATGGGGTAGAGAGATTGACCGACCCACTGCAGATGGCCGTTGCGTCCGGCGAGTATGACATGATTATCTCGTGCAGTGACGCAGTGTACCTGCCCGTCGTGCGGTTCGGTCGTGGCGTTTGCCTTCTTCATCGATCCTTGCTTTCCGATCGAGACGTACCACGTGCCGTCAGCCTGCTCGGTCACCGTCGGCTTCTCCCCACAGCGGATCCCGAGACGAACGACGTCCGTTTTCAACCGATCGCTCTTCGTCCAGAACTTTCCGAGCCCGCTTTTCGCTCGCTCACCGTCCCCAGCGATCATCGTGTCGAGGAGCGTGCGAAGATGGTCCGCATCGAGTTCGAAGACCCATTCGGGCAACCGCTTCTCGGCGAACCCGTCCCCACAGGCGTCCCGGAACCAATCGTGGAGATACCGGTTCGAGATCTGGAATCGTGTGTCGTCGCTCGCGTAGTTCAGCTCCATGCGGTCAAGGAGTTCTCGGATCGATTCCCGTCCATCGAGGTTCTGCTGGTGTAACACCACTCCGGGAACGTCGCGAGTGAAACTCCCCTCGGTGACGAACCAACCGATCAGTTCCAGCCAGTCGTCCATCTCGAACGAGAGCGGCACCTCGGCGTGGCCGCGGTCGTACTTGAGATACGTCTCGTCCGCATGCTCCTCGATCCGGTCTCGGTGCTGCCGATACGCCTCGATCGGAATCAGATATTTACCGGTCTTCCCGTCGGTCGCCGCGAGGCGTGAGGTGCCGACCGCTCGGTCGAGGTCGGACTCAACGCCCGCCGGCATTGCTGCGCGGAATCCGGTCAACCCGTCGTGAGCATATACGGCGACGTGCCCGTCCTCGACCGCATCGGCCAGGTCGAACCGATCGCGTTTCGTTCCGGCCATCGGATCGTGGATGGGGAATGCGAACCGTTCGTTCTCCGGGACGTCGCGATACTCGTTGAACGCAAAGTCGGACGGATCGAGTTCGTCCCAGCCGCGCGTTTTCGAGAGCAGGAATCGATGGTTCTCGGTCACTTTGAAATCGTGTGTGTTCCCGCTGACGTGATGCAGTTCGCCGTACTGGTTCTCGTAGGTATGCGTCTCCTCGACCGGCTTGATCTCACACTCGAACGTCTCCGGATTCAGCGTATAGACGGGATCTCCGACCTCCAGGTCGGGGATGCGCTTCAGACCGTCCGGCGTCGCCACGTCCGTATCGGCACTGAAACACTTCAAGTCCTGCACCGTCACCATCTCCTTGACGCCCGTGATCGGCTCGAAGACGGCGCCGCCCTCGAACTCCTCGGACTCCTGTTGGCCCTTCGTCGGGAGCGCGAACTTGCCGAACGCCTTGTGGAGCACGTACATGTCGACCGTGTCGCCGGGCGTCGGCGCGTCCTCGAGCTTGCAGCCGACGAACGTCCGCACCTCGTCCCAGAAGGCGATCACGTCCTGTTTGCGGTCGATCTCGACGCAGAGCTCGACGTCGCGGATGCTGTACTCCAGGAGGCGTTCGGGATCCTGCTCCCAGAGGTCGCCGATGTCGCCGGCGTACCGCTCCTTGCCGGCGCCGAGCTCGCGCTCCCCGACGGCGTCGAGCCGGTACGATTCCAGCTCCGTGAACATCGTGCGCTTGTAGGCGTACAGCAGGTCGAAGACGACCCGTCCCTTGATGTCCGGACCGCCCCAGCCCGAGCGCCACACCTCGCCGATGCGGGAGAGTCGGTCGATCGAGAGGTCGACCTCGACGTCGTCCCGCTCGTCGAGGACCTCCATGCGATCGAGGAGATACGGCGCGTCGAAATCCTCGAAATTCCATCCAGTTAGAACGTCTGCGCCGGTTTCTCCGATGTACTCGACGAACGCGTCGAGCATCGCGGCCTCCTCGGAGAAGGTCTCGACGCGGAAATCGAGCGCCTCGCTCTCCGCGTCGCCGTCGACGACCAGCCGCTCGTAGTCGGGCAGGTCCTGCGGGGGCGGCACCTCGGCGTCGGGCGCCTCGTAGAGCCAGATCACGTACTCGTCGTCGTAGGAGTCGTGGCTGGTGAGACAGATGATCGGCTCCTCGCCGTCCTCGGGGAAGCCGCGCCGGTCGTCCACCTCGATGTCGAAGGTGTTCACCCGCATCTCGGCGTCGACCTCCGCGGGTTCGAGATGGCCCTCGTGGACCTGGATCGTGCCGTCCCCGTCGTCGAGGCGACGCTCCTCGACGCGGAGCCCGCCGTTCAGTCCGTTGTCGATCAGAAAGCGGTTCGGAAAGAGGATGTCCGCCTCGAAGGTGGTCTCGAAGTCGTCACGGATGTTGCCGACGTCACGCGGCGTGCGGGTGATGATCCTGGTCAGCGGCTCGCCGCGAATGCTCTCGTAGGGCTCGTCCTCGTGGTTCCGCTCGCGGGTACCGATGACGACGTCGTACGTCTCCGTGGGGTCCCGATCGAGGTCGGCGGTGGGCACGTAGAAGTACGGCTCGACGCCGAGCACGCGGACGTGCTCGTGTTCGTCGTCGCCGTCGGCGACGGGGCGCCGGCCGAAGACGTGGACGACGGGATGCTCGTCCTCGCCGTACCCCTCGACCGCGTAGTCGATCTGGGTGATCGACAGCTCGACCGTCCCGGTCGACTCCGGGAACTTCGCCTCGTCGAGGTCGACGACGTCGCTGACGCGGCCGTGACCGCCGCCGGCGACGACGCGTGCCTCCTCGGCCGCGAGCGCGTCGCGATCGTTCGCGTCGGCGTCGCCGTCGTCCGCGGCGTCGGGCGATGAGAAGTCCGACAGTCCCGACTGGTTCATGGAGGGCCTTCGGCGTTCCTCGCTAAAAAGCTCGGCTTTCGGATCGGAAGTCCGACCGGAGATCCCCACCGACGGGCCGCCGATGGCGTCATGTCGACCCGCCGATGGCGTCATGTCGACCCGCCGATGGCGTCACGGCGGTCGGCGCCGATCGAGCGCGGCGATGCTTCCCGCCACGGAAAGGCATTTATCATGTCACTACTTACCATGCTGCGTGACCTCGAATCCACACGCGGACGACGGGGCGTACCGTTCGGGCGACCGGGAGCCGGGTGATGGCGGGTCGGACGCCGCCGAGGTGGAGCTCTACGAGGACGACGGGAACGTGGTGTTGTTCGACGCCGCGAACCCCCTCGCGTGGGTCGAGGCGAGCCGAACGGTGCGACTCGCCGACGCCGCGTAAGCGGCTTGTGGACGCCGCGTGGGATCCGCAGCGTGACCCGGGCCGGGCGCTTCTCCGACACGCGAGGGACGACCCCTTTTTCATTGCCGCCCGCCTACGGCGAGGCGTGAACCCGTTCGACGAGGACGACGAGGGCGAGATCTCCATCGGCGAGAGCTCCGACGTCGAGCGCCGGATGACTCCGGACGTGCCGAAGGCGCCCTCGGTGAAGACGTTCGACGACGTCGGCAACTTCGAGTCGGCGGGAGACGTCCACCAGGACACGCTGCGGGCGTTCGTCGCCTGCGTCATCTACGCCAACGCCGCGCTGCTGTTCGTCGCGCTCGGCCCGATGGTCTGGTTCTTCGAGGGCTGGACGCGGGTCGGTCCGGCCCTGCTCGCCGGCGGGATCCTCGCCGCGATCCGGACCTATCAGACCTATCGTGCGTGGGAGCAGGGAAAGGCGGAGCGTGAAGCCGAGGAGGACGCGGCCGCGTCGGAGGACACGGACGACGGCGACGTGGAGGGTTCGAGCGACGAAGCGGACGGTGGCGATCCCGACTCGATCGAGTCGACCGATCCGGCGGTGCGGGAGCCCTCGCCCGGGGCGGAACCCTGAAATGGGCCGGCGGCCTTTTTAAGTGCATGCGAACGGTCCGCGACGCCGACGGGACGACGTATCTCCTCGTGAAGCGCTCGGACGAATCGAGCCGGGTGCGGAATCCCGAGACGGGTGCGGAGCGATACGTCGCCAACGCGGATCTGGAGGTTCTTACGGGTGAATCCCCGCTGGAGACGGCGGCTGTGGGGGTCCCCGAGTCGGTCCGGCGGATCATCGGCGCCGTGCATGACGACCGAACGCTCGGGCTGCTCGTCGTGATCGTCGACGAGGGGCCGCTCTCGGTGCTCGAACTCATGGACGGAGTCGACATGTGCGAGTCGGACCTCCACGGCCGGCTCGCGGAGTTTCGGGCGGCGGGGCTGATCCGCGAGGTCGACGTGGACGGCCGCCGCGGCTACGAGGCGACGGAGACGGCCGAGGAGGCCGTTGAGGGCCTTCGCGGGTGAAGAGCTCCGTTTCGGGTTTATAAATACGTCGGCTGATGAACCGGTTGGGCTGGAGGATCCGGCACGGTTCGGGATCGCGTCGCACCGCACGGCCCCGCGGCCTCGTTCCTCCCCAGCCTCGTCGGTGGCCCGCGCGGGAACAGCTCCGCGCGGGCCACCGACTCCCTCGCGCGTTCTCCGAGCGCCGGACGGCGCTCGGAGGCGCGCGCCGCCCGCATCCGTTTTATAAATAGCTCATCCGTAGTCAATGGCTCGGCAGCAGGGTCGTTCTCGAAACCGATCATCTGTCCGGATGCGGTCGCCACGGGAGCGTGCGGCGGTCGAGAGAACAGAGCTATACCGCCGGCGGCGGTGGAGAGGGACATGAAACAGGCCATCGTCGCTCGCCGCGACCTCGGGATGGGCGAGGGGAAACTCGCCGCGCAGGTCGCTCACGCCTCCCTCTCGGCGTACGAGGACGCGAGCCGGCGCGCACGCAAGAAGTGGAAGGGATCGGGCCAGAAGAAGGTCGTCCTCGGCGCCGACTCCGAAAGCGAGCTGTTCGCGCTCGCTGATAAAGCCGAGACCGAGGGGCTACCCTACGCGATCATCCGCGACGCGGGCCACACGGAGCTGGAGCCGGGCACCGTCACCACGCTCGCGGTCGGTCCCGCCCGCGAGGAGAGCGTCGACCGCGTCACCGGCGACCTCCCGCTCTACTGATGGCCGGGAAGGACTCGGGCGGTGACGATTCGGGCGGGGCCGACTCGGGCGGGACCGACCCGAACGGGACGGATTCGGGCGGGATCGCCCCCGTGCTCCGCGAGGCCCACCCGACCGAGCACGCGGTCGGGATCGACCACTACGTCAGCGACGTCGACGGGATCGGCGGCCGTCTTCGGGAGTCCCCGGACGACTTCCGCGTTCGGGAGCTGGAGGCGTTCGAGCCGGAGCCGCTCGATGCGGACCCGGGGAGCTATCCGGACCTCGTTTGCCGCGTCACCCTGCGCGACTGGGACACGAACGACTTCGCCCGCCGGCTCTCGGACGCCCTCGGCGTGAGCCGCGAGCGCGTCTCGTGGGCCGGCACGAAGGACAAGCGGGCGGTGACGACCCAGCTGTTCACCGTCCGTGGCGTCGATCCGGTCGACCTACCGTCGATCCGCGGCGCCGAGATCGAGGCGCTCGGCCGGGCGGGTCGCTCCCTCTCGTTCGGCGACCTCGCGGGCAACGCCTTCGAGATCCGCGTCGCCGACGCGGTGCCGGAGGCTCCCGAGCGCGTCGCAGCGATCGCCGACGACCTCCGAGCGTTCGCCGGGGGCGACGCGGACGACGCCGCCGGCGACGCAACCGACTCGACAGCGGCCGCGGGCGTACCCAACTACTTCGGCCAACAACGGTTCGGCAGCCGGCGGCCGGTCACCCACGCGGTCGGGCTCGCGGCCGTCCGCGAGGACTGGCGGGGGGCGGTCCGGCTGTACGCGGGCAATCCGTTCGAGAGCGAGCCGGCCGACACGCGGGCGGCCCGCGAACGCGTCGACGCCGCCTTCGGCGCGGAGGGTGCAGATCCCGACGTCGCGGGCGACGGCGACTGGAGCGCGTGTCTCGACGCGATGCCCCGTAAACTCGGGTTCGAGCGGTCGATGCTCCACCGGCTCGACGAGCGCGACGTCGACCCCGCCACGCCCGCGACTGACGAGGACTGGCGGCAGGCGCTTGAGGCGGTCCCCTCGAACCTTCAGCGCCTCTTCGTCAACGCCGCCCAGTCGGTCCTCTTCAATCGAATTCTGAGCGAGCGCCTGCGCCGTGGGCTCCCGTTCGATCGACCCGTCGCGGGCGACGTGGCGTGTTTCGCCGACCGGAACGGGCCGGCCGAGCTGTACGCGCCCGATCCCGACCGTCTCCAGCGCGTCGACGCGGACCGCGTCCCGGTGATGGAGCGCCACTGCGCACGCGGCCGGGCGTTCGTCACCGCCCCGCTCGTCGGCACGGAGACGGATCTCGCGGACGGCGAGCCCGGCACGATCGAGCGTGAGGTCCTCGCCGATGCGGACATCGACCCTGCCGACTTCGACCTCCCGGAGGAGTTCGGGTCGACCGGCACACGTCGGGCGATCCTGCTCCGCACCGACCTCGACGTCGAGTTTGCCGACGGCGACCCGCACTTCTCGTTCGCGCTTCCGAGCGGCTCGTACGCGACCGTTCTCCTTCGAGAGTTCCTCAAAAGCGGTCCGCTCGATCTCTGACTGGCCACTCGACGACCGGATCGGTCCGCCCCGGATGATCCATTTATATGGATCAAACGGACCGACTCGGCGCCAGAGACGCCACGACCCTGCGTTCCCTTCCGAGCCGTTTTTGTGCGGCACCGTCCAACCGACGGCATGACTCGGATCGTCGTGGTCGACCTTCACGGCCAGTTCACCCATCTGGAGCACCGCGCGCTTCGCGACATGGGCGTCGACACGGAGATAATCGACGCCGAGACGCCGGCCGCCGACGTCGACGCGGACGGGATCGTCCTCTCGGGCGGCCCGGACATGGACCGCGTCGGCAACGCCCCCGACTACCTCGACGGGGACGCGCCCGTCCTCGGCATCTGTCTCGGCATGCAGCTCATCGCGACCGAGCGCGGCGGTCGCGTCGACGCCGGCGACTACGGCGGCTACGCCGACGTCGACGTCGAGATCGTCGACGACGAGGACCCCCTCGTCGGCTCCCTCGCCCCCGAAACGCGCGTTTGGGCCTCCCACGCCGACGAGGTGAAGGAGCTTCCGGAGGGGTTCACCCACACCGCGACCTCCGACGTCTGTGGGATCGAGGCGATGTCGAACGTCGAGGCCGGCCTCTACGGCGTTCAGTGGCATCCGGAGGTCGCCCACACCGAGCGCGGCGAGGAGGTCTTCGAGAACTTCGTCGCGGTCTGCGAGTCGGCCTGAGCGCGGACCGTTCTCGTTCCCCGTTTCCGTCCCCGTACCGCCCTCAATCGGTCGGGAACTCGGTTCCCCGGCCGGTTGGTGCACTCGGCGGATCCCTGACCGCCTCGAAGAACCGTTCCGAGACGAACTCCGCGACGACGTCGGACAGGGATTCGTCGTCCTCGACCGCCGAGAGGAGCCCGAGCGGTACCTGTGCGCCGGCCATGTTGGCGTGGCCGCCCGCGGAGCCGATGGCGTCGAGCGCCTCCCTCAACAGCTCGCCCACGTCGACGTCGGCGCCGCGGGCCCGCGCGGAGCCGTAGATGACCCCGTCCATGTAGCCGTACACGAAGGTGACGGTCACGTCCTCCAGGTTGAGCAGCTGCTCGGCCGCCTGCGCCAGCGCGTCGCGGTCGCTGATCTCGCCGACGCAGGAGGCGACGATCGAGTCCCGAACGTCGCGTCGCTCGATCGCGGCGCCCAGCACCCGCAGCGTCTCCGGACTCATGCTGGGGCTCTCGACGCGCCTGAGAACGGCCTCGTCGGCGTGTGGGACCAGCGCGGCGGCCGCCTCGAAGTCGGGGATCGACGTCTCCCGCGTGAAATCCTTCGTATCGATCCGGACCCCGTATAACAGCGCGGTCGCGAGCCGCTCGTCCGGCTCGATGCCGAGCCGCGAGAGGTATTCCTCGATCAGCGTGCTCGTCGAGCCGACCGCGGGGCGGATGTCGACGAAGGTCCCCTCGACGGCCCCTCGTGGCGGGGGATGATCTATCACGACGTCGACCGAGGTCCCCTCCGGGAGGCTGTCGTTGATCCCGGCTCGGGAGTGGTCGACGAGCGCGATCCCGCCGTACTCCTCGAGGTCGACGTCCTCGAACGTTCGAAGGTCGAGATCGAGGAGGTTCACGAGCGCCCGGTTCTCCTGGTGAGCGATCTCGCCGCCGTAACAGGGGTGTGCCGGCACGCCGACGACTTCCGCGACGCGCGCCAGTCCGAGCGCGCTCGCGATCGCGTCCGGATCGGGATTGTCGTGCGTAACGACCAACAACGGCCCCGAAAGGGCCCGTAGCGTCTCGAGCAGGCGCACCGGACGCTCCTGGGCGTCGGTCCCGGCGGCGTGAAGCGTGCGGGACACGAGCGCGTCGACGGGGTCGACCACCCGGTCCGCGACCGCCTCCAGCGCGGCGCGGTACTCCGCGTTCGGATCCGCCCCCACGTGCGCGATGACCATCGCCTTCGGATAGCGACGCCGGGCCGCCTCGGCGGCGGCGACGTTTCGTCCGGGGTCGTCGTCGGCGACCAGCACGACGTCGGTTGCGTCCGGATAGGTGCTCGGATCGGTCGGATCCGCCTCCGCCGTCGTGACGTTCTCGTCGCGGAGCATCGACGCCCAGCCGGGATCGTCGGTGACCGCATACAACTCGCCGCGCTCCTCCCGTGCGCGTTCGACGAGGGTATACCCGACCGAACTGCAGCCGAGCAGGAGACGCTTGAGCATGGGAGTCGGTGGTGTCGCCGACAAAAAACGCTGCCGGCCGGCCGACGGCCGGCGTCCACTCGCTTCGGGTCGTCTTCCCCGATCGCTCACTCCGGGTCGTCTCTCTCGACCATCCCGTTCGGATCGTCGACGGCGGCGACGACGTCGACCGCGGCGCGATTCGCTGCGACGTCGTGAACGCGCACGAGGTCAGCCCCGTTCGCGGCCGCGACCGCGGTCGCCGCGACGGTCGCGTTCGCCCGGTCGTCGGGTTCGCGACCGATCGCCGAAAAGAGCGACTTGTGTGAGTGGCCGACGAGCACTGGGCAGCCGAGCGCCGCGAACTCGCCGATCCGGCCGATCAGATCGAAGCTCTCCGCCGCCGACTTCCCGAACCCGATTCCAGGGTCGACGATCACGCGCTCGCGCTCGATGCCGGCCGTTTCGGCGAGCCGGAGTCGTTCCTCGAGCGCCGCGATGGCGTCCGCCACGACGTCGTCGTACTCCGGTTCGTCGTCGGGATCGACGGGTGCGTCGGTGCTGTGCATGACGACGACCGGACAGCCCGCCTCGGCGACGACCTCCCGCATCCGCGGATCCTCGAGCCCGGTCACGTCGTTGATCACGTCCGCGCCGGCCGCGAGCGCCGCCTCGGCGACAGCGGGCTTCCGCGTGTCGACGGAGACGAGCACGTCGCCCTCGGCCACCCCCGTGACGTCCCCGAGCGCCTCCAACACGGGAACGACGCGGTCGATCTCCTCGTCGATCGGGACCGGATCGGCGCCCGGACGCGTCGACTCGCCGCCGACGTCGATCACGTCGACGCCCGCCTCGACCATCCGCTCCGCGCCGGCGACCGCGTCGGCCAGGGATTCGTGTCGGCCGCCGTCGTGGAAGGAGTCGGGCGTCACGTTGAGCACGCCCATCACCGCGGTACCCTCCTCCCAGGGGTACGCGTCAGTTCCCTCCGTCCCGATCCCGTCGGAAATTCCATCCAGGTCGAGCCGTGCGCGCAGGTCCGCCGCGATCCCCGGAAGCCCGTCGGCCGGCGGGGTTGCGTCCGCGGCCCGCCGTCGTCCCAGCCGACCACAGAGCGCCCGGAACGTCCTCCGCGTCGCGGCGAGTACGACCGGGACGAGCTCCCCGCCGGTCGGTCCCGCCCCGCCGATGACGGCCTCGCCGCCGAGCGCCCGAAGCTCGTCACGGACGTGGCGGGCCTGTTCGCCGCGCAGCCGGCAGGTTACCGTCCGCGCGTCGATGGCGTCGGCGACCTCTTTCGCGTCCGCCTTCCGGACCGACGCGCGGTCGAGGAGCCGTTCGGCGTCGCGGGCGTCGTCGACGGACGCGGGCGTCACGGTCCGCGTCTCCGCCGCGCGTGCCTCGGCGACGGCGAACAGCGAGCCGAACAGCAGGACGCAGTCGTCGTCGTCCGCGCGATCGACCGCCGTCGCGAGCGCGTCGGCGACCCCGTCGCCCGCGGTCACGTCGTCGATCCCGGCGCGCCGGGCGGCCGCCGCCAGCACCTCCGGATCCTCCGCCCGGTCGAGGTCCGGCCGACAGGTGATCGCCGAGGTCGCCTCCGGGAGCGCCCCGACCGTCCCCGCGTGGTCCTTGTCGTGCATCGCGGCGTAGACGAGATGGAGGTCCTCGTAGTCGTACTCATCGAGCGTGCCCGCGAGCGTCTCACAGGCGGCGGGGTTGTGTGCGCCGTCGAGCACGATGAGCGGGGCCGTCGAGACCACCTCGAACCGGCCGGGCCACGTCGCCCGCGCCAGCCCGTCCGCGAGCGCCCGCTCGGACACGATCCCGTCGTGTCCGAGAGCAGCGGCGGTTCGGCGCGCGAGCACGACCGCGATCGCCGCGTTGGTCGCTTGGTGCTCGCCGACGAGGGGGATCCGGAAGGTTCCCTCGACCTCCCCCGTGAACGTCACCGCCGCGTCGGCCGGGCTCACGCGTCCGTCGTACCGGGCCTCGAGGACCGGCTCGACGTCGTTGCCGTCGGCCGCATCGCCGCCGGCCGCATCGCCGTCGGCCGCATCGCCGCCGGCCGCATCGCCGTC
>LKMJ01006729.1_pt1 | contig 10840 bp, 14 predicted proteins | sample 643391 | NCBI WGS metagenome assembly LKMJ01 (sample SAMN04112250, study PRJNA286221) | soda lake metagenome | biome: soda lake; feature: Kulunda Steppe; material: water; isolation source: sample PL-Br10 brine of Picturesque Lake | place: Russia: Kulunda steppe | collected 2010-07
AAGAAAAAAAGAAAAGACTACGCTAACAAGGTAACCCCTGTTTGCGTGAATTAAGGAAGAAGTTTACATCTGGTGCAAGCACCAGGCAAACCTCCACCATCAAACGAGGAAGAAGGTCATTAGTGGGAGCTAGATCTGATCTAATAGATGTGATCTCGCTAGATCTCGCTATGATCTAATGTTAGACCACTTGAAACCTGAGGAGCCCTGCCCCTGTAGTAAGTACTGATGGGTGACCACCAGCCCAGTCATCTGGCTGGTTGGCGTGTAGCTGGTCATCGCCAGCCAAAAAGTACTCCATAATTATCCTAATCATCGTGATATTTTACCAGCCATAAGCAACGATTTGAACAGATTTGAAGGAGAGGGTTGACTAACAGCCTGGCTGTTAGGCTGATTGGGTTCAGGTTTGCTTTAACGCGCATCATATGACCTCAACTAATCCAGCAGGCCTCTGAACTTTGCCAGGAGGCATGCAGTGGATGTCCCGCCAGCGCAGTTGCTTGCACCAGCCTACAACCACCTAGTCCCTGAACTGACACCATAGGCTGGGGTGGCTCCAGGAGCTTGCCTGCTGGTAAACCATTGCAAGGGCCAATTGAGATTGGCGCCGAACTGGCACCAAGAGGCGCAATAATTTGCCAGCTTGAGAGCCTTCTTCTCCACCTCTCGGCGAGCAGCCTAAGAAAGGGCTATCCGTCCAGGCTGCATGTGCGAGGCGGCTCCGGTGAGAGGTGCAGAGGTTTACAAGGTGGTTACAAGTTGAAGATTAAGTGCCAGCCAGGTGCAGAGGGAAAGGGGAAAGGAGGCAGAGAGGGAGGTATCATGGCCTTGCCTGATTACAGATGTCGCACGCATACGCATGTTGACAAGCACCCAGTCGACATGTTAGGAAGCTAGGAAGTTCGGAAGTGGTTTGGCAGTTGCTTTGTCCTGCTGGGCATCAGTACTACAAAGTAGTACTGTTCCACAAGGTATCAATATTGCACATATACCACCCTACAAACCATAAGCAAGTGCTTCCAACATATGTGTAGCACGCAATGCAGACACTGCCCTACTTGCCCGCCCTTGCTCGCGTGCATACAAGCATGTCAGTGCAGGCGCGCAACCGCCTTGCCCAGCACCTCTACGCATGCATCAATCTCTGCCTCTGTGACCACAAGGGGGGGTACCAGCCGAACCACATCACCGCTGCCTGCTGTGATGGCCAGCACGCCCATGTCACGCGCCGCATTGACGACCGGGCCTGCAGGGACATCCAGCTGCATGCCACACAGCAGGCCCACGCCGCGCACATCCTTGACGTGCGGGCTCTTGATCTTCTTCAGGCCTGCAAGCGCAAGCAGGCGCACGCACGGCATGTTCTGGGGGAAGTTGGCTGTGGACCTTAGGCCACACCTTAGGCACAATGGACCAGGAGCATTACACGCATGGTGTGGATGCGCCATGTGTGGTTCTTGCTGCGTACGTGTGTGTGTGTGTGTGCATGTATGCATGTGTGCGTGTGTGCAGCTCGCTGCAGTAGGCAGGGGCAAGCCAGGACTCAAGTGCAGGTGAAAAAGCGATCCCAACAAGGAAGGGCAAGGACCTGGTGCTGGCCCGGGAGCCCCCTGGCTGCTGCGCGCTTCTTTAGATGTCCCCTACACATTGTAGCCTGCCCTTGGTGGCCGAAGAGCAGGGGCCACAAAGCCAGGGCTGCCCATTGCACCCTAGCGCTCATGTACAACACAACAATGACTCAAGCATATATATATATATAGAGAGAGAGGCCTTCACATCCGCACAGCACGCCACTTTCCCTCCCCGCGCTATGAAGACTAGCAACTTCAACAACAACAACAACAACAACAACAACAACAACAACAACAACAACAACAACAGCAGCAGCAGCAGCAGTAGCAGCAGCAGCAGCAACAGCATGCGCATCTGCTCTTCATGTTCGACGGCTGGTCCCATGCACCCAGTGCGATTGTTGTCTGGGCACACATCCAACTTGGCAAGGCACACGCCTTGCAGGTGGTGACTGACACACAGAGGGTGCTGAGCAGCCAACCCACAGCAACCTCGAGCAGTGCCACCCACGGCCCCCTGCTGCGCACCTTCGCGCAGACGCTCCCCCTTTGCATTGACACTGGCAAGGAAGGCTGGGTCGGACACGATGTCAAACACAGTGCACGCCGCATTGCACACCATTGGGTTCCCAGCGAAAGTAGACCCATGGTCGCCTGCGTGCACAGTGTTGCAGGCACAGCGTTGCAGGCAAGTGCAGAGCCCTGGCCGCCTGCATACGCATTGCAAGGGTGCTTGGAGGGAGCTGCGCGTGAGCCGCGCGCCTGGTGCAACCGCGTGCCCGCTCGTGCGCCCCACCTGCCGCACCCACACTCCCTCTGAAACTCGCCTCTTGACGCAGGCTGCTTACTGACTGCCTTGGGATGCTCAGAGAGCCGAGTGCAGCGCGTGCACACATTGACCCTGCTCCTCTTCTATGGCACGCCATGACAGCCATACCCGGGGCTAGGCATGGCCGGACAACCTCAGCTTCCTGCCGCTTTGACCGCACTTCGCCACACCTGGCAGCAGGGCCTCGCCTGCACGCCGCTTCAGCACACTGTGCTTCGCCTGACCGGATAGCCTCAGCTCCCTGCTGCTCCAACAGCATTGCACCGCACCTGGTTGCATGGCATCGGCGACGTGCTGCTTCAACAGCACTGCACCAATGGGCAGGCCACCCGCAAGGGGCTTGGCCAAGGTCATCATGTCTGGCTCCACCCCAAAGATCTCATGCCCCCACAGCTTGCCTGCAAGAGAGGACCACAGCAGATGCATGCATATCGGCAGGCAGCAAAGCAGGGGCGCTAAGATGGCAGATAGCTCATCAGACTCACATGTTGGTAGGCGACTACGGCACAGGTGGTGGCAGGCAGCATGCATGGCATTGCTGCAGCAGCCTGCATTGCACTCGATCATGTCACCATACCAGTTCCCAGCAGCGCGCCCGCTTCGTCACACGGCTGTCGCAGGCAGGACACGCACCTGAGCGGCCAAGCCCGCACTGCACTTCATCAAAAACCAGCAGCGCGCCCGCTTCATCACACAGTTGACGCAGGCCCTTCAGGAAGGCGGCAGTCGACGGCGTCACACCACCCTCGCCTTGGATTGGCTCCACAAACACGGCGCAGGTCTGGCCCTTCTTGATTACCTGGGTGTCCGAGGGGGTGGGCGCATGCGTGCGTGTGCGTGTAGGTGTGAGAGTGTAAGTGACAAGCGTCGGAGCATGGCCTGAGCCATGCCAAAGCTGCCCTATCCTGCTCTCATGCAGCAGGGCAGATCTCCTTGAGAACGCGGCCTGCCGCCTGCAAAGGAGCAGAGCCCCCTTGAGACAGGGCCCGGGCTCAGAGCGGGGTTAGAAAGCCAAACCTGCAAAGCTGGGGCGAGCACACACAAGGACAAGTTGCGGGCTGAGGGCCTCAGGGCACTGGACTGTGCCGAGCAAGCGAAGACCCCGCGCGCATTCCGTGCACGTACGCGGGGCAGGTGGGGTGGAGGGCACCGGAACCTGTGAGCCTGAACAGAGGCCAAAACGTTGAACCAAAGCATATGCTCTCATTGGCCTCGTCCACTAGGGGTCTATGCACCCCTCCACATGGAAGCCTGCGCATTCTTTCACAAGCAGCCAAGCCAGCATCGCCCCACCCCTCCCCATTGCAAAAGCACTACCACGCTCAGCTGGTCGGGCGACAAGCAGCCTGTGCAGTCCTTTACACGTCATTGCATCCACTTTTGTTGGGCGACAAGCAGCCTGTGCAGTCCTTTAAACGTCATTGCATCCACTTTTGTTGGGTGACAAGCAGTCAGTTCAGTCTATACATGTCTTTCCATCCACATTCATGCCCCGCTTCCCATGAAGCTGCCATCTTGAGCCCAACTGCCACCACTTCCAAACGCGTGCACACGTGCACATGCAAACACAAGATGCACACACATGCGAATGCACGCACATGCGCATGCACACACGTGCCCACCCACTCACAAATACACACCTTCTTGGCGCTGTCCAGGTCATTGTACTTGGCCTCCACTGCGCCCGGCATCATGGGCAGGAAAGGCGTCTTGTACTGGTCTTTGTAAGTCAGGGCCAGGGCGCCCATGGTGCGGCCATGGAACGAGGACGTGAAAGACACCAGCTCAGAGGGGGCTGATGCCTTAGGGTCAAACGGGTCGATGCCAGCCTGCAAAAAGAGGGGGAGAGAGGATGGAATGATGATGGAAAGGAGGAACAAGATAGCAAAAGTTAGCTTGATGGGGGCAGATGCCTTCAGATCACTGACATCCATGCTGGACCACAAAGCGCAGGGGTGGCTCTCGTTGGTACCAGCCAGAGAGGTGTGTGGGTCCAGCAGGACAGAGCGCCTAATACATGCGTGAGGCTTGTCTGGGAGCTTCATGCGCAGCTGCCCCCACAAGCAGACAAGGCCACACCAGCTGTCGCTGCACAGGGCTCTCTGGATGGAGGAAGGGGTCGCAGGGCTTTGGGGGCATTTATAATGCACACACTTGGGCAAGGTTGTGGGGAGGGGTGTGCGGGCATGCTTGGCCTGGGCTGCGTTTAGTGCGTTTGACAAGGCACATACATTGTCATCGACTGGCTATGTACAGCGCTCAAGAGCACGATTTTGGCCGGGGCTGACGACAGGGCTGCAGCAGCGCTGCTGCGAGTTGCATAATCAGACAGGCGTTTTGGCTGATGTGACAGGATTGAACAGGCCCTGAGCCACAGGACTTCGTCCCCATCCATCCACATGGTCTTGACCCCGTATGAGACACTGTCTTGATGACCCGTGCAGGATGCTGCTTGTCATGCCTGGATGAATGGGCATCAGCATTTTCTGTTACTGTAAGAAGAGAGCACAACAAACGCTGTGGCCCGCACACCCAGACCTCAACGCGAGCCAATTGATAGGCTTTGACTCAAATTTGTGCACAGGTCAAGGGCCTGTAATTGCTGAGCAAGTGCGGAGCATGTGGCGGCATGGTCTTGGCCACATGGGAGCAACAATCCTTGTGATTCTGGGCTTCCCCTGTGCAAGCGCTACCTGCACAGGTTCCCGCCTTGTCCCTACTGGCTGCTGCACAATTGAGAGAAGCAGCTGCCACATGCCCCCTCTGCTATGGAGAAACTTACAGCAGCAGCAGCAGCAGCAGCAGCAGCAGCAGCAGCGAAAGAAGCCACAAGTGTGGCTGTGGATGTGTCAATTCATGCAGGCAGTGTACTTGGCTAGCCCTCCCAAGGTGTGTCAGCTTTTTCAGGCAGCGGACTGTAAGGCTAGCCCTCTCACGCTCACTTGCACTCTAGCAGAGCAGCAGTCACGAGGGTGTAGAGGGGGTACCCATTCTAGGGGAGGGTGCACGCGCACCTTGACACGCGCCCATTTGCGCGCAAACTTGATCGCAGCCTCGTTTGCCTCTGTGCCGGTGTTGCAAAAGAAGGCCCTGTCAGCAAAGGAGGTTCTGACCAGGCGCTTGGCCAGCTCCACCTGCGCAGACCACACGCACGCACATGCCGGGCACACGCAGGCAGCTCAGGCTTGCGGCTGCAGCAGGAGCCAGGCCCGCAATCGCGCCCCTGCTGCAAAGCAGCAGTGAGCGGCAGCAGCTGCAGCGAACGCGAAGAAGCCAGCCACACAGGCGCCCTGCCACACAGGTGGGGCCATTGGGTGTGGCAACAGACCCCAGCTGGGTGCACTAGTCTCCCTGGGACTCATGGGGCACCCAGCACACGCCCACAAGCGCACCGCCACGCACCTGCTCTGCGGTGTGGTACAGGTTGCTGGTGTGCATCAGGCGCTGCGCCTGCTGCGTCACTGCCGCCACCCAGCGCGGATCACTGTGGCCGAGGGCGTTCACTGCGATGCCCGCAGCAAAGTCAAGGTACGCGTTGCCCTCGTAGTCGTACACCTTTGACCCCGCGCCATGCGACAGCACGATGGGGGTGCGCCCGTACGTCTACAAGCGCACACACATGAGCAGTGCTCCCCCGCATGGGACATCTCAGAGGAAAGAGCGCGTGTTTTGGGCAGTCAGCTCACTCCCTCTGGTGGGAGCCACCATTGAAAACCACATGGTGCAAGGCTGGCTGCCTGGTGGGCGATGGCCCGAAGACATTGGTACCACAGGCTTCCTGCGCAACTCCATGGTACCGACCTCGAAATGGATCTACTGCTGACGAGAAGAAGCGGGCACTGAAGACAAGGAACGGTGTGGATATAACCCTACTGTTAACAGTAACAAAGAATGCGAGCTTTGGCCACACCTGCAGCACGTACTGGGACTCCTCTTCCATTACTTTCTTAGTAAAGGCTGGGCCTGACCCTCGGCGCACTCCAGCATGGCCACTGATGGATGGGAAAAGCTTCTGCAGGACATCAGCGACAGCCGCAGTCCGCACTCTGCAACGCCTGCAGCCACATGCATGAATGACGCTTGCTGTTTGCAGAACAAGGCAAAAATAGCACATCACAGGCTTCTCCTTGCATTAACGGCCATCCGTGCGGCGGCAGCAAATGGCCCGTCCATTAAATAAAAACTTAAAAATCAGGTTACAGATACCATAGGTTTACTCATGTCAGTGGCTTTCAACATTCGTGCTAGCATACTTGAGCCACACATTCCCAAGCACATGCAGCTTTGCACTGTGTGCATGTGCGCACCTGCCACCACCACTCCTTCCTGAGGCTATCTGCTGGTGCTGGCACTGGCGGGATTGCATCCCACTTCCACGGTAAGTTAGCTGTGACACTGCATGCGGGGAGGGAGGAGTAACCCTAACAGTGGCCAACGTGCATCATCAACGTGAAACTACGCGGAACAAGGATGCTCACTTACAGGGCATATTAAGTTTAAGAAATACTTTTTGATTTTGCCCGTGTAATTAGATTGCAAATGCGCACATGCTAACTAGATTGCAAATGCATTCTAGTTATGGAACATGAGATAACAAAAGGTGAAATTAAATATGCATGGTACCTGTCAGCATGAAGTAAAGAAGAGGTTTCCAGCTGGTGCAAGCAAATGCCTGCATGCAGATACATCAAGCAAACACCCACCATCAAACTGGAAACTGAGGCACATCGGTGAGGGTCAGGACTCCTGCCTCAGGAGACATCTGAATTTCAGATCTCTGTCGGAACCAGACCTGTCTCTGTGATGAACTGTAGTTAAGGCAGACCTGTCACATTCAGTATTCATCTTCTGTCTAGTAGTCCCGCCTGTGTCCCAAGTTTTTCGGTTGTCTCAGGTCAAGTTTGTCTATTCTCTTCTCTTCGTTATAAGCATTAAAGGGAAACGATCCTCGATCCAACAAGTTATGGGCCCCATAACCTGTTGGTTTGGCGGCGGCGATTTGTTACAGATTAAAGACTAGGCCATAATTCAGGCCAAACCAACAAACTCAAATGAGCCATGTCTTTTTCCTATTATGCTCCGTGTACGTGATTTTGTGTTTGACTAGGCGTGAACGTCAATACTTTTTACTTGAGGCTGCTAACATGCAAGAACATGTAAGCTCACTTACCGGTATTGCTGTTTGAGTGTGTGTTTTAATCTACAGTGCTGCTTTAGCATGTTATTGCTCATATCATGTGTCACCACAAAAATTTTACACATGTGTCCACACAATAATTTACTTCAATAAGGTGTACATTCAAGCGTAAAGGGCGTAAATCCTGAATGTTACTTTGATGGCCATTCTGCTGCCTATAGGCTGGCTACCTGGCACAACGTGGCTTCTGGTCTAGTTCTAGGCCAAGTTCAAAGGTCATCTGCTGAAAAGGCTTGTTAGAACCCAGTGGTGAAGTCCTGAAATGAGGAAAAGAAGGAATGTCGGATGCTGTGGCCAGTGCCAGCAGAACAGCACGCATCAGTTCCTTGCCCGCAGCAGTTGCTTGCTTACAACAATTGCAAAGGCGAACTATATGCATATCTGCTTCTTTCTAGACTTTTGCTTGGCTTGTTTGGGCTGATGGCTGATTGACCTTTCAATATTGAAAGATTGTTTTATATGCTACCGGCAAGCTCGCTTGCATGCATCGGCTTAACTAGATTTAATGTTAAAGAAACCTATCAATTTAATGAGTATTTTGCTGGTGGTACGGAGGCCAGGGGTGACCAGATCCCAAGTTCTGGTAGATCAGAGAGGTCTAGGCCTGGCAATTTGTGAGAGACACCATCTTGGCAATTTCCTCCACATAAGACCTCTACAAAGTGCGTTTGTTTGGCTATTCTTTTGTTTATAGGAGATTGGATAAGCAAATTTGGCAGCTCTACCTAGGTAGAGATCTCAACGAGACACCAGTGCTGGCCGGACGGCTGCTGTTGGGGAAAAAAGAGCCTCAACATTTATTCAATCATAATCATTACTACGAACAAGCATGATCAGATGAGGCTGGATTTGATCCCTGCGTGCGTGGGACATCCCTTGTCGAAGCCGTCCAGATGGGTGTGCAGCATGATAAGAAATACGTAAAAGTATCAGTAAATGACATGAAAAATCAGTGAATGACATGGGACGTTGGTTTTGGTTAGTGTCACCCGCGTTCTGGACTGAAGTCGCCCTCTTTTATCAACACCGACAAAATGGGAAAGAAAGGAAAGGGGTGAGTGCGGACGATGGATGGGGAGCCCTTCCGAACGTGCTGCGTTTTGGCCCCCCCCCGGAGCCTGAGCTGCTGCTGACCCACTCTCTGTCTGTCTCCCTGGTGCGTGCAGAACCGGATCGTTCGGTAAGAGGAGGAACAAGGTGAGCCGGGGACGGTGTTCTCATCCGCTAATATTGCAGCAGCCGGTGCATCCCGCAGGCACTTTCTCTCGTCCCCTGGGTTGGGACGCTTGCCTCATGCATGCATGAGGCATGTATGAGTCTTCAGTCGCTGCTGCTCATGCGCACGCTGATGCTATTGCCCATGCTCCTGTCCGCAGACGCACACGACATGCCGTCGGTGCGGTAAGAAGAGCTTTCACATCCAGAAGAGCGTGTGCGCCTCCTGCGGGTACCCCGCTGCCAAGAAGAGGACGTACCAGTGGGCTCAGAAGGAGATCCGCCGCAGGACCACTGGCACTGGGCGCATGCGCTACATGAGCACCCTGCCCCGGCGCTTCAAGAACGGCTTCAGGGAGGGCAGCCAGGCTAAGAAGGTGGAGGCCGCCCCCGCCTCCTAAGCGAAGCCTGCGCAATTAACGTCGGCGGGCAGCTTCGTGTGGCAGGAGCAGGAGCAGCAGCAGGAGCAGCAGCAGCAGCGCTGCAGCAGGCCTCTTCTTCCTCAGCAGGGGTATCGAGCACACCATCACCACCGCCATGGACCCATTGGTAGCTTGCCTAGCAGCCGAGCTGAGATACATGTTAGCGTGGCGAGGTGAAGCTTTGACTATGTAGATTGTCTGGGAGGCCTAGGAAGGGGGGAGGGCTGTGCGCGTCTGCATGCACCATGACTCTGGGTGACTGTTTGGTAGCCCTCGCGAACACTCTAGGTCCCTTTGTATGCGCCTGCAAACGCTTTCCAGCATCGCTTCTTTTATCACAAACAATGCAAGGCTCTAATCCCACTTGTAATCCATGCGCGTGTTTGAGTGACTCGTCTGCAAAGCAGATGGTTTCAGAATCGTCAAACCCATGCATGATTGCTGTGTATGATTGAGGAGCTTGCTCCTCAGGTACATTTTGCTGCAGAATGCCAAGTTGATGCACGCCTTGAAACCATGCTTCTCTCGCCGTGCAGCATGGGTACCAACATACATCGAAGCACTAAAAAGCATGCGCCTGCTACTCTGCAGCAGCCAGAGCAGCACATGCTACTGCTCTGGCCCCCTGCCCTCGCCTGTTTCACATTATGCACCTTGCATGGGCTCAATTACACGCAAGGGGGCCCCCCCTCTGCAACCTTGCCTGTATCTGCTGCTTAGCAAGTTGGGCTTGGCTGCTCTCACCGTGACTCTGTATGTGACTTGTGACCAAGCACGCACCTCAATCGAGTATGTTGCTCACATGTATTGTCTCAACACAGGCTGCTCTGCCAGTAACTCACATTTATCTGTTTGTCTTTGGTAGTGCCAAAGATAAAAGGCTCCTTTCAATTCTATGTGTGTATTTGCGAAAGGCTTGGTTGACATAATTCCCTTGAATGCATCCATCGCATGAACCAGACAACCTGGCAGCATGCAACCTTTCAACATTCTGACGAAGTTTCAAGCATCCCAATTTTCCATTGCGAGATAAGATATAACAAACTATCTATGACTATCAAAAGCAGTGAAGCAGGGTGTAGGTTAGGTTACCAGGTAATCGACACATAGGTACATGCTGAATGAGGGCAGCTGAAGCAAGCCTGCGTCCAAAACCTTGTACTCAAAATAAAACGTGTTGTTTAAGGAACAAGAAACATAAACCAGGAAAGAACAGAGGCTTTCTGCCAGAGACAAGTCTGGTATTGATTTCAAGGGTTACAAGAATAAGGCTTTAAGGAGTTCGCCTGCCTGCTCATAAAAATCTATCAGTGCATGATGGAAGAAATATAGCTTTGTCACGCCAGGTAAGTGCTGCAGCCAGAAGTGTGCTGCACTGCGCATTCAGTCGGTTGGAGTTGGTTGGCTGAGTACTTGACCAGTTGGCAATACAGCTATCGCTGTATTTAGAGCACGTCTCGTCTCGTTTTCTTTCGTATCTGAAGGAAGGACGAACTCGCAGTAATACCTTGTTGAGTCTGGAAGCAACCTTGTAATAATGACCCCCATGGAGTAGTCCACTCCAGGTCCTTGGGGAACACGGCACGGCAGTGCAACAGTCCAA
>LKMJ01006731.1_pt1 | contig 10837 bp, 14 predicted proteins | sample 643391 | NCBI WGS metagenome assembly LKMJ01 (sample SAMN04112250, study PRJNA286221) | soda lake metagenome | biome: soda lake; feature: Kulunda Steppe; material: water; isolation source: sample PL-Br10 brine of Picturesque Lake | place: Russia: Kulunda steppe | collected 2010-07
GACTGGCAATCTGCCGTTCTCCGGTTGATTTGTCCACTTCGACACGATCGTCACCGACTTCTTGCCAGATTTTGAGCTTGAATTCTTCGGTTATTTCAGCAGTGAAGTTTTTGCTTGCAATCTCACCAAACGTTTTTTTGATTTCGTCGTTTGCCCATTCCCGGACCTGATTTTTGAACTCAGAAAACGAAGATTCTAGCTCTTCTTCTACAAGTTCAGTCGCCTTTTGCCGACGCTTGGCTAGGAGGGCCTCCTCATGTTCATCGCGTTGCTGCTCTATCTCCTCTTTGAGGCTCTTTAACTCATCTTTCTTGTGATCGATCCGCTCTTCAATACCGCCAATATCTGAAATGAGGGTGTCTCGATTCCTTTCGTTTTCTTCACGTTCAGATTCTAACTCACCAATTGTCTGACCAGATTCAGTTGTCTGATCAAGCTTCTGTAGTTCCGAACTTATCTCATCGATTAGCTCATCATAATCGTCAAGCTTGTCATGAAGTTCTTTTCTTTCTTCGATGATTTCATCAACTGTTTCGAAAAATTCGGATTCTTCCTCGGAGACTCGATTTAGATGTCCAACAATACGGAGTGCTCCTTGTTCAACGCCATCACCAATTGCCTCACCTTTCATCGCCTCCACCTTACGATAATGTTCAGTTCCTGGCTTCAACTCACGACCGCAGAGACAGCTCCCAGATTCAAGTAAAGAATCAATGAATGAATTACTCAATTCAGAAGGAATGAGTCCACGTTCCCGCATCGAATCTAGCTCTTCTGCAGTCTCCCGAATAAGGGGCATTGAGAGGGGAATGAAGCCGTAATCACTGACTTCTTTCCGAATCTGTTCATTTATTTCTTCAATATTCTCTATAATCTTGGATCGTTCTTCTCGATATTCGTTTCTTCGCTCTTGAAGAGCGGCGCTCTCATCTAACCGTTCAAGTTTTTGCTCAAGATCAAAAATCTCTTGTTCTACTTGATCCTTAGACCGCTTCGTATCTTGGAGTTTTCGTTGAAGATCATCAACAGCCTCTTGAATATCACGCTTTTGAGAGATGAGATCTGACAGTTCATCACTTGCATACTTTTCCACCTCATCTTCAAATCGGTCCGCTACAGTATCCAAGTGACGGGTAGAGCGCTCAAGAATAGTGAGGCCCATTATATTTTGAATTGCTTCCTGAATGCGATCTTGATTGTCTATCCCTGCAAGTTCGTCTATATCCTCTCCGTCAAAGAAAAACAGGCCACTCAATCGTTTCGGGATAATCTGGTCAAGCGTATTATCAGGATTCAGTCGCTCCTCCCACTGGCCATCCTTCCGGTACTCGACTGTCATATTGGCATCGACAAGCTCACCATCAAAATCGCTGTCAGCCCGTTTTTCATATTCAATTTCCCGTCTAGCGACGTATTCAGTACCATCGTGTAGAAAGTCTAGCTCTACACAAACACAGATAGATTCACCTGTAGATGCTTCGGCCATTGCACCCTCACTCGCCAGTCTGTCAGGACGCGTGTCGAAATCCACCTCATCATAGAGCAGCCAAGTAAACGCGTTGAGTAGTGTTGACTTCCCGGACCCATTGGCACCATGTACGACGGTGACATTTTTATCAGATGACTGGGCAAATTCAATCGCTTCATTCCGGAACTGACGAAAATTTAACAACTCGATTTGTTGTAGCTGCATTAGTTGATTTCTTCTATAATTATTTGCTCGATTTCATCATTGATTCCACGTGGGAGATCTAAGTGGAGCTTCTCTTTTTCTGCTTTCAGTACGCGCTCCCGAATTTGTTCAATCTTGTCACTTGAAATTGCAATCTCGTCATCAGAGAGGGTCGTCATCATATCTACTGTAAGCGGCGGCCATTTATATTTTAGCCCAGAGCTCTAGAAGGGTGCCAACCTTAGCGTGAAGGAAGCGGCCGAGCAAGGGTAAACTGGGTGTTGAGCAATGCTCGACCGCATGGTTGAGAAAGCTCGCCAGCACGAAGTATTTTCCCGTGAGGACACGCCGCTCTGTCGGCGTGTCCTCACGACGTTTTTGTACCATGCTAGCCTCTAATGCCGGCGAATCGAACCGTTCGTTGATCGTTCCTACGAGGCTATCAGGCAGTGTTTCATCGGCTGAAGCACCTCTTCGAGCCCGACTGCCGGGACCGACAAGAAGTCGCCGTCGATGAGACGAAAATCGATATCGACGGCGATGAGCACTACGTCTGGGCGGCAGTCGATTGTAAGACGCTCGAAGTGCTTGCCGTCGAGGTCTCTCCCGGCCGATCGAGCCTCAATGCGCTCTTATTTTTGAAAGATGTTCTCGAACGGTGCCGCGGTCGGCCCGCACCAGCGGGCGACCGCGGCCCGTGGTACGACTGGCCGCTCGAACTGCTAGACTGCGAGTACGAGCGTGAAGCGTAGGGAAATCGGTCGCTGATTGAAGCGTGGTTCGGGATCTTCAAATACCGAATCAGACGTTTCTACCACCGATTTCCCTTCCACAGCACCGCCAGCTCCACCAGATCGTGGCTTACAGCCTTCGCCGCTCTCCACAATGCGACGCTCTAACCTTGACACCCTTGATTTCAACAAAGGCTCACAGTCTTATATACAGAATCAAAGATCGGACTAAGCGAGTGTCGATGTTAGCTTGTATTTAAATAAGAAGTAAACTTGTGAACTCGTGACCTTGAGTGTGAATTCGTGAACACAGTCACACACCATCTCTAAAAATTTGTAGTTTTCAGTTGTCGTTAAAACCGCCGTAGAATCCTTCTAACAACAGTTAACAAGCAATTCAGACGCGACACACTCACAACATACGGACTGTGAGTCCACTACCATAATACTGGGAATTCTACCAATTACTCCCTGGGTGAGGAATTATACACAGGGTGGCGATAGCCGTAGCCGTAATGACACGCAGATACCCACCAGAACGCCGCTGCGCCGAAGATCAGCTCATCCCGCGCTGGGGGAATATGGACATGGCAGAACACCCAGCCTACTATACTCCGCAGCAATACGCGCGCACTTCACTCTCGCGCCCAATCCCGAGCAGTACCAGGTATGCACCAAACCGTGGGGCACCAGGATCCGCACCAATCACCCTCCACGAAATAAGCGCAACGAAACGCACCGCTACACTAACACGCACCAGCACCGAAGAGGTTTACGAACTAAAACCTGCGAGGACCACGCGCCGGCAGCACACCCTCAGTGACTTCGCGGAAGTACGACCAAACAAAGATCGTTTAATCCCGTCAGTATTCGACGGTGCAGGTTTCAACATCCATAAGCAGTGGGAACTCTCAGTGCACGACCCCACCGACAGTGAAGACATCACACCAGAACAGGAAGCACCGCGCCTGTTAGATCCGAGCGACCCAGTCGAGGATGTACCCCTACCAGACAGTGCGCACCAAGATGCTTACACAGCGATAGAAGGGCAGTGCGGGCACTGTGGCAGCTACCACTTAGGGCCTAAAGCCTGGGACCCCGAACAACCCACACAGGCAGATCCGTGCAAAGGCGACGATGTGAAAACATGCAGGTGCTGTGTATGCCCTGAATGCTCCGCTAAATCAATATACTACAGACAGAGCAAGACACCGCATTACCGCTGCATCAATTGCTCGAACGAGTTCGATGCCCCGTACGACCCATCGCACGATCCTGAGGGTCGAGAGGCGAACCCACCCCGTAAGTGCCTTAGCTGTGAACGCACAGCCTGGTGATTTCCCGATCTGTTTTTCGATCAAACCAACCGTACACACACTTGGTGCGAAGACGCCGAGGGCAGCTGCCGAATGAAGCTGCGAAGCACCTGTACCCCCTCCCGTACACTATCGGCTAGATGCCCCCGACCAATAATTAACACACCCCCTATACCACTAACTAACTTCGGACGTAATCGGGGGTGTTAACAATTTAATTTCCCCGAGTTACGCATGTAGATCTAATTAAATTGGCTCTAAAGCGCGAAAAAGTCATGCGTCGATTCACGCAGGTTTACACCCGTCAACACCCCCTGTTAACTTATCAGTTAACTGTAATGATAATGGTACTAATTGGTTTTCACAACGCCGACCGAGAGCATATAACCGCGACACAAGTCAACCCACCGAGCTCACAGCACGGCCACATCGCCTTTTACTCAACGACGCGGACGAACTTGTCAACGGCTGGCAGTGGCATGATCGTGCTGGCAATCCGCGCCACGCGCTCACACCATGGACGTTGAACTTCCTCTTCTCACCCTTCGACCCTCCCTGATTTTCACTCGGCACACCCCTCCCCCAGCAACATCCTTCCTCTCGTCAACGATCTTTTTCTCTCTGGCCTAACTATTGGGGGGGCGTTTCTCTGGGAGGGAGCGCGAGTCTTGTCAGTAATTTGATCACCAATAGTTTAATAAATGTAATAACTAGTGGTAGTCATTATTTTGGTGATGGATTAGTGAAGTCAGGGTCATCGCACGATGGGATTGTTTCGAGGCCGAGGCGGAATGGTTAGTTGAGTGTGCAACCCCGCTCGCCGGTGAGGACGTAACTCCCAGAGACTATCACATAGCAATCGGACGCGTTCAATACGCGCTACGCGGTGAGGGCAGGCACGGCGGTCGAGACGAAATCATAGGTGTCGAGTGAGATTAACGGTGTTAACCTGTATTATTATCATACGTTAATGCGTACTGACCGGTATACGCATGGATTTGGATGCATTGGAGGCCTTCGAGGGACCCACGACGCTGCGGATTTTCATGTTCCTGTTGATGCTGACTGTGATGCTGGTTTTCGTCGGAGCGGTACTCTCGGTGACCCACGGCATCGAATTAGTCGAGACAATCGGTCTCAGTATAGCAAATAACACGATGGGGCTACTGTCGTTCGCCGGCGTCATCGCGCTCTTCATTCTACTCGGAAAGGTAGCTATGTTCGTGTTGCAATTCGCCGAGTGATCAACGGTAGTTTTGTACCACCGGACTGTGACCTGCAGCGTATGAGCAGAGGACAGGAAACGCCCGTGAACCTGGTTATCGGGCTTCTCGTCGGAAACATCGCTTACTTATTCTTCACTGTGATTCTCTCGATGATACTCGGTGTAGCCCCGACAGACGTGTTTTCAGGACCGTTCGCCCAGGGAGCGAACAGCTTAGTGTCCGGGTGGGTGGCGATCGGCGCGCTCCTCGGTGTGGCTGATGTGTTGGTTGTCTTCGGATTCGTTTCGCCAGTGTTCGGTGGCAGGTAGTCTGAAGGGCGCGGAGTTGTCAATGCAGAACGAGTACCCTGTCTCTTACGTACATATCCCCTACGATTAATCTCACTGGGTCGCACCCGGTCACTGCGCGTGTAGGCAAAGTGGAAGCCCGCCTGTGACGTTGCACACGTGGCGTCGCGTCACTGCAGAGGAGAAGAGGGTTCGAATCCCTCCATCGCATTATGCCGAAAGAATCAAAAACACGACGAGTACAGGAACCAGAGCACGTGTGGGAGTTGGTGAACGATGTATTGTGGGACTTGGACGGCGATCGGGAACACTTCCCGGCGGACGTGACTGTGACGGTTGAAGCCGATTCAGACACCGATTCGTGTTAGCGCTCGGAGTCGGGTACTAACAAGCAATCCTAACACTATACTTAGTGCAACACGTAACACTAACTAGAAGATGCCTGAAACCACCATCCAAGTCACCGAATCTACCGTCACCGACAGCGACGGAACCGATCGAGAAACTATACAGTACCGAGTCACGGTCCCGAAGCAAATGGCCGAGTTCTTTGATCTCGAACAAGGCGACAAACTCGAATGGTCTTCGGGAAGCGCGAGCAACAAAATGGAAGTCACGATCCACAAACTAGGTAACTGAAATTGTCATCTAATACTGCCCGGATATACGTCCGATTGTCGGACCACAGCAACCGCAGCATCGATGGGCAAATAGAAGACTGCCGTGAATACGCTGAATCCCATGGGCTCACCGTAGATCACATCTACAATGAAGGTCAAGGTGAATCCGGATGGGACGCAGAGCGAACCGAGTACACGCAAATGCTCGAAGACGCCGGGAACGGTGAGTTCGATACGCTCATCGTACGGCGAGCGCACCGGGTCGGTCGAGACCACCGGGAGCGGATACGACGGCTGTGGGACTTAGACGACTGGGGAGTCGAACTTCACACGTGCAAACGCGGATACATCGACCCCGAGAAATCAAGCGACTTCTTGATGGAGGTATTCCGCGCGATGACCGATGACAAAGGCAAGCGTGACGAGGTGGAGCTCCTCGAAGCTGAAATGGCGAAACGAAAGGAACGGGGTTGGTACATCGGTGAAGCACCGACTGCCCTCCGGTACGACGAGGATAAGCAGTATCTAGAAGCGACTGGTGAGATTGACGAAGTGTTGCGTGTGTACGACCTCCGAGATGAAGGTGCTACGTACCGCGATATTGCCGAACACGTTCCGTGGTCTCTTCCGACAATCGGTAAGCTGATCGACCGGCGAGACAAGTACGAAGCGGTTGCTGAAGGCGCGAGACTCGGGTACAAGCTGCAGATAATTGATCCCGAACCAGCGTAACCTTTCAACACTGTTGGTTAGACGTTCACATGTTAATTCACAAGTTAACTCACAAGTTAACCTGTGATCTAGGAACCAGATATCCCACTGTGAACACGTGTTAACACCGATTTGAGCGTTCTAACTCACTTACTTTCCAATCGTTGAAGTGCTTACCCACTCGAAGTATGAATGCCGCGCCCGGCCGCGGCTGGTTTGTGGATTCGAGAGAGAGTGAATCCCGACTCGGGGCGATCGTGGTGGGTCGCATTCGGGTCACTTACCGAATTTAAATACGATAACGAGACGAATCTCAGGCATGGGGACCAAGGAAACAATCCACATTCCTGTAACCGACCTGATCGTTGACCGAGCAAAGCAGGGGTTCGACAACTCCGACAGTCCTGAAGCACGAGAATACTGGGACGCAATATTGGTTATCCTCGAATATCATAGCGAGGGAGAACTGAGAACGATGTAGAGGCTGTCTTGGCACAGTATTTAAATTTTTTAAATTTGTTGAAATCAATAGGGGCAACAGGTTTATCTCACCGTTCTAAATAGAGAGGATAATACCTTTTTGACAGAGATTATATATTACGCTCCTATGAATTGATCTATGGACATTATGACCGTGGAGCTGTTTGCGAACATCTTGCTCACTGTTCTTGTAGCGGTGGCAGGCTTGTTTATGCACGAACTGTTCCATTATTTGTTTGGCCGGATGTTCGGAGGTGGGTCTTTCGTATCTCGATACACTTTCGGGATTCCGACGCAGATCGATTTCGATTCGCCGTATGAAATGAGCGACAAAGGAGTACGCATCACTGGTGGAAGCGTCCTACTCTTTCCTGTCATCGCGCTTGTGGGGGTAGCTTTTGGCCTCTTGCCGGTGATGGCTTTTGGATTAGGGGGTTCAGGTATAAGCATGACTGACATGATGGCATTTCAGTACCCGGATGTTTGGAAAGACTTCACCGCCGGCGACTCCATCTCAAGAAGTCATATCAAGTAGCCCCCACGGAACCTGTTTTCGTGTTTAGTCACGGAGTTCCACTGACCGCACCCTAGACAGAATATGTCACCCTCTAATAATTTCAACAGAGCCTAGTTTTCGTAAACGACTGATTCTCTCGGCTCCATTTCATAAAAATCCTCAAATGAACTTTCATTGCCTTCGAGTAGCTGATTCCGTATGAGTCGTTTGAGGACTATTAGTACCCTTTCGAAGACTTTCACAGTCTCTTGGCCTTCCATCTCATGTGTGCCGTGTACAATGTAGTTTCTTGCGTTCTTCCAAAAGTACTCTGGGTACTGTAGTTGGCTCGGATCCGGGACTACATCTCGTGCCAAATCATTGGTTTCTACACCTAACTTGTTAACAGTATGTTGTATTTTTTCCGCGGTAGCCTCCGAACATTCGTCCTCCCGTGCGTGCCATAATGAAAACAATTCGATGGCGCTACATGCGCTCAACAGTCTTGATTCAACAATTCTGTTGGGAGTTCTCGCATCTACATAGTAGCCAAGGACTTGGCGAAGTCGTAGATCGTTCCGTACCCTTGGAGAGTAATTATCATACGCCGCTTGCAGATACTCAGGGAGACTTCCCCAAACTACCTTTTCCGGAAACGGAGTGAATCGGCCTCCTACATTAGATGTCGCACCTGTCGTGAGCCGCTCATAATGACACTCCATGTCGTCGATAGGTATACCGTCAATTTCTACTACTTTCGCTCGAATGAATCTCGGAACAGTTTCCTGAACTAGCTGGGATACTTCAAGGACTTTCTGCACCTCTGTTTGAGACTTGGCTACGCGATGTTCTATCGACCCTTCGGATTGCTCTCTCACCCGGATTATTGTGGTTCGAATTGGCTCCTTTTCTTCCTTCACAAACTCCACTCGTTCTGTACTATCGGACAGCGGGACTCCGGAGATCGTCATTCCGTTCGTTTCAATGTATTGAAATTCTCTTTCCTCAGGGATTTGGGTGCCTGTCTGTTCGTGGGCCTGCTTTCGTACACTCTCTCCATGCTGGTCCATAGTCGGTATGTATGGCTGAAAACATAGTACGTCGAAATCGATAGTGATCTCAGCATCACTACCTGGGACACGACCTGAATTTTCAGTCAAAATGACCTCGGTCGGGTAAAGGGAAGAGTTGGCTTTTGTATGGGCCTTTTTGATGGTAACGTTTGCTTCATTTGGCCCGGTACCTGACAACTGATTCCAAGCAGGCAGGTCATCCAAATTGAGGGGTGTAACGAAATTCCCATCAAATTGAACTTGCAAATCTCCACCCTCCGATAATAATATCTCACCCTGTCGAACACCGATTTTGTCATCAAATTCAACATTGCAGCCGTACTTGACAACTGAGGAATTGGGGTCCAACATTGGGGAATCAATTGCAACCAAGATATAAAAACTGGCGTTTATTTGGCGGAGTTGGTAAAACCATGGCCAAGCGCCACTAACTCTACTGGTGGCGATGTCGGTGCGCGGGGTGTCGAAGGGAATCCTCGGCCGCATGGAGAGTTGATGGGCAAAGTTCCGGGAGAAACCTGATTTACGTTTTCGACCAGGCCGACTCGGGCGAGTTCGCTCACGTTGACGCCACCGATGAGAATCTCATCAAGCAGCTCCGCAGCCTCGTTTTCCGCCCCCGCACGGAACTGAATCGTCTTGTCGTAGCTTGATCCGCTCAAACACTGAATTTCGACTTGCAGAGGCACATATGTTATGACGCGTACTTACTTGTCATTACAAGTGGCCAAGAATGTAGCACTATCGTACAGGACTCTCACTCGCAAGGGTTCGGTTTGAAGAAGGCGGTGTGCAGAACCATTGCAATCTAATGAATGAGCAAAAGCTAGTGAATTCGTCCGGTGCTTGGGTATTGATGAACTGAGGTCAGTTCAGTCAGCTATTTACCCTTTATTCTCTGAACCAATCGGTAGCTTATTGGCCGCTTCACGGATGGCTTCAGCGAGTAATATTGCCTGGTCTGAATCGAAATGCATCGAGCCACCAACGCTCTGTCTACCGCTGCATGCTGAAACCTGATTATTCAGTTCGATTGATCCGCTCTTTTGCGCACCTCCACCCCGCCCCTCGAAAGATACGTACACTGCGTCATCGAGAACTTCGACTTCGACCGTGCAATCTCGGAGGCTAGGAGCTTCGATCTCCCAAGAAGTGATCCCAACTCTGCCACTCACATCAAGTGAACGAGGTGTGAGAGACAGGTCTGGGGAGGCATCATCACTATTCATAGTTCGAATACCTGTCCTTGTAGGACCCAAGCTCTGTAAGAAACTTGATTGTTCACCTTTGTTCGCGTCTGCCATTGTTGCGTCTGTACCTCTTTGGTCGTGGCCGCTTCAAGGCGTTTTATGCCACCTTGGAGCGCATCTGTAGTTGCACCGTTCATGATGTTCGGTGCACGGTCAAGGGCGTTGCTGCGCCCGCGGCCACCTTTTACAGGTTACCGCTTCCGTGCGTAGTGTATAATGAGCAACTGTTAACTTAATAGTTAGGAAATGTCCTAAGGTTAGGATATAGGACAAGGTTATTGGGATCTAGGTGAGGAAATATTACCATGTGTGCTCGTACACACAACGGTATGGTGAGTCAACGCGCGCTCCTAACGGAAACTGAGCGAGAGCAAATTTCAGGGGAGCATGGTGATGAGCGGAAGTATCAGGCGACCTCACGCATCCGCAGACGTGTTCAAGAAGAACTTTCACAGGATATGCAGATACTCAAAGAACACCACCCCAAACTGCTTGAGGAGGTACGTAAGGTTGTCTGCGACGTAGAGAACAGTGACTGAGTCAGACGTGTACAAAGATTGCGTGCCGACACATACACCGGTTGAACGGAGCCACTACTGTTCATGAACAGGTAGGCGGTTCAATATCACTTTAAAATGCTCTATTGAAAAAATAAGAAATTTACAAAACACCCTCGGGCCGGAATCAGCTATTACAATTTGCTCTGAATATGAAGCATGGGTGAGAATCTTGACAGTACCCATACTCGCATTCATGGTATTCGGGATCTGTTGAACTCCTTAGGCGGTGATAAGTTTCACTCGTCGCACTGCATACAGAGGATTTAGTCAGCAGAAAATACTTGACGTTCGTCGTCAATATCCCTTGTATGTTTGATAGACCCTCCTGCCCGAACTGCCGAAGTAACCTCTTGGTCGGCAGGATACGGACTCACGGATACCCTCGCACCAAGACAAAAAAGAAAAAGGCATACTA
>LKMJ01006732.1_pt1 | contig 10836 bp, 6 predicted proteins | sample 643391 | NCBI WGS metagenome assembly LKMJ01 (sample SAMN04112250, study PRJNA286221) | soda lake metagenome | biome: soda lake; feature: Kulunda Steppe; material: water; isolation source: sample PL-Br10 brine of Picturesque Lake | place: Russia: Kulunda steppe | collected 2010-07
AGAGGAGTGGGGAGGATATATCCGGGTATGGGGGATCCCACGTATATATGGGGGCCCCCAGCCCGGGCACTGCCTTCTAAACGAGTTAAGACGTCGGTGGTGTTAAATTTACACCGCATTAATTTGTTGTTTCACCCATCAGCAAAGTGAGACTTTCATAACGCAGTGGCAAAAATATGATCTTGTCTCAAGTGGCACCTATCCCTCACATTCAGCGAGCGAGATTTTAAATACATAAAATCTGTGCACTCAACACTTTTTCTTGCCCCTTTCGCTATGTCAAACCTGATACGACACCCTGAAGCGGCAACTTGGTATACCAGCGGTCACCTGGCCAGGAGCGAGTGCACGGTTACAGATGCATTGGAAAATATGGATCCTGAGGACGCTTTCATCACTCCCTGGGGGGTAAGCCAGCGGGATCCGCGCGCTCGGACGTGTGATAAGACAACGGCAGCGCTGCCAGCAGTCCTTGGGCGAAGGCCCAAGCCGTTCTTCCGAGCCGTCAAAGACGTCCAATTCCTTCCCAAGATGTCACCTTGCACGTGTGCTCTCCCAACCTGTAGGTGTACGAGGGCGGAGCGGCGAGTACTGAGGAGGGCCTGAAAATGCGCATCATGCTTCATCCCCTGTACCCACGGCTTCTTGAAGCCATTGTGGATTGCAAAAAGGTGAATTAGGCTTGCTAAGCCACTATTTGATGCGGAGCTTGCTTGCCTGATGCAGTGCTGCGCGTGAGAAGGGTATAACCTCCTCAGAGAGCCGCCCTGCCGCCCTCAAGCCCGTGAACTGCGAGCGCAGGGGTGAATTGAAACCACAGTTTTATTGTTTTGGCTAATGGAGCATATGGGTAACAACGAGGTGGGCCGCTTGCGCCCAAGGCTGTGCAAGCTGGCACGTCATGTCAAGGCATACAGTGGCAGCAATAACTGCGCATAGTGGCACATTGCACATGGCGGAGCAAAGAAGCAAAGGATATTGTCAACAAGGACTAGACCTCAGACTTTTATGTCCTCATTTTGTGATGCTGCAGCGATTATGCTGGCAGTGAATATCCTATGGACCCATTTGATCTGAATCGTTTATAATCAAAGTACTTGACATATTGATCCTCGCAACTGACAGTATATTTTAAGTGTGGGGTACTGAGGAATGCTGGGGCCAGACCAGGTCACCACAAAGGTGCCATGGTCTAAAGTAAGGGCCTTGTTTTGAGTAATACAGGCATGAATAGGCGTGGTCAACTTTCTCTGCCCTTGCAAGAAATGGAAATCTGTGCTGGACTTTCCCAATTCAAGCTGCCACATGACTACTATTCACAGTTTAATATGCAGTCTATTTTCTGCTAAGTTGCAATGCACCTTTGTCTACATCCTCCTTGGCAACTGCTCCAGGGTGACTGTGCATTGAACGGATGGATTGTAGTGCTGGGGCTTAGCACCATCTATGAATTGAATTGATTTAGGCGCAAGCCTTTCTGCGCTTGTCAAATGCTGTGTTGCAGGCGTGTAGGCATTTTTTTTAGTCACCAATTTGTGTGAGCTGAAGGTGTGAAAGCTCTTTTTAGGCTATGCTGATGAATTCCAGTGAACCTCATATGCACATTTCAAAAATCTCCAGAAAATTGTCTAGGCACTTAAGTTCCCTGAAGCACAAAGTGTGCATGCTTATGTAACTCACTCTCACCATCAGGGCAAGCACATGCTTATTATGCCTGATAGAGCCTGCTGCAACACTTGATTAAGTCTGCCTTTAAAACCTGCTCCCTCAATTCCACTCACGCCTGTTGTCTTGCAGGTCAGCACCCAGGACATAACAGAGCAGCAAGCACTTGACAGACAGCTGAGGACTTCCCTGCAGGTGATTCAAGTGATCTCCATCCTAGCTCACTTGGTAATTTACTGTGTCAAGCGCAATGCTGTCTTTTGCTCATCATTGATTGTCTGCTCAAGTTTGCCTCGGTTACAGCCCTTTTGTCTGCAGCTCTGCTTATGATGGGTGAAGGCTCAGGTCACTGCAGACCAGAAGCTCAGATTATTTTGGGCTGCAGCAGGGGGCCCTGACTTAGGTGATTGTGGTTGTGGCTCAGGGCAGGCTTCATGCCCTCTACCTGGCAACAACCAGGGCCCCCTCGAATGTGTGGACAGGATTGAGAGAAGATTTGCTACTTTAGTGCGAAAGGGTGCATAAGTGCAAGGTTTGAAAGGAGTATTTTTCATGGCTTTTTTCGAATTCTTTTTCATGGCTTGGACACTTCAATGCGTCGTCATGCTGTCACTTTGCTAAATTGCCGCAGACCATCCAACTGCCACACTACTACAGAGCCAGGTCACACCACAGCCTTAATGCCACAACTATGCCTTATAAATGGCGTCCTAAGACAGTCACTTGCCGCGATCCATCATTCTGCTTGCTTAGTGATTTGCCTGACATCATATCATCAGTAATACACGTGGAGCTGGCCCTTCAGGTAGAGAGCCCTGCCAAGGCCCCAACAGCCATGATTCAGTGCACTGTCTGTGATCTCTTTGGCCAAATTTTGCAGGGATTGGCCTCCCAAGTAGAGCACACTGTCTCTGAAGTACAAGCTAAAATGATGGAAGACGAGGCACTTACTGAGTACATCGTGAGTGGAGTTGTAAGAAACAGGTCCCCAGTGCGGCAGGTACTCAAGGAAGAAAAGTAGATGACAAGAAAAGGTATCAAATTGTCATAGCTGGTCAGCTAATGGGGTGTAACAGTAATGATATGTTGCAGCACATCTGATTCTGGTACAACTATTGTATGCCCTGGGATCGGTAGAAATCACATGTGTGTGAACATGATAAATCATGCAGTCCAGATGCATCTACGGATGGCTCTTACGTGTTAGACTGTGGCTTGTCAGAACATTGAATGTGTTGCAAGCATTACTGCAAATGAGCCAAGGCAAATCATTCTGAAATTGGAAATCATCTTGATTGTATAAAGAGCAATGTGTCTCATGCTGTTTATACATGCCTTGGTTGCTGCTCTTAGAAGCAGTCCTTGGTTGTTCTCTTGAAAGCTTAGCAACTGGATCAAGATAAGCTGAAAAATATTCTGGATTGCGCACGCTGCAATCTTTGAATGCAAACTCTTACCTCATAAATGCAGGCTTCTTATACAGCAGCAGCAAAGGCTCATGCCACAGCTCTGCAGGAGGTGCTCATGAATTATGACCAGATTTCCAAGAATGTGAATCAGCAGGTGTGTGGGCATTCCCGCATGTCCTTCATTTGAGCCAACTTTCAGTGCACGAGGTCCTCAGCCACTCAATTGCTTGTGGAAGCAAAAGTACCAAAGTTTTCATGTTTAAACATTTGCACAAAACTTACATGCTTAAGGTCTAAGGGGCTTGTCTATCATAGTTTCATTATAACCCCCTGCAAATCTGCCTAGACTAAAATAAGTTTTTCTTTGGTTATTCTTTGCAGGTCTTGGACTTACAGAGGGGCGATCAAAAGTCTTTGGTGAGCCTAAGAAGTATTGTGCATTCAAGACCAAGGGCTAGAAGCTTCACTTGACTCATTCACTGCCTATAAAATGGGTGCACCATGCATCACGAAAGCCCTACAGAGTAAGACATCCATAGTATTGGCATCCATGTGTGCGTGTTCATTTGCAAGAACACCACATGCAGCAGTAAACAACTAAAGACAATTGCAGGTTTAAGGATATTTGCCAGATTCTGCACACGCTCATTGTAGCTCAGGCCAATGTTAGTGAGGCTGAGGTTCTTGGTATTCTTTCATGCAATTAGATTTCTGTCCTTTTTATCCAGGATTACTCACCTAAGTGTTTCCCAGAGAGCAAGGACGATTTGCCTGAAATCCTGTCCCTTAAGCGCAAGTGAGTCTTTGGTTTAATGAGGCAAAACCAGGTCATGTCCTGTGATTGCCATTGTCTTGTTTGATTGCTGCATATCCTGCAGCTGCGATTTGGTGGTTGCTACTCCTTGACATAAAGTGTTTTTGTCAATGTTTGAAACTGTGATTTGCAAAACGCAAAACCTACAGAACAATTAATGCATTTTTTGGCAGTCCCTACCTACAGGTGATCCGTAAATAGATGATACGTTGGGCTCAAATTCATTGTAGCCCTCTGCAGTCTCAATGTAAAAATGTTGCCCATTTTGATCAGGTACATGGATGACATTAACAGGCTGCGGGATGACTTTTCAAACAAGAAAAGGAAGGTGGGTACTAAAGCGAATTGAATTGCAGGACTCGCCGGTCAATTCTTTTTAATTGAAGCGTCAGTACACTAAGCTCTGTACCCTTCAAAACCGATGATTTGCTAAGCAAAGCTGCCCCTCCTGACTCTTAGAAAAATGTATTATGCAATGCAGGCTTTCAAATTGTGAAATTTTGTTTGCAAGCTGAGCATACTCCTTGGTTGCAGGTCCTGCTACCTCAGCATGCCCAGCATGTCTTGAGAACATGGTTTGATCAGCACATTATATGGCCTTATCCATCGGTGCGTGTGAAGCACACAAAGGATTAATTGAATTATTTGTAAAAAGCACTTTGTTGTGCATGCGGCTTTTCTGAACCTCTTGAGTCACTTCCGACGTGTTGGAAGACGCCTACACAGGAATTTTGAAGCCACATTCTCATTGGCTTATGCAAATTATTATACAAAACAGCACTATGCCAATTTAAATTATTGCATAGACGCATGAAAAGCAATAAAATCTTTGCTTTCTGTATTATTGCGTTCATTAATAGTACAGTGCAATTTAGTGGGGTGAACATACAGTAAGGTGATTGCTGTTCCATCTATGCCTTTCTGCATTGGCAGTTACGTTCAGCTCTACAGGTTGCCCAAGAGTCTGCCCATGTTGTTTACATTTCCAGCATGACATTTGGAGAGACACGCCATTTACAGGGTTTGCAAATATGAGTACAATTACGTTGTTCATACTCTGGATTTGTGCCACTCAGGAGGAAGAAAAGGATGAGCTGTGCAGAGAGACTGGGCTGCTGAAGAAGCAGATCAACGATTGGTTTGTTAATACAAGGAAGAGAGAGTGGGGCAAGGTGAGGCATTACAATTGTGCTGGTGGTAGAGTGTCAATGTGTGCCTTCATTATTGCAGGTGTTGAGTGAGCCTGTAGAGAAGAACAGTCCCCATTGGATACTGGCCCAAAACTCCATGGAGCAATTATGAATCCCTGCCTCCAGCTCATGATACCTTAATGAGGAGAGGAATGCCTAATTGATTAGCAATTCCTTTCTGCAAGCAAATGGATGCACACTGCATAGTCTCTTTTTGCACTTCTGAACACAGAACTTTGACAACAACAAGTTGCCAAGGACAAAGCAAGAGTCACATGAGGCGCTGCACCACAAGCGTCGTACAGCTCCAGCATAAGGAGCCATCATCTCAAGCTTGGGTCAGCCAGCACCTTGTCCTTTCTCTCTCCTTGCTCATATGTATGCTATCACCAGATGAGATATAAGATTTAAATGGCGGTGGTGACACTAGTGCGCACCTTGACAAATATTGATAATCGCGGTGAGGATGCTGATGATGACATAATTGATGAAGTGGCAATTTCATATGCTATTTGTTTGTGTGAAAGAATATTGACCCACTTTCTCAGCACGTGTCAAAGTTTTTTAAACATGAGTTTTGAAAAGGGACAGGTTGTGCAATCCATCTTTCCAATTAATAGAGTGTCTATGAATGCAGGCAGAAAAGTTTTGCTGCGGGTGTCTTCACATGTCAATATGATTTAGCCTTGGAGCCCAAGTGCTAGAACCTGAAATACGGCAGCTCGTGACAAGGTAGTTCCCGAGACAAAAATAAAAAAGCCCTTGCTAGCCTTGTCAAGCTAGCCAGAAGAACAATGAAAAGGCACGGCTCAATAAGGGAAAAAGTAATATGATTTTATTATGGGCTATTTGCTATTTGTAACTGGCATACTAATAAAGCCAAAAATATAGACATCTACGGCCATCTATGGAGCGGGTCCAAGTTTAAACTGGATAACCCGGCTAGAAGAGATGAGAGTTGGTCAAGGGCAGGATGCCCAATTAGTAAGAGATAATCCTTGTATATATCTAGGCATCACGCTCACCATAAATCAAGATAAGAGCTACCAACACAAAAGTCCTTCGGGACATGTTAAAATTGAAACAATACAGAGAAGATTAGCATGGCCCCTGTGCAAGGATGAATACCAACACAAAAGCGTGACTTATGATCTTCCTCATAAATTCAAAGCTTTACATCAATCATATGCCTGGCAAACAAAATATATCATGAGTGTAGCCACCATACCAAGACTCTTTCCCTGTGGTCGAATGCACTCCTAAACTGATGAAAGGAGGAATGAAGAATTGAACATTGCGTCAAGAAAACATTTAGGTGTAGAAAGGTTTCTACACTGCGCTTTTCAGATAATACACTCGTTCAGACTTGAGTGCCCTTCTGTGAGTGTGGAATATCATATGCTTTTGCTGAGGCTCTGATAAGCAGTCTGGATTGCTCAAGCTCAAGACATGCAATAATTACCAAGGTACCTCTGCTCAAAGAATTTCAAGCCTGAAACTGGTAGCACTTGTAACAGCTGACATTCCCTCTTTGCTGCCTGAAATGACAGTTGGACTATAATACCAGAGTGTGACAGCTTGCCATACTAAATTGCACGTATTGCTGGAGAATAATGAGGATCATGCAAACGAGCTTGACAAAATATTGCTACATCCACTCCCCTCACCTGGTGGCGTTTATCTATCCAATTGCTTGCGGAAGAGAGATGTCACGCCATATTGTGTCTTTGCCGAATTGGTGTCTGAGACTGTGTGTTTCGGATCAGACAGTTGTTGGTTTGAGATACTTTACTGAGCCCAGAGTATTGTAGGGCCAGTTAAAGAGAATTCCTATTTTCTGGCTTTGATTGTGGAACACTTAATAATCTTAACAAAGAACCAAGGTCAGTGCTGCAAGATAGCAGCGTAAGCTTGGATGCTCTGGGGGGGGAAACAGCGTGGCAGCCAAACTGTGTGTGTGTGCGTGATGGGAAGCGAAAGGGTAAAGTATTGAAGACATGATACAGCATAAGGAATGATGCAGCTCATGGTCTATGCAGTCGCGTGCCCTCTGTCGCATGGCTTTTGCGCTTTGGGCGAGCTGGGGAAGCTAAGGCCCCACGCTCAACCACGCTTCTCAATAACTGTGTGTATACCAAATTGGCGATCAGTCAATAGCAGTGATCTGGCATGACAGAGATTAGATTTTTCACATAACCACCAGATCTAACCTTTCTCCGCTACGAACATGAATGACAAATTAAAAAGCTCACATGAGCAAGCATCACAGACTTGAAGATGCTAGTACTGACTCTGGTGACTCAAACCGTATAGTGCAATTGCATGCATCAGTGAATCAGGCTTTACACCCTTAGGGGGCGATCACACCTGATGGCATCCCTGCCCACATCCCTGCATGGGATGCGGCAGGTGTGACCGCTCCCACATCCCTGCTCCGAAAATGAAAACATCCCTGGGCAGGGATTGCCCCCCCCCCCTCCCCAATCTCTACCCCCCTGAAAATTCCAAAATTTGCCGGAAGGGCCCTGAGGTCTCCATGGATGGTGTGCATCATACGAATTTGCCCGGGTAATTTTTCTCGGAGCTGGGTAGCGGAATAGGACATTCCTTTCAGGTCAACCATCTAATGATGGCAGCATCAAAGGATGGCAGCACCTTAGCGCTGGGATGTGCACCTCATTGAAGTCAAATATTGTGATAACACAAAACTAAAGCAACAGCTAGCAAGAGCAACCGGACAGCATTATTTGATAAAACAAACACTTGCACAGCAACGCAGCAAAGTGAGGCTACACACTTTCCTGCTTGGAGTGATGGGGACCGTCCATACAAAGCCAACCTTTAAAAAAAGAAAGAATCTACGTAGACAGTGACAGCACTCCCTACATCAATAAAGGGATAGCTAACCTCCAGAAAGCTTGGCCTGGACTGATGTAAAGTCAAAAAGTCAAAAAGTCAAAAATCTTACACTCTATCTTATAACACGTGCATCATGCAATAAAGTATCATAAATACAAACAGGAGGCTGAAGCAAAATTAAAAAAGCACATGGCTCATATCAGAACCCAGCATTGTAAGATGCCTGTTGGGAAAGTTCTGGTGGCACTGTCTGCACCTGGCTACTTAAAGGCTGCACAGAGCAGCCATGGCTGTGAGGGTTGGCAATTGAGATGAGGTGCTCTATGCTATGCACATTTGCATGCATTGCGCTGGCCTGCATCCTGCCCAGACGCTGCCATTCACAGCTGAAGGTGTTTAAATACATCAACCCAGGAGCAATGCTGGTGCTGCTGCCGCTGCCTCACCCAACGCCTGCTGCAACCTTGCAGCACGCGCGGGTCTGGCCTATGCTTGCATCAACCAAACCAGCATTGCAGGCCTGCGCCCATATGTTGCACAGTGACTGTGCGCAATACTGTGTCAGCAAGACCACAGTCTCGGGGTCACCAGTGCTGGCAGACAGCATGCTTGCATCGGCCTCCGTTAGACGTGCTTGCTGCGCCTCCCCCCACAGCTGCGAGTATCGCGACAATGCACTCCACCATTGAACTGGCTGGCGCACAATCAATGTGTGTAGAGCGATGGCACTTGCACGCCGTGTTGCGCACATTGTGCTTGCACGGCAGCAGCACCATTCTGCTTTGTCTGCGGGTCATTTTTGCATCGGACTCCTTTTGCTGGCCACCAGCATGCTGCTGCCGCTCTAACTATACCCACTACACGGTAAGGCATTGATGTCCACCGCCGATGCGAGCCAATACGTGCCAGGACAAGCCAATACATGCAGAACACGCCAACCGACTCACCAACCAACAAGGTACGCAAACAGAGGCATCAGTACACCAACATTACATGTGTACAATATCCAGGTCCTGCCTGGCCCTCATTGCCATTTCTCAACCCAGTTTGATGGTGGGTGCTGGGGCTTGCCTGGTGCTGGCAACCACCGCGGCACCAGCTGTAAACATTTCCCTTGATTCAGGCTAACAGGGGCATCCGAACAATGAAAAAATGATGGCATGCATGTATGAAAACAAAGCTGTGTCTTTTGTAGAAAAGCTATCTAAGCTAAAGCAACAGAAAACTAGGAACTACAAGGACAAATAGCACAACGCTTCCCTGCCAAGGGCAGTGCCAGCAGTGCTCGGCATTTATGCATTTCAATGTCAGACTTTCAAAAATGACCGCCTGTAATATTCGAGTCTTGAAAGGCTGCAGGTCAAGGTAAATGGCAGGAGCTTCTAGGAAAGGAGAGATGGAAGGTTTTTTTTGGGTATGAACTTGTGTGTCAAAAATTCAATGCGCAAACACAAGCAGGGTTCCGTATGCAATTTAGGATTATGAGCCTCAAATGATGACCAAGAAACCAAGATCATGGTGCCTTACCATTGCTTGCAGAAATGCTTGTCCTTCGTGTGGGCTTCTGCCACAGAATTGGAAAAGGTCCTGCGCATGAGCAGCAGTCACAACATGTGGATTATGTCAGTTTAGATACTTAACCTTGTTTAGCATTCGTCTGAATCAATTGAGCGTGCAAGGTTTAAAATTGCACACGACTGGACAGTTCTCTCTGATTATCATCAGCATAACATGCATTTACAAGTATGTAAAAACACAAATGTGTGTGTGTGCACAAAATGCCACCAATGAGGGAGCGAGAGCGGCCTCTTTGGCAGTGATTACACAGCACATGATGCCCAATTACAATGATATTACGTGATATGACACGTGGAGGATTTAGGACACACATCATACATGTACCATATCTTTGCAAAAGCTCTCAAAGTTACACTTGCATGATACAGGATTGAATACTGGTGACTGCAACGAGGACTAGAGCAACTTACATGACACACGGAAGCTGGCAATGTGGGAGCCCAAAGACATGGCCCAACTCATGCACACATTCCTGCAAAAAAATGCAGAACTATGAGCCATTCTTGGGAGACTTTCCATGATTGTTGCCTTGTCAATGGCTGTAACACAACAGTCGTATTTTCACCATTGTGAGCTGTCTCACACAGCATTGCCCAGTACACACGTCACACATGTTTCAGTAGCATTTACCTTCAAGCAGAAGTCAGGATCATCTGAAAGGCGATAAGTTGAAACGATGCACCCTTTTTTAAAATGCGCCAGGCCAAATACAAAGTTGAGCGGCTCATGGAAACAGTCTTGGCTGTGGGAGGTGGAAGGTGTGGAGTGTGAGGAAAGGCCAGCAGCGTCTTTTTTGCTCTTTACCACACAATCATCTTCTGGATTAGTTTCATTGTCCCTTTCCTGAATGTATAAACACACTAATGTGTGTGGTGAATACAGCATTTTTGGGCACACAGTTGTGCCTAGTTAAGCAAATTCCACACTGTTGTATTTTTGGAGGAGTGGACACATGGCACTTTGGGCCAATGTGCCTCCTTTCCCTTATTGATGCAGGAATTGTCTTGCTGCCTGTGCAGCTTTTCTTATCTTTGTGCACCTGGTGATGATGAGCTGTATTGTATAAGCTTGAGGATTGGGAGGATGATCGCCTGCAGGACTGTTTGTTCTCTCTGGTGTCTGCCTCTGGAGCTCTTCAAGTACACAGTCAGCTGCATACTGGCCCCTCCAGCAGTGGTAGCACCTGCAGGTGCATGCGTGCGTGCAATCATGTGATTGTGGATGAATGAATGAGTGATTGAGTGAATGAGTGAATATGTGAAACCGTGTGGGCGTGTTAGCGTGCGTGCATGGGTTTGTGTGTGTATGGTGTGTGTGTGTG
>LKMJ01006733.1_pt1 | contig 10835 bp, 9 predicted proteins | sample 643391 | NCBI WGS metagenome assembly LKMJ01 (sample SAMN04112250, study PRJNA286221) | soda lake metagenome | biome: soda lake; feature: Kulunda Steppe; material: water; isolation source: sample PL-Br10 brine of Picturesque Lake | place: Russia: Kulunda steppe | collected 2010-07
ACTTCCTGTGGCGGCTGAAAGTGAAGTATCTCGTGTTGGACTTCCATCCCCTGGCGCTGTTTTACTACTTTGGCGCGGGGACAGCGGGGCTGGGGGTGCTCGGTGGGCTGTGGTCGCTGTACGCGAAGTTCGCATTTAGCGATCCGCTGTTCGTTCGGGCGTCGCTCAGTCTGATGCTGTTCACGATGGGGAGCATGTTCCTCATGTTTGCGATGTTGTTCGATATGCAGGTAAACGAGGACAAGGAGGTGCAGGTCCGTGAGTAAAGTCGCACAGATTGAGCCAGAGACGTCCGAGGAGAGACAGTCGGACCGCACCGAACCCGAACACGATAGTAACAAAGAGGTGCTCCGGCCGGACGAATGGGGTGACGACAATGCACTTGCGGTGTCCGTCGACGTTGAGGATTGGTATCACGTGCCTGCGGTGACGGGATCATCGTTTTCGGAGTACGAAGATGTCCACGAGTTCTTTGAGGAGTGGGACGAAGAGTACGACTACCTGACTGAACCGACACACCGGACGCTCGATCTCCTCGACGACCTCGACATCACGGCGACGTTCTTTGTCGTCGCCGATGTCGTCGACAACTATCCAGGGCTCGTCGAGGAGATTGCCGCCCGCGGTCACGAGATTGGCTGTCACGGACTCCACCACGAGTGTGCGATCGATCCGGATACGAAGGAGCCTCGATTTACTCGAGACGAGTACAAGGAACAGATCAGGACCGCGAAACGGAAACTCGAGAAGGCGACGGGGCAAGAAGTCGTCGGATTTCGTGCACCGAATGCGTACATTGGTGGGTGGGTTCTCGACGTACTCGAAGATCTCGGGTTTGAATATGATTCGTCGGTCGCACGGAACTCGCTATATAATAAGACAGATCAAAAGCTGGAAAGCGTCGAGACGAAGCCGTACACGCCGAAACGAGGATCATTAGACCCAGGGGGGAACAGAGAGATTATAGAACTTCCCTGGCCATACTATGACGTAAAAGCCGGTAAGATCCCTGCAGCAGGAGGGCCATTGATTCGTCTCCTTGGTCGAAGCGTTGTCCAAGCAGGCGTTGAACAGAGTTTGGAGCATGGAGATTCTGTGTTCTATTTTCATCCGATCGATATCGCCCGAAAATCATTCCCCAAGGTCGGAAATACGAGACGTCGACCGGCATACTGGTTGTTCAAAGGAAAACGGACAGAACAGCGTGTCCGACAGCTCTTATCCAGTATCGAAAATCCTCATACCACTTGTCGTAAGATCGCGCTTATTCCGGCCAGTTCAGTGTGATTTCTAACCCGGTCGACGCCACCAAGTCGAAGCAAATTGGAAACAATTCATATAACTACAGACTTAGCTAATTTGAATTTCCAGTAATAATTGCTCCTGTTTTCGACTGCCTACCCCAACACTTGTTTGCTACTTTGACCATCTACTGAAGTCGAAAACTGCAGGTTCTATTACAGGATAGCTTTCTCGGACCATCTTCACTAAACCAACAGTTAGACTCTAATAGAGGCTATCCAATAGATTAGTTTAAAATGGTATAAAATTCAGGTTACCTCTCCATACATATTCCGGTTCCCGGATAAAACATCTAAGCCGAGCTTTCCCATATGATATAGCTTTCCGATCGTCGGGAGCGGATCGTCGAAGGCAATAAGATCATGATTGGCAGTTAGAAATGACTGGCAAAATGGTCGAATACTTTGTAAATCGCCGTCAGTAAGCCCCTCAAATAGCCACAGTAGATCGCCAGGCAAAAGCCACCGTTGCTTGACTCCGACGGGATAGTCCCGCTTGCTATCGAATTCCTCGTTCATCATCTGTGCGTAGTGCATTCGCGGAATTTCCAGACCACAGCTGAGGGATAACCCAATAGATCCCCAGTACCGACCGTTAATTTCCATAAGATAAAAGTCGTCAGTAGATTTCATAAATTCGAACATAACCGGACCAGTCCATCGAATTTCATTGAGCAATTTCTCGACATATTCCACCATTCGCGGTTCTCGTACTGTTTCAGCCAGTGTATATGATCCCCCGCTTCGCGGATACGTTCTCACCCGCTGATTCTGCAGCAGAGCTTTGATCTCACCGTCGTCTGCCAGAACAACGGTGTCCATTATTTCGCCGGGGATGTATTCTTGAATCAGTGGAGGATATTCTGAGAGTAATGGATCTGAAAAGATATGAGAGTACTCCTCAAGGAGTTCTGAGCGGCATTTTGGATAGTTGTTGTCGGTTACCTTTCGCATACGAATTCCACTCCCATCTGACCAGACGCTCTTGCTTCGAGGTTTAATCACAGCCGGATAAGATATTTCAGTCGATAATTTTTTGACCTCTTCCAGAGAACTGGGAGTATATGTTTTTGGGCAGGGAACACCGACACTTCGGCAAATGTCGATAGTTTTAGATTTATCATACGCGAGTTCGAATGTTTCCCAATCCTCGATGCCTACGAGAGACCCCGAGTTCTCAATCGTCTCTTTATATTTAGAGCAAACCAGCGACGTCGAATCTGAGACAGGGAACACAGCAGTGTAGTCATGTATTTCGAGGTAGTCTTTAAATTCTCGTACAAACACTTCTGGATTGTCTGTGATCCGTGAATAAACGAATGTTTCGTCGGAGTATTTAGACAGCATACCCGGGAGAAACTTCGATTCGCCACCCGCAGTAACCGAGATATTATCGTGCTTACCTAAATTTCGAATAATAGCTGTCGCTGATCGTAATCTACTATCTAGCACGAGGACACGATGCATAGGTTTATTCATCCATCTGGATTAAATAAATATAACGAAGAACATGTCGACGCTAGGCAAGTAAGCAGTCCAGCAGTTGAGTGGGCAGAAGAGTATCGAAGTATTCCCAGTAGATTAATCGGTTAACACTCTAACCATCGCACACTATGTGGAAGGAAGTCCATCTAGCGGCGGGAACTGACGAGTTCAGTACCAAACTGGAAGGGGCGATCAATACACACGGGCTGACCGTCAAGGAGTTCGCAGCGAAACACGATCTCTCTGAAAGTACCCTATACAAGATAACGAGCGGGAACCGTGTCAACATCCGGGTTAAAACTCTACAGTCAATTACAGATGCGTTACAGGACGAGGAGGGGTACTCAAGCAAAACTCTTGGTCTAATTACGACGAGAGGAGCCTGTGACAAGGCACCTACGGCGATTAAAGTTGAGGATGAGACATACACGGTTAAACCACTGCCAGCACAAACGATCGAAGACGAGATTATCAAAGGAATACAAGCCGAGCGGGACGGGATTGACGGAATTGTTTGTGGGCCGATTGCAGCGACAACTCTCGAACGAGTTGTAGATGTCCCTGTAGGTGGACTCCAATTTAATCAAGAACTCATCCAGAATTCCATGGAAGACTTCGCCCGGCGATTAAATCAATAGCTGGAAAATCGCACAACGATTATTTCCTTAATAGGATAATAACACGTTCAGTCAGGAAAACTTATATTCTTTTGATGGGGAAAATCAGACAGCCAATAGGGCCACCTAATATATGAAAGAGCACGCAAAACCCGACAACACGACCCGTCGAAGAGTTCTCCAATACGCTAGTGCTGCCGGGATAGCAGGGCTGGCAGGCTGTCAGGACATCGGTGGATCTAGCTCCAGCGGAAGCTATCCCGAGGGACAAATCGAAGTGATCGTTCCTTGGGCGCAGGGAGGTGGTACCGATCGCGCAACGAGAGCAACCACTCCTACATGGAGTGAGACACTGGGCGCTGATTTCGTCGTTCAGAACTACTCTGGTGGATCAACACAGGTTGGTGGGGAGCGACTGTACAACTCTGACCCAGATGGCTACACCGTCGCCATGTGGAATTTGCCACAGATGCAGGCAACATGGCTCTTTCAGGATGCACCCTATACGATGGATGACTTCGATTACATCGGCACCCATCACCTTGATCCAACGATGTGGTTTGCACCTCCTGAAAGCCCTTACGAGGACATGGCCGAGTTCATTGAGTACGCCCGGAACAACGATGTCACAGTCGGGACTACCGCTGCAATCGGCAACACAGCACTTTCGGCACTACTTGTCGAGGACACCTACGACGATATCGAGTTCAATCTCGTCAACATGGAAGGCGGGACACCTACTCGGCAGGCTACGCTCGAAGGAAATGTCGATGCAGCCGTTAATCAACCGTGGGCGTTCAATCCGGATCACAGCGACGACGTGATCGGACTTGGAACGCACGACTCCGAAGGCCAAGATCTGTGGCCAGCACCAACTTTCGGTGAGCTTGGACTCAATGACATCCCACTGGTCGACGAGGGATTCGGACAGTGGAAGCTGATTGTTGCTCCTGGTGGGCTTGCCGAAGAATATCCAGATCGATACGAAGCACTGATTGACTCCTATGCCGAAGTGTTCGAACAGGACGAGTTCCTCTCCAGAACGGAAGAACAAGGTGGGCTCGATAAAATCCTTGAATACAGAAACCCCGAATCGACGGAAGACGAAGTGAGAAGCTACTCCGAATTCATGGGGGAATTCGAGTCACTGTTTGATCGATTCTGACGCTCCCGATTTCGAGTACCAAATACGTACAATGATATCTGAGAACGCATACGTTACACTTCCAACAATTACGCTTCGACACCGCGGGTTTGGCGTTCGTATCGATACAGGTGAGTTACTTTTTCCGGCAATCGTTCTCGTCTTTTGTGTGGCGTACTACGTTGAAACGCGTGGGTTGCCAGCTCAGTCCATGTTGTACGCTGCACCTCTCCTGTACGCCACGATGCTTCTGGCCGTAATCACCATCTTCGGACACGCTATCTCAGTTAGTACCGGAACTGAAAAAGATCCGAACGGACCATCTACCGAGTCAACTGGGTTGGTCGTCTGGGGCGTCGAGAGTACCGTCGTCGAAGAGAAGCATCCGCAAAAGGATACCCGACCCGGAGAAACCGATACCGGCGAAAAAACACCTGAGAGTGGGGAGGATACTGCAAAGTCGTTTTTCAATGTTCGGTCAGCGATTGGACTCGTACTCTTGACTGCAGGATACATATTTTCCCTCTATTTAGTCCCATTCATTGTAGCGACTGCTCCATTTCTTGCGATGACGGTGTACGTTTTCGGTGAACGAAATTACGTCAGGATACTCGTCTACTCGGTTGGATTCACAGTTCTGCTGTGGTTCGTGTTCATCAACTGGCTCCAAGTTCCGCTTCCATGATAGGGTTCTCGTCGACTCTCCTACCGATGTCAATCACAGGCGGCCTTTCAGTACTGGCAGACCCAGCTGTCTTGCTATCAATCTGTCTCGGCGTCGCACTAGGGATCATGTTCGGAGCAATCCCGGGATTTTCCGCAACGATGACGATCATACTCCTCACGCCAGTGACAATCCCGTTCAGTCCTGCACCGGCACTTATTTTTTTGGTTTCAGCGTACGGGGGAGCTGTCTACGGCGGCTCTATCCCAGCGATACTCATTAACACTCCCGGAGCACCAGGTTCGGTCGTCACGTGCTGGGATGGGTATGAACTCACAAAGCGCGGGCGCGCGATTTACGCACTCGCGGTCTCGGCCATCGTCTCTGGATTTGCTGGGATGATCGCTGCATTTTTTTTCCTGCTCGTGGGACCATCAGTGGCATCTTTTGCCCTAGAGTTCGGTCCATCACAGATGTTTCTGCTGGCCGTATTCGCGCTCACGATCATTCCTGCCGCAAAGGGTGCTTCACTGCAGAAAGCACTACTTGGAGGTGCGTTTGGGTTGCTCGTCGCAACCATCGGAAGCGATCCCCAACTTGCACAGCCCCGTTCGACGTTCGGATTCACTATCCTTCGCGACGGTGTCGATTTTATTGTCGTCCTCATTGGCCTGTTTGTTCTCGCGGAGATGTTCCAACTAGCACTCCGTGGAACAACCAAATCGGATGGTGTTGGAATCGAAGGTGGGTTTGAGCAGATCGTGGCGGCGTATCGGGCAGTGGTTTCCCGCCCGATGCAGTTCGTTCGTGGAACCCTTATTGGGACATTCATCGGATCACTTCCCGGGGCTGGTGCGGACGTCGCTAACTTCGTCTCATATAACGAGGCACGACGGTGGGCGAGCAGCGACCTCAAAAACAAGTTCGGGACGGGGATCATTGAGGGAGTCATTGCTGCGGATTCAAGTAACAATGCGACTCAGGGCGGTGCACTCATTCCGACGCTTACACTGGGTATCCCTGGAAGTGGCTCGACAGCGGCACTTTTGGGAGCGATTGCGATTCACGGGTTACAATCGGGCCCGGGGCTGTTTGATCGATCCGGAGCTATCGTTTATGCTATGATTCTCTCGCTTTTCATCGGGAATTTTCTCATACTCGTCTACGGAATTCCCGGCTCGCGGTATTTCGGGAAACTCGCTTACACGCCGCCAAAATACATCATTCCGGCAGTCGTCGTACTGGCTGTTATCGGCGGGTTCGCAGTCCGAAACTCTATCTTCGATCTGTGGTTCATACTGTTGTTCGGTTTACTGGGCCTCGTTTTCGTCAAGTACGACTATCCGCTCGTGAGCCCGGTGCTCGGTGTGATCCTTGGGGGTATTGCGGAATCTGGGTTCGTTACTGGATGGCTTCTGCATGATGGCGAGCCTGCGAGTTTTCTTTTCAGTAGTTCTATTTCACTAGTTTTGATTGGACTCATAATTGCATCCGTACTTATTACCGCAATTCAAGAATAAAATGCCCAATCTATGAGAGTCGATTATCGTTACTCTAATACAATCACGGATGAAATTGATTGAAAGGCTCAATGAAAGTTTTAGTTGGTATTGGACATCCAGCGCATGTCCACTTTTATAAACATAGTATTTTCGAACTCCAAAAAAATGGTCATGATGTGGAAGTCATCACAAAGCCGCGAGAAATGGCTACAACATTATTAACTAGTTACGGAATCGAACACGACGTTGTAGGTGAATCATCTATTCAGGGTCATGCTCTTCTGGAGACAATCAGATCATTCATGAAATATGAGTGCGATATTTTCAGAAAGGTGAAAAAGAGCCAACCGGATGTCGTAACTGGTATCGCTAACGTTCCATTATCACATGCGTCATCCGTATTTAACTGTAAATCAATAATTTTCACCGATACTGAGCATGCGAAATTTCAAAACATGATCTCTTTCCCATTTGCAGACAGAATCTGCACACCAGATTGTTATTTGGATAAGATTAGCAATAAACAGATATGGTATCCTAGCTATCATGAATTTGCATATTTGCATCCAGATCGATACACACCGGATACGAGCATTTGCCACCAACACGGAATTGATCCTGACAAGCAATTAGTTATTATCCGACTGGTGTCTTGGCAAGCCGTTCACGATTCCGGTCACAGTGGTTTCGAAAAATTAGAAACACTCATACGCGAACTTGAAAAGTACGGTACACAGATTGTAATTACGGCTGAAGGAGAACTCTCGAAAGAGTTGGGAACATATCAAATGCAGGTCCCTCCTCACCGAATTCACGATCTGTTATACCATGCAGATCTATTTCTTGGTGAAAGTGGAACAATGGCAATTGAGAGTGCTGTTCTAGGGACACCTGCAGTGTTTGTCTCGAGTCTCGATGCAGGAGTATTGAATGAACTCGAAACGAAGTACGGATTATTAACTAGAATATATGAGGGTGGCCAAACTGAAACGATCCTAAACTGTAGTACGGAACTACTTCAAACAGATCCCAGTACGTGGGAGCAGAAACGAAAAAAATTGCTTGACGACAAGATTGATACGACTTCGTTTGTCCTCTACCAGATACAAGAATGCGCAGAAATATAGATTCTCAAATATTGGTTTTACTTTTACTAGGATTTGAGACATGAACAGGTCGTTCAAGAATTTCACTTTGGGATATCGACACATTCATATACACCTATACAAATCAAATAAGTAAAATACATTTTGCATACATTATGTCTCAAAGAAGCACTTCTATTTTATTGACAAGTGGTGAATCAAAACAGACGTTAGCTGTAGCCCGTAGTCTATCCAAAGAGGGGTTTGACGTTGCAGTTGCTGGATCTTCTCGGTTTAGCCAATCATTCTACTCAAAATACTGCTCTGGAACATACAAATATAGTGACCCATACAAAGATCAGGATGATTTTGTTTCAGATATGATGTCTATAACTAACGATGGTCTGTTTGACATATTATTACCGGTTCAAGCGGCTACGACCGTGCCCATCGCCAAATGTCAAGAAGAGTTTGACTCTGTAAAGATTCCACTAGGTAGTTATAAAAATGTAGAGTTAGCTCATGATAAAGAGAAAACATTTGAACACGCTCGAAAGTGTGGCGTTCCGATACCTGCGACCTTTTGTCCGGATACCACCGAAGAACTCGAAACAATCGCCGATCAAATTGAGTATCCTGCCGTGATTAAGCTTCGAAAGACTGCGGCAGCCATGGGATTACAGTACGTTACGTCACGAGAGGAACTGTTGACAAACTACGGTGAAGAAGGCCCTGAAACGCTATCTATAGACTACTCAAATCCGTTGATACAGGAATATGTCTCTGGAAATATACACGATGTATGTGTTTTATACCAAAATGGAGAGCTCAAGAAGGCACTCACTCAAAAGAGAATAAAGATGTTTCCTGAATCTGGTGGTGCTGGAGTTATCAACGTGACGACTGATCGACCAGATCTGGTGCGATACGCCCATGAGCTTCTCTCGCCTCTCAACTGGCATGGGATTGCACAGATTGAATTTATGTCGGGTGGTGAATTGGATGAGCCGAAGCTTATCGAAATCAACCCTAAAGTTTGGGGAACAATAGAATTATCAATCGCTGCAGGCATGAATTTCCCAAAGTATTTGTGTGATATCGCCACGGAACAGGGTATTCAAGGAAAAGAAATGGGATACGAATCGGATCTTCATTTTATTTGGTGGGAAAGCGGCCTAATAGGGAACGTGTTTCAGTCGGAAGAGACTATTCAATCAATTCGAGACATACACAAGACACGTAAGAAGAACTATTGTGCAAATATCGATACAGGAGATCCACGACCGCATCTGGTCCGTTTCCCACAGATTGCTATTCAAGGGGCAAGGTTTTTGATTAAAGGTGGGAGATAGATTGTATCCACTTAGAAACATAATTCATAAACCCCATGTGTGCTTTTATAATCAAAACATCGTATTTGAGAACATCTGGTGTATAGAGTATGTGTGAGAGGCTGGACGACTACGAGTTTGCTCTGTGTCTAACTCACGACGTTGATCGTCCATACAAGACGTTCCAGGCACCCTATTATGCGGTTAAAGACCAAGATCCTACCCATCTACTCTCATTACTATCCTCAAAACGGCCATACTGGCAATTTGAGGAGATAATGGAATTAGAAGAAGAGTTGGGGGTCCGTTCTACGTTCTTTTTCCTAAACGAACAGCGTCTATTTCAGGCGAGAACCCCCCGTGAGTGGGTTAATCCGAAGAACTGGAAGATATTCACTGGCAGGTACGATATTACAGATGAAGATATAGTCGACGTGATACAAACTCTCGACCACAGAGGATGGGAAGTTGGCTTGCACGGATCCTACGACTCATATAAAAATAAGGAACGTCTCAAATACGAAAAAGAGCAGCTGGAGAAGATCTTATCTCATTCGATTGCTGGTTGTCGACAACATTATCTCAATTTACACCAGCCAAAAACTTGGGAGTACCAACGTGAGATTGGATTAGAGTACGATGCAAGCCTTGGATCTAGTTCTCAGTATGGATTCCAGCATGGAGACGATATTATCCAGCCATTTGATGATGAATTTGTGGTTTTCCCGCTCACGATAATGGAGATTGCATTACTGAACAAAGAGAAAGATATCACTACAGCTAAATCGGAAATTAGCAAGATCATCGATCAAGCAGCCGATTTAAACGCAGTTATGACCGTTCTTTGGCATCCTCGCGTATTCAATGAGAATGAGTTCCCTGGATACAAAGAATTATATCGCCATCTAATTAGTGAAGCAAAACGATGTGGAGGAATAGTTGGATCAATAGAAGAAATTAGAGAAACAATGACGAAAAACATATGACCAAAAACCCGATAAATAATACAAGAGAATTGGCTGCAGAAACTCTCAAGTATGCTCGAGATCGAGATTATATCGGATACGGCAAAGCGGACGGTCTTAGTAGTAAGATATTACAAACTATTCCGATAGAAAATAAATGGCTAAATATAATTTTTCAAGAAAGTTGTAAACGGGCCCCAATTAATATACGCCCCCTTTTATTTGTTGAACAAAGAAGAAATTATAAAGGTATTTCGCTTTTTGCAAGTGCAAACTCAAAGCTTTACACCGTAACGAACGGAGATGTTTATAAAAACGAATCTATCGAACTATGTGACTGGTTAATTGACAATCAAGCAACAGGATACGGTGGGTTCTGTGTAGGGAACAACCACCCAGTACAGATGCTCGATCACAAAAAAGAGGTTCAATCACCAAGTATCGTATCGACATCATACGCAACTCAAGCTTTGTTGAATGTACCTACCAATAATAAACGATTTATCGAAATTGCGTTAACTGCCGCCGATTTCGTATATGATGATTTGGATTATACTGTGGAAAATGAAGGAGCATTCATAAAGTACACTCCTAATAGCCCAGAAGGACATGTAACACTAAATGCAAATGCTTTAGGAGCTCGTATGTTTACTGAATTCTATTTAGAAACAGGAGAAATAAAATATAAACAATCAGCTACTGAAATATTGGAATATATAGCATCAAAACAGCATCAATCAG
>LKMJ01006734.1_pt1 | contig 10833 bp, 11 predicted proteins | sample 643391 | NCBI WGS metagenome assembly LKMJ01 (sample SAMN04112250, study PRJNA286221) | soda lake metagenome | biome: soda lake; feature: Kulunda Steppe; material: water; isolation source: sample PL-Br10 brine of Picturesque Lake | place: Russia: Kulunda steppe | collected 2010-07
GCGGACATGCAGCGACAGATTCTGGAAAAGAATGCGATCATCGCGTTCGCAGGTCAGGTCCGATGCCTTGAGCAGCACCTCGGTCATTGAAACTCCGGCCGATTCGGGTGAGCGGTTTGGTCCCGCCTATCGTGAGCGCCTATTATATAGAAAATGCCAAAGTCTTGCTCTTGATCATTATCACTCAGGGCGATTCCACGGGGGCGAGAACGAGGACAGAGCGTGGACATTAACAAACTGTCACTGCTGGGCAAGACCACCGAAAACCGCACGACTCAGAGCGAGTCATCAGCGGCACGCACTCTTGATCGTCTTGGCATCAACGAGGGTGAGGCACGCCTGGCCCGGATTCTGTCCACAACAGACGGTGCAGGCGCTCGTGATGGCGGCGGCAGCCGGCTGATGCTGGAAATCAACGGCCAACAGCTGCCCGTACGCAGCGACCGTGCCCTGCCTGCCGGAGAGCTCATCCGTGTACTGCGCACGGAAAACGAACTGCGCCTGATGGATCTGCCGGAGACCCCTCAGCGCAGCGTCCTTTCCCAGGCGCTGGCGCGCAAGATGCCTTTCCAGCAGTCACTGGGTGAGGGCCTGAACCAGCTGATCGCGGCCGCCTCGGAGCCGTCCACCCCCCAGAACCTGCGCAACACCATCAATCAGTTGCTTGAAACACTGCCCCGCCCCCAGCAGCCTACGCAGCTGAGAATCTCTGGCCCCGTCCAGATGCCGGCTGGCAATGCACCGGCACCACAGTCTCCGGCTCAGGGCCCGATTGTGTCATCGCAAAGCAGCAATAGCGGGTTGACCGGCCAGCAGGTGCGCGACTGGCTTAGCAATAGTGGCACCTTCCGCGAAGCAAGCCTGGCCACTGCCGGGCAACAGGGCAGCGCTCCCGGCGGGAGTGAGGATCTCAAGGGCCGCATGATCCGCATGGCGATGCAGCTGGCCCAGACCGAACTGGGAGGCCGCGCCAGCAGCGAACAGATCAGCAGCCACATCCGCAGCGCCGAGGCGTTGGCCGGAAGTCAGTCGCTGCACAGCGGACAGCTGCAGTTTCCCATGCCCCCGCAGAACAACACCACGGCCAGCGCCGGCGCCGCCCGTGAATCGGGTAACGCCGGTGAGACGCTGCGGCTGCTTGCAGGTATGATCAACCGTATAACCGTTAACCAGCTCCACTCACAGGCGCTCAGTACCCAGAGCGGCGGGGATACCACTGCTGCCAATCAGACCTGGGTGGTTGAAATACCCTGGGTCACGGCCAACGGCGAGGCGAAAACCCTGCAGACACGCATTGAGGAGCGCCTGCCCGGAGAAGAGGGTGGTGACACTGAGGGCGAGGAAGGCGCCATGGAACGGGACTGGCGCCTGACGCTGGCTCTGGATCTGGAGAAGCTTGGGCCGGTCTATTTTGATCTGAGTCTCAAGGGGAGACGCCTGACCCCCAGAGTCTGGGCTGAACAACAGCATACAGCCCGGCTTGTTGAGCAAACCAGTGATCGCCTTGAAGTCGCGCTGAGCCGGCTGGATCTGGAGGTCACGCCTGTTGAGTGCCACCTGGGCCGACCACTGGCACTGAAAACCCAACTTTCACAGCATCTGGTGGACGAACGTGCCTGATCAGCGTAACGACACCAAAGAACCCGAGGCCGCCATTGCGCTGAAATACGATGGCGCACACGCCCCCAGTGTTTCGGCCACCGGCCAGAATGCGGTAGCCCGGGAGATGATTGCCATTGCCGAGGAGCACGGCATCCCTCTTTATGAGGACCCCGACCTGGCAGCCCTCCTCGGACGGTTGGATCTGGGGGAGGAAATCCCCGAAACACTCTACTACGTGATTGCGGAGATACTGGCCTACGCCTTCTATCTTCAGGGAAAAACACCCGCGGATTTCAGCGGTGATCCATCCGAAAACAGTCGGGACTGACGCGCTCAGGCGACGGATTCAGTGTGACGCCCCTTACGCAGAGCCGACACCAGCTCTGCCTCCGGGCGGGAAATGCCGCAGGAATTCATGAGATCGTCCGTGTCAGCACCCATTTCCACGAGCTTTGAGGCCTCGTCATAGGGTACCCTCAGCGGATCATTCAGACGCATTTCCTCCATTGCTCCCTGCAGACTGTGCAGTGACTGTTCACAGGCGACCAGGCGGCGTCCGACCCCGAAACTGCCGCTGCTGACGGCATGGAGCTCGCGCCCCAGATCATCACAGCGCTGCTTGAGTTTCTCTTCCAACGCGTTCATCCGCGCACGATGACGCATTCCCTGAACCACAAGCAGAGAAAACGCCAGTGCTGTCATTGCCCAGGGCAGAGCTGCTTCAACCCAGTCCATACTATCCCCCTTCAGTTTGCCATCAGAGCGAGTCGATCTCGGCCCACTCCTGATCACTCAGCATCTTCTCAAATTCCACAAGGATCACCAGTTCGCCATTGCGATTGCATACACCCTGGATAAAGCGGGCGCTTTCCTCGTTCGCCACATTGGGCGCGGTCTCAATCTCACTCTGGCGGATATAGATGACTTCAGCCACTGAATCCACCAGAATGCCGATAACCTGATGATCCGCTTCCAGCACCACAATACGGGTGGAATCCGTAACCTCTGCGTCCGGCAGACCAAAGCGTCGCCGGGTGTCGATCACCGTTACCACATTGCCGCGCAGATTGATGATGCCCAGCACATAATCCGGTGCGCCAGGCACCGGTGCGATCTCGGTATAGCGCAACACTTCCTGAATCTGCATGACGTTCAGGCCATAGGTCTCATCATCCAGGCGGAAGGTCACATACTGCAACACGGGATCATCCCCGCTCTGGGCACTGTTCTGAATTGTCTGGGTGGCCATAACCTGTCCTCTTGCCTTGAGCCGACCGCCTGGGACGGCATCAACTCGGTGTCAAAAATCCATCATCGGTGCCCTCTACTATAGAACACCGCACAAACTGTGCCAGCTCACAGCTGCCGGGAGGCGTCATTGATCGAGATCGAGGCCCCGACCGCCCTCGGCCTCAGCCAGCATATCCGCCAGCCGCGATACATCCAAAAGCGCGCACATCTGCTTTTTGATGGTTCCGGCCAGCCACTGTCGGCGTCCACCCTCACCCCGCCATTTGACCTCATCCGGATGGACCCGGAAGGACTGCGCCACCTCATCACAGGCCAGCCCCCACGGGCTATCGCCCAGCTGGATGACAAAATGGTACTGATCACGGTATTGCCCCTTATAACGGTCGGGCATTACCCACATCGCCGTATCGGCGACCCGAATCCGCTGGTCCCGCGTATTGAGCAGCCCCATGAACCATGAGGGCCGCCCCGCCAAAGGAGTCAGTTTCCGGTCCAGCCGGTGTACCTGCCCCAGCAACACAAGCGGCACCGCCAGCTGCAATCCGGCAACGCGGAAAATGAGGCATTCAAACCCTTCCTGGGCCCAGGGCGGACGGCCATTGATCCAACGCCGGGGCTGTGCCTCAATCGAACCCTCTCCAGCTCCCTGCGTTCCGGGGGCTGACTCAGCCGTCGTTACCGGTTCCGGTTCTGGTTCTGGTTCCGGCTCCGGCGCAGTTGCAGGCTTCAGCTCTGGTTGCGCCTCCGCTTCAGGCTTGAATTCGGGCTCTGGCGCTGGCTCGGGCTTCGGTTCGGACTCTGGCTCTGGCTCTGGCTCTGGCTCTGGCTCCGGCTCCGGCTCCACTGGCGTCTGCGGCAGCTGCCGGAACGCGGGGCTGACCAGATGGGAGGGGCGCTCAGGCGGTTCTTTCAGTGCCTGCGGCTGGGGGCGCCGTGCCCGCTGCCGACGTGACCGGCTGCCGGCTTCACCACTGTCCCGGCCTGTCGGATCCGATGCAGGGGCCTGCTCATCCACGTACGCAGTCGATCCTTCCGGAACCTGAAGAAGGTCTTCCAGATAGCTCGCGATGAATGCGTCCGGTTGTTTGGATCTGTTGCCGTTCATATCTGCCCCGGAGTCAGCCCTGCGCCTGTCTGTCTGTTGGCACCTCAAGCTTTTCCAGCAGATCACTGAGCAGACGACGGTAGGCGCGCACGCCCTGGGAATCCCCGCTCAGCGAAGAAGGTGTCACCCCCTTGCGACTGGCATCGCGCAGCCGCGTATCCACCGGCACGGCAAAACGCCAGAGATGCTTTTCATAGCAACGGCGCAACTCGTTGAGACTCTGGACCGAGGCCTGGGTACGCCGATCGTACATGGTCGGGATGATGGTGTAGTCAAGGGGGTTGCGCTGACTCTTCATCACCATCTCAAGCGTGTGCAGCATCCGATCCAGTCCCTTCAGCGCCAGGTGTTCCGTCTGGACGGGAATCAACAGATACTGGGCGGCCGCCAGGGCGTTGATCATGAGCACACCCAGAGACGGTGAATTATCCAGCAGAACGTAATCATAATCATCCCAGAGCGTGGCCAGGGACCTTGAGATGATCAGCCCCATACCCTCCACTCCCACGGTGCGCCGCTCAAGGGTGGCCAGAGCGGTCGAGGCCGGCAACAGGTGGAGGCCCTCATGGGGCGTTTCCATCACCAGCTGCGCGGGAAGATCCCGCGGTACTTTGCCCTGGTGCTGGAACAGGTCAAAGACCGATGCCTCCAGGTAATCCGGATCATGTCCGAAATAGGTGGTCAGCGAACCATGGGGGTCCAGATCCACCATAAGCACCCGTTGCCCCTGCTCTGCAAGCAGCCCGGCCAGTGCCGCCACTGTGGTTGTCTTGCCCACACCACCTTTCTGATTCGCTACCGCCCAGATCCGCACACTCGAACCCCCATCGTTCTTTTGCCAGTATTTTGACGCTCCCCCCGGAACCAGGTTGCCGTTCGGCATGCCGGATCGGTCAGTGATCGGCCTCATGCCTTCAGTGTAGCGGCAAGTTGCCGTTCAGGGGAGCCATTCCATGGGCCTGTGTTGAGACAATCATGATTCGTGCCAGTTCAGTCAACGGAGCGCATTCCGTCCGCATCCTCACTGGCAGAGACAAGAAGCACGACGCGGCGATTGGCCCGGCGCCCACGCGGCGTATCATTGCGCGCCACGGGGTGGTTCTCGCCATAGCCCACAGCGCTGAGCCGTTCGCTGGCGATACCGGCCTGCTCAAGAATCCGTACGACGGCAGCCGCCCGGGCCGCGGACAGTTCCCAGTTTGAGGGGAACTGCTCAGTGCGGATGGGCAGGTTGTCCGTGAAGCCTTCCACCCGGATGGCATTCCCACTGCCTTCAAGCAGTGCCGCAATGTCTGACAGGACCTCGAAGGCACGCTCGCCGGGCAGTGAGGCCGCCGCCTCAAAGAGCAACCCCTCAGATAGGGTCAGTTCAATCCAGTCATCCCCCTCACGCAGCGTGACATCACCCTCATCAATCAGGCCGCCGAGACTTGCTGAAAGCTGTTCTCGGAGCTCACCCAGGCGCGCGATTCCGTCACGCATACCCGGATCCTCAACAGGCTGTGGCTCTTCCAGAGGAATCGTGTCGCCGATCTGGATGGGATCAATGGTTCTGGGCGTACCGGAGAAGACACCGCGCAACTGGTCGGAAATACGCTGATACTGCCCTTCATCCACAGCGGACATCGCGTACATGAGCACGAAGAAACCAAAAAGCACAGTGACGAAATCCGAATAGGAAACCAGCCAGCGCTCCTTGCTGGGCCCTTGCGGCTCGGGGCGGCGTCGGCGGCGCATGCAGAGCCTCCCTCAGTGGTGGATAAAACCCCGGAGACGGGACTGGATGGTGCGGGGATTCTCTCCATCGAGCACCGCAAGCAGTCCGTCGATCATCATCTCCTGATACCGGGAGCGGTATCGGACCAGACTCTGGATCTTGGCCGCCACCGGAAAAAACAACAGATTGGCCAGCGCTATGCCGTAGATGGTCGCCACGAAGGCCGTGGCAATGCCGGTACCGACAGCCGTTGGATCCTCGAGGTTGGTCATGACCTGAATCAGTCCCATGACCGCACCGATGATGCCGATGGTAGGCGCATACCCGCCCATGCCCTCGAAAACACGAGCTGCCTCAAGGTCACGCTGTTCCCGCGACTCCAGGTCCGTTTCCATCATGGACCGGATGAACTCCGGCTCAACACCGTCCACCAGCAACTGCAGTCCTTTGCGGGCAAAGGGCTCGGTTTCGGATTCAGCAATGGATTCAAGCCCGAGTATGCCATCCTTGCGTGAGCGCATGCTCCACCCGACGACCTTGTCCACCCCTTCCTCCATACTCGGCCCCGGCGGTATGAAAACCCAGCCAAGCAGCCGCACCGCACGCTTGAGGGTCAGAAGGGACGTCTGGAGCGTGATGGCCGCGAAGGTGCCACCAACGACGATGATCGCCGCCGGCGCGTCCAGCAGCGATGCCATGGTGCCCCCCTCCAGAAGGTTGCCGCCCAGCAGCGCCGCAAAGGCCAGTATCACCCCCAGGAGGCTGAGCAGATCCATCAGGTCACCCCTTCAACCAGGCGCGCGCCAATCTCACCTAGAGGGAGGATCTCACTGCTCAGACCCGCTTTGGCCACGGCCATGGGCATGCCGTAGATCACCGAGCTTTTCTCATCCTGGGACCAGATGACGGAGCCGGACTGCTTCATCATCCGGCAGCCTTCCTTACCGTCCGCTCCCATGCCGGTCAGGATGACGCCGAGGGTTTTCCCGGGGAAGTTGCGAGCCAGCGAGCCGAAGGTGACATCGACACAGGGACGGTAATTGAGCCGCCCATCGTCCGGAATGATCCGGACCTGAGCGCAACCGCCCTTCTTTTCCACCAGCAACTGTTTACCACCGGGGGCAAGCAGAGCCACTCCGGGCTCCAGACGATCGCCATCCTCCGCCTGTCGTACCCGTATGCGGCAGAGTTTGTTGAGCCTTTCGGCAAACGCCGGTGTAAAACTGGCTGGCATATGCTGCACCAGTATCAGGGGTGCCGGAAAATTGGCAGGCAGCTCCGCCAGCACTTTCTGCAACGCAATGGGCCCACCGGTAGAGGTACCGATACCCACCACATCATAATGCCGTGCCGGTGTTTTCGATCTGGACTCCGTCTGTTGCGCCGGTTGGCGCCGCACGCTGGGTTTTTCCTGCTGGGGCGCTGAGCGTTCAGTCCGACGCTCCGGCGGCTTCGAGGGGCTGCGGACACCGGGCTCAGCGGAAGGAGCCCCTGTGCCCGGGGATGCCGTATCAGGTGCGGGCCTTGAGGCGCCACCGGCCGCTTTCACATGACTGCCGGCCACCTCAACGATCCGTTTACGCAGCACTTCCTGCAGCTTGCTTGAAGAGCTCGCGATCTCTTCAAAGTTCTTGGGCAGAAAGTCCACTGCCCCGGCCTCAAGCGCATCCAGAGTCACGCGGGCGCCTTCATAGGTCAGGGAAGAGAACATGAGAACCGGCGTGGGGAACTTCGCCATGATTTCCCGGACTGCTGTGATGCCGTCCATAACGGGCATCTCATAGTCCATGGTAACAACGTCGGGTCTGTGTTTTTCGACCAGCTGGAGCGCTTCACGGCCATTGTTGGCGGTGGCCACCACGCGGATGTTGTCAGTTGCGTTCAGTATTTCGGTCAGTCTTTTGCGAAAAAAACCGGAATCATCAACAACAAGGACGGAAACCGTCATCGGGGCCCTCCAAAGGGACTGAACGGGAGGCCTGGGCCTCAGGCATAATGCTGCAGAAGGCTCGGCACGTCCAGGATCAGAGCAATGGTGCCATCGCCGGTGATTGTGGCACCGGCCATGCCAGCGGTTCCCTGGAGCATCTTGCCGAGTGGCTTGATCACCACCTCTTCCTGACCTATGAGCTGGTCGACCACAAAGCCCACGCGCTTGGTGCCGACAGCCACTATGACCACGTGGGCATCGGTCGGCTCATCCTCGACGACCGCCCCCTGGACCAGCCACTTCTTGATATGGAACAGCGGATAGACATGATCCCGGACCACAATGCATTCACGACCGTCCACCACATTTTTCTTCGTCAGATCCAGGTGGAAAATCTCCACCACGTTGACCAGTGGCAGGGCAAAGGACTGCTCATCAAGCTTCACCATCAGGGTGGGCATAATCGCCAGAGTCAACGGCACCTTGATGACGATGCGCGAGCCACGCCCCAGCTCGGAATCAATGTTGATCGAGCCGTTGAGCTGGTTGATCTTGGTCTTGACCACGTCCATGCCGACACCACGGCCCGAGACGTCCGATATCTCCGTCTTCATGGAGAATCCGGGGGCGAAGATCAGCTGGTAACATTCCTGCTCGGTCAGACGGTCCGCCGCATCCTGATCGTACACACCTTTTTCAACCGCTTTCTGGCGGAGCTTTTCGGGATCCATCCCCGCCCCATCGTCCTCAATGACCAGCTGGATGTGGTCCCCCTCCTGCTCAGCCGAAAGGGCCACCCGACCCACTCGGGGCTTGCCGTTGCGCTCACGCTCATCCGGCATCTCAACGCCGTGATCCACTGCGTTGCGTACCAGGTGCACCAGCGGATCAGAGAGTGCTTCGACCAGATTCTTGTCCAGATCCGTATCCTCACCACTCATGGTAAGGTTGATTTCCTTCTCCAGTGTCCGGGCCAGATCCCGCACCACGCGGGGGAAACGCCCGAAGACTTTCTTGATCGGCTGCATGCGCGTCTGCATCACGGATGACTGCAGATCGCCGGTAACCACATCGAGGTTGGATACGGTCTTCTGTACCCGGGAATCCTCCAGTTCGTCACTGAGACGCTTGAGCCGGTTCCGGATCAGGACCAGCTCACCCACCATGTTCATGATGTCATCAAGACGCCGGGTATCGACCCGTACGGTGGTTTCCGTGGCGACGGCTGCCTGATCCTTGCCGCCACCGCCGGCAGCAGGAGCGCCCGCCTTACCACCTGCGCCACTGTCGCCTTTACCCCCTCCGCCGGATCCGGCGCCGGGTTCCGCCTTCGCTTTCGACTCGGTCTTTGGCGCAGGCTCGGGTTTGGGCTCTGGTTCCGGCTCCGGCTCAGGCCGGGATTCCGCTTTCCCCTGTGCTTTCGCTTCAGGCTTTGCGGCTGGGGTCGGCTCAGCCTCATTCTCCGGTGGCGGCTCGACACTGGTATCCGCCGCATCCGGCCGGAAAGATCCCTGCCCGTGAAGTTCATCCAGCAGAGACTCGAATTCGTCCTCGCTGATTTCGTCGGAATCCGACTCCTGGGCATCCGAGGACTCTGCCCCGGTTTGTTGCGCGGCCTCCTGAACCGGCGCGCCGGCATGCCGACCCTCACCATGAAGCTGGTCCAGCAGCGCCTCGAACTCGTCGTCACTGATCTCGTCGTCGTCACTGCCCTGCTGTGCAGTCTCTCCCTGCGGCGCCTGATCCGTGCCAGAGGCGGAATCCTCCCCGCCGCTCTTTTCGGAATCGATGGCATCAAGAAGCTGCTCGAATTCATCGTCGGTGATGTCGCCCTGATCCTCACCCTGGTCGGAGGCGGACTGCCCCGCCTGGGCAGCCGGCGACGATTCGGGGGCTTCATCCTGAGCGGCTGCGGGCTCCGCCCCATCGCCGGATTCCGGTTCCGCAAGCGCAGCCAGGGACTTGAGAAGTTCCGGCGAGGCGGCAGTCGGCTCCTGCCGGTTGCGCACTTCATCAAACTGGGTGTTGACCACATCCAGTGCCTTGAGGACGTCATCCATCAGATTGGACGTCACGGTGCGCTTGCCGTTGCGAAGGGTATCAAAGACGTTTTCGGCTTTATGACAGCAATCCACCAGCGGATCCAGCTGCAGAAAACCGGCGCCGCCCTTGACCGTGTGAAAGCCACGGAAAATGGCATTCAGCAGATCCATGTCGTCCGGATTGTTTTCCAGCTCAACCAACTGCTCCGAGAGCTGCTCCAGAATCTCACCGGCCTCAACCAGAAAATCCTGAAGAATCTCCTCATCCGCATCCAACGCCATGGAACCGCTCCTCAAAACCCGAGACTGGAAAGCAGATCGTCAACCTCATCCTGGCCGGAAACCACCTCATCCTGGTTTTCCTCTGCCCGGATCTGGGGCCCTTCACCCCGGTCTTCCTGCTTCTTTTTCTTATCGGCGTCTTTTTCTTCGTCTTCATGGACAACGCCGGCCAACTGATCCACATCACTGGCCATCACCATCAGACGTACAAGGTTGTCTTCCACCTCCTTGACCAGAGCCGTGACACGCTGGATTACCTGACCGGTGAGATCCTGGTAATCCTGCGCGAGCAGGATCTCTGAGAGATTACCGTGGACCCGGTCCGAATCCTGGCTGATGCGATCCATGAACCGGTCAATACGTCGATACAGCTCACGGAATTCTGCTGGCTCCATTTCACGGCGGCGCAGCCGGGCCCAGTCCTCGCGGATGGCTTCGGCTTCCTGCTTGAGATTGGCCGCCACAGGCATGGTGTCTTCGGCCAGATCCATGGTCCTGTTGGCGGAGCGGCCGGTCAGCTTGACCACGTAATCCAGCCGATCGGAGGCGTCCGCCATTTTGGAGAGCTCCTCCTTCTGTTCCTGGCTCTCCGGCGTAATTTCAAAGTTACGCAGCGCCTCGTGCAGGCTTCGGGTCAGGCGACCAACTTCCCGATAGAGGCTTCGATCACGTACTGCGCCAAGTTCTTCAATCCGGCTCATGGCATCGGAGAGGTCTCCGTTATCCAGCGCGTTCTTCAGCGCACTGGCCTGCTCTTTGAGCTCGTTGGCAACCTCGGATGTCATGTCATCACTGTTATGACTACTCATGCTGGCGCGGCCCGTCCCCGGTTACTCGATCCGTTCGAAAATTTTCTCAATCTTGTCTTTGAGTACGGCGGCAGTGAAGGGTTTCACCACATACC
>LKMJ01006735.1_pt1 | contig 10832 bp, 17 predicted proteins | sample 643391 | NCBI WGS metagenome assembly LKMJ01 (sample SAMN04112250, study PRJNA286221) | soda lake metagenome | biome: soda lake; feature: Kulunda Steppe; material: water; isolation source: sample PL-Br10 brine of Picturesque Lake | place: Russia: Kulunda steppe | collected 2010-07
CCCGTGCCTCTTGACTTGTGGACACATCTGCAGATGCCCCCCCTCCCCGACGGTACCCATACATACACCATTGGATAGCTTTCAATGCCAGGATTCAGCATATCTAGATCTTATTTGGTATGACATGTAGGTACCAAAAGTTGAGAGCTGCATCCTCATGCAGGCTACCAGAAATTTCCTGGCCCGGTTGAAATGCGATAGAAGCGGTTGAAATGCGGCTGAAATTTTTCATCACAATTCAACTGAGTGCGGTTGAAATCAACCAAGCGGGTGATTCAGCCGCTTCAACCGCATTTCAACTGAGGGGGAAGGGTAAAAGGAAAATTGTCAGAAAAGAATCATCTCTGCAGGGATCCAGCTGTTCAATGTGGGCAAAGGGCAGGGAAAGACGCAGTGTGCACATGTTAGGCCAGGTGTCTTAAGAAGGAAATTTCTTTGAAGCAGGCTGTTTAGAACATTAACATGAATTGATCAGATTAATCAATGATCTGATCTCATCATCAGCATTTTGAGGCCAGCAGAGTGGTTGAGTGGACTGCATTAACCCATCTTCTTCAATCTCTTGCCAAAAGTAATGAAAGGGACTTGGTAACACTAATGGTTGCATGTAGGACATGGGATGGCGCATGATCTGGTTTGTAAGAAAAGAAAGACCGTGAGAGCAACTGGATTTCTCAAGAGCGCGTCTAATTGTTGTCAATTTGTGTGCATAGAGCACAGAGTGAGCATAAAATTTGAGAGCAGTCTTATGGGCTTTCTGTGTATTAATGCCGAGCTCTTTAATCTGAAATATGATTAAAGAAGAATGGTGTGAAGGAAAACTTTGTCACGCCAGATTTATGCAGCAGTCTCATGGCGTGACACTTTCTTGACCTTCAAGCAGGCTTGCAAAGAACCTCGTGTGGTTTTCTGAGGCCTCCAATTGGTGTCCAGGCCATGTATCTTCACAGTACTTAATATGATGTCTCACGGTACTTAATATGATTCGATGTCCCTTGATCCACGGATTTTGCACTCTGGACATGCCAAAAGCCTACATTTACTCCTTTGCCCCAAGCACACCTGTGAGGTTGAAAAAGCCTACATTTGGTGCACCATCCACCGCGTCCAAGGCTGGGCGTACATACCAAGCAGTCTTGACATCTTTTCAAATCATCAAGCAGCTGGTCTGGATGTTAGGCTGAATGCTTTTTGGCTAGTCATTGCCAGCCAAATCATCAAGCCTGCCTCACTCTCTGTGGCATCTATGGGCGGCCCCTTTGACCTATCGGCCTGGCGACCTGGGTGACGGTCAAGCCTCTTAGTTCAATTTGTATACATGATCAGGATGCCTAGGCAATCTCCTTGCTGATGTCAGCCTGTGCATGGGCATTGTCATTGTCCTCACAAGACCAGCGCGCCAGCGCACATCTGAGTCACACTTTTGGTGACCTGTGCTGTCCTCAATGGACACGCTCAAGCCATGGCCACTCCTGCATTGTCTCCCAGCCACCCCTGTGTTGCCTCCCAGCCACCAATAGCACTTTGCAAACCCCTGTTGCCAGCTGGGAAGCGCGTGCTCCTGCCACCTCCCTCCATGTGCGCAGCGGATTGGGAGCGATGCAACGATGTAGCCGCGCCATTGTACTGGCCCATCATTGCACTGATACACTACTGCACTTAGTGTGTCGCTCAGATTCTGCGTTTTGCCTCCAGTACTTGCTCCAGCAATCTGCTAGGTTTATGATGTTTCTGCTTGAAGCTCTTACTTTGTGGCTCTCTGAATCACACGTGGCTGTGAAAGGCACAAGCTGAGCGTGCTCTCACAGTTCAAACTGCATTCAGCTGTAGGCTGTTGTGCAGTATCTTCGCGCGCACACAAACGCACATGCACAAATGTGCACCTGCACACACACATACACATATGCACCCCAAAAAGTCTTGTCCGGAAGCTGATGCTCAAGGCTGTCGTCAACAATATTTACATTAATAATTTTTTTGCTCAAATCGATCAAGTCAAAGTTTACAATTTGCAGGAATACTTATGAATTCAGCTCTGGCACCTGGGCCCGGAAGATCAGAAGATTCAAGGGTTGGCGATGTCAACATATTATATGTCTTTACTTGGGCACATCATAGAGTAGCATAATTTGCAGCGATACAACAGCTGGATGCCCACTGGAGTCTTTGGGGCGTGTTGAGCGCCTCCAGCAGTGACTGACTTAAGTTCATAAGCCAGACTGAGTGGAAGGCATGAGCTCCGTGGACGCTGGCGCCCAAGAAGGTGAGTGCATTGTGATGTTGCTCACTGCAATCGCGGGCTCCCGCGTTCACGGCGAGGCCCACGACACGCGACACCCACCATCGCCTGCAACAAGCGTAAGGTGGTGCCGGCATCGGGTTTGTCTGCAGAGCAGCCTGGCAAAAGGGCAGAGCATGCGCTGTGGGGGGTGGATGGTGTCAACAAGTCTTATTTTTTGCTTGAACAACGCGCGCCGCATCACGAGCAGGAAGAGGCCGAGGCCACGCCCGGTTCCTGTGCCAGTCCAGGGCCTGGTCCAACTGCTTGCACCGCACGCCGAGGGGCGGGGTCAGACGAAGGGGCGTTCGTATGCAACGGCACTGCACATGAACATGGGCAGCTAGTTGTGCTTGCTTGCGCTCTGGCGCTACCCACCCCGTGACCCTACACTTATAAAAGCCAAGGGGCGCATCTGCCCAGCTGCCTGCACCTGGCAAGGCTGATCTGGTGCAGGCAGGGGCAATCTTGTCAGCCTTACGACGATGCGCCATGCAAATGCATTCACAGCTCACGCCCGAGCAACCTGGCCCTGCCATATGAGATGAGGGAGAATGCTTGAGTGCCCCTGCCCATCATTTGTTTGGAGTCAGGCAGCAAGCGCACATGGGAAGGCGCGCGTGCTGCGCACCATAAGACCGGCAGTGCAGGTGGCAGTGGGTGCTGGCACCAGGGGCTCCATGATACACATGCCCATGCATGCATGCGTCCAATATGTGCAGCCTCTCCGCCTGGGAATGAGGCCGTGGCCAAGAAGGCGGGCCGCACCCAAATGACGCCCCTGCAGAAGGAGGTGCTGGAGGCTAGCTACACACGTGAGTGCTGAACTCGTGGTTGGCCCTTGCCCCCGTCCGGGCGCGTCAACTGCTCGCGAGTCCAGTGTGTCTGCTTCTGCAGCTTAGCCCTGCTAGTGATGAGCCTGCGAGCGGTGTGCCCTGCGCAATATACCATGAGTACCCGCCTTGCCTGCTCTCAAGTGAGGCCCATGCAGTAAGGCCTGACCAGTGCACCCGTTGAGCTTGCCCTTGCACAAACGTAGGCATTTGCTGCGCGGTACCATGTCTGCATGCCTGCCCTCATGGATCTGACATGCCCCTTGCTGCATCATTGCAGTGAACCCCTTCCCTGCTGCCGAGCACAAGCGCTCGCTAGGCGAGCGCATTGGCCTTGATGAGAAGCAGATCTCGGTGCGTTTGGTGTGTGGGCCTGCACGCATTTGTGTTGCACTGGACGGGGATAGAGCTCACCCAGCTTGCGTCCAGCGCTGTTAAAGGTTGAGGCTTTTGCCTGTAGCTGCTCCTGCTGTGGCCGTGGCCGTCTGCCATTTGGCAGCTTCCGTGACAGCTTGCTAGGCTAAATTATTTGGGTTTCAGTTCATAGCCGCCTGCCAGTACAAGTGGGTTTACTTGGGTGGGTCCTCCTTTCTATCCCATCTCCCTCTAATGAATGGTTGGCACCGCCGCCTTCCCGCTTTGCGCTTGTACCCTGGCCCTCCCTGCTGCAGACATGGTTCAGTGGTCGGCGGCGCAAGGACAAAAAGACTGAGGATGGCGGCGGCACCTCAGGATCCGCGGCCCAAGCACCTGCCCCAGACAGCGCACCGGCTGGGGCACCAGCCGCGGCACCACCTGCACAAGCGGCTGTTTCCCCCGCCGCCATCCCCGCTCCATCCCCCCTTCATTTGTCAGAAGCCGCAGCACCTACAAACCCGACGGTGCCCCCGCCCAGCAGCCAGCCGCCTGCTGCAACTACGCAGCCCAGTTCCGCGTCTGTGCAGCCCCAGCCGGTGGTACAAGCGGGCAGCCTCGCTGCCCCCGCAGTTGTGCCAAAGCCCACTGCAAACCCTGTGCCTGCGGCGGCTCTGCCATCCATTCACTCTGGCCTGCCACCGATAAGCTCTCTCCCAGGGGGCGTTCCTCTCCCGGCCGTGCCTGGCCTGCTGTCCACGAGTGTGGGTCTGCCGCAGCCGCTGCAGCCCTCCCCCGGTGCCCCCTTGCCCGCTCTGGGCACCCTGCAGCAGCAGCAGCAGCTCATCCAACTGCTGCAGCAGCAGCCGCAGCTGTTGCAGCAGCAGCCGCAGCTCCTGCAGGCCATCGCGCAGCCGCAGCTGCTGCAGCAGCAGCCGCAGCTCCTGCAAGCGCTTGCTCAGCCGCAGCTGCTGCAGCCGCAACTGCGGCAGGGCGCGACTACGCTGCCGGGTCTGGTTCCCCTGTTTCCCCCGCCGCAATCCCAGCAACAGCCGCAGCTGCCGCCGCAGCAGCAGCCCAACCTGCCCCCCCTGCTCGCTGGGCTGCCGGGCCTGGGCCTAGCAGGCAGCAGCGCGCACCTGCAGCCGCACCTGCAGCCGCAGCAGCCGCCGCAGCAGCAGACGGCAGGGACAGGGCTGGAGGGGCTGCCTGCAGAGGCAGTGAATGCCCTGCGGGAAGCGGCCAAGGCCCTGCTTCCCCAGCCGTTCAGGTGGGGCAGTGCGTGCTGCGTATGCTGCCTGTTGGAGCGTGGCCCGTGGCTGGTGTGCGTGCGCACGCCTGTAACAGCATGGGGCGGGGTGTAGGTGATGGCAGTGCCCACGCTCGCCTGCATGCCTCTGAGTGCCCACGGCCGCCAGGGCTCTTGCCTCTGTGCTCTTGATGCCCCTTATCATGCCCCTCATGATGTCCCTTATGGTGCACATGGTGCTTTTGATGCCCCTTTTTGTGCCCTTTTTCATGCTCCTTATGATGTCTTTTCTGATGCCCCTTATGATGCCTTTTCTGATGTTTCTTACGATGCCTTCTCTGATGCCCCTTATGATGCCCCTCGTGATGCCCCTCACAATGCCCCTTATGATGCCCCTCATGATGCTTCTCATGGTGCCTTACAAAACGGTACGCATGCAATGCGGCACGTATGCACACAGGTGCGCGCTCCAACCACAAGCACCGCATGCATAAACATGCCTTTGCGCACGCACGCACGCATGCACACAAAAGACATCCTCACACACACCTAACACAACATGCACATGCACGCGCGCACATGCTTGCGCAGGGAGGACGGGCCCCCTTTGGAGTGGGACTTTGACGAGCTGCCGCAGGCTGCACTAGATGCGGGAGTGGGGGGCAAGCACGGACGGAGCGAGCCACTTGGCGCAGCTGGCGGGCCGCCCAAGGTCTGCACATACGCGCGTGGTGACAGCTGTGGGCATGCCTCAATCCAGCTGGGGTGTGATGCAATACACCTGGGGTCCTTTGTTGGATTGAAGAAGACCCAACTTGAATCTTTTGTTGCCTTACGAGTCCCTCTGTTGGAGTCTCTGTGTTGGAGTCCCTCTGGTGAAGTCCCTGTGTTGGAGCCCCTGTGTTGGAGCCCCTGTGCTGGAGTCCCTGTGCTGGAGTCCCTGTGTTGGAGTCCCTGTGCTGGAGTGCTAGTTGGACGACTTTGATGCAGCCCCATGTGCCTGAATGATGCTTCACGACCTTTGTGTGTGCAGGTGCCCCGCACCGGAGATCAGGGAGGGCTGGTGCACCGGGGCTTCCCGCCGCTGTCCAGCGCGGACAGGAGCCGCCTGAAGGCTGAGGTGAGGGCTGTAGGGCGTGGCGCTGTCTTCAGGTCCGCGCCTGCTGCCCCGCTTGCAGGAGCAGTGCGCGCGTCCTCTGGCCTGCGATGTGCCCCTGCCTTCAAATGCTGCGTATGTGTGCTGCACCTGCAACCCACACTGGATTTGCAGGAAAAGAGAACTTGACCCCGCCGTCGCCGGCACCGCTGCTGCTGGTGTGTGTGTGTGTGTGTGTGTGTGTGTGTGTGCGCGCGCGTGCGTGCGTGCACACCTCTCCTGATCGGCCACTTCTGATCTTCCCCGCTCCCCATGGCTGGTTTCATTTTGCTCATCTCAACATGCAATATGTGTGCTTGAATGTGGGTCAACCTTTGCTCGAGTGATGAAGCATGTATTTGGTGTCCTCCAATGCAAGCACACAGGCAGCATCAAGATCACATTTCAAGGTCTCTGCAGCCGACCTACCGCGCATGCTTTTTTGCTGCTGGCTTACAGGAAAAGGAACAAAGACGGCTTGATGCCATCAAAGAGAGGGAGCGGAAGAATGAGGAAAAGAAGAGAGAAAGGGAGGAGAAGAAAAGGTGCGCTGATCTACACTTGCTTGTGGGACGTGGTCGCATTGCTCAGGGCTCTTGGCAAACACCATCATAATCTGTGCCACTTCAGCTGATATTTGTCAGCGATGCACATGTAGTACCACAATCAGTCCACTTTAGGTGCCTCTGTTTATGCCTGGAGAGCGTTGCACTCAGATGCGTCCGCCCGGCGCACTCATACCACACACACCTGGTTCCTTGCCAACCAATAGTGGCACATTTTTTTTTGCATGCTGTACCCTGCATTTGCGTGCGCGTGCTTGCTCCTCACGTGTGCCTGCCTTGCACAACCTCCAGCCTGCCTTGCGCATCTGCCTATCTGTCACGTCTCTCTCTCCCCCCCTCTCCCAGCCTCTGCCCTGTGTGTGTGCCTGCCCTTTAACCTACCTGCCTTGCATGCCTCCCAAACCACCAAGCCATGCGAGCCTGCCCACCTACCATGCATGCACGCATGCCGCTGCGCCCCCTTGCCCGCCCACTGCAGCCAGCCCTGAACACAGGCATGCCCCTGTGCCACCCTTACCAGGCCTGCGCTCCAGTCTGCACGTGCACGCCACCGACTTATTGCATGCAGGGAGCGTGAGCTGATGCGCGCGACGGAGCGACAGGAGAAGCTGATGAGCAAGGGCAAGGTGACCCCCGTAGTGGGGCCACCTGACGACTTGGATCTGGAGTGGGAGAGGCTTGTGGAGGTGTGTGTGTGTGTGTGTGTGTGTGTGTGGTGGTGTGCTCAATTAAGCATATGCCCTAGGTCCTCTTGTTGCCTGCTGCCATGGTTTGGAAAGGCTGCTGGGAAGGGTTATGGATGTGTGTGCTTCAAAGCCTCCTCCTGCCTGCCCTTCCTGCTAAGGTCCAGAAAGGCAGCTGGAGGTGTGTGTGTGTGCGTGCGTGCGCTGCTAGGCCTCCCGCCTGCCTGCTGCCCAGCCTGCTGCCCCCCTGTGGCTGGCGATCGCTGCTTGAGAGATGTGCGTGTGTGTGCGTGCGTGTGCGTCCGTGCGCGAGCAACAGGTGTGAGCAGCATAGCGTGCGCATGCAGGGACACGCTCGCATTCGGGCTGGCTGCACGCGCAGGAGCAACGCAGGGCAGCAGGGAGCGCGGCTCCCCAGCAGGTGCTGGGGGGCGGCATGTTCATGCAGGCGCCGCAGCCACAGCCTTCTGAACTCCCGCCTGTTGAGCGCCCCGAGTTCCCGCCAGCCTCGCTCAACCTCGCGCCTGCCTTCACGCCCGAGGTGACTTCTCCTTTTCCTGCACACCCACCCCCCAACCATGCATGCACACCTGCCCACTTGCACGCATCCACACGCACGCTCGCACAAGCGTTCACACCCACCCACATTGAGCGCACGCATACGTGTACACACATGTTATGCACACTCAAAGTAGCGCTTGTGCCCCCACGTAAGCCATGCCAGACACAGCTAACCTGCACCTGCCACACGCTAGGACAGCCTTTGCCACCTACCCCTGCTGCACACCAGAACAGACCATGCCACCTACCCCTGCCACACACCAGAACAGACCATGCCAGGCATGACTTACTGACCCCTGCTACACACAATCCCCTCCACAGCCCCCGCCCCTGGATTCAGCCCCTCGTGCCCACCCGACTCTGCGCTGCGCCGTCCAGCAAAACGTTCTGTGCGCTCGCTTGCATGCACAGCCTCCTGCCACCGCGCCGCCCCGAGCTGCCATCTGGCAGGTTCTCTTACCCCTTGCTGCCACGGCCAGCTGCCTCCGTGCCGCCCGCCACAGCCTCCCTGCCCTGCGTGCCGCCCCTGCCCTGCAGCTCGGCCAGGAAGTGGGTGTGGAGGTGCTCATGGTGACTGCCTTCCTGCAAAGCTTCGCCGACGTGCTCGGGATGGATGCACCCCCCTCTGCAGACCAGGTTGCCCAGGTAGGGCTGGCTGTGTGTCCGAGAGGTTGGACAGGTCTGATGGGGAGGGCTTTGCTTGGGAGGTTGCCCAGGCAAGGCTGTGTGTCTGATGTGTGCGCTCAGGTAGGGTTGCGTGTCTGATGTGGTGTCAGGCAGGGCCGTGTGTCTGATGTGTGCGCTAAGGTGGGGCTGTGTGTCTGATTTGTACACAGGTAGGGATGTGTTTGATGTGTGCGTGGTCCCATGTGAGCTCAGCCAATGCAATGTGCCTGATGTCTGTCAGGTAGGGCTGGCTGTTTGATGTGCGCTCGGGTAGGGCTGCATGTTTGATGCGTGCTCAGGTAGGGCTGCGTGTTGGATGCGTGCTTGGTCTGATGAGTGCTCAAGGAATGCGATGTGCCTGGTGTGTGCTCAGGTAGGGCTGTGTGTCGGACATGTGCATACAAAGCGTCAGGCGCGCAGGCCATCAGGTGCACTACCTTGGTGCCGCTGCAGTGCATGCGAGCTGCCTGCTGGTGCGGCCTCTGCGTCACCCACTGCCACCCTGCGCAGCCTCTTGTGTGACCCTCGTATGCCTCCTGCCCATATTCGACACGGCCTCGGCGCAGCCCTGGCGTGAGGCTGCTGCTGGCGCTTGGCAGTCGTCTGCGCAGCCCGCTGGGTGCCGCATGGCCTTTGGCAGCAGCCAGTGTGTGCGCATCTCAAGCAAGACGGATGGTCGAGTGACCGATCAGTGCACTTGAGCAAATGGCCCACTGGAGCAAATGGCAGCAGCCAGTATGCACACGTCTCAAGGAGACTGATGGTTGAGTGACCGATCAGCGCACTGGAGCAGATGGCCCACTGGCTGGGGCCCCTTCATATGCTTAGAGTCTATTCGGAGGGATGCACGTGTACACACATGTGGTGCTAGCTCCGCTGTCCTCTCCAACAGAGGTGTGCGCGCCAGCGTGCCAGTGCTCCGTTTGTGCGCGCAGGCCGTGTTTGATGGCCAGGACTCGCTGCTGCTGGGCGCCATCCACATCGCCATGCTGCGGCTCGTGCAGGCGGACATGGAGGAGGCGCACGCCAGTGGGGCTGCCTCGGTGAGAGGGCGTGCTCTCAGAGCTCAGCTTGAGCCTGAGTTGCTCAATTGCTGAGCACCTGAGTTTGAAAGGGAGGTTGGGTTTGTCAAGCACTCAGCAGAGCGGGGCTTCATCGGGGAAAGGCCCTGCAAACTGGCTCCTGGCAGAAAGTTGGTAGGACGGCGTGCCGCTGCCTTCAAAGTCATCTGAGGGTCTCTGCAGAGACTGCTGGGGGCGTTCAAAATAGTTGCTGGCTGAATTACTTGGAGAGGCCCAGCGCAGCAGAGGGGCGCGCTCTTGGCTTTGAAGTTGCATGTGCCTGCAGGGCAATGGCGTGGCCCCGTTCCTGCTGTCGATTCCAGGATGGGGAGGGGAGGGGGCATGAGCGTGTTTGCATGTGCGCACCACCACAAGCACGCGCCCACGCGTGTCGTTGCATGGTGGCGTCCATGGTGTGTGTGTGTGTGTGTGTGTGTGTGTGTGTGTGCGCGCGCGCGTGTGCATTGCATGGTGGCATCCATGGTGTGTGCGTGTGTGTGTGTGTGTGCATTGCATGGTGGCATCCATGGTGTGTGTGTGTGTGTGTGTGTGTGTGCGTACATGTGTGTGTGTGTGCGTGTGCGTGTGTGTGTGTGCGTGTGCGCCTCCCATCGCTGGAGTGTGGACAGCTTGCCTCGTGCCTTGATTGCAGAGGCGCCTGCTGCGGGCCCCAGCAGTGTCGGCCACCACTTTGACCCCGCCATGACCGCATGATCACTTGGTCGCATGATCCCATGGTTACAGGCGTCTGCGGCGGGCCCCGGCAGTGCTGGCCACCACTTTGACCGCGCCATGATCACCGCCGCGCACATGCTGGAGGGCTGCTGGGGCTGGGGCTTTGACATGGACGCGTGGCGCGCGCATTTGAACGCGCTGACATGGCCAGAGGTGCGCACATGCATTCATACTGGGTGGGTGTCCAGAGAGGTGGTGGGGGGGGGGATTGAACGCTTTTGCTGCTGGTGCTAGCGCGCATGCGCTGGGTGCTATGGGCAAGGGGGGGTGGATGTGGGCCCTGCTGGGGCCTGCCTATGTCTATAGTACTGCTGCCCGCCTGTGTGTCGCTTCCACACTGCTGGTGCAGTGAAGCAGTGGTGCTGTGTGTCGCTTCCGCACTGCTGGTGCTGTGTAGCACTGCTGGTGCAGTGTGACGGGGCACGGCGGGGCGAACGCACAAGCCTCATACCATGATTGGGCAGGGCGAGCGCACAAGCCTCATACCATGATTGGGCGGAGTGAGCGCACAAGCCTCGTAGCCTGCAAGGAGCTGATATTCTGTTCCGCACGTGCTGTGTGCTGTAGTGCGCAGGAGCTGGCCTCAGCCGGCACGCCCAGCCCAGGGCCTGCACAGTGCTGTAGCTGTGCTGCCAGCAACCCATGACCTGCGTGCAGCTGCGCAGTCGTGCGCAGGGTGCAGCTGGCACGCCCAGCCCAGGGCCTGCACAG
>LKMJ01006736.1_pt1 | contig 10832 bp, 12 predicted proteins | sample 643391 | NCBI WGS metagenome assembly LKMJ01 (sample SAMN04112250, study PRJNA286221) | soda lake metagenome | biome: soda lake; feature: Kulunda Steppe; material: water; isolation source: sample PL-Br10 brine of Picturesque Lake | place: Russia: Kulunda steppe | collected 2010-07
CCACACGACGTCGTCTTCAAGAAGCAGCTCGACGAGACAGAGCTCGCCTCGATTGCGGCACGCGAGCACGAGACGGTTCTGTTCACCGACTTCGGGAGCGGCCAGCTCGACATCATCGCCGAACACGAGCGGGCGGGCGCGTTCGAGCCGGTGATTGCCGACCACCACCAGCCGGCCGACGCTGACACCGAATTCCACCTGAACCCCTTGCTGGAAGGCATCAACGGGGCCAGAGAGCTCTCGGGTGCGGGAGCGAGTTACCTCCTCGCCCGTGCGCTCGCAGCGGTGAGCGAGACGACCGGCGACAACCGCGACCTGGCCGCACTGGCCATCGTCGGCGCTGTGGGGGACATGCAGGCTGTCGACGGAGAGCTCGTCGGTGCGGTCGGTGACATGCAGACAGTCGACGGAGAACTCGTCGGCGCGAACGAGGCCATCGTCGAGGACGGCGTGGAGGCGGGCGTCGTCGAGGAGGCGACCGACCTCGCGCTCTACGGGACGCAGACCCGACCGCTCCCCAAGTTGCTCGAGTACGGCAACGACGTGCGGATTCCGGGCATCTCGAACGACGAGCAGGGTGCCGTTGCCTTCCTGCAGGACCTCGACGTGGACCTGCAGCAGGACGGAACCTGGCGGCGGTGGGTCGACCTGACCGACGATGAGAAGCAGGTTGTCACCAGTGCACTGCTCCTCCGGGCGGTCGAACGCGGCGTTCCCTCCGCGAAGGCACAACGGCTCGTCGGCACGACCTACCGCCTGCTCGACGAGTCCAAAGGGTCCGAGCTGCGGGATGCGAGCGAGTTTTCCACACTGTTGAACGCGACCGCCCGGTACGAACGTGCCGACGTGGGGCTGGCGGTCTGTCTCGGCGACAGGAGCGACGCGCTCGACCGGGCACGACGGCTGCTCGAAAATCACCGCCGCAACCTCTCGGAAGGACTGAACAGAGTAAGCGAGCAAGGCGTCGAACAGGCCGAACACGTCCAGTACTTCGACGCAGGAGACGAGATACGCGAAACCATCGTCGGTATCGTCGCCGGGATGGCGCTTGGAACCGACGGCGTCGACCCCGACCGGCCGATTCTCGCCTTCGCCCGGAAGAACGAGGAGGAGACGAAAGTCTCGGGGCGCGGAACGGGTCGACTGGTGGCGCAGGGACTCGACCTCTCGGCCGTAATGAAAACGGCGTCTCAGGCAGTCGGCGGCGACGGCGGCGGGCACGACATCGCCGCCGGTGCGACCGTTCCTGTCGGGCAGGAGGAGGCGTTCGTCGAGGAGGCGGACGCGCTGGTCGGCGAGCAACTCGGCGGATGAACCGGAAGAGGCAGTTGACCTGATATTTTTAACACAAGGACACGTACGTGTACACGATGGCTACGAAGAATATTACAATCACCGAGGACGCATACGAGCGGCTCCGAAGCCTCAAACGCGAAGGTGAGAGCTTCAGCGACGTTGTAACGCGCCTCACCGAGCAGGAAGATCCAATGTCGTTCGCCGGATCCTGTCCGGGGCTGAGTGAGCACGTTGAGCAGGCCAGTTCGGAACTCGACGAGGACTTACAGGAGCGTCAGGATGAACTGTTTGGATAGTTCCTTTCTCATCGATTTCCTCGATTCCGAAGGAACGTACCACGAAGATGCAGTTGACTGGATGGAGGGCCATTCGGAGACAACCCTCGCCACGCCGGCAATCTGTGCGTTCGAAGTACTTCGCGGTTCTGCCCGGAGCAATAATGAACAGTTCGACCGTACTGTCGGGTTTTTACGAACGATGACAATCCTTGACCTCACCATTGACGCCGCAATCGCGGCCGGGAGGTTCGACGGAAATCGTCACGCTGCTGGCGAACCACTGAGTCCGCTGGACACACTAATTGCATCCGCCGCTCGGGAAAATGCAGCGACGCTCGTCACTCGTGACGCTGACTTCGAGAATGTCTCCGACGTAGACGTAACCATCTATACCAATTCGTGACCGATTTTGAGCCATCAAAGCTAATGCTGGTCGGTGACTGAGGAGGAACAATGAGGCCGCGCGACGTCTTCGATTTGGTGCTCGTCGTACTGGTCAGCGTCGCGCTCTACGTCGAGTTCTACGGGACGAGTACCGGCGGGTTGGGAACAGTCGAGGAACTCATCGACGCGCTACTCGCCGTCGACCCCATCTACTACCTGGTGTTCGGTGGCGTCCTCGGCGTCGTGTTCGTGAGCTACATCACCATCTACCTGCCACAGAAGCACAGCCAGAGCCCGTGACGACAGTCTCGCAGACGGAGCAGTCTGGAGACGACAAACAGCAGGAATTTGGTCGTTCACCCGCTACCCTCTTGCAATGACCGACTTTGACCCCGAGAAGTTCGAGGACAAGTACGCCAACTACTTCCCGGAGCTCCAGCGCGCCTACAAGCAGGCGTTCGAGACGATGAACGACGCTTACGACTCTGAGCTGGTCCACGCCATCGACCAGGGCGTTCTCTCCGAGAGCGAGCCATTTTACGAGGGCGAGGGCGAGTTCCGTATCGAGCTGCCGGAGAACCCCGAGTCGCGACTGCAGGGCGTTGTTGTTGACGAGGAGAAACTCGACACGACACTCGACAGATACATCGACGAACTCGAGGCCGAACTCCAGCAGGTGTTCGGCTTCACCGGCGAGTAGCGACCGCGACGGCCACAGTTCGAAAGTACCAGCGTTTACTACGAGGGACCACCTATATCGGGTATGGAACTGACAGCGGAACAGGAACTGATTCAGGAGACGATACGCGACTTCGTCGACAGGGAGGTGGCCGAGGTCGTCGACGAGGCCGACGAGAACCAGGAGTTTCCGGAGGACGTCTGGGACGAACTCGCCGAACTCGGCTTCGCCGGGCTGACCGTTCCCGAGGAGTACGGCGGCTTCGACGCCGACGAGCTGACGTACAGCATCATCAACGAGGAGATAGCTCGTGGACACCTCTCGTTGGCGACCGCACTCTCCGTTCACGCGCTGGCGACCTCGTGTATCACCCAGTTTGGCTCCGAACAGCACAAAGAGGAGTGGCTCCCGGAGATGAACGAGGGACGACCGGTCGGCGCGTTCGCGCTCTCGGAACCACACGCCGGGTCGAACCCCGCCGCGATGACGACCGAGGCCAGTCGTGAGGGCGACGAGTACGTCATCAACGGCAAGAAGCAGTGGATAACCAACGGCGCACGAGCAGGCGTGACCATCCTCTTCGCCAAGACCGACCGCGACGACCCCGACACGGTGACGCAGTTTCTCGTCCCGATGGATATCGACGGCGTCGAAGTGGGCAAGAAAGAGGACAAGCTCGGTCTGCGAGCGAGCGACACCACGACGCTCATCTTCGAGGACGCCCGGATTCCGGCCGACTATCGCCTGACAGAGGTCGGTCGCGGCCTGAAGGCAGCGTTCTCGATTCTCACCGGCGGCCGAATCGCCATCGCGAGCCAGTCGGTGGGCCTCGCACAGGCCGCACTCGACGACGCCATCGAGTACGCAAACGAGCGCGAGCAGTTCGGCAAGCCCATCATCGAACACCAGGCCATCGCACACAAGCTCGCGGATATGCAGACTGACGTCCAGGCCGCCCGCCTCCTCACCCGCGACGCTGCCAGACAGAACGAGGAAAGCATCGCCCCACAGGCCGCCTCGATGGCGAAGTACTTCGCCAGCGAAACCGCCGTCGACGTGGCAGAGGACGCCGTCCAGATTCACGGCGGATACGGGTTCACGAAGGACTTCGACGTCGAGCGGTACTACCGCGACGCCAAAATTCTGACCATCTACGAGGGAACCTCCGAAATCCAGAAGGACATCATCGCCCGTCACCTGACGGAGTGAGGACGAGCGCCAGAGGCAGCGCTACCAACCTGGGGCGTTACCTGGCTGTGGATACTGCGGCTCACGTTTCCGGAGGTAGTAGAAGAGCACGGCGAGGCCGCCGAGAATCGGAACGATGAAAAAGCCGACGAAGAAGCCGACCGCCCACATGTCCGCGGTGTCCATACCGCGATTCTTCGCGTCGTGGTACAGCCAGCCGGCTCCGATTGCAGCGAAAATAACCGCAACCGAGAGCGGGAGAGAAATCGTGAGTGAGACCATACCACGTGTCTGGTTTTTGTAAGTAAATAGCTTCGGTAGATTGGTCGGCTGCGGAGTCGCTCACTGAAACGCAGTGAAGCTCGATTGCAGCGCTCGCTCAGTTCCACCCTCAGCGAGTTCGTAGCCGACCAGGTCCCGCAGGTTGACCGCGTACGTACTCCCGTTGTAGTCGAGGACGAGGACCCGCCCCTGTGTTCCACGGACCGTTCCAGTCGCAATGGTCTCGGCCATCGGTCGCCCGGCGAGCGCGAGGTCGTACTCGAAGTTGAACGTCTCCAGTGGGTCGTACTCGTCGAGCAGGTCGGTCCACGCCGCCTCGTCGACGGACTCGTGAAGCCCCCGAATCTTGGTAGGGACGCGCACGCGGTCGCCCACGTCAGCCGCGATGTCGGCCTCGATCTGTCTCGCTATCCGCCCATCCTCGACGGTTCTGAGGTGGGCGGCCCGGTCTGCGCCCTGCTCGCGCAGGCGGGTTTCGAGTCGCCAGGATCGGGTGACGCCGACCTTGAACGTCGCGGGTGCGAACGCCGCGAGGTAGATGGCGTGTTCCTCGTGGCAGGTGGGCAACGGCTTGTCGCAGTTACCGGTACACCGGGCACACGCCCACCGGGAGGTGTGACGGTCACAGTACGGCGCACTCTCTTCGGGACAGGGAGTGTGGATGTTGTCGTCGATGACTCCCGCACAGTGGCGGTCACCGAGCTGGTAGGCGAGTTCGACGCCGGGTTCCAGCGCCACGCCGTCGACGGAGCCGTCGCTGGCGAGCAGCAACTCGGCGTACGGCGTCTCGCTCTGCGGTTCAGTTTCGTATCCGACGACCTGCACGGTTCCGGATAGAGCGGCGAGGAACCAAAGCTTCCCTGTTATAGAACGGCCAGGAACCACAGCCACCCGTTCCGCAGTCGCCTGACACCGAAGTGCCCATGTACTTAGGCCCCAGGTATTTACCAGTCAGTTCACTATCCCTGCCCATGTTGTCACGTCGGAAACTGCTCGGAGCAGCAGGGGTCGCACTGGCCAGTGGAACTGCCGGCTGTCTCGACCGAATACCGTTCATCGGGGACGAGCCAATCGGGTTCGAGGCGACAGCAGCCTCGGTGCCGGATGCCGTCCTCGACGAGACGGGATACGAAGAGCATCAGGTCGAGGACGTCACCATCGAACGGTCGTTCGACGCGGGCGGTCAGAGCCAGGACGTCGTCGTCACCAACTGGCAAGCCGAGTACGACCGGGCCGTCGATTTCGGAGAGCTCGGACTGCCGGTGGACGAGCGCTACCAGGCAGCCATCTTCACGGCGCTCTCGACGCCACAGGTGGAGGTGCTCGGGCGGACGTTCAACCCGGTCGGCGACATGGACAGCGAGGAGCTGGCCGAGATGATACAGGATCGCTACGACGATATCGGGCAGATGGAACACGTCGGCGAGGCAACAGCGACTGTCGCCGGCGAGTCCACGACGGTCGGCGAGTTCGAGACTGAAGCGGAGCTGGTGGCAGCCGGGACGGGCGTCAACCTCACCCTCCACATCAGCGAGGCTGTCGAATCCGACGAAGACTTCCTCGTCGCTATCGGCGGGTACCCAACCCCGCTGCAGGACGCCGAGGAAGACCACATCTTCACGATGATGGACGCCATCGAACACGGCGACTGAGGGGTCACTCGAAGCACCCCAGTTTGTCGAATCGTAGCAGCCGAACCGAAATTCCCTTTGTGACCCGGGAACACACCCGGTTCATGGAGCGAATTGAGGCGGTGGATTTTCACGACATCGTACAGGTCGAAGACCCACGAGTCGCACCCGGTGGCGAAAGGGTGGCGTTCGTCCGGAAGGAGCCCGAGGACGACGAATCGTACGCCGCGACGATTTACGTCGTCTCCACCGGTGGTGAGGAGCCCCGGCGGTTCACCATCGAAGAGGGCTCGGACAGCCAGCCCCGGTGGAGCCCCAGCGGCGACCGGCTCGCGTTCGTCTCGACTCGCGGTGCCGACGACGACCGACCACAGCTGTGGGTCGTCCCGACGGACGGGGGCGAGGCCCGGCAGGTCACGGAAGTCGCGGGCGGTGTCAGCGGTATCGAATGGTCGCCCGACGGTTCGAAAATCGCCTTCACGCAAAGCGCGAGCGAGGAAGACCGCGAGGAGGAGCGCGACATCGAGGTCCCCGAGGAGTTCGAGCCCGACACCCCCGACCCGCGCGTCATCGATCGCACGGTCTATCGGTCGATGCAGCGCTACTTCGACGGCAAACGCAACCACGTCTACACTGTCGAGCTGGGCGACGACCGCCCCGGCGAGGACGACGAGGTCGAGCGCCTCACCGACGGCGACTGGGACTACAACAGCCCGACCTGGGGCGATAGCGAGACGCTCTACTACACCAAAAGCGTCGGCGACCCCGACCCGGACGACTCCTACGAGTACGAGATTATCCGTCACGATCTCGACGCGGATGAGGCCGAAACGCGCCACACCACGACTGGCTGGGGGATGGGCCTCGCGGCGACCGAAGACGGCCGCGTTGCCTACCTGTTCACCGACGAGGATCAGGCCTCGCTCCGGCAAACCGAACTGAAGGTGCTCGACGCCGACGGCGACGTGTTTCACCCGACTGCCGACCTCGACCGAACCCTCGGCTACGCGGCCGCTCCGCAGTGGGGCCCCAGCGAGGAGCGACTGTTCTTCAGCACTCCCGATGAAGGGGCCGGAACGTTATGGAGCGTCGAGTGGGACAGCACCGAAACGAAGCGTGTCCTTCGCGAGGACTGGAGCAGCCTCGACGCGGCTCACGTCGGTGAGGATATGGTTGCATTCGTCCGCAGCGAGTGGGACCACCCCGGCGACCTGTTCGTCTCGACGCTCGGTGGCGCGGAGGAACACCGGTTGACTCGGGTCAACTCGGATTTGCTCGACGACCGGGCCATCTCCCGTCCGGAGGAGCTGTCGTATGAAAACGAGGGAGCCGAACTGCAGGGATGGCTGCTCACACCACCCGACTTCGAGGAAGACAAACAGTACCCGCTCGCTGTCGAAGTGCACGGCGGTCCGCACTCGATGTGGACGACCAGCGGAACGATGTGGCACGAGTTCCAGACGCTCGCCGCCCGCGGGTACGTCGTCTTCTGGTCGAACCCCCGCGGCTCGTCGGGCTACGGCGAGGAGTTCATGGCCGCAATCGAGCGTGACTGGGGGAGCGTGACGATGAGCGATGTGATGGCTGGCGTCGAGGAAGCCACCGAACGGGAGTACGTCGACGAGAGCCAGGCGTTCCTCACTGGCGGGAGCTTCGGCGGGTACATGACCTCGTGGATGGTCGGCCAGACGAACTTCTTCGAGGCGGCAGTCTCCCAGCGTGGCGTCTACGACCTGACGAGCTTCTACGGTTCGACCGACGGTGCGTACACGCTGGTCGAGGGCGACTTCGATACGACGCCGTGGGAGGAGCCGGAGTTTCTCTGGGAGCATTCGCCGACCGGCCACGCACACGAGGTCGAGACGCCGACGCTCGTACTCCATAGCGACGACGACTACCGGACGCCCGCCTGTACCGCGGAGCTGTTCTACCGCATCCTCCGCAAACACGGCGTCGACACCCGGTTCGTCCGGTACCCCGACGAAGGACACGAGCTCTCCCGGAGCGGCCAGCCCGGCCACATCGTCGACCGCATCGAGCGCATCGTCCGCTGGTTCGACGGCTACTCCGAGTACCACGACGTGCCGCGAGCGCTCGACCGCGAGGACGACGCCGACCTTTCGGCCGGTGAGGACGACGAAGACGGGGACGAGCAATCAGCAGAAGAAGGGGACGAGACGGTCGCCTGATTCGAGGCGGGCGTTTGTTGCCGGTCTGCGGATAGAATACAAAGAGTATTTTCCGTTCATGATAACGGACAGTCATGAGAGAGCAGTTTCGAGAGCACGCGACAGTGCTCGTAGACCACTCCCTCCAGGTCGATGCAGGCGACGACGTCCTCGTCCAGGCACCGTTCGTCGCGGAGCCGCTCGTTCTGGCGCTTGCCGAGGTGCTCGGTGAACGGAACGCCAGCCTGCACGTCTTCGCACTTTCGGACAGGCTTCGAGAGCCGTATCTTGGGGCGCTCGAAGCGAAATCTGTCCCCGATCCCTCGCACACGAGGGCAGCGTTCGAGGAGGCTGACGGCATCATCGTCGTGCAAGGGTCGGCAAACACTGCCGAGCTGAACGAAGTTGCACCCGAAATCAAAGCGTCCTATACGGAGGCCCTGGAGCCAGTACGAGCCGTGATGCTGAACGGCGACTGGGTCGTGACGCAGTATCCGGCACCCGGGGACGCACAGGCCGCCAAGATGTCCACGAGCGCGTACCGGGAGTTCGTCCACCGGAGTGTCACGCTCGACTGGGAGAAACAGGAGGAGTTTCAACAGCCGATGGTCGACCGTCTCGACGCGGCGAGCGACGTTCGCGTGACGAGCGACGGAACGGACCTCCGATTCTCCGTCGACGGGATGTGCGTCGGCGAAGGGTTCGAACCCGGCCGCGTGAACCTCCCTGACGGTGAAGTGGGGACGGCACCGGTTCCGGACTCGGTCGAGGGCGAGGTGCTGTTCGACCTCCCAGTACAGGTACAGGGAACGACCGTCGAGGACGTGCACCTCTCGTTTGAGGAGGGTGAAGTCGTCGAGTGGAGCGCAGAGCGGGGCGAAGAGGCGCTCGAAGGCGTACTATCGACCGACGGCGGCGCTCGCCGACTCGGCGAGTTCGGCATCGGAATGAACCGCTCTATCGAGCGGACCACACAGAACACGCTGCTCGACGAGAAGATGGGCGATACGGTCCACTTCGCACTCGGGAAAGCACTCCCCGAGACAGTCGGCCCGGACCGCGACGGCAACGAGAGCGCCGTCCACGAGGACCTGCTGGTCGATATGCGCGAGCAAGGGACTATCGAACTCGACGGAGAAGTCGTATACAGGAGCGGGAAATTTGTCTGGGAGGAAGAGTTCGAGAGCGGACTGTGGGAGATGGAGTTCGAGAACTGACTGTGGGAGAAGAAGTTCGGGAGCTGACTGTAGAAGCGACCTCGAGAAACGGCACACAATCAGCTCGGAACACTCGTAAGAACTCAGCCACAGAGTGGCTGACCCAAGAGATCTCTCACCGGCAGAGACTCGCTACGCCTCGTTCTCGTGTCGAACGTCGGCCTCACATGCCGGACAGCGGCTGTTGATTCGTACGTTGAACGTCCGTCCACAGTTGCCACACTCACGGAGTGGCCCCCCAATCTGACCCATGTTACAAGAAGGTGATATTCACGCATGATAAGTGTTGTCATTCAGCTGGAGAGTTAGTGTATAACACTGAGAGGCGGTGTACAGATACTGTAAGCAGGCTACAGTTCTGCAATGAGATCGCGTGTCGCCTGTCGGACGGCCTCGTCACTCGACTGTGTCGGTTCCCAGCCGAGCTCTGCGAGTTTCTCGATGGACAGACGCATTCGCGGAACGTCGCCTGTCCAGCCGCGGTCGCCGCCAGTGTGCTCGTACGTCGGGTCGAGACCGAGTTCCTCGCTCACGATGTCGGCGATAGTGTCGACCGACGTAGTCGTCCGGGTACCGAGGTTGAACACGTTGAACTCGTCGTCAGCCCCTTCGACGGCGAACAACATCGCGTCGAGACATTCCTTGACGTGCATGTACGACTTCTCCTGCCTGCCGTCGCCGAGAATCGTGAGCGACTCGGGGTTCTCGCGGAGCTTCTCGATGAAGTCAGGAATCACCGCACCTCGGAGTCGCGGCCCGACGATGTTCGCGAAGCGGAACACCCACGACTGGATATCGTGGCTGTGGGCGTACGTGGAGACGAGCCCCTCCTCTGCGAGTTTGCCCGCACCGTAGGGACTGATCGGCTCCAGCGGGGCAAAATCCTCTGGCGTCGGCCGCGGAGCCTCGCCGTAAACAGTTGATGACGACGTATACACGAGGCTGTCGACGCCCACTTCTACCATCTGTTCGAGGACGTTGTACGTCATCGTGAGGTTATCCTCGAACTGTTTCCGTGGCGTCTCGGTGTTCACAGACTTGGCGGCGGCGAAGTGAAAGACTGCGTCGACGTCCACCGTAATTGCGTCGGCAACGACGCTAGGGTCGGTCAGGTCTCCTTCGTGAACAGTCGCCGTCTCGGGCACGAACGACGGGTCCCCGTTCGAGTAGTCGTCTACGACGACAACGTCGTTGTCCTCGACGAGTCTGTCGGCGAGATGGGAGCCGACGAACCCTGCGCCGCCGGTGACGACCAGTCGCTTACCACTGAGGTTCATGGTTGAACCTCTGACCGCTCGATAAAGGGTGTTCGGGACTACAGGAGACGACCCTATCGACCACGAACGCTTTTGGCCGGTCGGTACGACCTGCCGATATGGACAGACCGTCAGTCGGCGAACTCACGCCACCGGACAGGACGCTCATGGGACCGGGACCGAGCGACGTACACCCACGCGTGCTTCGTGCGATGAGCACACCTCTCGTCGGTCACCTCGACCCGTCGTTCATCGACATTATGGACGACGTACAGGAGCTGCTTCGCTACACGTTCCGGACCGAGAACCAGTGGACGATTCCCGTCAGCGGGACGGGGTCGGCTTCGATGGAGACGGCGTTCGCGAACCTCACCAGACCCGGCGACACCGTGCTCGTCCCCGGCAACGGCTACTTCGGCGAGCGGATGGCGTCGATGGTCCACCGCGCGGGCG
>LKMJ01006737.1_pt1 | contig 10831 bp, 13 predicted proteins | sample 643391 | NCBI WGS metagenome assembly LKMJ01 (sample SAMN04112250, study PRJNA286221) | soda lake metagenome | biome: soda lake; feature: Kulunda Steppe; material: water; isolation source: sample PL-Br10 brine of Picturesque Lake | place: Russia: Kulunda steppe | collected 2010-07
AAACAAACACCATCCTGCTTGGCAGAAGCCAGCACCGTCCTGCTTGACAGAAGCCAGCACCGTCCTGCTTGACAGAAGCAAGCACCATCCTGCTTGGCAGAAGCCAGCACCGTCCTGCTTGACAGAAGCAAGCACCATCCTGCTTGGCAGAAGCAAGAACCGTCCTGCTTGGCAGAAGCAAGCACCGTCCTGCTTGACAGAAACAAACACCATCCTGCTTGGCAGAAGCAAGCACCATCCTGCTTGACAGAAGCCAGCACCGTCCTGCTTGACAGAAGCCAGCACCGTCCTGCTTGACAGAAGCCAGCACCGTCCTGCTTGACAGAAGCCAGCACCGTCCTGATTGACAGAAACAAACACCATCCTGCTTGGCAGAAGCCAGCACCGTCCTGCTTGACAGAAGCCAGCACCGTCCTGCTTGACAGAAGCCAGCACCGTCCTGCTTGACAGAAGCCAGCACCCTCCTGCTTGACAGAAGCAAGCACCATCCTGCTAGGCAGAAGCAAGCACCGTCCTGCTTGGCAGAAGCCAGGATTACGCGGGTGCTTTCCAGGCAGGCCCTACTTCTGAGCCAGCACATTCCGAGAGCTCGACTTTGGTGAAGCATCTAGCGCTATGGCCCTGTCAAGCCCACCTGATGAAGAAACTGGAGGAAAGCAGCAGACACACACAGCACATCTGCTTGCGCAGCTGTAAACATACACCTCCAGGGACGCGGAGCCCCTCTTTAAAGCAGAAATTTGCTTGCCCAGTGCGTGGCGCCCCATCCATCGTATGCCCAAGCTTGCACTATAGGAATGCCCAAGCTTGCACTATAGGAATGCACCGAGAAGAAAAGACAGAGTCATTCACGCACAGCATGCACCTGTGCTTGGCATGCTTTCGTGCACAGCCTTAGCAGTTGAACCCTTCAAAGGATATCAAAAGATATTTACCAATAGCACTCTTTGTTGAGGCACACTATAACGGCATGCATCACGTATGCCTTTACATCCTGGAGGAAAAAGAGGGCAGTGAAGCCATGCCTCAGTGAATATCCTCCACGTACCATATCCTCCCCTCCTCCATACCATATCCTACACCATATTCTCCCTTTCCCTGCGCATATTCCCCCCTTTCCCTGCACATATCCTCCCCTTCCCCGCACCATATCCTCCCCTACCCCGCGTTATAATTTCCCCTTCTCCGCACCTAAACCTCCCTGCCCCGCACCATATCCTTCCTTTCCCTGCACCAGACCTTCCAACACAAGATCAAGTGCTGTTATCCTCTCCTCTCAACACCAGCCAGTCGCATTTATGGCCTGCAAGCTCACTGCTCACCAGCACAACAGCAGAGGGAAGCATGGCCCCAGCTGGCTGCCCCTCACCCAAGCCCTGACCAATACCAGCTCAAACCGACGGCAGGCACACCCTTCATTCCCTGATAAGGACCTCACCAGCGCTGCCTCACACGCACACACACATGTGCACGCACACACACACGTGCACGCACACACAGGTCTGCGCACACGTGTCAACCCTGAGCAGAGCAGTCCTCACTCATGAATTGTCAACACAAACACACAAAAGTGCATACACACATGCGCGTGCCTACCCACGAGCAGGGCGACCCTCACCAATGCGAGCCTGCAAAGCGAGTGAGGACACGGATACCTGTGGGTGCATGATATCTGTGGAAAATGAGAAGAGCCGGAGTCGCACACATGCAGTAGCTCCACTCTTTGGCTGTTTAGAATGGAGTGATGCGTACCAGCAGGGCGCTGTGAGCCTGGAAGCGCCGTGTGTCCCTGGCATTGGAGCCAACTATGTCAGGGCAGGCCTTGTGAGCAGCAGCCAGCTGTCAAGGCAGGCCCCTTGTGCTGCAGCCAGCTGTCAAGGCAGGCCCCATGTGCAGCAGCCAGCTGTCAGGGCAGGCCCCTTGTGCAGCAGCCAGCTGTCTGGGCAGGCCCAGTGGACCTCGGCCAGCTGCAAGGATGGGTGTGCTCAAAACCAGTTGGCAGAGAACAGCAGGCCCCTCCTCAAAACAATGCATCCCCTCCCCTCCTCCCCATGCCCCTGCCACATTGTCATCCCAACCACACAGCACCAATTGCGGCCCTGCCTAATAGCTAAGTCAAAAACACACTCATTGCTAGACCAGTCAGGCACAGACTGCTAGATCAGTCAAGCACAGACTGCTAGATCAGCCAAGGAGACATTGCCAGATCTGTCAAGCACAGACCGCTAGAGCGAGGCACTCAGCGCCACACCTGCGTTTGCCATGCCGGGGTCGGTGTTGTCGTTGATGGCAAAGACCACCATGGCCGCCTGGTGCGCCTGCACGGCAGCAAGTGGCATATGCAAGTGGCTGTCCTTGTGGAAGGCCTGTGTGATGGCGCTGTGTGTGTCTGTGAGCGTCCGTGTGTGAGTGTTTATGTGTTGGAGCTGTGTGGAGGGTGTTCACGCTGGAGGTGTGCGGAACAGTGTGCTGGAGCTGCAAGAAAGTAGTGTGCGTGTGTGTGAGCTGCATGGGAGGTGATTGTGTGATTTTGCTGTGTAGAAGGGCTGTGTGATGGTGCTGTGTGGAAGGGGTGCAAAATGGCGTTGTTTGGCAAGGGTAGCTGCCCGGCTTTGCACACTATTTGCGTGCTGCTGGCGTTCTTACTGCTGCTGCTGCTGCTGCTGCCGCCTCAAGTGCTCCTGCAATCCATGGTTGCACTGAGACGATGCCGACAGCGCCTGGGCAGCCAGCTGTGTTGCCCCATCAGGTATCCTGATGAGCCGAGCATGCGAATGAGCTGATGCGGCTGGCAGGCTCAGGCGTGGCAAGCCCAACCCACCTTCATCTCATCCATTAGTGCTTGTCCCTCCAGCGGGCCTACAAAAGTTGCCAAGGTAGGTTCATACTACAACATGAGATCCAAAGGGATGTTAAAGATGGTGACCGGCACGTGCCCAAAGTATGGCCAACGTCACACACACACACACACACACGTCGTGGCTACAGCAAGCAGCCCTGCCAGTTAGATGCATTTGAGCATGTTTTTTTGCGCCAGGAGTAGCTCCAGGGCACCCTGGCCCAAACACAATACGCACACGCGCATAGCATATAATCTGTAGCCCAGCTGGTGTGCACAGCAAGAGCACAGGTGCCACGCGTTCATGCACGTCTACGTGCGGCGTCTCAAAAATAAGTCTGCTCCACATGCTACTTCCTACTCATGACCCAATTGCTGTACAAGGGCTGGTTGAAAAGTGGGCAGTCCACACTCACTGCCTACACAGGAAAGCACAAATGCCAGGGAAGGAGGAACGAGGACCATGGTGCGTGCCTCTGTCAGATCCCGGTGCTTGGCTTTGGAGAGGTACTCAAACCAGAACGAAATAATCTGCAGCCACCAGAGAGGAGCGCATCAAAGGTATCGCAGTGCTTTGGTCTCAAATTTCGCTGCGACCACCAGAAAGGAGCCCATCAAAGGTATCTCGGTGCTTTGGTTCCAAGTTTCGCTGCACACAGCATGATATTGTGTGCCTTGTGTCAAGCAAGGCCTGACCTGCATCAACTGGCAGTGATGGGACGCCCACCCCTGAAAGCAAGATCACTTCAAGCAAGTGTCTGCTACAGCAATGCGTTCTGCACCTGCCAGCATTTGGCCAGCAGTGTACAAGTGTGTCGGAAGGCCAGGGTGGTCTAGCTAGGCCTTTTAAAGCGGGGATCCGAACATTGTACTAACGCCTTTTTGGTGTACTGATGCCTCTGTTGGTGCACTGTTGCCCTGCCAGTTGGCAACTTGATTGGGACGTATGCCCCAGATCGGTGTCCCAGACATTTTTGCGGCCCAACGGCTGCACTCTGTCCATTTTTTACAAGTATGCTCAATTCTTCTCATCCTTTGCTCAATAAAGTCGACTTACCTTGCAAAAACAAGTTTTGCTGGAGGGCTGGAAGCTGGCAGAAGCTGTATTTCTTGCATGCAAGCAAGGTTCAAGCAGCCCCGACAGGTGGCCTTTTTGAATTTAAAATGCATAATTGTGGAACCCTATACATTCCTCAGAAGGTTTGAGAGAAAACAATCTGGGTCTGGGAGGGTCCGGTTCTCACACCCAAGGGCTGGTTCTGCCTCAATTATTTGACCAAACGTACAACTCTGCAACCCGGCACCATTTCTATTATATTTTGAAGAAGGTGCTCACACTATCACACAAGTACCAAAAAAGAGAAATGGCATGATTTGGTGGTCTGACTGATCCACAATGTTGATATCTCTTGGATAAGCTGCCAGACTTTTGGGCAGGTTTGGCGATGAGATCCAGGATGCAAAGTACTAGGATTTACAGCTTTCCAACAATATGCCCAGCATCCAGGGTCCCATTTATTGACATTTAGGCAGCAACAATGGCACAAGATGCAGATTCTCAAACGTTGTCCTGGTGGTAAGCAAGTGGCTGCTGGATCCCTGACACAGCTTTGTGTTGCGTTCACATCCGTTTTCTTGTTTGGTAACAAACATAAGAATAAGAAATTTGGTATAAAATCTGAACGCAGAAAGAAATTTGGTGTGTAATATCATGATTCAGGAGCCACATTTGGAAGAAGCATTATGGAAGTTGGAACACAGATTGCAGACATGCTCTCTGTGCTGCAATGGGGGTTGACACAAGTACATTTACATCAAACATATATCTTAAAGATTGTCTGGCCAACCAAAACAAATATCGCTGATTTGAACAAAATAGCCAAGCTCGTCAAATTTATCACCTCTGCTCGTGCAGATTGCTGGTCAAGAGACCCATTGTGCAACCCACGGGCACCATACAACTTGTATGATATGATGCAAGACATCTAGCAATGACCCAAAGCGGAGCCTCCAGGCCGAATGCACAAAGTGAAGAGATAAAATTAAGTGCGGTGATGGGATGGATGAAGCTTGCAAATTTGTTGGATTGTATATCGACACATACAACACAATGTGTTGAACACACAAGAATATCCAAACCCATAACAATTATGAACCTGATTGAGTTCATTTGAAAATTCCATTTGGCGTACAGTGATGGAATGAAGAGTGGCTTTTCAGCTTGCCAGGGCATCTACATGCTACGTACTCTGGCTGTGAATGCTAAGCCCTTTGGCTTTGTGTGCCTGCATCTGGCTTGGATGCTAAGCACTCTGGCTTTGTGGCTGCTTACCACTCAGACTTTGTTACTGCACAATATTGTTTGTGTGCGCATGGGTGCGAGTCTGTGTCCTGCCTGCACACAGGCACTGGAGCAGGAGACAGCTGGAGGAGCTGGGATGGAGCGGCATTCCCTCCACCTCCAAGAATGGGAAGGGACAGTTGAGAAGAATGGTAGCTGAGCTCCCAGGGCATGTCGGGAAAGGGAGGAACCTTGTCACGGCCTGGGAGGGGGGTCAAATAACCCTGGACCGCATGGGAAGAGGTAGTCAGATTGAGGCTTGAGGTTTCTTGCTCTAAAAAAGACTCAAGGCGGCGTTCTTTTGGGCAACGGCCCTTATAACAGCTGTGTTTTGGATGTGTTTTCTCTTGTATCAAGGCCTTAATCCAGGACAAGTTTCGTTTACAAATATGTGGCGCAGGCATGCAACCTTCAGTTTTGAGCGGTCAAGCCTTCTTTCCTGAGACTCAAGGCTTCCCACTTATTTGCGGCTTCTCATTTTCAGCTATGCCTCCCTTTGGCTGTGCCTCTTCCTTGCCAAGGTTTGCGGTGCCAATATTGTCCTCCTTCTTTTCTGCGTTCCAGTAGGGCACTGGAAGCATGTACCACAAAAAGGTCAAGCCCATCTGGTCATAAGTTAGTTACAAAAAAGGCCTCCAGTCAAATCGACTAACTGCTACTAGCAGTGCTAGCCTGGTCATTAGTTAGGTGCAGCGGTGATACCTCGAGGCCCTTTTTGATGTGTGACCGCTTATATGTTTGACGGTCACAAAGTGTTAACCTTTTGCTGCTGCATACACCTAAGACTTTTTCAAGTCTAGAATTGTTCCAAGAGCCCCCCGTTCAGAAAAATTGCACAGCTAGGGCGCTGCCTCACTCAGTGCTGCGCCTCATCTCCTTGGATGGATGGTATCTTACAAGTCAAATCCATAGTGCCTTGGTCAGAGCAGTCCAGTGCCTTTGGGTTGAGGAGCCCCTGGCCTCTCTCACCTGATCATTCAGCCAAGCAGGCCCTTGCAAGAGCTCCACATCTCCTCGCCGTAAACAGCTGTCCCTAAAGCTCAGAACCTTTTCGGACATTGGTGCCAAACCCCACCCCAGGATCAATGTTGAAGGCAAACACGCCAACACATCGTTGGGGTGGGCAGATAGACTCCTAGCTTGATTTCAGTTAAATCGATGATTCATATTATTAAATCTCATCATACTCTTGAACTCGATCCAATTTGCGTATTATCAGGAATTTCAGCGGATACACTCTGCTAGGTTTTTGCCTCGCTGTTTTGCACATGGGACCCTATTTATGCTGCTGAAGGTCGCCCTCCACTTAGCAGCTGCAAGGAGGAGGCACGATTGTTGAACCCAGGGCTGCTTGGTTGAATCCAGGACACCCAGGGTTGCATCAGCATGGACGGAGGGAGCAGTCATAAGCTGGTGGACTCGGTAAGTATACCATGGCCAGGTCATCACAAACTATCGACCTTGTGCATGAACACTCGCTGGATGCAGATTAGAGGAGCTTGGAACATTGCACACACGCTTATACGTGTGCTCGCCTCAGCATGCGCAGCAACTCACTTCTTTGTCTCCAAACTGACATGCATGGGGCTGTGCGCATGCCCTGCGCAGCTGGTGGCCAACATGGTTGAAATCCAGTTGAAAGCCAAGCGGCCACTGACCACTGAGCAGCAGAACATCATGAAGATGCACCTGCAGTGCCTCTACGCCACTGGCCAGCCTAGCCAGCAGATGCTCACACAGCACTCAGCTGCCCTCCTGAGGAGTTTTGCTGCGGGCTCGGCTCTTCCGCCCTTGCCAGGTACAGGGCGAGCGCAGGCCCCAAGGACAGGGGCGATGCATTTGCATGTTGTTATTATTGTTGTGTGTATTTGCATGTATGCACAAGCATGCTTTCATGCTGATGTGCTCGCGCATGTGTGCATGCCTGCACCGGTTTGCAAATGTGTTTAACTCTTGTGTCAAGTATGAGCGTCCCAGCACATGCGCGCGCATGGGCACATACGCGCACACATGCACGCACGCACACACTTATGCACGCGCGCAAAGATGCATTCACACATGTACGCCCGCATGCATGCGCACACACACGCGCGCGCGCACCCACACGTACACACGAGTACGCACGTGTGCATGCACACATACACACACGCACACGCACACGGGCGCGTGCAAACGCGCACACCCACACACATCCACACGCACACACACACACACACACACACACGCCGACGCACGCATGCATGCGCACGCTCCCAGGATCTGCGCGCATATTGCACTGCATCTCCGTCAAGGGGCTTTCATTACATGTACTTGCCGTTTGGATGCACCCAGCAGGCCTGGGAGCAGCTTCAGTTCTAGCTCTGTCATGTCGCGTTCAGTTCTAGCTCTGTCATGTCGCGGTGTTGGGCAGTCAATTGAGGGCCCCAGGTGCTCATGGGGAAGCTAAGAGATGCCGCGCCAATGCATGCACCCTTTTGCCGGGGCGCAGTGGGTCACACACAAGCTAGCTCCTTGAGCGATCGGTGGGGTGGGTCCTGTGGTCACCCGCAGGCGCCCACCCCTCCTCATCCCTGCCCGGCTTGAGCCCGCAGCAGCAGCAGCAGCAGCAACAGCAGCAGCAGCTGATGGCGGCGACTGCAGCGTTCATGCAGCAGCACCAGCAGCAGCGGCAGGGCACGACAGGCCTGCCGCCCGGCATGCTCCCAGCCCTGCCGGGCATCAGGCCGCAGGTGGGGTGCATGGGCAAACCTGGTTTTGAAGGGCATGTTCCAGCGAGTGTTCATGCGTTGATGAGTGCGTGGATGAGTGACTGTGGCTGCATGCTGGCAGACGTCGACTTGATGCCATGTGGGGACAGAACTGTGGGGCCTTGATGCCATGTGGGGACACAACTGTGGGGCCTTGATGCCATGTGGGGACACAACTGTGGGGCCTTTGTTGTTGGGAGCTGAGGGAGTTGGTGAGGTGGTTTGGGCCTCCAGTCTCGCCAGCAGGACCAACCCAGGCATGCTCTCGTGCGCAGGTGCGTACTCATGCACATGTGTGCACACATGCACACACACATACTGAGCCCACGTTCTCGCTTTTCATTACTGCCGGTGGATGTCAGTGTATGCCTGCACTCATCAACTGCAGGAACCAAAGAATGCGATCCCTCACCTGCAGGACCCAAAGAATGCGCTCACCCCCCCAATTACCTGCACTCCTTACCCCCACAGGACCTAAAGAATCCGTTCACCCCCAATGCCGGCGGCGTACGCGGATCAGCCGCCCGCCCCTCTATGCCCTTCCCACAGATGACGCCCAGGTCCGGCGGCGCATGCATCATCCTCGCGCTGTGTGCCGTGTTGCTCCCCCTGTTGCTGCTTTGCCCCCCTGCACGCATGCCCTTCACGCCATCGGCGCTTGCACACCCAGGGCTGCGCTCATGCCATCCGCCTGTGTGCGGTGCTAAGAAATTGCCATGGGCACATGCTGCCCCCTTGTACTGCCGCCTACCAAGCAGCGGTGCTGCCCGCGGGCAGTGCTGCACATCTACCCGCACATGACGCGCCCCTGCACTTCTCCCTCTGGCAGTGCTGCGCATGTACCCGCATGTGACGTGGCCCGTGCCCACATTTCCTGGCAGCGCTGCCCACAAACTCGTGCTGGCGCCCGCACGGCGCTGCTGCCCACCCCGTGTTGCCGCCCGCCTAGTGCCCCCTGGCAGTGCTGCTCACCTACCCGCATGTGACGTGCTCACGCGCACTTCCCTCTGGCAGTGCGTGCAGTCCATGCACCAGCCTGCCCCTCAGGTGGGCACCGCCGGCTGTCTTGATCCGGGTCAGATCCTGTGAGCCAAGGCTGTCAGCAGGCTTCCAGCGTGGGCATGTCTCTTTGTTGCGGTGCCAGGCGCACCGTGCTGGGTGGGGCAGGGCGCCCGCATGCACTGCACATGCATACGGCGTGCGGCACATGCATACGCGCATCTCACCCGAAAGCCGCACCCGGCCAAGGGTATCTATCACACTCGAGGCGTGCGCATGCCCCGCAGCCGCAAGGGAGGCACAGCCATCAGGGCACTGTAAATGTAAATGTAGACAGGGCAGCATGTCCTTCTCCTGCTCATGCGGAGCCCAAGCCCAGAGGGAGTCCTGCTCATCCATTGAGGCCGGGCGCTCTGGCCAGGCTGCTCTGTATCCTGATGACACGTCTGTGTGCGGGCGTGCGCGTGCCATGCGGAGTGTTCACCTGTCATGCGGACTGTGTGTCCGTCACGTTGAGTGCGCGCTGCCGCTGTGCTGCTGCTCGTGCAGGATGGGGTTCACGCCGGACCAACTGGAGGTGCTGCGCGCGCAGATCATGATGTTCCGCGACCTGAAGGGCGGCACGCTACCGCGGGACCTGGACAGCATGCGCCCCAAGGAGCTGCCCATGCACCAGCGCTTTGTCATGGCCCCGCAGCAGCTGCAGGTAGGGCGCCCCGTGTTTGAGCTGCCACCAGCGCTTTGTCATGGCCCCGCAGCAGCTGCAGCCAGGGGCAACCCCTGTGCGCACGCACACAGCCAGCAAACTGCGCAGGGCACAGGTGCTCCCTGTCAAGGCCTTGAAGCGAGGTCTGTCTGACTGCCCCGCAGCAGCGGTGCCGGGTCACCCATGCCCAAGCTGCACATGCGCAGTGTGTCAGGAGCTCACACCATACATGCGCAGCGTGTCAGAAGCTCACACCTTGCATGCGCAGCGTGTCAGGGAGCTCACACCTTGCATGCGCAGCGTGTCAGGAGCTCACACCATACATGCGCAGCGTGTCAGGAGCTCACACCTTGCATGCGCGCGGCGCACCGCTCTAGGCTCTTGCCCAAGCCTCGCCATCCTTGGCTAGTGTGGGCATTGAGGGTGCACGCGTGCTGCATGCCCCCCCCGCTGCTCCCTGCCGGTGCAAGCGCGTGATGCGGGCACTGCATCCCCTCGCAGTCAGTGTCCGGCGCGCGCGTGCGTGCTCAACGTCCGCCCCCCCTTGTGCTCCCTGCCCCGCCGCAGATGTTCATGCCGCAGCAGGGCGGCCTAGCAGCAGCACCACCACACCAGCAGCAGCAGCAGCCACGCATGCCGGCCTACACGCCTCCCCCGGTCCCCGCCCCCACAGGTGCGCCGTGGCCCATGCTGACTTGCAGGCCTCTCACTGCCCCTTACTCCTAGATGAGGTGGCTGGTCACTGCTGACCACAGTTGTACACCCAAACGCGCACCCATCTGTGCATGCACGGGTGCGCATGCAGCTGTTTACTGATGTGCACGCACATTGCGCGCTGGCAGGCGTGCACACAGCAAGCACGCGCACACCACAAAAAAAGCACCAGCATGCAAATTCACGCGCCTGCGCAGCGCATCGTGGGCCTGGCAGGCCTAGGGGGCCAGGGCGGCCGCCGGTCTCCGCTGAAGAGCGCGCGCACAGGGAGGCCATGAAGGTGAGTCTGGGCCTGCGGGCACCTGAGGGGTGGTCTGTGTAAGAGAGCATCCTGGGAGCCCCAGCAGCAACAGCAGCAGCAGCCGCAGCAGCAGTGGCGGCCGGTATGGCCCAGGGGGGAAAGAGATTGTGAGGAGGAGGAGGAGGAGGAGGAGGAGGAAGACAAACAGGCTGTTCAGCAAGGTGGCTCAATCGGGGTACAGGGT
>LKMJ01006739.1_pt1 | contig 10831 bp, 20 predicted proteins | sample 643391 | NCBI WGS metagenome assembly LKMJ01 (sample SAMN04112250, study PRJNA286221) | soda lake metagenome | biome: soda lake; feature: Kulunda Steppe; material: water; isolation source: sample PL-Br10 brine of Picturesque Lake | place: Russia: Kulunda steppe | collected 2010-07
AACGCAGACCCTGAAGAAGACTGTGTTTAAGAAGGGATCCTCCATGCATCTCCATGCAACCCTTGGAGATGCCTGGCAGTTCATCCAAGGATGAATTTCACAGTGAGAACATTGCTCACATAGATGTGGAACTGCTGCTATTTTTCACACACACTGGCTGTTACCAGGAACAAAACCACATATGATGCAGGTGGCTGCCAGTGCAATCTCTCTTTAGTCCAGTGCAGCACCTCAGGATGCCAAAGCTGGGATGCAACGCAGCCTATTACAGGATCACAGCCACATACTAAGGTCAAGAAGCAACCACGCTGCCACACCTTGATGTAGGATGCTATGCGCAGTGGCGCGTGCACCTCGGAGGCCAAGCGCAGCAGCTCCCTATGATCAGCCTTGATCTTGTCCTGCGCAGCCAAATGTCAGAACATAACATGGTGAGCCTTGATCTTGTCCTGCACGGCCAAGGTCAATATGCACTTGAAACTTTCAAGGTGAAAGTCAGGCGCCACAATCCCTGTGTGATATCCTGCCATTTTCAAACCAGGGCACCCCAGCACATTCTGAGCATAGCACCTGAAAGCCACTAAAAAAAGCATTTTTCCAGTGCTGAGCTGGTCCCATTTGGTGAACCCTGCTGCGCGCTAGGCCTGCTCACATGCTTTGGGATATTCTCTGAAATTCACAAAATGCGTGCCCAAACCCTCCAGCTGCACGCCCAAGTGTGCAGGATGACTCCCTGGTGTGCCCTGAGTGCCCAGGTGTCCACTTGGTGCGAGCTGGAGGGGGGCTGTGCAGATCGGAACTCCAAAGTCTAGTACCAGAAGCGCTGTTGAAAGGGGAGGAAATTCTTATTATGTTTATTTAAACTTGTTCGCAGGGGTAGGTGGGAAGGTAAAAGGTCCAAGTTCAATTCTGTTCAAGATTCGCAGACAGATGGAGATGTGAGGCAGCAAATTGTGTATTCAGGTCATTAAGACTTTGAAATCAAGCAGCAGCTGACAGATCCGGGCTTTGTAGACAGACCAGGAGCACTGCAAGCACTTCTTTTGTACACCACTGTAAATTGAAAATCATTGTATGCACTCCCGTGAGCCAAGGAATAAGGCTTGGGAGACAGCAGAGCCATGAAAAAGCATCTACAGGAACTCTGGGCTCAGCGGAACGCTGCAAGGAGGGCCCCGCACTTGTATAAAAGCAACAGCAAGCATCAGCTAGCAAACGAGCAGCCGCAGCTCCAGCCAGCTGAGCAGCCAAGGCCACAGCCACCAAAAGCATCTGTTGAGCAGCAGCCAGCTGTCGCTGCCGAGGCAGAAAATGCAGTTCAGCAGCAGCAAGAGGACATAATTGTGGAGCAGCAGCAGCAGCTGGAAGTGCTGAGAGATGCACTGAGCGCGACAAACCAGCAGATCAAGGACCTTTGTGCCCAGGTGACAGCCACCACTGCGCAGTGGCATGCACAGGTGGCGGACCTGCAAAGACAGCTAGCAGATATGGCAGCAGCAGATGCAGCAGCAGTAGCAGCAAAGATGGATGCTCTAGAGGCAGACATGGCACGCACAGAGAAGAAGCTGGCCTGTGCAGCCGATAAGTCACACACCTATGGCAGCCTGCTTGCCAATTGCATGATGGACAAGATGCTGTGGTGCTGTGGCTGATAGACCACCCTTGCAAACTCAAGCAGCTGCAGAAGCTGTCTGGCTTCAATTACATCAGGTGCGCTGCCAGATCGTTGCCGTGTTTGAGGATACTGGCTCTTATGACGGGTGTGTGTGAGCTGATTGTGCAGCACCAGCCCGGTCAGCATGCATAAGAAGGGGCTCAGCCCTAGAGGGCTTTGAGCTCAAAGCATAAGCAGCAGAAGAAACAGGGGCAGGGAAAGCCGCAGCAGCAACAGCAGCAGCAGCATGGCAAGACAAGGGCACAAGCCAGCCCTAGCGCTGCCCCAAAGAAATGGAAGAAGAAGAAGAAGCCCTTTTTCTACATTAATTAAGGGCAAGGCATGAGACAGCCGCCTTGACACAGACACACAGACGCTGACAAATAACTGAATACACACGTGTGCACCATCCAAGACTCACCTTCCTTGCCTCACTTTGTTGCACCCTTCGCATGCATTGATTGTGAGAGACAGAAGTACTTGAACTAGTTCATTCGAAGCCATTCCAGATCTGCTATCTAACGGCTGTGCATCATTTATGTTGCAGATTATAGTTGGACTTGCTGGCGTTGCTTTTTTCACACCAACCTTTTTGCGTGCCTCCTCTGCTTGATGGGCTTTGAACGCTGAGGCAACCTGAGCTGAGATTGCTTCACAGTCCCTTATCTCGTGTGCTAGCCTGCTCTGAATGGCAGAGAACAACTCAGCCTGCCACTCTTTGTTGCTCTTGCCCTCCTGATGCACACCCTGACCATACCTGTGTGCCCAGACCACAATGGCAGGGCGGGGTGGCCTGGGAGCACTTTCATCTGAGCCACTCGACATACTGAGCCCAAAAAAATTCAAAATTTCCAAAATTTTTTAAACATATTATAAGAAGTAAAAAATGATAATGTAACGCACCTGCTAATTTTCAGCAAATCGCCGGGTGCACCCCCTATGGACCCATGTATGCCAAAATGTCCCTTATGATAATGGAAGACATATTCCGTGCTTAAACCCAGGATTGAAAAGCTCGGCAGGATATTCCCCTTTTTTGGCAGGGGTTGACAGATTGAAAGCACCTTTTTCAACACTGCTTGTGCACTTCTGCACTGCCTGGCAGTAGCCCCAAGGCTGACGGGCACTGCTTCCAAGTCTAGCTCCAGAGCGTGCAAAGGATAATAAGACAATTATCTAAATGCTTTGAGCAGCATACAGGGCACCCACGTTGCGCACAGCGGGCCTGCAGGGTGGCTATACCCCTGCAATGATGGGCTCAAAATCTGGAGCATTTAAAAGCAGCTGAGCCAGATGCAGTCCGGGGAGGAGCTGACATGTGAGCTGTCACTGACAACCTGGCATTTAGTACCCCCTTGCCACGACAGTGCTGCCCATGGGAATCAAAAGAAAGCGCCCTGGCGTGGACTTGTGCATGCCGCACGCGCCTGTGCGTCACACAGCGAAACATAGCCATGCGATAACCTTCCTGGGTATCTGTGAAGGTGAGGACCTTGACAACATCATCTCGGCAGGAAACAAGAAAGCAAGCAAATCTCGCTCAGGCCATGCAATGAGGGAGCCTGACAGCCACACTGCGCCCACCTGGTTGTGGCCCGCTTTCTCGACCAGCACAGGCATGATCATGCGGCAGTCATACTCAGACATCCTGCACCAGCGGTGGCCATGTCCGGATCAGGAGACGCGCTCACTGCGCTGTTGAGATCGTGCCTTGGCTGTGTTGGGAGTGTACTCTAGAGTAGCATAAGCGCAGCAGGTGCCACCCATGTGCAGTCGACTGCTCTCACATTGGCAAGTGCATTGAGGCAGGGCAGGGCCAGGGCTGATGCCATGGATCGTGCCAGAAAGGCACAGGAGTGCGCAAGGTCTGGCACAGGCACGTGCTCTCTCCACAGCCTCATGGCTGCTGATCAGAATTTCCCCCTCCAAACCTGTGCCTTCCCCTTAGCTATGGCCATCTCTGAGGGGAAGCAGGTCAGTCAATCGAAGGCCTTCACCCTGCCTCCTTCAAAGGCCTCAACCCTGCTTTTTTTTGTGAAGCGCGCAGGGAGCACTCACTTGATGCCCCTGGACTCCATCATGCCCAGGATCTCCTTCAGCAGGTCCAGCACCTTCACAAGCATCTGCGTGTTGGCCTCCAGGATCCGCAGGGTGCACCACCTACAACAACACCAACACCAGGGTTTGGGCAGTTGCTTGGTCAGTTTGCCTTTGCTTGCGAGCCGACTGGCTCAACACCAGCACCAGCACGGCCATGATCCTTGTCCACCCCAATTAACCTTTGTTGCGCAATCTGTGCATCGTGGGCCCCACAGCAGAGCTGCGCATGCCTTGCCTGCTGCGGACAGCACACCGCGGCCAGCTGCCACTCTACATGCATGCATGAAGCAACACCATGGCATGGGAATGCACAGCCGTGGCCACCCTGAAAGGCACCAGCGCACAAGCCTGCACGCATGCATCGCAGCCCATCGATTTGAGAAGGGCAGGCATCATCCCCTGAGGGCCACAGCAGAGGCATCGTCCTGCACCAAATTCAGACCCAACGAGGCGCGCATGCGTGCACAGCTGCGCGCAAGCAGCGCCCGGGCCGCGCACCTGAACAGCAGGTCCAGCTGCGACATGACCTCCTCAAATAGGTCCGGCAGGGCATCCCGTAGGAGGTCCACGCCCTGGCACTGCTGCTTGAAGTCCTTGGAGAACAGCAGGCCCTGCGGTGGCGGCGGTGGAGGCGGCGGCGGCCAGTGCGCAGCAGGTATGCAGATGAGGCTGCAGGCTGCAGCAGGAAGAATGCCTTCCTGGAAAGTTGGGCACTGAACTACCTCAGGCAAGCCCATGAACTGGTACCCTGGGAGCCTCCGCTAAGACAGCACCCTACGGGTCTGCCTACTGGCACTGATGGCTCTCCTATCTGTCATTTCCACACAGGGAATAGGACCAACGACTGCAAGCACACATTGCCAGCAATATGTAGGATCCCTCTGCGGTCCTTGACGGTTCTCTATTGCGCCAATTGAAGGCCTTGCATGGGCTCATGCACGGCACACATTGCACGCATTAGGCGGGCATACCGCAGCTCTCTGCAGTGTGCTGTGCGTACCATCCACATCCATCTGGGGATCACACAGTCCATGCGCAAAACAGGTGCATCACGGGGATCACACACACAGTCCATGCACAAACAAGCAAAAAACCTGCGAGCAGGTGCATCAAGTCAGCTTCCTCTGCGTTGCTCACAAGACCAACAGCCCGAGCAGCCAGGGGGCCCTTTCTCCCCTTTGACCCGCAGTGGGCATGAGGCGCATCTGCTGGCGTGCCATCCAGACCGCCCCCGTTGCGTTCCACGCCTCCACTGCTTTTCACTCACCCGCAGTGTGCTCGACATCAGGGGGCCAAACTCAGACTCCAGCACCGCTGGCTCCTCATTCCTGACCTCCAGCTTGCCTGGACGGAACTTGCCCTGAAGCGACGAATGCAGGAAGGCAACACCAACAAGGATGGGTGTGTAAGCGCCCAGATTGCTGCTTCAGGATTTGTACTCTGTTGCGCGAGCAGGAGGGCGACATGATCGAGGGCAACATGATCGTGCCTGACTAGGCCCCGCCAAGCGAGAGGATGCTTTTGCAGGGGTGCAACAGGAGGACAGCAGCAGAAAAGAGGAGGCCTGTGTGCTTTATCCATTGGATGTCATCATTTGGCGTTTCCGTCAACAGGGAGCTGTCGATCGCCTTGACACGGTTGTCAATAGGGGGCTATTGGGGCCATCCAATTGCTCATCCTGCTTAATGGGCAGGAATCTGGATGTTGTGGCCAGTGTCAGCGAGCCCAGACCCAATGCTCACCCAAATCCACTTCCCTTGTGGCTCGGAATGGAATAGCTGCTGAGGCTGCACAGCTGAAGCCACCTGTGTACTGACCTTGCGTGCGCGGTCCTCCTTCTTGCTATCCAATGCCAGCAAGGGTCCCTCCTCCTGCGCCAGTGCTGCTGCGGCTGTAGCTGAAGCAGTAGTGGTCCTGGAGTACGAGTGCATGGAAGTGCAAATGAAGAGCAGGAAGGCAGAGCATACAAGAACAGAGGCAAAGCACCTCTGGGGATGCTATTCAAGTGTTAAGAGCCCCAAAATGATGTGCTTTATAATTGGTGGATAGAGGCCAGCCAGAAGGGAATGCTTGATAGCTAAAGTGACACTCAAGGAGGATCCAGAATACCATTGGGCAGCGGCCAAGGTGCGCAGAGATATCGCCTAGTTGAATCGAGTGCAGCCAATCTGGCCAAATCCAAAGAAAGTAGCCTGCTTGCTGAGGTCGGCAGGAGCGCACTTGTTGAGGTTGAGGCGGGAGGTGGTGCTGGCAGTGGACTGGCGGACGGTGCTGCTGCGGGCGCCGACTGTGGACGAGAGCCGGGTGGTCGCCGGTCGTGCAGCAGAGGCACCTGCAAGGACGCATGAATCGTGCAGCACAATACCCTATCAAGTAGCAGGCAGTGAGACACAGAGGGGTGTCTGGCAGTGAAAGCTCTCTTTTGTTGCTTGGCTCTGCCCGCCGCAGGCAGACAATGCAAGGGTTGGAGAAAATGGTGCATGCTCGCAGATGTTTGAAAGGGAAGCAAACGCAAGTGCCGAGAAGAGGCACAGAGCACTGCTCCCGCTTAGCGCGCCGCTCAATTGCCGGGTATGATGACAGTGCACTTGAACGCATGGAGTGAACCGCACACTCCAGACTTTAGAAGGTCTGTAGGTGTGAAAAAGGGGAGCGCAGATTGAGGGGTCCCAGCTGTGACAGGCCTACTCAAACAGCCCTACGTCACCATGTGCAAGCCTGTGGGCAATCAGAAACGTGGACGTGCACGCACACTGGCACATGAGCACACTAAAAGGTACACTTAAGCACACCCACTTATAGCAGCAGTGGCGGGGCGCGACGTGGCGGGGGCAGCAGCAGGCACAGGCGCCCCTGTGGCTTTGGCCAAGCTTTCCATCACGACCTGGGCAGCAAGGACATCATGAAGCAGCAGAAGGACAAAGGCATGTGTTGGAGAAGTCTCCAAGGACTGCAACGGCAAATAAAGAAGGGGGCGGCGAGGGAGACAGCCAATCTGGGAAAGATGATGAGCATTTCGATACAAGAGATCAGGGCTAGCCCTTTTTTTTTTAAGATAGGCAGTGGCTTTGGGAAGGAGAAATGAGAACATCAATGCCAAGGAAGGAGAGTAGGCTCTGGGAAGGGAAAGCGAGCACGAACATAAAAGCCAAAGGAAACAAACCCTGGTCTGGCATCACCCTCTCAAGTGTTGGTTTTTCCTAGGGACAGTCTGGGCAAGCAGGCGAGGGAGAAGTGGGACCAGATCAATGTTGAAGGAGGCACTTGCCGCAGCGCAGGCTCTGCGTGCACATGCCATTCCTCTTTTGCAGCAGCCCCCGTACAGGCAGTGTGCGCGTGTCCATCCAAACCACGATTTTTTTACAATCACATGCATAGCGACCGAAACAGGCTCACCAACCTTTTTTGGGGTGGCATCAAGGCTGGCCGCCGCGCTGCTCAGATCTGCAGGTGAGTGGCCCTGCAGCCAGTTGCGCATGGGAGCAAGTGCAAAAGCGCACTTGCATCAAAAGGTGCAGGTTGCAGTGATGTGCGCGAGAGGACAGCACAGGCGCAACACCTCACACTAGCAAAACAGCAAAGAAGCTCTCTCCTGTGCTGCCAAATACCCTGTTTGTCGGCAAAGGCATACTGTCCGCCGTTGCGTCCCTGACGTCGGCTCACCTGCAGCAGCCCCGCCACCAACTCCGAGGCCGCGCCCCTGACCTCCCCGGACTTGTCGCTTGCGCCGATGGCCACGGCTTGGAGGCACAGCGGCAGCATGGAGTTGGGGACCTTGTCGGCGGCAGCCTGCGCCGTGCGGGCAGCATGGGCAGGCACAGTTGGCCACGCAGACACATCCACGTGCTTGGAATGGGCGTGAGTACGGGGGCACCCACCTAGGGTGCAGAGGTGTGCGCAAAGTGAAGCTGCATTGGTGGCAAGCCAGTTCCGCCAGAGGGTTGGTTGCCACCAGCCAGGGCCAAGCTCCCGAAGTGGGCCACACAGGACACAGCTTGTGTGGTTGCAATGCCATCCCTGATGAGACCCTCGGCATCCACGCAGCCGCCGCCTCACACACATGAAACACCTCCTCCTTTGCCGCACCCCACAGGTGCATGGGTCACCCCCTCACGGGCGCACGTGCCCCCCCCCCTCGGGCGCACGCGTCGTACAGGAAGTGCCCCTTTTGCACTATCCATCCAGATGTGCGAGACTGGAATGAGTGCCGGCGCACTGCAAGCTGCGCGCCTCAGCCGCTCAGGCCAGCCATCCAGTGCTGCCTGCCTTGTCGTCGCCTGTGAAAACGGAACACCCCTGCTTCCATGCCCACAGGTGCACACGTGCGCTGCGCGCTGCGCCCCTCACCCGCTTGGCCAGCCAGCCAATGCCATCCGCCTTGCCGTCGCCCGTGCACTTGGGGCTGTGCAGCACGTCCAGCAGCTCCGCCGCCAGCGTGTCCATGCCCGCCACGCTGGCCCAGGAGTCCAGCATCTCTACCACTGCCCCACGCACCTGCGGCCGAGCGCATGGGTGCTCGCAGGGGTGTGCAGGTGTGGGTAAGGTGCACACACACGTTCGGGCAGCTGTTGCCTCTGGGCTTTGGCAGCAGGTGCTTGCGGCCGTGGGCGCCCTGACCTGGGAACAGAGCAGCGCAGGGTCTGCAAGACACGATCGCAGCTCAGGTCCCTAGCGGACAGACGCCAGACTCTGGCAGGAGGAGAGGACGGCGTTGGGTGAGGCGGTGTCCCAGCCGTAAGCAGCAGCAGGTCAGGCAAGGCAGGGAGGAAGCAAGTGGGGAAGGCCAGACAACATCCTGGCGATCATACGAGGGCACCCCACATGAGGTCGCGCAGCACGGCACAACACATACACAGCGGTACACAGCACATACACAGCGCGTACACAGGGCAGCAGCCCTTCCTGTTAAGATCCCAAGATGAAAGCCTGATTTCTGTTCGGCACAGACCTGCTGAGCTGTACGCAGCTCTACTTTGCTGCAGGGCTGGCCCAACCAAGGCACAACCTAGCACATGGGCAGTGGCTGACATACCCAGTGTCAAGAGCAAGAGCGCCAAACCCCTTGTGCCCATGAGCACGCTGTCACACACATAGTTAAACCAACGAACACATGTGCACAAAAGACACACGCACGCATGCATGCATGCATGCATGCACGCACCGACGCTTTGTTGTCGGACAGGTTGCGCAGCGCGGGCCCCAGCAGCGGGCGGGCAGCGCGGTCGATGGCCTTGCCCATGGCGCGTGCCAGCTTGCCGGTCAGCGCCAACGCCTGGGCCATGAGATTCTTGTTGCTGTCGCTCATGCGGCCCTTCAGCGCGCCCACCAGGTCGCCCACCTGCTCAGGCACACGTATGATTGGTGGAGATGGTGGTGGTGGTTAAGCTTGCAGTACTCATCATAGTGATCGTCTGGCCAGCGTTCACGCGGAACACTCTCGTGCCAGCTCTTGCACTGAGCATCAAGGACGTTCACGTTCACAATGCGGTGCACCTTAAGTGCGCGCGAGGCAGCGCAAGCGGGCAGGCAGGCGGGCCGCCGGGAGCAGGGCGCACCTGTGGCTGGATGCGCCCGCCAGCCCCCACGAGCAGCGCCTCCACATCATCCAGGCCTTGCTTCCGCTCCTTCCAGTTGGCGCTGCCAAGGTTGGTCAGCAGGGCAGGCGTGATTGAGGCGCTGATGTCGGCCCTGGGGAGCAGGTCCTCAGCGTCGTAGCCGCCACCAACTGCGGCACAGCCGCCACCGCCGCAACCACAGGTGCACATGGACAGGGCGCACATGCAAGCTGTGATGACACGTGTTGTTGCACGCACAGATTATTGTCTTGCGCACATACACGCGCATTGCATGTGCTTGGGTAGGTCAGTACACCCACAGACGTGCACGTACCCATGATGCTTAAGCCAATGCTTCGGACATGAAGCGCAGGCTGCACCAGTCCAAGCATGACATACTTGTAGGGATCGGCATTAAGCGCTATATGTGGCAATTCTTTAGCGCTATATAGCGCTATACTTAGGGCTAAGATATTTTGCTCATTTCAGCTGCTATATCTGCCAAAACCCACCTTGCACTTCAAATTTCGGCATCAAAATCGGGAGGGAAGTTCAGCACCCTGTATAATGCTCCCAAAAATGAAAATGAAAAATCAATTCTGCTGGGACTGGGGGCTTTTAGCAACCAGATATAGTGCTATACCTGGCATTAGGGTTTCACTCGTACTCATGTGCGGGCACATGCCTTAGTAACCCTGGGCCCCTCATTCCTCAATTCCCTTAACACTTAAGACAGCTCTAGATATCCCCTTGAAAGGCTGCCTGAAAAATATAATATTGACAGGTTGGCCCTTCAGAGCAGGTGCATCGTGATCTGAAGAACATGCTTGTGTTTCAAGGCACTCCCCAGCTGACTGCTCAAGTGCTGATTGCTGACCAACGCTGGTTGCTCTCTTGCACTGTCTGCTCTTCAAAATCTTCTGCTGGTGCTGGTGCTACTACTGCTCGCTGCATGGCTGCTTGCATGGAGCTCTTTGCGTGGACTCAACTCACTCAAGCGCAGGGCACTCCAGCTTGATGAAGGTTACCTCATTATTAATGAAATGAATGGCCATGAGACAATGGAACTGCTTGTGCTGTGCGGGGCCCATTGAGAAGGACTTGATATGCTGCTTCTTGGCCACTGGCTTTCCAACACAGTCCACCTCCTCCTCACCTCTCTTTTCCTCCTCCCTGGCATGCTCCTTGGGGATTGTGCAAATCCCTGCTGCTTCCAGTGCTTGCTGTGTGCAGTTGTGACGCTGCATTGTCCTGGGGTTTGTGGGGCTGAGGTTGGCTTGCACATTTGCACTCCATAACACAGTCCCACTCTGGCTAAATCTTCACTGTAAACCTGTCAGACCACTTCCTAAGAGGACCTGCTGTCGTCCTCTTGAAGAGGTCTGCAGGGGTGGCACTGCCCTGGACATGGGGCTGCAAGCCATCTGTCCCCAGAATAATCTATGGATCGTCCCCATTAAAGATGTCTGCCAATCGTCCCCATTAAAGATGTCTGCCAATTTAAAAAAGAAAATTCTGTTAT
>LKMJ01006740.1_pt1 | contig 10830 bp, 10 predicted proteins | sample 643391 | NCBI WGS metagenome assembly LKMJ01 (sample SAMN04112250, study PRJNA286221) | soda lake metagenome | biome: soda lake; feature: Kulunda Steppe; material: water; isolation source: sample PL-Br10 brine of Picturesque Lake | place: Russia: Kulunda steppe | collected 2010-07
ACACACACACACACACACACACACACACACTGGCTCGATGTGTTGCAACACCCAATGCTTCCTGTGAAAATATTCAGTATGTGCATTCAGCAACTGAGTCTACTGCAACAATCATGGATGGATTTTCCCTTAAAGCACGCGACCCAGTTGCCTGCTTGGCATGGGATTCACTATTTTGCAACACTCGGCATGCCCAGTCCCTGCGGTTCAGCATCCGTGTTGCTTGCATTCAACACTCGCAGTCTCTGTGTTATAACGTCCCTGTGCTTGAGGCGCTAGCCATGGACCCTGACAGCTGCGCGCTTTACTGCTTCCCTACCAAGGCTCTTGCGCAGGTGTGTGTGTGTGTGTATTGGCGTGCATTTGTGCGTGTGTGTATGGCTGCGTGTGTAGGTCCCGTCAGGGGTCTTACTTTGCCCTGACCTCCTTCTTGTGAACATGCTGCAGCACGCATTTGCCTTGACCTCCTGCTTATGAGCACACTATGGCAAACAATGTTATTAAGAGACTTCTTCTCGGACAGGCTGGACTGATTGCTTCCCTGATGCATCCGCGCCCGCAGGACCAACTGGCTTCCCTGCGTGCGCTTGTCCAAGCAGCCTTTGGGCTGCAGGCGCCTGCAGTGGAGGTAGGTGTTCTGGGATGGGACGTGTTAAGAGACTGTATCTTGTTGTGTCATGCAAGGCTGCTTGAGCATGTGGCATGCTGGGCTGTGTGGCATGGGGGACTGCATGTGCCTGTGAAGAGATGACACCTCTCATGCTACTGTGTAGGGCACCAGTGCCGGGTCATGTGACTGCAGGACAGGCACAGATGCAGCCAGGTACCAGCCAGAACCCACCTTTGCCTGTATATAGAAGCCCGCGAGTGCTTCAATGTGCACGCGTGGTCCATGGAGCTGTGGTCTCTTGGCTTGCGGCTTGGCACAGCCAACGCACACCCACGTTGGCATCTTTGTTGCCCTGGGTGCTCCCTACTTCATCTTTGTTGCCCTGGGTGCTCCCTACTTCATCTTTGTTGCCCTGGGTGCTCCCTACTTCAAGTCATTCTGATGCCTGCCGATACAGTGCTTGCCTGAGGCTGCGGACCTGTCCTGGGAAAGCAGCAGCATCAGAAGCCTGGCTCAATCGTCTGGGTCCCTGCGTGTGTGAGAGCTTGCAAATCCTCAAGAGCTCCCTCCCTCTTTGAGAGCTTTAATAAGGTATGAAAGAAACATGTTGCTGATTGCACACATCAACAATAAATGTGCCCGTCTTTGTTGATCCACCAAGTCGCGCATTTGCTGTACAGATATATGATGGAGACACCCCTCAATCAGACCGCCTGGCAATCAGGGAGCGCGCGCAGCTGCTTATCACCAACCCGGACATGCTTCATCGCAGGTAGACACTTTTCTGTTTCTCAGCGCATAAGTGCTGTCATTGCAGATCTTCCTCTTTCATGAGTCTCTGCCACTGCCATCGGCACCATCGTCACCATACTCCTCCATATCTTAAGTGCCGCCGCCACAGCTTTCATTGAGTGTGAGTACGGTCAGCAAATTTACTTTTGGTCAGCACTGTCACTAAAGGTCAGTCTCATGGTAATCCCGCCTTCTGCCAGCTTCAACACAACTCAAGCCTTCTCTTCTGCCAAACCCACAGCATCCTTTGTCAGAGGAAAAAGTTTTAGACATAAGGACACTGCCTCAGACCGCAATTTACCATTTTGTTCTATTGCATTGTTCAGAGGCAAGCAGGGACTGATGAGTCTCCTGTGCTGGCAAGCATGTGCATTGAATGCAGGTTACGCTGCTTGCAGCTTGCACAAGTGCGCTCTCACACCGGCTCTCGGGCCTTGTATCGCAGCTGGAAATGTGCAGCCTGTGGTACAGTAGCAGATGTGCATGCTCCCATTTTCCCTGCTGCAGCACTGCCGCGTGTGCTGCCTACCTGTGCAGTGCAGTACCTTTATGAGCAAATCATGCTGCCTGATCGTGCTGCCTACCTGTACAGTACCGTACCTCTATGCGCAAATCTTCAGCAACTCACAGTTGTGCACCCCCTAGGCTCTTGACCATCATTGCCTGTGCACCCAAGCATGTGAAGGAGATCTGTATGCAGATAAGCTCATCTACTGATGTCTGTACCATTGTTCCTGGACTGCTGTCCTTGCAGCATTTTGCCCGTGCACAGCCAGTTTGGTCGCTTGCTCAGCAACCTGAGAATAGTGGTCGTGGATGAAGGCCACGCATACCATGGCGTGTTTGGTGGGTAGATTACCTGCCATTCTGATGAATGGAGCTGGCATAGTTTGGTGGTGTACGCCAGAGTCACTTTTTGCACAGCATTCTTTTGCTGTTGGTGTGAAAAGTCACCTTTGTGAAGGCTGAAGGTATTATCCAGGAATAGGTACATGATCTGTGTATGCAGAACGGCTGCACTTGTGGCAAGCCCTGCTTTGTGCCTGCCTTGGCGCACAAGAGCTCTATATCTTTATCCTGCTGAGTTCACGTTACCATGGCGCAATCAGCCTAAGGGCTGGTCAAGGAACAAGCATGTCCTGAAGTGCAGCCTATAAGCTCACACTGAAGGGCTTGGGAATCATGATTCATAATCTGGAGATGGGCTCAGGGATCATGATTCATGACCTGGAGGTGGGCTCAGGAATCATGATCATGTCCTGCAGCTTGTTGTCCCAAATAGATGGGCTCAGGAATCATGGTGGGCTGCAGGAACTCTGCAAGTCAGAGCAGAGAGCGCGTCAATGGTCGCCATAGTGGCCTATTATTTCCTTTTTTGTGTTCTTCTTCAAATGCGTTATAGACGTCATGATTAGGTCTCCCCTTCTCCCCGTCTTTTCTTTAAGCATAATTCAGACCCCCTGCGCCTCTCTGCTGCCTTCCCAGGTGCACACACAGCCATGGTGCTGCGCCGTCTGCGCCGTGTGTGTGCGGGCATCTATGGCACGTACCCACGCTTTGTGGTGACCAGGTAAGGCCATGCAGACCAGGTCTCTCATCCCTGTCTCGCTGATGCTGACGTGTGAGGAGGGCTATGGATGTTACCAGTCACACACACACACACATGTCTCATTGCATCTTTGATTGCATGGATCAGGCCAACCCTCTGTTCATGAGCATATGCAAAAATATGCCCTTTTCAAGCCTCAGATGATCTTCATCTGGCGTTCTAAATCTTTATGGCATGTGTCAAACCACCTGACTTGTTCCACCCTCTTTGAGCTTGGCCACAATTCCCCATGACATTTTCCTCAACCCAATAGAATTTGTTTAATTTCAGGAACAAGAAGATGCCATGAGGTTTGTAATCCCCATCTCAAGGCTGTTTGTACAAGCCAGCCCTTGATCCATGCGTGCCAGCTCTGCAAGCTCAACTCTCTCGTGCGCAGCGCGACCACCGCCAACCCCGCGCAGCACGCAGCGCGCCTGGTGGGTCTGAAAGACAGCACAGCCGCGGCGGCAGCAGAGGCGGGAGTAGTGGCTGAGGCAGCGGCGGCCGTCAAGAGGGATGCCAGCGCGGCTGTTCAGATGGCCAGCCTTGGTAGCCTTGATTGTGCATGTGCTGGGGGGGAAGTGAGTGGGAGAGATGGGACAGCTCCTTTGGCTGGGCAGCCAGTTGGAGAAGGCGGGGGCGCTGGAGGCTGCGAAGGCAGCGAGGTCTCTGTAGGGGAGGATGGCTGCAAGGATGGCAGCGAGGGCGGGCGGCCGTGGTGGGGAGCAGACTATGAAGGCATGGATGAGGAGCTGGTGCTGATTACGCAGGTGAGCTGAGCGCGTGCGCAGTGTGAGGATGGTTAAGTAGAGACTGAGCTGTGGGGTTGGTGGGCTGTGTGCGCTTTTGAGCATGTGTGGTTGAATGGGGGGCTCTCACCTTAAAGAGGGAGGCAAGCAGAGTGCACCCAGCCCCGCATGCTGTTGCTGAGTACGCAGCCCTGCCCTCTCTCCAGGTCCACACACTCATTCGCAGCTGACCCGACCCGGTGCGCCAGCGCCATACATTTTGGGCCTCTTTCCCTCATCCTTGCCAGCTCACCCCTCCACAAGCATGCGCCTGCAGGGCGTTTCCCACACAAGCCACACAAGCAGGCGCCTGCAGGGCGTTTCCCCTAGCCCTAGGCAGCAGCCACATGTGCATGAGACGTCCCTTGTTCCCTCCTTTCCAGCCCACAAACACCCATGCCTGCTAATGCACGTGCCTACAGGACGGCTCTCCGAGCCCCGGCAAGATCTTTGTGCTGTGGAATCCTCCGCTGCGGGTGCAGCAGGGGCTGCCGCCACCACTGACGGCCGGGCAGGGGCGGCGTGTGCGCAATGCAGGCGCCAGGGGCTGCAGCGCCGCCGCCAGCGCCGCCGCCATTGCCGGCAAGCGTAAGGCAAGTGTAGACTCTGCTGCTGGCCCTGAGGGAGAGGACCATGTGCCGCCCCTGCCCAGGGCGCGTGGAAAGGCGGCGCGCGCGGCACAACTTGCTGCTGAGGCGCGCGCAGAGGCAGAGGCAGAGGGGCGGGCGTTGGCCACAGTGCCGCCGCTGCCACTTGCAGAAGCAGCAGCAGCCGCAGAAAGAGCGCATCAGATGGCAGCCGACACAGCCCCGGAGCAAGCAGCTGTAGCAAGGTCGGCTCAGATGGTAGCCGTGACAGCACCGGAGTGTGCAGCAGGAGAAAGAGCGCATCAGATGGCAGCCGACACAGCCCCGGGGTGCGCAGCAGGTGGCCCTCGAGGTGCACTTCCAGCGGCAGGCCCGGCAGCAGCCGTTGCGCAGAGCCTTGCCCTGGTGGCAAAGTGCACGGCAGCAGGTGCAGAGGGGGTTGCCGCACAAGTGGGTGAAGGCAGCACGGCGGCAGGATCGCAGGGCGGTGGGGCAGCAGGGGCAGGCCGTGAACACACGGCTTGGACCACATGCCCTGCGCCAAGGGACGCAGGCTTTGCAGCAGGGGCTGGCGGCCTTGCCGAGGCTGCTGGCGGGGAGGTCTCTGAGGCTGCCAGCCACGCCGCTGCCCTTGCAGGCACGCAGGGTGGTTGTCCCCCCAGCCCAAACCTGACGGCCGCCCCCGCCAGCGTGCGCGCCGCACGCGCGGCGGCACGCCACATGCTGCGTGAGGCAAACGCTGTGCGTCGCAGGGGCACGCGCCTAGGCGGCCTGCAGCTGGGCGCACACTCACTACCCGCGCCCGCGCCCGCGGCCGCGCCGCCCGCTCCTGTGAGCTGCAGTGGGGTGTGCTTGCTGCTGGCAGATGGCGCGGAGGGCGAAAGCGGCTCCAGTGATGCCGGGCACCAGCAGCGGCAGCAGCTGCTGCGGCGCCGGCAGCTGCAGGAGCAGCGCGCGTGGGAGGCGGATGTGGGGCTGGCCCTGTCGGCCTCGGCCCTGCGGAAGCAGGTGTTCCGGGTGCCAGCCCCACGCGGTGGTGGCGTGCTCACTGAGCCCGGGGCGGCCTCCTGCCTCGGCTCCTCACAGCAGCTGCCCCACCAGCTCCCTCACCCTCTGCCCCACACGCCACCTGCCACAGCTCTGCTTTGCCTGCCGGGGTCGCCGCCCTCAGCCCATGCCTACCTACTGGATCCAGGGCAGGCCTCGCAGCAGCAGCAGGAGCAGGAGGGAAGGCAGGGGGACAAGCCTGCAGTCATGCAGCAAGCTGCAGACCTTGCAGGCCTACAGCAGGGGGCAAAGGAAGGGCCCTGCTTCCAGGAGGCAAGGGGCCAGTCGGTGCAGTGCGACCATGATGGGCTGCACAACCACGATGGTCAGCAGGGTTGCGAGGTGCTGCACTGGCACGAGCGGCAGCAGAGCGGCAATGCCCTGCATGACCGTGATGCGCTGCACGATGCGCGTCCTGACCCGCAGCATCTAAGGCACGATGCGCATGCTGGGCACGGGGGTCAGCACCGTCCACTGCCGGCCCCACAGCACCTTGGTCTAGTGGCCGCAAGCTCTGTGTCGGAGTTGTGCCGGAAGCGCGCGCCGCCACAGCCACCACCACAATCAGGCGCCCCACGCAAGCGGCGCTGCAACGAGTATGCCCAGCAGCAGCGGATGCTGCAGGATGCGCTGGCGGCGCTAAGCAGCGTGGACACGCGCGCTGGGGCCAGCACCGTGGCAGGCCAGCGCGACGGCGCGCCTCTGCTGCATGCTGGCGCTGGCGGCGTCGCTGCATCCCTCCCGCTGCCGCACCTCCTGGCAGAGCAGCAGCAGCGGCAGCAGCGCCAGCTGGACGTGCGGCCTGCGATCCACCTCAAGGAGCCCGGCCTCCTGGCGCACCCCACCACCGCCGCAGCCCTGCCCCCACCACCGGCAGCCTCACTGTGTAGCGTGTGCCCCCCTGCAGCCACCACCACTCAGTGTGGCCCCCCGAGGGCCACCGCCACTGCCGTAGCTGCAGCTGCAGGTGCTGCGGCCGGCAGCAGGCAACGCAGCAATGGTGTTGGAGGAGACGGGGGCGTGGGGGGTGCTTGTAGCGCCAGGGCCAGCCGAGGAGATGTCAAGGGCGTGGCTTGTGGGCTGGCAGCCAGCACGCGCGCGAGTGCGCCGCCAACGCCCCCTGGTGCAGACACGGCCGAGAGCGAGTCACTGGCACCCGCGGGAACGGCGGCGCGCTTCCCTCCCGCCGGCGAGTGGAAGGCGCTGTACGGCGCTGCGGGTGGGTGGCGCGCAGGGTAGAGCATCTTTTGAGGAAGGCGCTGCTGTTTGGTGCTGCGGCTGGATGATGCATGGAGTGTGTTTGGGGTAGGGGGAGGAGAGCGCTGTCAGGCGATGCATGGCGTGTAGATTGGCCTGCAGAGGGGGAGGGGACGCGCAGTCAGGCAGTGCGAGTGGTCAGCGCACGCAATTTGTTTCTTGGAGATGGCGCTGTGCATTAATATGGGGTTGTGGAGCATGGGTTTGGCTGTTCCGGAAGTGCAGGCGTCAGAGGGAGATTTGTGCATTGTGCTTCTGAAGAGTGGGGCAACTCCTTGGCAGTGGTTACCCTTAGCGAGGTGCCTCAGCGGCGCCTTAGTCCTGAGTGCACAGTGCTTGCAGAAGCCTAGCTGGTGCTCACGGCACTGGGGATGCCCCTCCCCCCCCCTGTTGTGTTTGGTGTGAGGGTGCTTTGGTTGTTACCGTAGCATGATGGCCAAAGAAAACATGCACACGCACACACAGACGCACACCACATGCACACGCGCATGCACGCACGCACATACAGACGCACACACACATGCTTGGCAGGCACGCCGGAGGATGAGCGCAGGGAGAGCCCCATGGTTGAGATGGCGCTGCTGCTGGCGGAGATGATGCAGCATGGCCTGAAGACCATTGCGTTCTGCAAGGTGGGCTCTCTGTCCTTGCATTGACATATGGGGCTCCTTGTTCTCGCATTGACCTTGGGTTCCTTGTTCTTGCATCAAGCTTTGGCTCCTTGCCCTTGCATCAATCTCGGGCTCCTTGTCCTTGCTCTGGGGCCAGCCTCCGCGGTCCTTTGCCCTTTGTCCTGTGTCCTGTGTCCTGTGTCCTGTGTCCTGTGTCCTGTGTCCTGTGTCCTGTGCCCTGTGTCCTGTGTCCTGTGTCCTGTGCCCTGTGTCCTGTGTCCTGTGTCCTGTGTCCTGTGTCCTGTGTCCTGTGTCCTGTGTCCTGTGTCCTTGCATTGATAAAATGCTCCTTGCCCTTGCACTGTGTCCTGTGTCCTGTGTCCTCTGCCCTGTGTCCTGTGTCCTTGCATTGATAAAATGCTCCTTGCCGTTGCACTGTGGCCAGCCTCCGCAGTCCTCTGCCTTGTGTTCTTGCATTGGGCCAGTCTTCATGGACACCGTCGCTGGAGGGGCCAGCATAGCCCAGGCCTGGAGGGTATTGCGCCCCAGGGCAGTATCAATGCTATGTTTCTGATCCCCTTTAGCTGATCCTCTGGCAAAGCTGCCTTTCCCTCCGTCATGATGCTCAGTCTTTGTTCAAGCCTGACCGCTGCATTGCATTCTTCACAATGCCTGGAACACTTTGCAGCTTGCAAGGCGTCCACAAAGTCCAGCAAGTTGGTTCCAGCAGGCACTTTCGTCGCATGGCATGTCTGCCCCTCACTTTCAGCACTTCCTCTCCCTTTGTAACACAGCCGCCATGGCTGCAGCGCAACTTTTGTCCCCAAAAGCAATGCTCCAAGGTGCCACTTGCCCTGGCTGAAGCCAAGTGCCTGATAGGGCTGTTGCTTGTATCCACGACATTGCTCTTTTGGCTCTTGAGCCCCGGCCCTCGGTGTGAGGGCTACGCACACACTGGTGCTTGTGCTGAGATCCTGAGTTCCAGCCTCAGAGACAGCTGGGGGGTTGGGAATGAATGGGAATCACTCGATGCAAGGACTGGGGTCCTTTCCTTACAACACGCTCCCCTTGCAGTCTCTGTGTCATGCTTTGCTCTCACCCGCATGCTTCCATCTTTTCTATGCCCCGGGAGGTATGCCCCGGGAGGGGGGTTAAGTGTACAGGTACGGTATAATTGTATTGAAGCTCGTTTACAACACATGCTGCCTCCACCATGCTGCCCATTCCATTCCAAGTCAGGGCGGCTGAACCCGCTGTTGGTGGAGAGCCCCAATCCTGGACAGATGCGCAGGCATGCGCATGACTGGCCACTCCATTTTCTGTCTCCAAAGAAGCACTGGCTTCACCACACAGACGCGCGTCTACATGTTAAAATAATTTGATGATGTCATGCCTGGCCGCCCTTTTGCTCTACACAGACGCGCAAGCTGTCGGAGCTGGTGTCTGCGTACACACGGGAGACGCTGAAGGTCACAGCACCACACTTGGCCGAGCGGCTCAAGGTTTGTGTGTGTATGAAGAGCAAGTGACTGCACTTAGTGTGCTTTGTGTGCCTGTAAGCGCACTTGGTGTGCATGTGAAGAGTGTGTGACTGCACTTGGTGTGCATGCGACTGCACTTGGCTGAGCGGCTCAAGTTTGGTGCGCATGTGGAGACGCGGATGAAGGTGGGACGGCAAAAAAAAGGCTTGCCCGCCAGCTTTCTGGATTTGTAAGGCGTTTTGCTCGATAGGCATCATATGCAGTGGTGTGACACGGACACTGCACTTGCACACACTATTTTAAGCTCACTTGACCAGAATCTTTGTCAATACATTAAATACCAAGACTCATCACAGATAATTATTCTTTGCTGCCCAAGAACTGTTCCGTATGAAGCAATGTCTGACCCAATGGAGGACACCACAGTGTCCGGCATACTCCCCCTCCTGCCAGATTTCCAACCTGCCCTTGGCTGTGGCATGCTTGATTGCTTTACGTAAGTTTAGGCTGCGGTTTGTTTGGTAGCGCCGTAAGAGCTTGGTCTGCCACAAACGATTCAGCTCATGGCCACGTAGCTCTTGTTTCCTTCTTTAGTTTTGTCACTCCCCATGTGTTTGTAGCAAGCTTACCTGTGTAGTGGCTTTTCATGGAGCCACGCACGCAGCCACGCCCCTTACTCCTTCGTTTTTTTGTTGTCCTGTTTATGTGTGCCCTTGTTCACACCCTGATCCTTTATGCTTGTAAATCATGCTTGCTTGTGCCCCTCACGCACTCTGCTCTGGGTCATGGCCTGTCCGGATCCTTTCTTCATTCACACCCGGCCTTTTTGGCACACCCTTCCTTCATTCACGCACTCTGCTCTGGTCATGGCCTGTCCAGAGCCTGTCTTCATTCACACCCGGCCTTTTGGGCACGCCCTTCCTTCATTCACACACACTGCTCTGGTCATGGCCACACCTTGATTCCCTCACCCGTCCTCAAGCCCACTGCCATTGCACCCTCATATGGCCACACCTACCCTCACCCATCCTCAAGCCCAACGCCATTGCACCCTCATATGGCCACACCTATACCCTCACCCATCCTCAAGCCCAACGCCATTGCACCCTCATGGCCCCGCTGCTGTGCCCACACAAATAAGCATGACTGCTCACATGTGCCTAAGTCTCAAAACAAGCTTTTGCTGCTCGGCACATTTGGCAGGTGTACCGAGGCGGCTACTCTCCGGAGGACAGGCGGGCGGTTGAGGCTGGCTTGCACAGGTGGGGGAGGATGGCAGTGGGCGCCACTTTGATTTGCCATATGACTGTCAAGCTATAGGTGCGGGCTTTAAAAATAGGCAAGTGGCTGTCCAAGCTGTTTCTTGTGTCGAAGGCGGAGGCAGGCATACATATGTAAAGGTGGCCTACTGTGGCAGACTTTTTCAATTGGGAGTGGTGGAGGGGGGCAGTTGAACGCAGCTATCAGATTCAGGGTAAGCATGGGCACAAAGCTACAGGTTGCGAGCAGAGGTTGTGTATATGGGATTTAACTGCAGTTCCACGTCAAGGAAGACTGTGTTTTTTGTGGGGCTGCCTTGAATTGTGAGAAGTAGGCTTGAATAGATAGGACAGCCTGGTGTGATACCGTGTGACAGCCTGGTGTGACAGACAGCCTGGTATGATGTCATGTGACAGCCTGGTGTGATGTCGTGTGACAGCCTGGTGTGATGTCGTGTGACAGCCTGGTGTGGCAGCCTGGTGTGATGTCGTGTGACAGCCTGGTGTGATGTCGTGTGACAGCTTGGTGTGACAGCCTGGTGTGATGTCGTGTGACAGGTGTCAGACAGATTGGGATACTCGGTGTGATGCTCATGTGAAAGGGGCCAGAGGCACGGCATGTCCTTTGAGGCACGGCGTGTCCTTTGGGGCACGGCATGTCCTTTGAGGCACGGCATGTCCTTTGAGGCACGGCATGTCCTTTGGGGCACGGCATGTCCTTTGAGGCACGGCATGTCCTTTGAGGCACGGCATGTCCTTTGAGGCACGGCATGTCCTTTGGGGCACGGCATGTCCTTTGGGGCACGG
>LKMJ01006741.1_pt1 | contig 10830 bp, 9 predicted proteins | sample 643391 | NCBI WGS metagenome assembly LKMJ01 (sample SAMN04112250, study PRJNA286221) | soda lake metagenome | biome: soda lake; feature: Kulunda Steppe; material: water; isolation source: sample PL-Br10 brine of Picturesque Lake | place: Russia: Kulunda steppe | collected 2010-07
CGACGCCGGTCCTGAGGACCCGGCGATCTTCGTGGACGCCTTCCTGCTGCGGCTGGCGTCGATCATCGGCTTCCACGTGTTCACCGACGCCTGCGCGGTGTGCCGCGCCCCCGGCGAGCACGTCTTCCTCAGCGTCAAGGCGGGCGGGCTGCTGTGCTCCGACTGTGCCCCGACGGGGACCCGGGCCGTGGACCGTGAGGTGGTCGAGGCCGTCGCCCTGCTCGCCCAGGGGGGCCAGTGGTCGGCGCTGCCGGTGCTGGCCGGCGAGCACCCCGCAGCCCGGGCCCGTGCGGCCTCCTACGCGCGGGCCTTCGTCGAGCACCACCTCGACCGACGGTTCCGGGCCTACGAGGCGGTCCCGCGCCCCTGACCAGCCGGAGCCGGCACCCGGACATCGAGCGCGCCGACCACCGGCACGCTGCTGTCGGGGCGCACCACCACCTTCCCGGCCCGGACACGGGGCCCCGCTGACGCCGCCGCCAACCCGTCACCGAAGCGTGCCAGGGGCACGAGGTGGGTCACGATCCCGTCCACGGGGTAGGTCGCATCGGCCAGCCAGTCCGCGGCCTCGTGGCAGGTCCGTCGTCCGTCGAGGGCCGGTTCCGGTCCGGCGTTGATCGTGCCTCGCACGGTCAGCTCCCGGTTCCACACCAGGGACCAGTCCACCCGCTGGCGCCCGGCCGCACCCACCAGGACCAGCGTCCCACCGGGCCGCAGCAGGTGCAGCGCCAGGTCGATGGTGGCGGGTCTGCCGACACAGTCGTAGATCACATCGACCCCACGCTCGAGGATCGGCAGGGCGGTGCGATCGGGGCGGAGCACCCGCCCCCCGTCCTCGCTGGCCAGGGTGTGGACGGCCACCTGGCCGCCTCGCACCACCCGGTGGGCGCCGACGCCACGGGCACGCTCGTCGCCGAAGTCGTCGGGGGAGACCACCGTCACGTGCAGCGAGGGGTGCAGCCGACGCAGCGCCGCCGTGGTCAGCAGCCCGATGGTGCCCGGGCCGATCACCACGGCCCGCTCACCCTGCACCTGCCCGCGCAGCGCCGCGTGGAGTCCCACGGCTGCAGGCTCGAGCAGCACGGCCCGGCGGGAGGGTAGATCGCCGATGGCGACGCACTGGTCCTCATGGGCGACCAGCACCTCCCCGAAGCCGCCACCGAGCCGGGCGTCGAACCCCTGGCCGACCCCGGTGCAGCCGGTCGCGCCCGGCAGATCGAAGCGGTCACAGGTGTAGGGGCGTCCACGGGCACAGCTGCCACACACCGGCGCGAAGCCGCGGTGGACGCAGGACAGCACGGGGTCGAGGGCGACGCGGTCACCCTCGGTGAGGTTGCGCACCTGCGGCCCGGTGGCCTCGACGACCCCGACGAGTTCGTGACCGGGGATCGTGCGACGTGCCGGGTAGTAGGCGCTCAGGGTCATGGCGATCCGTGCGTGCGCCAAGCCGACGTCGCTGCCGCAGATCCCGGCCAGCTCCGTGCGTAGCCGCACCCAGCGGGGGCCGGGGAGGGCCGGCGTGGGTGCGTCGTCGACCAGGCGCAGGAGCCCACCGCGCCGCCAGCCGGCGTCGTCACGCAGCCGTGCGCGGGCCGCGGTGGCGAGGTAGCGGGGGACCGTCAGGTCCGCGACGACGGCGCGCACGGTGTCCTCCTACCGGTGCGCCGCGGCGGGCACGGGTCCGTGGGGTGCGGGTCCGTGGGGTGCGGCTCCGTGGGGCACCAGCCCGACGTCGCTGGCCCAGGCGGCGACGCGGTCGATACCCGTGTCGAGGTCGACGGTCGGGCGGTAGCCGAGGACCGCACCCGCCCGGTGGATGCGGTACGAGCCGGTACGGGCCAGCAGCCGCATCGAGGCGGCGCACAGTTCGCTCTGACGGTGCAGGGCGCGCAGCCCTGCTCCCGTGGCACTGGCCACGGCCGTTGCCACCGGGGAGGGCAGGCACCGTGGACGTGCTCCCACCAGGGCGCCCAGCCGGCCGAAGTAGTCGGCACACGTGGTCGCGACGCCGTCGGTGAGGTGGAACACCCCACCGGCCGCTGCCGGTGTCGCGATGGCAGCCACGACACCGTCCACCAGGTTGTCGAGGTAGGTGTGGCTGAAGACCCCGCGCCCGCGCGCCGGCAGGATCGCCTGCCCCGCCGCCAGGTAGGTCAGCGGCAGGACCACCCAGGGTCGTGAACCCGGTCCGTAGACGTCGCCGGGACGCAGCACCACCACCTCGATGTCGCCCGCGGCGTGGGCGGCCAGCACCAGGTGCTCGCTGGCGACCTTGGTGTCGACGTAGGCATCACCGTTGACCTGCACCGGGTGGGACTCGTCGACCCAGGCGGGCAGGTCGAAGCCGTGGACCACCACCGAGGAGAGGTGGACGAAGCGGCGCACGCCCGCACGCGCCGCAGCGGTGAGCACCCGGTGGGTGCCGACCACGTTGACCGCGTGCATGCGGTGGCGGGGGGCGACGTTGGACACGATCGCGGCGGTGTGCACCACCGTGTCCACCCCCTCGAGCAGGTGTGCCCAGGGGTGTGGATCGGTGGTGCTGCCGTGGGTGGTGGCGGCCGTGCCCGGGGTGGCGGTCGCACGGTGCCGGGTGGACCGGGCAGCGTCGACGCCACGGACCTCGACGCCCTCGGCGGTCAGCCGGGCTGCCACCGCTGCGCCGATGAACCCGTGGGCACCGGTGACCAGTACCGCGCCGCCGACGCCCCTCGCGCCGGTCATGCGCTGCGCCCCTGCAGCGTGCGCACCGGCTGGAGGCCGCGGGCGATGGCCCGTGGCAGCGCGTGGACACGGCGGGCACGCTCGGCGCCGATCGCCCGGATGTAGCGCCAGTAGTCCACCTGCAGGGTGTGGCGCGCCGACCGCTGGTAGCGCGCCGCCATCGCCGCGCGGTCGCGCGCGATCCAGTCGTGCATCGCCTCGCGGGCGGGCAGCACGCAACGGCCTGTGAGCAGGTCACCGATCCACTCGGACTGGTGCTCCATCAGGGCGATGTTGGCCCCCACGGTCTGGACGAACCCGACGAGGTAGAGGCCGGGGCGGTCGGGTGGGACCACGCGCTGGTAGAGGTCCAGTGCGTTGTCGTGCACCGCCAGCACCTCCTCGGCGACGAAGGGCAGGGCGACCTCGTAGCCCGTCGCGGTGACCAGCACGTCGACGGGCTCGACGCGCCCGTCGGTGAAGCGCACGTGGTCATCCTCGAGCCGGGCGATGTCACCGACCACCTCGATGTCGCCGTGGCCGACGAGGTCATAGAGCTGTGAGGACACCGTGGGATGGGCCTCCAGCAGACGGTGGTCGGGGCGGGGCAGCCCGCGGTCCTCGGGGCGGCCGACCGCCAGGCGGGTGATGGCCTCGTAGAGGCGGCGCTCCACGGGGAAGGGCAGGTAGGCGCTGGCCGGCAGCGACAGGTGGTCGATGGGCCGGCCGAAGGCGTACTTGGGCAGCACGTGGACGCCGTGGCGGGTGGACAGCAGCACGTGCGCGGCGAGGGGGGCGGCGTCGCAGGCGATGTCCATCCCGGAGTTGCCGACGCCGACGACCAGCACCCGCTGGCCGGTGAAGACCGCCGGATCGGTGTAGGTGTGGGAGTGGAAGCGCGTGCCGGTGAAGGTGCCGGCCAGCTCCGGTTCGCGGGGCAGGGCGTGGTGCCCGTTGGCGATCACCACCGCCGCGGCGGTCACCTGCTCGCCGGTGTCGGTGGTCACCCGCCAGCCGTGGGCACCCGGCAGTCGGCGCCCGGGCTGCGTGGCCTCCCCGGACCCCGCGCCGGCTCCCACCACCTCGGCGTCCAGTGGCGCGACCTCGGTGACCGCAGTCCGGAAGGTGATGCGCTCGGTCAGCCCGTGGTCATCGGCGAACCCCTGGAAGTAGCGGGCGACCAGCTCGTGGGAGGGGTAGTCCGGCCAGTCGTCGGGCATCGGGTGGGAGGGGAACTGGGTGCGCAGCCGTGAGCTGTTGAGGTGCAGGCTGTGGTAGGCGGCGGCTGCGCCGTTGTCGTTGTCGATGCGCCACAGGCCACCGACCATCGAGCCCTTCTCGAAGTGGCGGTAGGACAGCCCACGCGTGCGCAGGGCCTTGGCTGCGGCCAGGCCGGCGGGGCCGGCACCGATCACCACCGCGTCGTGGTCGAGGTGGCCATCTGCGGTGGTCCCGTTGCTCCCCACGGTGCACTCCCGGTCCGGCGGGCCGGCCTCCCGAGCCGCGCCCTGCCGCGGGGCAGCCTACGCCGCCGGTGCGCGGAGTGGAACGTTCACGCGGGATGCGTTCCGTCGAGGGCGACCGACGCGCGGACGGTGCAGGGGCCGGGCATCGGCGCGCAGGTGCACCTTCAGGGCGGGGCGAGCAGGCTCGCGGTGGGTGTCCGACCGAGGCCGTCGCCGCCGCGCTCCGTGGCCAGGAGCACGGGATCGCTGCTGAGCAGCCGCGTGCGCTCCGGCACACGCCAGCGTGGTGTGCGGTCGTCGCGGTCGATGCCCAGGGTCCCGGCGGGACCGACGACCACGGCGCTCGAGCTGGTGACCGTCAGCACGCGTCGGTCGGCGATCGCCTCCAGCGCGCTCAGCTCCGCGACCACCTCGCCGCCGTGCTGTTCCAGTACCCGCACGATCGGCTCCGGGCCGCGGCGGTCGGTGACCAGCACCTCGCCGGTGGTGGTGGGTGCCAGCCCGATGCAGCAGGAGCGACGTCCACCGGGACGCGGGAGCGAGGTCCGCCAGCGCTCGTCCCCGCTGGCGGTCGTCGCCAGCAGCAGGGAGGTCCCGCCGGCGCTGGCCAGCACCAGGCCGTCCGAGGGGTGGGCCAGCCACGTCCCGAGCAGTCGGTTGGAGAGGAAGCGGACCTCACCCGAGGTCGCGTCGACCCACCGGAAGCCGTTGCTGCCGCGGACCAGCACCACCTCTCCCACCAGCTCCACCGCCTGTTCATCGGGACCGAGGGCCAGCACCCACCGCGGCGCGCCTGAGGCCGGGTCGAAGCCCGTGAGCTCGTCGTCCACCGCTCCGATGGCCGTGACGGCGCCGTCGCGATCGGCGACCCACCCGTCGGCCAGCAGCTGCTCCCACCGTCGGCTGCCGTCGTGCGCCTCCGCGGCCAGAAGTCGGGGGCGGTCGGGGAGCCCGAGCACCAGCAGGACCACGTCCTCGCTCGTCCCGACCGCCAGGACCCGGTCCTCCTCGAGCCCGGGCGCGCGTCGCCACAGCCGCGTGCCGTCGTCACGGTCCAGGACGCTGGCCTGCCCACCGGCGTGGCGTACCACGACCACCTCGTCGTGCAGCAGCAGCTGGGACGATGCGGTGCCCAGCTCGCTCACCCACCGCGGGGCTCCCGTGCGGGCATCGAGGGCGTGGACCATCCCGTCGCGGGTGCCGGCGACCACCACGTCGTCATCCCCGGTGGCAGCGACGATGTCGCTGCTGAGCGCGATCCGCCACCCCGTGCCGTCGAGGGCCATCGGTGCGGGTGCGGTGGTCCCCGACGGGTCCTCGGCGGGGCGATCGGGATCGAGGGTGAGGTCGCCCTGCCAGGGCTCGCCGTCCTCGGTCAGCCACGGTGCGTCGGCGGGTGGGTCGGTCAGCGACAGCCCGGTGCTGCCGGGCTCCCGTGGCCCGGCACCGGCATCCTCGCGCGCTGCGTCCCGTCCTGCCGGGGTTGCGGTGAGGTCCACCTCCCCCTCGCCGGGCGGTGCGTCCCTCCAGGCGTCCAGCCGCGGAGCCTCCGTGCCCAGGGCAGCCAGCAGCAGACCGGTCAGGAGCAGGACGGCCAGCACGACCACGCCGGTGCCGGCGGTGGCCCTGCTCCGCCACCGCTGGCGTGGCTGCGGGTGCTCGCGTGCAGCCGACAGGGGACTCCCACACCGCGCACACCACCGCGCCTGCCGTCGACGCCACGTCGTCCGGCAGTCCGCGCAGCGCTGCACCGTGGGGATCACCTGCGCCAGCCTACGGGGAGGCGGAGGCCGGGGTCCGGCCGCTACGGTCGCGCCGTCATGGCGGTCGAGCAGGAGCAGCGGGGTGGAGGGGACTGATCTGGTCACCTCGCACGGTCTGGATCCCGGGCGGCTACCCGGTCATGTCGCGCTGATCATGGACGGTAACGGCAGGTGGGCGAACCGACAGGGCCTGTCCCGCAACGCCGGCCACGAGGCGGGTGAGGCCGCGCTGTTCGACACCGTCGAGGGGGCCCTGGAGCTCGGGATCAGCGACCTGACGGTGTACGCCTTCTCCACGGAGAACTGGCGACGTCCACCCAGCGAGGTCCGCTTCCTGCTGGGGTTCAACGAGTCGCTCCTGCTGCGTCGCGCCGATGAACTGGACGACCGTCGGGTGCGGGTGCGCTTCATCGGTCGGCGGAGCCGTCCCGTGCCGAAGCGCCTGGTCCGCCTGATCGAGGACACGGAGGCCAAGACCGCCCGCCACCGCCGCCTCACCCTGCGCATCGCCTTCAACTACGGCGGACGGGCCGAGCTGGCCGACGCCGCCGCTGCTGCTGCCGCGGACGTGGCAGCCGGACGCCTGGCCGCGGTCGACGAGGCTGCCCTCGCGAGGCGGCTCTACGACCCTCAGATGCCCGACGTCGACCTGCTGGTGCGCACCAGTGGTGAGCAGCGCATCTCCAACTACCTGCTGTGGCAAGCGGCCTACGCGGAGCTGATCTTCGTCGACACGCTGTGGCCGGACTTCGACCGCCACGTCCTCGCTGAGACGGTTGCCGCCTACCAGGGACGGGATCGCCGGTTCGGTGGGGCGGTCGACACGCCTGCTGCGGGCACTCCCGGCGCAGGCCCGGGTCAGGCACCGCCCCCGGGTCAGGCACCGCCCCCGGGTCAGGCACCGCCCCCGGGTCCTGACGGTGACCAGGCGTCGCCGCACCGTCCCCCCGAGGTCGACGGCTGACGCCTCGGGCTGTCAGCCCGTGGCCAGCTCGATGTCGACCAGTGCCGCGAACCCCTCGAGCAGCAGCAACGTGAGCCCCCACAGGGCGTGACCCTGCACATCGATGGCCTTGAACGACAGGCCACGATGACGCACCGAGGTGGCGTTGCCGGGATCGCACAGGGTGGACAGGGGCACCCACCACGCAGCGGCCACCTCCTGCGGCTGCGGGACCAGCGGCTGGCGCTCGGCGACCGCGAAGGCGTAGCAGGCCACCACGCCGGGGCGTACCCGCGCTCGCTGCTCGGCCACCCGGGCCAGCGGGCTGCCGAGCGCCAGCCCCACCTCCTCGGCGGCCTCGCGGGCCGCGGTGGTGGCCAGGTCCGGGTCGTTCGCGTCGCGCCGGCCGCCGGGGAAGGCCAGCTGCCCGGACCAGCGGTCGTCCTCGCGGTGGGTGCGTTCGATGATCGCGACCTCGACGTCGTGGTCACCGGGAGCGAGCACCAGCGCCGTACTGGCCTGCCAGCGGTCCCGTGGGGGAGCAGCTCGCACGCCGTCGCCGTTCGCCCGCAGGCGATCGGACAGCGCGGTCAGTCGTGAGCTGCCGGCTCCGCCCGGGCGGTGCGGGCCGGTGGCGGGCGGGGCTGCGGACGCCACACGGTCCTCCCGGTGCGTTGCCGGGGACGGGGTGGGTTGCTCGTCGGTGGCCACGACGGGTGAGGGTAGCCCCGACCCCATGGCAGTCAGTTCCCGCGCCGTCGGTCCGCGGCATCGGCGGGTTCGCGCCGGGCGAGCCCCTCACCCACGACGGCCGGAGACGTGGTGGTCGAGGACCGTAGCGAGGTCGGCGGCCAGTCGCGGCGCGTCGGCTGCGGCCAGGGTGGCGGTGGTGATGCGGATCCCCGCAGGTGAGCGCAGGCGGAAGGCCTCCCCTGCCGCGACGGCCCATCCCCGCGCAGCCAGGCCCTGGACCACGGGTACCTCCTCCTCCACCTCGATCCACAGGTTCAGCCCGGTGGGGCCCCACGCGGTGATCCCATGGTCGGCCAGGGCGGTGGTGAGTGCTCGCCGACGCGTGTCGTAGAGGTCCGCGACCCGTGTCAGGGTCTGCTCCGATCGGGCCTGCTGCCAGGTCGCGGCCACGACGTGCTGCAGCAGTTGACTGACCCAGCCGGTGCCGAGGCGCTGACGCGCCAGCACGCGGGTGGTGGTGCCCTCGTCGCCCACCAGTACGGCGACGCGCAGCTGCGGCCCGAGCCACTTGGCGACGGAGCGCACCACCGCCCACCGGGTGCGTCCGCGGGTCAGGGAGACCAGTGGCGCCTGCGCGATCGGTGCTGCGTGGTCGTCCTCGATGACCAGGACCTCGGGGTAGGCGCCGAGGAGGCGGCGCAGCTCGGCAGCCCGCGGGCTGGTGATCGCCGCACCGGTCGGGTTCTGCGCGCGGGGGACGATGAGCAGCGCCGCCACGCCGCCCTGCAGCGCCTGCTCGAGTGCTGCCGGCACCGGGCCCTGGTCATCGACCTCGACGCTGACGGGTTCGAGCCCGAGCGTGCGCACCAGGTCCAGGGATCCGGGGTAGCCGGGGTCCTCGACCGCGACCCGGTCACCGAGGCGCAGGTAGACCTCGAGGACCCGCTCGATGCCGTCGAGGCCGCCCCCGACCACCAGCAGGTGCTCGGCGTCCAGACCGTCCTCGGTCAGCGCGTCGGTGGCGACGGCCAGCAGTTCCGGAAGCAGGACGTCGTCGGTATAGCGATGCTGGACCGTGGGCAGGGACCGGATCGCGGCCTCCAGGGACGGCAGGAGGTCCGGATCGGGGTTGCCCGTGGCGAGATCCACCGTGCCATCGGGCACCACGGGCGCGAGCCGCAGCCGCAGGGGGGGACGGTGCGCGATGACCGTGCGCGAGCGGTCACGGGTCACGACCACGCCGCGGCGGCGGAGTTCCCGGTAGGCCTTGGCCACGGTGGTGGGGGAGAGGTCGAGTTCCGCCGCGAGGGCACGGACCGAGGGCAGCACCGTTCCTGGGCGCAGGGCGCCCGTCAGCACATCGTCCTCGATGTGTTCGAGCAACTCACCGGCGTTGCGGCCGATGGGAACGTATGCTGTCTCCTGCATCTGTACCGCTTCGATAGAAGATCTGTACTGTAACACCTTAGCTCGCGGCGTCTGGGTCGGTGTTCCTTCCTGGCGTGCAGCGCACCCCTCACATCCTGCGGCTCCACCGAGGTGCGTCGTGTCGGCCCACACATCCCTCACCCTGCCCGCGCCGTTGCAGCGGCTCCCCCTGGTCGGGGACCGCGCGGCGGCGGTGTCGATCCCCCGGCGTGCAGCACTGCTGGGGACCGCGCTCGCCATCGTCTACGTGGTGTGGGGCTCCACCTACCTCGCGATCGCGGTCGTGGTGGCGGAGCTGCCACCCATGCTGGTCATGGCTGCCCGCTTCCTGCTGGCCGGCGGGTTGCTGCTGGTGGTGGCCATCCGGCGGGGTGACCGGGCCGGCGACCGTGTCCGACCCGCGCACCTCGTGCAGGCCACGATCACCGGTGGGTTGCTGCTGGTGGCGGGTACCGGGTTGATCGTGCTCGCGCAGACGCGCCTGTCCTCCGGCCTGACCGCCCTGCTCGCCGCCACCGTCCCGCTGTTCCTCGCGCTGTTCGCCCGCGGGGTCTTCGGTGAGCGCCTCTCCGGCCGTGCCTGGCTCGGCCTGCTGGTCGGCCTGGCCGGTATCGGGGTGCTGGTCGATCCCGGTGGCGGACAGCTCGGTGCCATCCTGCTGGCGTTGGTCGGCGCAGCGAGCTGGGCGGCCGGCTCGCTGCGCAGCCGTGCCCGCAACGGACCACGGCGTCCCATGGTGGCGGCGAGCCTGGAGATGCTGGGTGCAGCGGTGCTGTTCACCCTGCTCGGGCTCGTGCTGGGCGAGGCATCCGGGCTCCGCCTCAGCGGGGTGAGCGCAGCCGCGTGGTTCGGCTTCGCGTACCTGACCATCGCCGGTTCCCTGGTCGGCTACACCGCCTACGGGTGGTTGCTCCGCAACGCCAGCACCACCCTGGTGGGGACCTACGCCTACGTGAACCCGGTGGTGGCCGTCACCCTCGGCTGGGTCATCCTCGGTGAGGCGGTCACGGCGAGGACCGCCCTGGCCGGCGGCCTGGTGCTGGTCTCGGTCGTGCTGCTGGTCACCGGACGCCCGGGTGAGCCGATCCCCGCGCAGGCCACCTCAGGGGCCGACGTGTTCGCCGGCGCCGGTCGTTGGCGACGTCTGCAGCGCCGCCTCGGCTCGCTGCCGCGGGCCGCGCGTCTCTACCGCGATCCGGGCTCGCTGCAGGCCCGTCGTACCGGCTACGACCCCCTCGAGTCGGTGCTCCAGGAGGAGCAGGAGGGCGAACCCGGGGTCAGTCACTGAGGCTCGGGGGGTCCTCCTTGTGGCGGCGCAGCGCCACCGGTGGGCCGAGGATCTCGCGCAGCAGGATGGCCTGGCGCACCGCCCGCGGCGAGCGCAGCGCACGCTGCGTGCGCAACCGTCGACGGTCGGTGTCGCTCGGCTCCTGGCCGGTACCACCGCTGCCCTTGCCGCCGAGTTGCCCGGCGCGCACGTCCCGGCCGACATCCATCGCCGAGGTGTCCATGGCGGACGGCTGCCGCGGCGCGCGGGACCGCCCCTCGCGGGAACGCCCCTCGTTGGGACGCGGTGCACGGCTACGCCCCTCACGGCCACGCCCCGCAGCGGAGCGTCCCTGGGCTGCACCGCCGCCCGTGGGCTGGCCCGCACCGGGACGCTCGGCGTGTTCGACCGGGCGGCCCTCGGGTCCCTGAGGCCGGTTGCCCCGGCTGGGGAGGTTCGCGCTCAACTGCGCCTCACTCGTCGTCGGCGATGGCCTTGCGCATGGAGGTGTCGGCCTGGACGTTGTCGAGGCGGTAGGAGTCCATCACCCCGAGGTTGCCGCTGCGC
>LKMJ01006742.1_pt1 | contig 10829 bp, 15 predicted proteins | sample 643391 | NCBI WGS metagenome assembly LKMJ01 (sample SAMN04112250, study PRJNA286221) | soda lake metagenome | biome: soda lake; feature: Kulunda Steppe; material: water; isolation source: sample PL-Br10 brine of Picturesque Lake | place: Russia: Kulunda steppe | collected 2010-07
AACAAACTAATGATTCCTATCGTTTTATTTCAAAGCTTATGGATGTTTATATGATGGCTGGTGTTCACCAGCAACCTGATCAGTCAAACTACCTGGCTGAAGGTCAAACTTAAACTTGTAAACTTCCCAAGTGGCCCCTCTTCCTTAATTGATGTGAGGAGCTTTTTTTCTGCTTGCATAGTTTTTCTTTCTTTCTTTCTGCAAGCACCAGGCAAACCTCCACCATCAAACTGGGAAGGTCCAGAAAAGGGTTCAGAAAAGGATTCAGAAAATAGCCACATGTTCTTTCCTTCATATTTTTCGACCTCCTACTTGTATTTATGATTTTGCTGCATATTGTATAGAATGAGTGTTAAGATCAAGAGTAATCTACGTTTGCTGGGCAAACCTAGATCCTATGTATTGAAATTGTCAGCATGTTCGTGAGATGCTAGAGAGCATCCATATTTGTGACATGCACATATGAAAGAGCAAACAAGAAACGTGCAATGAAGGATGCAAACGGCCTCCAAAGCTTCAACTTGAAGTTGTAATTAAAAAGCCAAAAAATCTATGGCAGGTCTGCATCTGGACCCAGCGCGTTCAGCAGCTCTGCATCTTGGCCGAAGTAGGCACCCACAACAGCAGCCACCACATTCAGGAGAGCCACTTGAGGGTCTTCAGGGCCCTGCAAGGTGTAGACACAACAAGATAGTTTATCAATCAAGGCAGAAACATAACTGGATAGTCTATCAATGGCCCTCTTTTGACCCGAGACTTGTATGCAGCTGTGGTGATCCCCACGAGGGCAGCAATGCATGTGCGCCGCCAGTCCAAAAGGGTGCTCGTGCCACCCCACTCATGCTGTAAAACATGCCAGGCTCAATGCTCTTCTGTTCTGCAGATGCTCTGCAGAGAACCCTCCAGCCTTGTAGACACTGCAACACAGCAGGATGGATTCTTTGTACCATAGGAGTAAACACCAGGAGCAAAGGATGAGCTCTGCACCATAGTGCAGATGTGCATTTTTACTAAGCCAGCTTCTTGCTTATTGTTGGTGAGCTGCAAAAGCAACTCAGGCTGCCAGGCTTGCCGCCATTATCTTTGTACAAAAGGACTGCAGCCGGTCTCCACAAATTTTGTCATCCATTAATTGCCCTGTAAGCAAACCAAAATTCCTATTTTAGGCCAGGAGCATCATCATTCAATGATTGCTTGATATTCAACGCACCTTTAATTGTCCTGCACGCAGGCTGGCTACCCTCCTCATCAGGGCACGAAGGCTGGCACTAACATCTGCGTGGACTGGCTTTTCTAATACCGCCCCCAGTGCATAAATCCACTGCAGCCATTACACGCACACAAGCACGCGCATCCTAGGTATGGTTAATACATGCATCAAGCAGAATCCTGCAATGTGTAGCACATGCTGCAAGCTTGCAAACATGTTAGCATTTAGTGCCCGTTAAAGAGATAATGGGCTCACCTGTGCTTGTAACGGCCCCAGTGCTTGAGCCACTTGTAGGTCCGCCACATGTCGTGCGAGGAGACGCCCTATGACCACCTGCACATGCCAAGCACACATGTGCTACAAGGACGTTATTGCCTTCAAAGGCCTCTCAGCAGACAGAGCACATATCACCATACTCTCTCTGTCATTCTCTAGTGCAAGCACACAATTTGATCACCTAAGTCCCTGCAGTGTGCAGGCATAGAAACTAGGCGGACAATGGGCCCTGGTCTTGGCACGATTCGCTGTTTGGGCATGTGTTTGTGTGGTGGTTAGGAGTGTGACCGTGTGAGAATGGGTTTGTGTCCATGTGGGAGAGCAATGCCTGCATGCTATGAGACCAAAAGAGCAGTGTTTGGGGTAGGTCACTCTGCTAAGCGCAGCTGCGCCTGGCATACATTGCTGGTATCACAGACACCTTGAGCTGGACTGGTGCTGGTGCTGAGCCTTGGGCAACAACTACAGGTTTCCAAGCCCCGATACCTCTGGCCCAGTAAGGTTCTTGCCTATTTCTGCAGCCTCTCCATCCATGTGCACGGATGCAGCACACACACACACACATTTACACGCACACACACACAAACACACTTACCTGGTCCATACGCAGCACCAGCGGCAGCAGCGCTTCCTCAGAGACTTCCTGCCCCGAGGCCTGCCACTCCTGCTGCGCCATCGCAGTTGGGGTGGCCGCTTGCCCTTCTGCTCCCGCCCCTGCGCCTACAGCTTTTGATCCTGCCACCCCTGCTGAGCCAGCCAAAACTGCAGTCGCCGCAGCCCCTGCAGTACCTGGGTCTGGTTGAACATGAGGAGGGGCGCCTTGGCCACCTGCTGGGTGGGGAGAGCGTGTGCTTAGTCCCAAACACCATTTGTTGAGGTTCCTGCTAGCAATGAGTACAGGCATGCTGGCCAAAGATTTTTATCTGTTGGACTGCAGCCTGGAGTGGCTTGGAAAAGCAGCATTCTGCTGTAGACAGCCTACCATCTTGTTGTCAAAGCTGTGTTCAAACTCACTTGCTGGCTTCAGCCGCTCAAAGCACAGCCGCTCCCAGCCGTCCGAGTCGTGCGGCTCTGGCACTGGCAATGTCGGTGGGCCTGAACGAAGATACAGGGTGCAGGTGACCGAACACTGGAGGCCGTGGTCTTAGGACGTGGGTGCTGAGATCAGAACATACTGGATGCAGCTGTGGTCGAGGACCAACAACCAGTGCTTTGCGCTTAAAAAGCCTTGAAGCCTTGCGCATTCATGTGCACCACAACTGAGTAGAAAAAGGCCATATTGACAGCCGGGGCTGCTTTGCCTCACATTCAGATGGGCGTGACGACAGTTCCTGAAGTGAGCGGCGCAGCTGGGCAAACTCGGACACAAACCGACGCAGCCATCTGCGGATGGCAGCAGGCTCAGAAGCTCTGTGAAAAGGGTGGGTGCCAAGCCTGAGTTTGCATATGCAGAAAAGACATCATGTACAAGCACACACCCAAGGTCACCATGGTCCAGGCGGTCGAGCGGTGACGTCAATTTTGTTGCCCAAGGTCGTGACCAACAGAGCCAAGGTAGCATACACCTGTTCCATGATCTGGGGCCTAGGCAGCATACAGCTGTTCAGCATCCAACCAAGGCAGCCAAGCCATCAACCAAAGCCCTCTACGGACCCCATTTCTTGCGACACCCTACCGTGACATCCACCAAAGCCAAAAGCTCCACTTTTTGGGCCACCTCTCAAACAACTTCCTGCCACTACCAAACCCAACCAATGTTCCCTCTGTATGCGCCTTCACAAGTGCTCCCAGGCTGTGCCTTGCCCTTTCTTTGTGACTACCACCAATGAGTTGAGCTACTCAACCAAATCTCCAGTGCCTATCTACACAGCCAGAACAGTCAACCGTGCCATGCACAAGATACTGCTCCAGCGCGTTTGCAGTGTGAATCAGCTGTCGCTGTGAGTTGCGCTAGTTGGCACCAGGCGCAAGTGAGCCGGAGTCAGGTCTACCCCCCCTACAGACCCCGCGACTCCCGTGCACGAGCTGGTGGCGCACCCTTTGGATGGCTTTGCCCAATCAGGGCAGCCTGGTAGGGCCCCTGCTGCCACCATCTGGCTGACGTAAGCCGCCATGCTCGTCTGCCATGAGGTGGATCCACCAACAGAGGCCTCAGCAAGCGCCCCTGCCGGCACGGAGGCTGCACTACTCGATGGCATGCTGCTGGCCTGCTTGCCTCCAGAATCTGAGCTGGGGGCTGCGATTGCAGTGCATGAGCGGAAGCCAGGACTGCAGCTGCAGCCTGTAGCAAATGCTGGTGTGCAGCAGCGGCTGCCTCCTCAACTGCATGGCTAAGCCAGGCAGCAGCAGCAGCAGCAGCAGGATGGCTGCACAGTGAAGCAAAAAGGCCAAGGGCCAGGGTACAGCGCCCAAACAGATTTGGGGTGCTACCACAGCCCAGCGACTTCTGCAGGAGGCAGCTTATGTGTCGGCAGGGGCAGCAGCGATGAGTGTTGACATGGGGAGCTCACCTGCATGCGCCCCTTTTAAGGGTAGCTGAGCAACTGCGGCAGGGCAGGGCAGAGACCCACCTGCAGCAAAGGATGGGTGCTCCACGCGCACCACTTGGGGGCATTTGGCGGCCTGTGCACGCACAGCCTGGAGGTACTCCTCGACAGTGGTGGCCTCCTCTGTGCAGCAGCGCAGAGTACAGAGGAGGGCAGGGAGTTATGCCTTGCTGGGCATGAACCTAGGAGCCAGTGACCGCCTGAGGATCATTCGCCCAGTTTGCAGGCAGCCCGCACCTGGTCAGCTAAGTCAACAAACCTAGAACTGGAGCATACATTCACAACAAAAAGCTTACCAGGATTCAAACATGCAGAGCCACTCCCCTCTGGAACAGGCAGAGCCTGCAATTGCGTGATGGTGATGTCATTGTTGCTCTCGCCAACGCTAACTTCAGTGCCGCTCACGAATGCAGGGCTGCCAAGGTAATTTCCTCCTCTCAAGTTATTGCGCTCTTTTATCGCATGCCTGCAATAGTGCAGCTTGGTGCACCTGATAGATCCCAAACTGCTGCTTGTTGTACTCGTCATCATCTGAGTCTTCCCTCTCCTCCTCTCCATCTCCTTCTTCTCCGCCCACTTGAACATAGCTTTCCTGCACAAGTTAGTTTATTAATTTCAACTGAGGTTTACGAAGATGGCAAGGTGATAACAGGCAAGCAGTAAGTTCAGCCAGAGAAAGCAATTAGTCTACATGCTGCACGATCATGAGGGAATTGGTGAATAGCAAGGGCCCTACTTCTTCTGCTTCTGATTCGGACATGGCACTCATTCCTGATGAACGAAACAGCGGAGTAACGAACAGAGGTGAGCTCTGTGAGTTTAACAATTTAGATAACGAGTTAAGTGATTTAAATATAAGCTTCTGCTACACGGAATCAGATGTGCAACTATATGTTTATGCAGCTTCTTCCTCTAGTAACAACGTGGTATGAACTAGGTGTCCCCCTCCTCAACATTTCAGCACAGTATCTGGAGAAATCGCTGCCTCAACGAGTTTTCTTATGCTTAAAGTTCCTCTTACCAATTACCCACGCCTTACCCACGAACTGGAAACTGGGTAATTGGTAATTCCATTTCTGAAATTTTAAACACACCCTGAAAGTGAATCTCCTTGAGGCTTAATTTAGATTAAGTGTTCACTGCTCCAGCGTGCTGATGTGCGCATGGACGGTCACAGCTCATGAGTCTCATCAGTCTCTCTGACGGGTCAAATCAAATATTCAACAGAATGAAGTTAATGAACAGGCACGGCTGCAATCTACCTGATCGGTTGAGACATTGCAAGCGAACGTGTTCCCTGCATTGCCGTAATTGGCAGGCCATCCATAATTATAAGCAGAGTCAAGGTCATTGGGCACATCTAGAGCATTGAGCAATGCCTTAAAATTTACTACTTCTCCTGCTCAAGCAGGCCTCGGCCAGGTCCCATGATGAACGGATTGATGTAGGGATTCCGCCTTGCACTTATGGCATTGTATGTGTGAGACAGGGCAGACACCCCTGCGGAGTGAAAGGCATACAAAACATGGCGCATATGTTCATGTTATGTAGCAGCAAGCGTATCAGGCATGGGAGGTAAGATTCTTTGTTTTGAATTTTCCATATTCCATGCCTGTGCATGCACTGTCATCAACATGCGTATGTTTAGTGACTAACACATTGACTGAGTTACCCTGTGTCAGGGGCCCAGGGCCAGGGCAAGAGACCCAGACTTTACCTCCTACAGTCGCCAGTGCTGCTTCAGCAGGCCGCCTTCTCATGGCACCAGGCGAGCAGGCAACCATTAGACCAACGCTCGTTGCTGCAGGAATGTTGCACAAAAGCTAGGTGTCACAGGAGCTTTGGCCATCTCTTCACATAATGACCAGCAGGGCAAGCCCAGCGTTTGCCAAGCTTCTGATGCATTGAGGCAACATTAATGCCTCCGGCAACTCTTATCTTCACTTGCTTGCCGGCCACCAACACTGCTTGCCCAATGGACACTTACTGTAGGTAAGCGTCCCTACATGCAGCAAGGCCATATGCAAAACCAGCTCCAAATTTGCACAATGAGTGCTGCAAAATCTCCGAATTGAAGACAAGACACCATGGCCAGTAAGCAAGAATGGTAGAAGGATGATAAAAAGCAAGAAGTTCAGTTGCTTAAGCTAAGGACATCCAGGCTCAGTACCTGCTGTGCAACTACGTCTTTGCCCTTACAAGGGCACTAATTAGTGCATGAACAGCAACAGCACCTTCAGAGCCAGGCAAGCTCTTCTAAAAACATACCTGCACCTAGATTGTAGCCTTGGATGATCCATCCTCGGTCAACCATTTGTCTGCAACCGGGAACACAGCGAGCCTCTACAATGTTGCAACAAGCTTGTTGTTGTTAACACTGGTTGAGGTAACACAGTTGAAGCACGTGTGCTGAATGTACTAAAAATGGCTTGAAGCAGAGGGCCGTATCTGTGACTGTTCACATGCTTGCTTTGATGTAAACAAAGAAGGCCCTCCTTTGTTGGCAAGTGCCAGCAGAGGCAAGTGCAATTATGTTTATTGTTAATAGCAATTTGTTACGTACATACCCTGCTGTTACAAAAAGAAGGGCAAAGACAGTTGAGCCAAATGCGGCTCTTCGACTACGCTGTAGGTAAAAGTGGTAAGCACCCATGCCACCTGCACTCAGGAGTCAGGAATGACCCATTTATAAAATCCACTTGAGATCGCATCGATCTCAGTGCTTTAAGGTTAGGTTACATAGCTGTATCCGCCAAACGAGGGCAGCTGAGCAGAAACCTAGAAGGCCCGCAACCTGGACCTAATCTAAAGAGGCGCAAACATGAGAAGAAAGGTAGCCTCTGAAAGCTAGAAGACTTGGTGGAAAAGCGAAACTCAAAGATACGGTGCTTGAAATATTATGGATTATACATCAAACGGCATCTAAGTTTCCTTCCTGATCTTTAGATCACATACAGCATACAATTTTTGATTCGTTTAAGAATTAGCACTCACAGACTCCAGCTGCCATGTTAAAGGGATATGTGGCTTGCACGAGTGCTGTCGGCCCTGGCCCGTGCCTCCGGAGGCCATGCACCTGTGTACCATGTGTCCATATCAACTTTTGTGAATCATTTAACAAACGCAGACCATAGTGTGCCCATACCAACTTCCATGAAGCATTTAACAATTGCAGCCACATGGCATCTAATGATGCATCTAATCATGAAAAATTGCTTCACCTCATTTGGTGTTCCTGTGTAGCCAGGTCCGAAGGGCCCCTGTGACTCCACACGAGGAAGTCGTTCAGCCACATCTGCTGCAGAGCTGATGGCCATGTCTGCTTCTCTCTTGTCCCTGGCCATTGTTTGTGCTCTGTGACACTTGTTTTAGATCTGGGCCAAGGCTAGATAATAAGTTTAAGATCTTTAATCTAGACTAAATATCCCCGAGGTGCGCACCTGTATTTTGCATGCTGTATTTCGCTCAAGCGAACATCCGTTCGATGCTCCCTCCGTACAATATAATGATTATGATAAACGGTTCAAAAAATTACATCAAATTTTATCAAAGAATTTGAGCTTGATCGTTCCGCAACACGTCTTCAATCACTTGGTCACCTCTGGTGGGAGTCTCGATCTTACAACCCTTACCTGGAATGATCACCTGGTGCAAGCAAAAGCAGATTTAAACCCCCAATATCAAAAAGATATGGGATCTTGCATTCAAGAAGCCTGCATGTTCAAAGCCTCATTGTTTTTTCTTTTCTTTCACATCTGACACTCCTACCTGATTCAAGTAGATTGCGGTGGGGCCCTAGACAGTCTGTTGGAAACAACGGTGGACCTTACCTATTGTTTAATGGACTTTCCTTTCCATTTGTGCATCACACACATAAGCAAAATCAGATGGGTGCAGTGAAGACTGCCAAAACCAGCGAACCCACACTATTTCCGGTGAGGAGAGGCTGTGAGCCTCTCAACGCTTCAATGCTAATATCCAACATCGCTTTTAAAGCGATCAGTTCATTTCAGAGGCATTTAAAAGCTCATGGTGCAGATTGAACAAGCTGGGCATGCTCACAGGCAAGAGTACGCCACTCAGTCAATCTCAGGGCGTATCGAGTGGGGGCATGCCTAAGCTCATTCTTGCGTCTGGAAGCCTGGGGCGCTCTCCACCATCATCAGCTGCGTGGCTTGGCCCACGGCCACCAGCTGCTGTCCCCCCTTTTTTTCCTGGCTGCCTGTGGAACCTTGCGGCTGACTGGGCTCCGCCGGCTGCACCACCTGGGTCTGTAAGAGTGGCTCTTGGCTTCTTGGCTCCAATGGCTGTTGCATAAAGCCCTCCCAGGGGAGCCGGCCTTGCGGCTGCCACCCAGGCTGGGATGGCGACACACGCAGGAGTTGCTCGTCCTGGGACGCATCATCCTGCTGGCAGGAGCGCGCGCCTTCTACTGGCTGCCTCAGCAGTGATTGCTGCTGCTGCTGCTGCTGCTGCTGCTCTTGATGCGCCTGCTGGTCTGCTCTAGGTCCCGCTCTGCCCTGCATCCCCCCTTGCTCACCCACCTCATCGCCCAAGACCAAGGCCCGTCCCTCTTCCGCCCCTGCACCCTCTATAGCAGGCCTCCTCCAACCTTCCTGTGCAGTCGTCCCTGTGCCGCCACCCTCCCTGCTTTCTCCCCCGCTGCCCGCCAACTGAGCCGCCTCTGCACCTTCTTGGCCGTTGCCACCGCTGCCTGCTCCCGCGGCTGCACCAGCTTGTGGCCCACGCAGCATGCACGCCTCTTGCAGCTTGGCCTGGAAAGTGGCGTGGCTGGGCAGCGACGCAAGGTATGGGTACACGGGCTCAGTGGGGTAACGGGCGAGTGTCCTGCAGAGGTGTGGGGCAGGCGAGGGGAGCATGCCTGTTGGTGTGGGGCAGGCGAGGGGAGCATGCCTGTTGGTGTGGGCCTTGCTCTGTGGGCTTCAGAACCTGCGGGGCCTCAGCATCTGGGCACGTAGATACCGGTGTGTGAGGGCGTCAGTCAGGGGTTGGCCAGGAAGTGGGGCGGCTGGCTCAGGGAGCATTTTTATGAGCAAGGCCCTTGGGGGGAGCAGGCAGGCAAAGAGGGAATTGTGGAGGCGCCTGTGCTTGCAACCAGCAAGCCCATGCATGCATCCTCGACCAGAAACGCCTCTGCGTGATGGCTCTTAGGTATGCAATGTGCTCCCGGATTTGAGCTGAGCAGTTGCATGAGTGAAGCTGCCCACTCTTGTAAGCCTCACCAGGCTTCTTGTTCAAGCATGAGGTAAAACAGCCCAGAGGCCTGACTGACTTGCTGTGTGCCACGGCCTCTCACAGGAGCACTGAGGCTCCCCATCTCACCCCGACTTTGCGTCTTTTTATCGACTCCCATAGCCAACTGGGCCTCCCTCTTGAACACGCCCAGTACCTGCATTGAAGCTCTGCCCAGCACCCTGTCCCCAATCAGACAGGCACCTAGCCACACAAAAGAAGTAGCTGCATGCATGAGCCTGCACAGTGAGCTGCATGCATGAGTCTGCACAGTGAGCTGCATGCATGAGTCCGCACAGTGAGCTGCCGGGCGCACACAAAAGAAGGAGGTGCATGCATGAGTCCGCACAGTGAGCTGCCGGGCGGCACGCGTGCAAAGGGGAGTGCAAGTAGCCAGGACAGGTCCCCAAAGAACGCCCACGCCCACACCCACCTGTGCATGCACGGATGCACGCAGCAGACCAGGTCCAGGTAGGAGCAGATGTTATGCGAGCGGCGCAGGTCCAGCTCCGTGTGGGACAAATCCAGCTGGGATCCCTCGAATAGTTGGCTTTGGCTGCCAAAGGCCACAGCCCCCTGCAGCGGTGGCCTCGCATGTGGCACTCCTGCCTGCAGCTGCCGCGACTGCGGCTCGGAGGCTTGCTGCTCCAGCTCGTCCTGCTGCTGCTGCTGCTGCTGCTGCTGCTGCACGTCCGCGCCAGCCTGTTGCTGCTCTCTCTCTGGCTGCTCATGTATGCCTGCTTCGGCCACTGGCTTCAGCTCATTGCGTGGCTGCTGCTGTCCTTCCTCCAGTGGCTGATGCTGCCGCTGCTGCAAGACTGCTTCATGCAGCTGCTGTTTTTCTTCTGGTGACTGCTGCCGCTGCTGCTGCAAGACTGTTTCATGTGGCTGCTGTCCTTTTTCTGGAGACTGCTGCTGCTGCTGCAAGACTGTTTTGTGGGGCTGCTGTCCTTTTTCTGGAGACTGCTGCTGTTGCAAGACTGTCTCATGCGGCTGCTGTCCTTCTTCTGGCGACTGCTGCTGCTGCTGCGAGACTGCTAATTGCGGCTGCTTTCCTACATCCAGTGATATCTGCTGTTGCTGCAAGGCTGCCTCATGCGGCTGCTGTCTTTCTCCTGGTGACTGCTGCTGCTGCTGCTGCTGCTGCTGCGTGGGAGGACGGAGGGAGGGCAGGGGTGCTTCATTAGAGGCTGGCACGTGGGTGAGGTGCAGGGAGGGGGATCCGTGCGAAGGATGGATGCAGGGCAGCATGTGGCTGCCCGCGGGCGCAGGCGAGCTGGTGAGCGGGAGGGCAAGTGCAGGAAGCGGGGAAGCGGCCTGGGTCGCGCCGGTGGTCAGCGGGGCGCGGCTGGGATGGAGGGGGCCGGACAAGGCCAAGCCGGCAGTCAGCGGGGCGGGGGCGGGAGGCGGGGAGCCGGCCTGAGCGGCGCTGGCGGGCAGCGGGGCAGGGGCGGCAAAGGGGGAGCTGGCCTGGGCCGTACTGGCATGTAGAGGGGCACGGGCGGCAGGGGGGAAGCCAACCTGGGCCGTGCTGGCGGGCAGAG
>LKMJ01006743.1_pt1 | contig 10829 bp, 7 predicted proteins | sample 643391 | NCBI WGS metagenome assembly LKMJ01 (sample SAMN04112250, study PRJNA286221) | soda lake metagenome | biome: soda lake; feature: Kulunda Steppe; material: water; isolation source: sample PL-Br10 brine of Picturesque Lake | place: Russia: Kulunda steppe | collected 2010-07
CGGATTTGGATGAGTTGTTGCTGTGGGCGTCGCAAAATCCAAATCCCCACAGGGATCGGCTATGCAAACAGGTTGAATCAGGTGAGTTTGCTTTTGATTACCACTAAACTAGAACGGATGTCTGTACGTGATAGTATCTTGCAACCAGTAATTGAACACACCACGCTTCCGTTGTAACGCAGTACCGAGATGACGGGCTAACCGGCAGTTAGGAATCGCCGCTCGTCTCCGTCACCTCCAGTTGTCCTTCCTCAACTGACTCTGTATTCTCTTCTTCACTCTTACCGGTCGAGGGTGACTCCCCGGAAGCCTCGTCATCAGGGTCAGAAGCTGACGCCGATTTCACATCTAATCCGTATCCAGAGAGCGAATCACGCAACTCTTGGCTAGCCGAATCAATCGCCCGAAGCCCCGCAAGCGTCTCCTCTAACTCACTAATCGTTGCTTCTGTCTCTGAGACATATTCTGAGTCGAAAGCATCCGCTCGCTGGCCAAGCACGAAGGCCTTCTTCACATCTGCAATGACTCCCTCTACTGCGTCGACATCTATTTCCGAGTCAAACGACTCCAAAGCCTCCACTACTGTCTCGACATCGTGCTCAACAAGATCAGCATGACTCGGAACTACCGTAGTTGCCTCCGTCACCGACTCCTCAATCTCTGTTTTGATATCTTCCGTCGCTTCTGTGAATAATTCATCCTCATCAAAACTCAACTGTGGCATACACAGAACAACGGAAACCAACCGAAAGAGAGTGTCGAAGGTGAAAGCTATAGGAGAATCCCAAGCGTTGGACCACCATGCCCGACTTCGCTATCGAGACCTACGCTACGTATGATGATTTTGCCGAAGACTGTCAGCACCTGAAAAAGAGACACGGATGACCTGGCAACTCCTCGGCCAGATCGATGATGACGAGCTACTGGTTGAGATTCCACAGTGGCTCGCAGACAAAAATGTCGGCTACACACAAGGGGTAGTACCCACAGCCTTCGTTGGCCGAATCACAACTGAATCCGACAAAGCGATTCAACTCACTGATTCCGCTGCAGCCAGCTCCATTCGAAAGCTCGCCCATCGGATCTCGCGGCTGGAACAAAACGATTCCAACGATCAAAAAGACTGGTTGAACGACCGGCTTGCTGAACATCGTGAGAACGTCAACAATCCACCGAGAGGCTATTATCGTAGACTCGATTCCCAAATCATTAATCCACTTACCGCCAAGGAGTACATCGAAGTCGTCGAACGTTCGAAATATCGGTATATTTCACTCACGGAAAGTGGTAAAAACACTCTAGAAGCCTTTCAATATCTCTGGAGAGATGAAAGTCCACTGCTCTCGGAACACTTGTGATTTACCGAGCTATTCAGATTTTCTCAATTGTACCTCAATGAGTACTCGTCATTGCATTGATTCCAATTTTGACCCAGTGTTCGAAGAGACGTACCAGGCAATGGCAGCTTCGACGATTGATTCGTAGCTGTCAAAGACATAGTCCTCATTAGCGATTATCGAATCAAGATACCGACACTGACTCTGTAAGATCTCAATTTCTTTGATGACTGAACTGTCGCTCGAGATCGCAGCTGCAATTCCTTGGGCAGCAAGTGCTGAAAGTGATTCAACTTGGTGGTCAGCAATAGCCCTCAGCGCACGCTCAGCTGCCTGACTTCCCTGAAACTCAACCGTGAACTGTTCGTCTGCGGCCCCACTCGCGTCGCCAGCCAAGAGGGCAGCAACGTACTCGCTGATGGCCGTTGAAATCATTGCCGTGATCGTCGCTGGGTCCGACCTGGTTTCAAGAGCATGGTCAGCTAATGCGACAGCGGCCGGATTGATATTCAGCGTCTCCGTCGCTGATGAGGTTCCATCCTCAGGATCAATCACAGTTAGTTCACCGGTGGGGTCAGTATTCGTTGCTTGTTGTGAATCCTGATTTTGATCAGTCATAGGCCTGCTTGTGGTAGTCGCTTCTTGCTGCTCTGGGGTATCCTCAGTCTGTCCAGAATCGGTACTGGCTGTGGATGTCTCGTCAGTGAACTCTACGTCGTCTGTTGTCTCTTCGATGGCTGTCTCTGTGGTATCCTTATCACCCGCTTTTTGATTCATCAATGGTCTAATCGTCTTGATCGGTGTGTTGACTTCTACTGTCGCGGGCTCTAGGTCCTGTGGGTTTTCAGCGGCTTGCTTGCGTACATCAATTGCTTCCAAAATATCGGCTTTCGTTAGAACTCCATTGTTAAGTGCAACCTGCAACCAGGGATCAACTTCATCGAAACCATCTGGTCCTGTAGTACGTATCAACCCAGGTGAAGAGGTGTCCGGTTCGCCATCAGTGTCTGAGTGTGTATCATCAGTTTGCATTGTTGATGCTATGGCAGAGCTTGGTTCATCAACCGGGCCATCGTTACTAGCCATTGGGATGTCTGTATCGCTATCGCCACTCATGCCGTGCGTCTGGTGAATGATCGAAGCTAAGTGATCCACATTGAGTCCTTCCGCGGCAAGGTCAGGAGTAGAATGACGATCAAGAGATGGCACAGAAAACGATGCCAAGAGTTCGGAGCCAGCGAATTGCTGAAAATCGAGACCGGCATTGCGTGAGACGGTTCCGCCGCCCATCCACGAAGGAAGACGCCACTGTGAGTTCTCGTAAAGGAGATGTTCATCAGTATTTCCTGCACCCCATACAACACCAGATAAATCATTGAACGTTCCCTGTGCGCCTTGGTGCCGGTGTGTGATTACCGTCTCTGTCGGATCGATCGCATCATGGACTTGTACAAGTTTTTCTCGCGTGGGATGATTCGATAGCGTATACGTATGAATCGTACACTGACCGTCTGTTAGCGGTGTTTTTCCAGAGCCGATAAGCTGGATAACACACGCATTCGGATCGTTTTGAAGCACACCGAATAACCGTCCGCTACTCTGTTCATGCGGAACATCAGGCCCAGCGATCGTGATCACTCCAGAGTCTAAACACTCGTCCGTATGACTGAACTCGGGGATCGAAGTCACATGATCGCAGTGGTAGTCCAACGCTTCGTAGAGCTTTGCCACTTGGCCAACGACTCGAATGGGAACCTGTCGATCGTACTCGATGGCAATAGCTGAAAGTAGATACGCAATTTGTGGGCCAACGAGTCCGCTGGCGGTGACGAGCGTCCGAGAGCCACTATGGGCTCGGGTGATGGCTGTCCCCAAGGCCTCCGTAATGGATGACTCGAACTTACTGTCTGTCGCACCTGTGAAAAAGAGTACGTCGACATCGACGAACCCATCTGGATCAAACCCAGGAAACCCACCTGCTCTACGAACCGAAAAATCACCTGTGGCTAATATATGGTGGATTTCATCTTCATCGTTATCCGTCGCCCGAAACAGAAACCCGACCGCTCCTGGGACATGGCCTGCTGGCACTGGATGGACTTCGATACCCGGAGATACATCTATCCAGTCCTCTATTGGGGTTATTGCGGACTTGACGGCATCCGAGGCACTGATCTCGGAGTTACTGGTGATCGTCTCGAATACATCTCCCAAAATAGTCGCCGTCGCAGGTGATGTGAAAATGGGGACGTCATCACGATGGGCATCGGTTAATTCCGCATAGTGGTCGACATGTGCATGCGTAAGGCAGATCGCTACTACTCTGTCGCTCGGCCCCAATAGTGAATCAAGATCGACACCGTCACCGGCATCTACGAGAATACACGCTGTTTCATTGCCACCAGTCCCAAACCGAAGGAGAAACGACTCATTGCCGCTGTTCGGATTGGCATGGTTAAACGAGAGACGCACGTCTAAAGGAAACAATAGTAAATGGCATATAATTTTGGTTGATAGCTGGAACTTACGATTAAAGCCTCAATAGACTAGGACACAATTCTAGGAGAAATCTAGGAAAGAGGGACTAGGAAAACAGGCATAGAGGGTCTCCAATGTCCATATTCGCCTGATTTAATTTGGTGCCCTTACATGTGATTGATGTAACAATGGTTGACCCAAGTGGACCCCCGTTTGAATTTGACGAGATCATCAGTGGAGCCTACAGCGAAGATCCATTGCTTGACGAACTCGATAAACACATCCCTAACAAGTCCTGGAATACCCATTTCAAGCGACGACGATGCGTACTGAAGGTCGCTTCAAGGACGCTGAGCCAGTCGTCTGAGATATCGATCTCAAAAAGACGAAAACGAGCACAAGAACAAGTCGCGATGGAACTCGGAATCAATAACACCACAGTGAATGATCATTGCGGGCGTCAATTATTTAATGAGTGTGCTTCCGATCCTCGCCATCAGTGGATTAAGAGATTCGATGAAGTACTGTCAAAAGTTGAATCGGACCGAAATCAAGAATAGAGTAGTAGAGCGTCCTATTGGTTCGTACCCACCTGGATGCGTCGTAGGGACGACAGAAAACGATCAAGTTGTTTTCGTTCGACGATCTGCTCAAAAACACGGGCTTGAGAATTAGGTACGAACTAACTGGCAGGTCTACTATTGCGGCTTCTGCGGTGAATTGCTACAGAGAGCGTGTCACAGAAAGGGTCTCATAGCCAGTTCATTGAGTGATATCGGGCGTTTTACGCTCCAAATCAGGGTTTGGAGACTGAAAGCACTGACTCAATATCGCCAGAAGGTAGCTGTGTGGCCTATTCTATGACACGCTGTCCGGCTCGTTGTTGCGATCACCAACTACGAGCGGGGAAATGATCAGGGATGCGAGAAACTATGAGAAGGATTCTATGACACGCTCTGAGTGTCTATTCCTCATCAACATATCGTCCAAAAATAGCTCAATGAGTAGTGATAGTATTATTAATGCAAAGGCAGAGGTATGAGATATGGATATTGATTTAGCAAGTATCACTGATACATCTCCAAGGTGTTATTTCATATTGACACCAACTGACGATGGAGATATTATCAAATTGTACAGAGACCGACTTATAGATCATTTTGATCAGACTGATCAAGTTCAGTCGGAAATATCACTTGAAGAAATTCCGAATAGTTCAAGCCTATATCAGTCCATAATTAATGAAGCGAAAGTCGGTTCCCGTCGTGGAAAACCGGTCATTAATATATACACTGAATTCTTAAAAAAAGAAACTGAAGACACCGATGATTTATCTCTGGTCGAAAATCTTGAATCTCAGTACTCAAAGTATGGTGTTTCTGCGTCTAATTCAGGTGTAGTCGGTGAACCTCTAAATGTGGGTATTAATGTTGCTGAGCGTATCAATGAACGAGTTGCCGCACTCGGTTCTAATAATATAGAATTCACAGCTGCAGATCTAACGGCCGCGATTAACGTAGCAGCTGATAAACGGGCTATTGATACCGAAAACAAAGGAACGGTGATAATAAAATCTGATCGAAGTATATCTGAGCTCAAGCGGTATGGGAAAATTGGCACTCTCCCGAAAATGATGAATGAGATTATAGTTTCGGGTCTAAGTATTGTTGTAATTGCTCCTGATGGAGGAACTGACGAATCTGAAATAATAAACGAGGCGTTTCGATCGGTCGGTCGACTGACCATCAACCATGCTGAACCATCTCGCATAGAGGTGAGTGCTGAAACTTCTGACTGGATTGATGAATGGTACAATCAGCTGTGTTTTGATATCTCGCCTGGCCGAATTAGCCAACGGACTGCTCGACGTGCAGCTATTGTTGCTCATGACCTACCAAACAGAGAAGAAGCAATACACTTCCGTAAATCAATAATTCATGGGCTTCAATGGGAATATTCAGATCAACGGTTATCGAGCCACAAAAAACAATTTGATGAGTTATGGGATGAAAAAATCAAATCACACGACAAGTATGATTACCGACGATCACAGCGAAACTCCTTCCCACGAATCAAAATTGGTCGAGATGATGGTCGGACTCGATGGTTTGAGCTTCGTCATACAGGCCCCAGAAATCAAATACAACTAGATGGAATCCCCATCACAGAAGATCCTGCTGATAGGCTAATAGAGAAAATCTTGCAGTTTTTGGACGGGCGAGATATTAGTGAAGAACAGTGGGTAGGTCTCAAAGAAACTGTTTCAACCACGTTGGTAGATCAGTTGGATACAACTGCGGAAACACTAGTCGCTGAGGCCTTGCTAAAACAAAACAAACTCCCGCCCCAGAGTGCCCAGATTGAGAGTGTACAAGGAGGAAATACAGACAGTCCGACACGAACCTCGGAGTGGTACGAGGAACATTGGCGCGAGATTTTATCTGAACCTACCGTACGTTCGCGAGCGGGTTCAAATCTGATAGAAAACAAAATCAAACTTTTAAATTCGCTTACGGACGAACATCGCGGTGATTCTTCACTCTATTATAAATTACAAAAAGATATTAACCAAGCAAAAGAGAACTATATTAACGAGTTGTCTAAAGAAATTAAACAAGGAATCATCGACCATATTAGCATAGAAATCTCTCAACAGTCCTATGACAAATATGATGAAGTAACGTATCACGGCAAAATAACAGAGGAACGAACAGTAACAGTTCCAGTTAGGATTAGGACACCATATAGTGATGTCAGGATATCTGAGGAAAAAATCACACCCGGTACAATTGATAACGTCGCAGAAGTTGTCATTGACAAATTTGGACCTCTATTTCAGGTTGATCCTGACCTAACCTCTCCAAGTGAAATATTGCTACCGCTAATTGATTTATATATTAAAATAAAAGATGTTTCCGAAGGAGATTTGCTGTATTTTGATCACTTTATTGATTTTTGTGTGATGCTCCCGGGGGTAGCGGACAGATTTGAAGGAACACAATCAGCTGGTGAGACTATTCGAGACCATCTGACTGATGAACAAATATTATCGGGACTACGTGAACGGAGTTCCAAATTCCATCTGAGTGGCAGTGATCCCTACAAGGGGATCAGAACATCAGATGATAGATATGTAGCGATGGAATTAGAAACCCTCCCTGAGAACCAGTAGAACATGTCTATTGAATCACCTGAAGACATTAGCCAACAGGAAGCACGGCGGCTCTTAGGACAAATTAGGCAGGGAGTCCCTCCAGACCCTGATAAAATCCCACTTATTAGGGTTGGAAGGAAAGACGAGGAGAACAAGATCGTATCGGACCCAGTAGATGGATTGGAGAGCGTCTCGGATGGAAATGGTCACATATTTTTTGTTCTCGGAGATTATGGATTTGGAAAGTCTTTTTTCCTGAATCTAATTGCTCTGAGAGCCAGTGAGCGTAATCTCTTGTGGTCTATGCCTGAAATCCCGGATATCGGAACATTATCAAATAAAACTAAATTTTGCACAGAAATAATTAGTAATATTAGATACCCAGACTCTAGTGGAAATGGATCTGCTCCTCTACTGCGTAGATTTTGCGAAGAGATGTCTAAAGATGAGTTTGAAGAGATGGCTGTTCGTCGCAATCTTGTTGGAGGTCCCTGTTACAAGATTTTCAAACAGGTACTTACAGCAAGCAAGGAAGGCGGATTGCATGTTGAACATTATAAAGGCGAAGAACACGTGGATTTCGCCGATGTCCTTGCAGGTGCTGCCACTTACATGCATGGCGGCCAACCTTCACTTTCACAATTATGGGCCATCGGAAAAAACGGACACAGCCATATTTCGAAAGAAGACGAGTATGAATATCTCAAGGGACTTCGCTCGCTAGCTCTCGAGTTGGGTCGTGAAGGATTTGTGGTTTTGATTGATGAATTCGCCGAAGAAGAAATGAGTTGGAATCCTGATGAAGATACAGAAAAGCGACTTATCGATTTAGTCAATAAATGTTATCAAGAAAACGAGTTTACCAATATGATGTTTGTCTTTGTCGGAAATCGTCTCAAATGGAATGATCTTATCGAGAGTGCTGGAAATAACACAGGTGGTGGGCATGAGGCACTCCGACATCGATACGATGCAGGCAAACTTGAGCTTGAGACGCTAAATGAGGATGATTACGCTGATCTCGTCAACCGTGTTGGGAAAATAGTCGAAATAGGCTATGGAACCAAATTGTCTTTACCATCGTCGGGTTGTCGAGCGATAGTTGATGAGGCCGTTTCTAAATACGATACAATCGAAAATCTGAGCCCTCGCCGCTTACTTTTGAATCCGCTCAAGCAGGATAAAAGCTTGGTTGAGCTACTCAGAGAGAGGTACGAGAATGAAGACGATGACGGAGACGAGGTGTTCTAATCGATAACATGTTTACATATCATACTTTGATCAAATAATATAAGTATAACTACATTCGCATGAACTATTTGTTACAGACAATGAAGTGGTTATAATGATTAATGTCAAACCCGAATGGCTGAAACTCTCAAGCAAATATGCTGATCACCACGCCGCAGATCATGAACTCGTCCCAGAGCATCGTGTACTTTCTCGAAAAGAAGTGGCAGATCTCTGTGCTGAGTATGATATCGAGACAGTAGATCTCCCGTTGATCAAACCAAATGACCCCGCTCTCGAGGGGATGACTTGTTTTCCTGGAGATGTCGTGGAGATTATTAGGGACAGTCGGACAGCGGAGACAGCTCGTAGCTATCGATTTATAGAACCTAATCAAACAAAAGAAAATGCCACAACAGAGTGGGATTACAATCCAACAGTTCCTGTGGAAAAATACACTCCGAAAGAGAAGTTAAATACGACACTTGCACGTCATATTCTCGGGAATATGGGAGCTTCAATGCCGCCAACACGTATCGGCACCTGTCGGTGGGTGGCGGTGGATAGGGAGGAACAAATAGAGAACGCAATCAACCGTGCAACTGCGACTGAACCCTTAACGTTCATTCAAGGCGAACTTGGTTTCGGCAAGTCATTCTTTCTTCACTGGCTACGTGATCGGCTTGCTGATAGGGCTGCAGTGAGTATAATTGATCTTGGCCAGAATGTAACGTTCGAATCACCTGAAACAATTGTGAGAGCAGTTCGCAATAATGTTCATACTCCACGTAGTATTGAACACGATCTCTACGCAAATGGTATGGACGAGCTTTGGGACACGTTTGTATCTAGTATCGTTAGTGGGACAGTGGACCATCTTGATGAGCGTGGGTTTGAACTCTCTCAGGATCGTGTTGAACCTAATGTTATTGCTGCTATTCGTCGTAGCTTAGCTTCTATTGGGAGCAATAATGCGTCAATGGATTTAGATAAACTGGAGAAAATCGCCATCTCATATGTCAATAACAAATCATCGTATCGGAGTTTTACTAATGAGTTCTCAGATAACAAAATATCCAATGAGAATGCGTTCGAAATATTAGACCTATTAAGTAGCCTCGCAGCATCACAAGACCTTCCTGTTATTATCGGAGTCGACGAACTTGAAAAATCTCACCGGACAGAAGAACATTTTGAATCTATTTACCAGTTTGTGGAGAAATCCCCTGAAAATGTGTCATTATTCCTGACTGGAACTCCTGAACTCATACGGGGTACCGGAGCAGACACTGGAATACGAGGCACATACCAGCCATTATATGATTTAGTAACTGACAATCAGATTATCCTTGAGAGTCCGAGTGAAAACAATCTACACGCATTTACTAACCGACTAATTGAAGCTGAAAATGAAATAGACGAGATGGATACATATACAGACAGAGTACGCGAAGCGGGGGATATTGATGGATTACTTGACGAATATATTGATACCCGATCCACTGGAGATTTGACTTTCCGGAGTTTCATTCAGTTCCTAAGCGACTGATAAAGACGGTTTGATCTCGGTCATTATTCAGGGCCTCATATTTAGATAACTTATCAACAGATGCAGCTTGACACACGTGTAACCTATAATCTACAGGTATCAATCCCTATCCACTCAGCGGTTTGATTGACGACGCTTCTTCTCACACCCACTCGAGCGACGCATTATGCTGCCCAACGTACACCAGATTCACACATCCATCCGGTATCTCGACTCGCTGGCCAGCTCGATCGACAATCGACCGTTGTAGCAACTCACTCTCTGTCTCAAACTCCGGGTTCACTCGGATCAGGTAGTCTCGGTCGATCGTAAACAGTTCCCGATAGAACGCTGCGTGATGGGTTTTGCTCAGCGGCAACACGTTCGACACGTCCGCACGGTACTCGGGGAACTCACTCCGCGATAACACGTGGGCCACATCCAACAACCCTGGATGGTCGACACCAGTGGACTGTTGGATCCTATGAATTCGTTACGGTGGATTCTCGCCGGTATTGAGATAGTCGGTACTTCCCAACCGATTTGAGAGCTGGAGCTAAGACGTAGCTCTCATGAGGTAGATGTCTGGTTGAGTGAATGTGTTCAAGATCCCACAACCAGACGGTTGTCTTTCAGCTACAGACGTGAAAGAATTAGCGGTAGAAGTTATTCGACAGCTCCCGCTGCCGGGGATCGAGGGCCCGCCCCTCGATCCCGGCGAGATCTGGGTTGCTGTCACCCTTGCAGCAGTCAATCAAACGTCCAGCTGGGAAACCTGCAAAGACAACAGCAACGCTCCCTGTGACGACACTGTCATGGACTGGCTCCATACACTCAACCGAGAGTGGCTAGAAAGGATCGCTAACGACCTTCTCAAGGAGATGGCAATGACAATCCTCGACCCTGACCGGTCGAGGATCGTCTCCATTGATTTCGTCGATAACCCTTACCACGGGACGTACGCCGATGAGAACAGCGAACTCTGTCGGATGGCTGCTAAAGACGGTACAACAACGTGTCACCGCTACTGCTCAGCATACCTCGTTTCAAACGGGAAGCCGGTGACGCTGGCCATGACGTACGTGCGAAGTGATGAGAGTGA
>LKMJ01006744.1_pt1 | contig 10827 bp, 15 predicted proteins | sample 643391 | NCBI WGS metagenome assembly LKMJ01 (sample SAMN04112250, study PRJNA286221) | soda lake metagenome | biome: soda lake; feature: Kulunda Steppe; material: water; isolation source: sample PL-Br10 brine of Picturesque Lake | place: Russia: Kulunda steppe | collected 2010-07
GGGGGGGGGGGGGGCAATGCAAGAGAAACCGTTACCTGCCTGAGCATTTAGAGGGCCTAGTCCACGCCTTGGGAGATGTGTAGGGATGGGTAAATAGGGTTTGGCAGACCCTCATCGAGGCTCTGTAGAGCCTCTTTTGAACCTATTTGAGCCTCTATAGAGTTTCTTTGGCATTTGATTAGACCCTATTTACCCATCCTTAGAGATGTGTTCGCACGATTTGCAGGGGCCATGGCAGGAGTGGACACAGTCCAGCACAAGCCCTCTCTAAAGGTCCCTGCTGTAATCAATCAGGTGTGCATCTGCTTGATTTCAAGCACAGTGCTTATTGACCAGATGAGCGCAGGCGAGGAAGTCCTTATTTCATTGCAAATATTGCTGCTGCTTGACTTAATTCAAACTTCTGCTGCAGCAGGCTCACTGGTCGCAGCCACATCACTGATTGCGCAGGGCTGCGAATTGAAAAGCAAGCATTGACACAATTGTAAATCTTGTCCCTCCAGGAACAGCGGGCTGGCAGACAGGAGAGTCTCCATGCTGGTCCACCAACATCCAGAAAGAATCGCCTTGTGCAGGGCTCAAGCATGCAAGGTAGTCTTTGGCTTTGTTAATTTGTTAATTCGTTTTTCAAGCCCAAATGACCCAATCAATTGTACACCAATCTACCAGGCTGGTATGATAAATGTTAACAAACTAGCTGAGAAAGACGCACTGACTTCAGCTGGTTTGTACGCGCTGGCAATACATGCTTGCGTTTCTATCCTCTCAGCATTGTGTATGGGACTTTTACATCGTGCCTGAGATGCATGCTTAGGGCCAAAGCATGTATATCCTTAGCCTTGGTAACCTGCAGGAGACTTGAGCATCAATTATCACCTAAACATCCTTCCACTAAATGACATTGCAGGGCTCTTCAGCTCATTAAAGCTGGAGCAAGAACGAAGAAGCTCCTATGTAGATCCATGTTCATCTAGGCGGTCGTCAGTCAAGCCTGTTTCAGACAGCCTATTTCAGAGATTGTTCGATGATGGACCTGCAGAAACACTTCAATTCGCCTTTGATATCACGATTTCCATGCTTGAGCCTTCCAAGGGTCACAGGTAATTTACGTGTGCTGATCTTGCGCATGAAGTGCGGTAAATCTGCCTGAAACTTGTTTGCTTCATAGTGACATACCCTCTACGCAATACCACAAGAGATAAGCATGCCCGATGTTTATCTTTGCAACTCTACAGGAGCCCACTACTTGTCGCTATCTTCAATTCCACTGAACACACGTGAGTGTTTGCCTGCCATGCTGCCTGTCTTTAGCCCAGTGTGGATGGTGCCACTTTTGCCAGAATGGGGCAGTTGTGCAACCTGCATCAATTAGTGCCCCTTTGCAGCATTAGGCTCCAAAACCAGGCCAGAGCCTGGCCCTGACTAATACCTGAATGGTTTGCTAGAACTTTTCTTTAAGCTAATTGCAAACAGATTTCATAGCACAGACCCCCAACAATTAATTAATTTCTCGCAATAACCCAAGGAGCGGTATGGTATCACTTATGTAGTCATAGAAATCATAGAAGCTGTTAACAAAGTCGAAAAAGGAGCATGCCAGATTTTTCCAATCTCGTTCCTCTTATACATTATGGACATGCCATCATTTCCAGCAATGGCCCACCCCCTTCCAAGCCAAACTGTTTCAATCGACCACATGCCTATGTCTTTCCAACAGGTTGCCTAGTGCCGATATCAATTTTAGATACTGCACCAGAAAGCTGCCAAGCAGGCGGGGAGGGAAATGTGTGTGGCCAGGGTATCACAATACGGTATTGCAAGGGGGAAATGGTGGACTGACCACCATTCCACGCATACACATAAAAATAGGGCATCTCTACCCTCAAAGGTCAAGCGTTATTAGCACAGGCTGGATGTTAGGTGTTACATTGTGGCCTAAGGCCGCGGTCACACACATCTTTTTCACGTTTCTCCTTATGGAAGTGTGGTCATGCACGACTTTTGAAAGTGACTGTCCACTCCTGAGCGAAAAAATGGAAAAAACATGGAAAACTTTCACTCATCTTTTCACTCCACCTGCACCTACTCCCCGCATGACCACCCCTCTCCTTCAGCATAACTACTGAATCACACACTCATGTTTCCTAGCTTCCCAAGATCAGCAATTGGATCCAAGTTCTCTTTGTGACAGGTCCTCATGCCGCATTCAGGTAGAAACAGGACACTGACTGCACTGTCCATAAGGAGCCTACAATGCTGCAGATACCCTCGTTTAAGCACTCAGCTCATGGCCTGCAAGGTCTTGCATGACAGTCAATTGACCCTGAGCCATCAGGTTAGAGTGCCAGGACAGGATGCTGGAGAATTTATAGAGCGTGATTGCTGCGTTTGGTGCACACATGATAACCTCTCGTTTTCCCCTGTGCATGTGGCTATGGTGCATCAGTCCTTGCCTTCATATGAGGGTTTGTTCTCACGCATGCAGAGAGCCTTTTTTGCGCAGTCATCTTCACCAACGGGTCACCCCTTCCTCAGGCGAAGGTGGCCGAATAGGTTCCTCAAGGCATAACTTTGCAGCCACCCCACTGTTTCCCGACCTGAGCACACAAATGGATAGCTTGATTTTTTTTCTGGTTCCAAAACAGACCAGAATTGGTGCAGTGGGTGGAAGGACATCTTGGAAAGAAATTATTTCAGGTTTGAACAGTGCATACCATTTCCCGCACACAGCCCCAAACTCTGACGTTGACTAGCCTGCACATGCGTAAAATTGGGCCACATATCCTGTGTGGATTTGGGCATGGGAAGCTCTGCCGCTAGTCTTTGCGCTTAGGAAAGGCAGATGTCAGGATGTATTTTTGCCCACCCCTTCCCACTCTCACCCTCAATCGGCTCCATTGAAGATCATTTGATTGTTAATCCTTGGCCGCAACCCTTAGGCTTGGTCGCTTGAAATCATGCAGGGGTTGTGGGGATATCGAACTGCCTGTGTTGGCACCCTCATGCAGTCGCTACAGGGTCACATACGGAACACAACTGCCCGAACCCCTCCCTTGGAAAGCGGCAGGATTGAAGCGAGGTTGGAAAAGTGCAATTTTCCTGCCAAATTGGTGCAAATGGTGCCAGAATGGGTAATGGCAATCACACCACGCCCTCACCTCACATTTTTCCACACACCCTGGCTGTGTGTCTTGCACAAATGGGACCCTCACTGGGGGCCTCCTTCTCAAGACCACCCAAAGTGAAAAAAATGTTAAAAGTGCACTTCGGGTTTTGAATTGAGAGGAGGAATATTTGTGGGGTTTAAGTGAAAACAGTGAGAATCGTGTGTGATTGCAGCCTCAAGGCAAGAAAAGCAAGGGGGCCCTAAGAGCCTGCTGGGGTAGAAACAAGGGGGAGATTGAATAAGCAGCCTCAAAAGTTCTAAATAAATCTTATTAACTTGAATTTCAAGTTGCATGCCCAAACTTGTTCAATGTGATGGAGGGGGATGGGGCTGCAATGGGGGCAGTTGCCTTGGCTCACAGGTTTGCTGGGCATGGATGAATTGTTCGCAGATGCAGTCTCTGAAATGGTAATAATTCTGAATGAGGTGAAATCATTGTGGCCGTGCATTGTGTGGTTCTTATCAATCAGATGCAGCCCCATCCTGTGCAAGCAACAGTGCTAGCTGTGCAAGCAGCCGCTAGCCCAATCTTACAATACAATCTGATGCTTGCAAGAGCACATCTTAAACCACATACAGTGTGCTCAAAGCTCATCTTGACGAGTGAAGGAAGGTTGATTTTAACTGTACAGCAGCAGGCAGACAGTAGGCAGCAGCAGAGCCAGCCTCAAATGCCAGGCGACACTGCAGCCAGGTCAGCTACGTATGGTCCTCTAGCTTTTGCAGCGAAAGCAGTACGCTTGGTGTGCATGCACTTCCACGACCTTGTGCCAGCAAGCGTAACTGGTCTGCTCGTGAGGTGATGTTCTGCAAATGTCGATTCAAGCTCATTCTCCAGGGCGTGCGAGGGAGTTTATGTATGCACTGCAAGAGCAGGTGGTGCAGCAAGGGCAGGCCTGCAGCTGATTAACAAAAAAAAATCAGGAAGCTTATGTAATTGAATAAGAATTTCAGACCAACAACAATATGGAGCGGGGTAGCTTGGAGGATTGGCAGCTGGGTGTTGACCAGCTGCTGAGGTTTCTCCTGACTCGGTCAAACCTCCAGGAGGGTCGGTCCAATTAAGAAAATTGGCATAAATGTAAATTCTAAAATACATTATCAAACAAAAAGTGGAAAGTATTCAGATATTTAAGTACAAAATGCACAGCTTAGGCCCTTTCCATGAAGGTCAAGTCTATGTAGAAGCTCATCAAGCATCTTTGGGTTTTGAGATTTGCTGTTTGCCCCCCCTCACACATACATGTATCAATGCAAGTGCCAAGTGCGTTGACCACGTATTTTATTGATGCTACCAACCTGTACGCCAGGCGGGTGAGGGATGCCCTTCTAGGTTTGGCTGAATCACAGCTGAACCTTCTCTCAAGTGCGCTACCGTCACACGCCCTCCAGGTGCAGTTATTTAATGCTCTTATGCTTTTAAGTGATGCGCATTCAACTTTTTTGTTTACGAAGAATACATTCCATCCTGGCACACTTAAGTGTCCTGAAGATTCATTTGTGACAAGATATCATGTGCAAGCCCTGCGCCTTTGTAGGGACTCAGATTTCAACAGCCTGCTGACCTGCTTAAAGTAATAAATGCACTCAGGCTTTCTGATTGATTAACTTGCACCACCATCCGCGCTCAATTGCCTTGCTTCCAAAAAACCTGCACCTGCTGCTTTGTGTGAGTGTGCACTGCTTGTTTTGTTTACACATGCAGTTTCTTGCCATGCAAAGCTCAGAGGCAGTGCCACTGAATATTGGGCAGCTTGCACGCAAGCATACAGGAATCACGCTGCTGTTCATGGACATTGTGGGCTTCACAACTTATTGCAGGGTTAGTACTTGCATTTGCAAGCTTGGGTGGGTAGGATAAAGAATACTGGTGTTGCAGAAGTACTGGCATGCTCTTTAACGCCGAAGGAAGTTTGTTCGACTTATAGTTTGTTTGGTCGTTTTGACAACCCTCGTGGCTTGGGCGGGTGCCATGCCTTAATGGCACATTAGTGAGTTTATTAGGCAGCAGCAATTTCTGCATGGTCCAAAGTATGGCTGATACACTACGTGAATGTTTGAAATCAGAATCACTTATGTACTTAGGTCTGACCACCTTAGGTGTATGGTATCCCCAAGAACACAACATGTTTTAAGGCCAACCAATGACACCTGTAAGGCGTGTGACCTTCAGCCACATATCTTATGCTTCTTTTAACTTGTCATGATTTTCCCGGTACCTGCACCCGCTGCAGAGCGTCAATCCAGATCATGTAATGGTTCTTCTCAACACTCTGTTTTCTCGCCTTGACAAGCTGGTTGATGAGTATGGTGTCCACAAGGTCTGTACTAGGCCGACTGTTGGTGCTGCATTTGTACGTTTGTTTTGATTCTTGTTTGATAATAATGTTGTTGAGTAGGCCAGGCTTCTTTCTTCGACTCCTATGCTTTCCTAGGAATTGAGGGATGCCTTTCTTGCCTGTACACACGACAGGTTGAAACTGCAGGAGATTGTTACATCATCTCTGGTGGCATCATGGCCCCAACTCAGCCTAAAAACTCGTTCGGTTTCAGCGTTAAGGATCAAGACCCCACAGATTCTGCAAAACGAGTCATGGCCTTTGCAAAGAAGTTGCTTGAGGTCTCAAAGCAGGTGAATCTGCAATTCGAGTGATTTGCTGCAGAGCTCTTAGTTTTTGTTTGGGTGAGGGAATATTTTTGCATTTCTGGGGAGTGGGAATCCTATTAAATTCTTAATCTGGACCCATTTCAGGCTTCTTAACCCGACCAATAGGGTCGTTAGTGAATTTCCCTCGAATAACGCATCCTTCTTTTGTGCAGCAAACAACGTTTTTATGTGCTGCAAAAGAAACAACTACGATGCATGGGAATGAAGGGTTGTGGGGTCACGTCAGGAAGTGTAGTGACCATCCATCAAGGGTATGATCCCAAAGGCTTCTTTAAAATCTGGGCCTCTCTGTCCTACATCCGATGTATCCATCACCTTGCACGCGTCATGTAAATCTGGAGCTGCGTGCTGCAAGAAGCCAGCTAGGCATCCTGCTTGATAAGAGGTGAGAAAGATCACACGCTCATAGGCATCGCAAGACCCACGCGAATCCATTCATAAGTAGGTGTGCTGGGAACTGTGAATGGAAATCAATCTACCCAGTGTTAATTGGTAAACCATGGAAACCGTGTTTACTATAAATCCCAAACCCCTCAATCAGACTACCGAGTGGTGGCAATGCGTAGCTCTCAGTGAGCAGTTAGCGCACAACTCGTTACTTATTCAGTTGGTGAGCGCAGCTAGCTCAATCTGCTACGAGGACTGGGGGCAGTGGAAGCTCTTAGTTGAATGTGAATTGATGCATGCCCCGCAATGTGGCCTAGCTCTGCGTTGTCCAGTACACTGCCCGTCACTTGAATTGTGGCCAGCAACTCACTGCTTTGAGGGACTGGTGCAATAAGCATGTTTGAAAGGAACAAATCGCAGCATCACCTCATGTTCAATACATTGTCCAAAGCTGCATTGTGGCAATAAGTTGTAATAAGGGTCAAACTCTTAATTCCACTTTCTGCTTGTCAATGGCACACTCTCTTTCTCCATCCTTCACTCCTCCGCCTCTGCTCATCCTCAAATACTGTACCGTGATTGCAAGAGACGGAGCAACCTCCTCTTCCTCCCCTCTTCTCCCACTGTTACGGCTGCTGCGAGTATAGGCCAGCTTCTTAGCCCACTCCAAGGCCATAAGTTTCTTGCCAAATTTGTTGCAGAAGAGCAAACTGTAGTTTTGCAACACTCTTGGAACTCAACAACTTGCCAAAGACACCTTTACCACCTTTGCAAGTGATGATATTCTTAATCTGTCAGTCACTGGCACAAGCACAGGGTCATGCATGCACGGTCAACCACTGGCACAGGCACAGGCACCAAGGTCTTCAGGAACGGCGCACGCTGCTTGCCGCTAGCGCGCGCTGCACCAAATTGGCGTTTGCTTGCATGGGCTTCCTGTTCCACTGCCTGCTACTCTATTCTCCTCTCCAGTTTGCTGCTCATGTGCTGCTGCTGTCAAGCCTGCCACTGCTGCTGCTGCTGCAGTCCCTGACATCTCTGCTTGACTCCCCGTCTATTCAACACACTGCCTTCCTCATTTGATGTTCAATTAAGTCACTGGTAATCCGTTATAAGGAAAGCTCACTCAGGAAGGGTGCGGGCTCCATTACCACCAGACCTTTTTTATGTTCTTGGGACCAAAATCCGTGAATGCAGAATAACCATTTATATACAGTGCAAATTATATAAACAATTGTTTACACCATTGGACCCCCCCAAAAGCGTGGCCGATTTGCTTTTCAGCTCAAATGCTCGCGCCCCATTGCCAGCCCCAACCATGCACGACGTGTACAAGTGTAGTAAATAATCAGGCTGTGTGAAAAACATGCAAGGTAGGGGTGCGGCATACGCGCCATTGGACATTCTGGCACCATTTTGCACCAATTTGGCAGGAAAATGGCACATTTCTAAACTTATCGCAATTCTGTTGCTTCCCAGAACTTCAGCTCCACTTGCATGTGATGGTTCCCTGCTGCAAACTTGGGTCTGGGGGAGGAGGTCAGGATGGTCTGTTGGGTGACCCTGTTGCCACCAAATGAGGGTACCGGCACAAGGAATGTGATATTTCCGCAATCCTTGCATGCTTTTGAACCGGACCAAGTCTGAGGGTTGAGGCCAAGCACAAGAATAAAAAAGTTTTATAATGGAGCCGATTGAGGGTGTGGGTGGGAAGCGGTTGGCCAAAATGTTTGTTCACATCTGGCTCTTCTGAGCGCACACCTCAGCGGCATAGTCCACGCCCAAAAATTCACATGAGAGATGCAGCCCAATTTAACAAATGTGCAGGCAGGCATCTCAAGGTCAGAGTTTGGGGCAGTGTGCGGGAAATGGTGTGCGCTGTACCATGTGCACATTCTGTTTTTTCCGGGATTTCCTTCCAGCCACCGCACCAATTTTGACTCCAAAATCACCATTGGAACCAGAAAATGTTAAGCTATCCAATGGTATGCTCAGGTTGGGAAACGGTGCAGAGGCTGCAAAGGTGTGCCTGAAGTACCCTATTTGGCCACATTTGCCGAAAAAAGTGGTGACTTAGTGGGGGGGACAACCAAACGGTTTGTGTATGGAATTTTTTCTAACTCGCTCTTTTGTCGTAGACATAGATAAACCGGCATTCATAAGCATAAGGTTTCCAGCAGCCCTCCTTGTAACATAACTGTTACTATGGACAGCCTTACAAGCTGGATAATCCATTGCAATCTGGAGGTCATAGTCTTCAGGACGTGTGGACATTTTGATGTTGTGGCAACTTTGCTTCATTGGCCTGCTTGCACATGAAACCCTTGAATAGCACGTGCACGTGTTCCTCTGATCTTTGGCTTAAGCTTGCTGCATGAGGACTCCTATGAACTGACTTATGCACAGGGCTGGTTAGTCAGAATGAGTGAGTCAGACAAGCAGAGAAGGCCTGGGACCTTACCCTTTTGCACGTAATGTCCACACTTACAGGTGAACATGCCTGGAACAGTTCAGCCTGTTAGTGTGCGGGTCGGCATTCACACAGGTGTGGAAGTGGAGCAGCAGTCTGGTCTCCCTGTGATACTTGTCCTTGAGCTCAAATGTGAGGGCCCATCCAAAAGCTGTTGAGGGCCACGCAGAAGTCTGTAGCGACGGCAAGAGATCTTGAGATTACTTGCAGTTACGATCTGCCTTTCATTTTGCACAGTAAGCCATTCAACATCAGCGCAAAATTGACAATGATGCTGCTCATACACCTTGATTCAGGCGACGTGATGTCAGGCCTGATAGGCTCCAAGCTCCCCAAGTTCAGCTTATTTGGTATGTCTATTAGCTGCTAGGTTGTAATTTGGCAGGGAGTTAAAGAGAGGGGCCTCTCCGAGACCCAAAAAATGTGTGCATCAGTGTTTATCTTTCGCTTGATACGACTACAATCGTAATACCATTATTTTTTAAGATGGTCCTCATATTTGAACAAGATTACAGATCCAAGTTACTGTATGGCTCCTATGCTATTGCAAGTCCTACTTAACGCGAGGTCCTCACATAATTTTCATTAATTTTGCCGCTAGTATTCGGTGTCCGCGAGGCCCCTAAAAAAATTGCGTTAATGCAAACTCTCAATTGAGCACTCTGCTGGCATCAAAGCAACCTTAACTTATGCATATCTGTGTCTTCTTCAGACGTGACCTCCTCTGACTCCGATGACAACTCCGATCCATAGGCTCAGCCCCTCTCCCCCTTCCCCTCCCCCTGCCCCCCTGCCTCCATTGCTTGGCCCAGGCACATCCTTTTTTGTGCGTGCCTCAACAACAGTTAGCTTTCTGGGCCTGCTCACAGGTCTTGGAGGTGGGGGCCAGGCTGCAATGGCTGCCTATCATGCTCCTCAACCTCGCAAGCAATATCAGGACAAAGGCATATTCGATCCGAAGCTCCCTGGGCTGCCCATCCGTCTCTGAACGCTTCCGCTTTGTGCAACTTGCATCAAATCGCGCCCTTTGCCCATTTGATCGTGTTCCTACCAATAAAAACCTTGTAATGTGACATTGTGACATTGAAGTTTGGCAGGGATTCTAAGAAACATTTATGTTGTGATAACCCCAGCGCACCCAGTTGTGTCATCATTTTCTCTTCCACTGCTTTGTGTATGAGCACACTGCAAAGAATAAAAAAGTATTGCGGATGTGTGCTTTGACAACTAGACAAACTCAAGACGCATATGAGGGGTGGTAATTTTACTCCCCCGGACCCTAAAAAGCTTCCAGAGTTGATAGAAATACGGCTGTTGGGCTCCAGAATGGTATGGGACATGGACCAATCCCTGTATGGCATAGCAGCACCCTCTCTTGACTTACTATATTATTACATTATGCACTACTGTCCAGTGTCTTTGGGGGCCAAAACGGCAGTCAATAGCAAAGAGAGGGGCAAATGAGGCCAAATTGGGTGAGGCCTATTGCCTCAGGAAGGGAATTTTAGTTGTGAAAACTATGAGATGTAAACAAGATTGACACGTTTCTGATTGTGATAAAGGCAAAAATTCCAGAATAGGTTATCTGAGCGAAAGTCTGGGCATGCTCCTTTTTTGATACAAATTGTATTTTTATCACATAACTAGGCTACTGGCAGAATTTGGGGTGAAATGGACGCCCCTGGTGGCCTGGGAGGGTGCTCAGCCTCTGTATTTGGCCTATTTTGGCATAAACAGCCCACATATGCCCTCAACACGACCCAACCACACGTCTTTATACCCCGAAAACACCATCAACATACTTCTAATATGTTGCTAATTGATATTGGATGTTGAAACTCAGGTTTGGAGGGGGTTGTCTTTTGGCCTGTTTTGGCACCCCTTTTGCTTATTTTTTTAAGGGAAATGACCAAAACATCACAATTCATGTGATATGGTGCAGTGGTTGATCTGGTGTGGACATCTGGCTGTGAAAAGTAGGGTTCACCCTGCGGCCCATTGCGCATGGGCCCCATGACGTTAACCTTTCAAGCTCAGGTGCTGTGAAAAGCTTGCAAGCAGGGCTACCATCTAACGCTAAGCTGGAAAGGTTAACGTCACGGGGCCCATGCCCTGGGAGCATGCCAAAACCATACC
>LKMJ01006745.1_pt1 | contig 10825 bp, 8 predicted proteins | sample 643391 | NCBI WGS metagenome assembly LKMJ01 (sample SAMN04112250, study PRJNA286221) | soda lake metagenome | biome: soda lake; feature: Kulunda Steppe; material: water; isolation source: sample PL-Br10 brine of Picturesque Lake | place: Russia: Kulunda steppe | collected 2010-07
AAAATAAGTATATTCACGTGAGGACACGCCGACTGTGCGGCGTATCCTCGCCGGCGTTTTTGTACCATTCTGGCCCGCTGAATTTGCATAGACATCACTCTACAGTACCAACTGTTTTATTGGGGGCCAGCCATCCTCAGAAATAAGAAATGAATAATGCGCAGGACTCTCCATTCCGGGTCTACCAACATGATGCTCGATATCTGAAGTCACATCTCGAAGCAAAATTCGATGACACAGACGGGCTCGTGGATACGATCATTACTTCACCACCATATGCTGACTTAGTTGATTACGGCGACCACGAAGAGCAGGTCGGCAAACAGAGTTATGAGGATTTCCTTGATGATCTTCGATCGATCTACAAGCAATGCTATGATATCGCGGCAGAAGACTGCACACTTTGGATAGTAACGGATACGTTCCGAGCGAATGGTAGAGTGGTCCGGCTTCCCTTTGATATCGCGGACGAGCTCGAAAACTTGCAGAATCATAAAACATGTCTTGAGCAGGACTGTATTGGACGTCTCGAGCGGGATCGAGGTGATGGGACACTTGTCTGTACTGAATGTGGAGCTACCCATGATCCACTCCCTGAATCCTGGCGGATGAAGGACAACATTATTTGGGATAAGCTTCGAACACGGCCATGGAGTCAGAAAGGGCAACTCAAAAACGTGCATGAGTACGTGACGATGTTCTCGAAGTCAGATGATTTCACGTACAACAAGGATGCAATCCGTATCACAGACCCTGATGAATTCCAGCAGTGGTGGGTGGACTACCCGGAACGATACAGCCCAAAAGGAATCGTTCCAAATAATGTCTGGCGCTTTCCTATCCCAAAACAAGGACAGTGGGGGCCACAGGTGAGTTATCATCCTAGTCCGTTCCCGGAAAAGCTCGTTGAGCGTATCGTTCACCTTGCGTCTGACCCGGGTGACGTTGTCTTTGACCCATTTGCTGGTATTGGCACTACGTTGGCGATTGCCGAAGCCCTTGATCGGAAGCCACTCGGTTTCGAACTCAATCAGGAGTATATTGATTACTACCAAGAACACGTTCGCCCGACGGCCCTCAAAGAGATAGGAAGTGTGCAATCTACACTGCAAGATCAGCAGTCGATCCTCCAGCAGAAGATCTACACGTTGCGTATTCACAAATACGCCTATAAACTATATAAACAGTTAATCGAAGGTGACGATAACAGTGTTCGGGAGGGGCAAATCTTGTTTATTCAGACAATTTCCGATCCCAATCGCTTCGATACCAAAGAGAAACCTGATGCACAAATCCAATTCATCTGTGAGTCTGCTTCAGATTTTGAGGGAGAATCGCTTGGTGACGCAATGGAACAGATGCTCTCTGACAAGAAAGGATCGGGTGATTACTATGGTGTTGAATTTCACCCTGAATTTGTTACACTCAGTGATTACCTCTCGAATTTAGAATTTGCGCCGCCAGAACTGATCGCTGATAATATCTATGTATATCAGAATGAGAACCATTATTGGGCAAAATCGACCTTGTCCCTGGATGAGTGGATTGACCAAATCACCGATGAAGGGTGGTTCAAATACTGGTCGAAAAGTTGGCCACCACTCCTCTCAAACCTCAAGATTCAGATTGATAACCCATCAGAGGAACAGAAAACTGAAGCGACCGGTACTCAGGCGGGACTAGAGTCGTTTGAGTAGAGGCACGGTTGTCAGATAGAATTACTCCTCAAGATTCCACTCTTCCTGAAAATATTCCGTCGTGTATTGTGCTCGTGGCCGATCTGGAGCAACTTCTTCATATGCTCGAACCATATCAACAAACCCCTCCTTCGTAGTGTGGTATTGGTCCTTGATAGCAGGAATCAATTGACTGTAGAATAATTCACAAAGAGTATATAAATAAGTTGTATCTCCGCCAACAATTTCGATGAATCTTTCAACACCGTTGATAGAGTCGAACTGAATATTGAGACGATTTCGATCTTCTTGCTCTGATATATTTGGATCAAAATTGTAGCTCTGAAAGTAGTTAACAAAGTGAGGTTTCACTCGTATATTTGGCTGCCTGATTGTAATTCGAGCTGAAGCACTCATCCCATAACCGGTATTATTGGCTGGCTCCTTCTTTATTGACAGTGAAACCATACCACTTCCATCGAAAGATCCAGCAACGTATTTTGTAGAAATAGATTCTGGATACTTCGGGTCTGGAGCATCGAACGTATCCTTAACAGACTTAATGTTGAACTTATCCTTGAAGAAATCAATAGTATATTTTTTATCTTTCCAGTGTGGGTGCATATCATCCCACGGTTTGTACAGCCGATAAAAGAGCTCTTCATTCCCAGCTATTGTCTTACCCCCATACTCGCGTATTACTGCATCGAGATATTTCAAGCGCTTAGCTATCTGGATGAAGGTCCCCGAGCCAAGATTATGAAGTGTCTTGACACTATTATTATTTTCTATTATCATCCCTCCAGGAACACCTTCTGAATCTCGCCGATTGTATCGATACTCGATTCCCTTACGCTCAAGGAACTGGCTGACTACGCCAGCAAGTATCTCTGATTTGCGTAGGGAAATATGCAGTTTTATACCGAGCCCATAGCCACTTGTCACCTGATACGGCTGCAACGAAGGGCGAGTACAGTAATCGATTAGGCCCAAAATGTACTCTTCATCAAATTCGATATCCAACGAGTTCTTACTATTCATATGAGGATAATTGCGTTTGCCGAATTAACTGGCCGGTCTCCTTCGGTTCCGTACCAGAAACTGTCTTCTGCCGATATTTTTTAAGTCGATTCTTATCACCAGTACTGAGAAGACTTACATCAAATCGAGTTTCCAACGTCTCTATCTGTTCATAACAACAAAGTGCTTCTCCACTTCGGTTTTGCTTCGCGTATTGATTGGCTTGCAGCCGTAGGACTTTGGACAGCCCATATTTTCCTTCATACCAGGGTAGAACAGTTCGGTATTGTGCAGCTGACTGATTAATTAGCTGCCAAAACTGATCATCGACGGAAACTACAGACCGGAGCTCCCGGGCCAGTCGATAATAAGCTTCCCCTATAACCTGAGCAACGAGTTTCTCGTGGGCTTCCTGTTCTGTGAAAGTACTCTGGACACTTGTGAGCGCACTCACGATTTCTTCTAATTTATTTCGGTTAGAATCAACCAGCCGTGCATTACCGATTGTATTCGCAATTGTATTCTTAAGTTCCGGATCATCACTATCAGCGTAATCAGCGGCAAAGTCTCCGATAACGTCTGTCCACGGTATAGTGTGATCGAGCGTGACGATTTGGTAATATTGTAGCGAATCAAATGAGTCACTATTCCAAGTTATGTTACTGTTAATATCGATGTGATAAAGCGGATCTCCTCCTGTTTTCTGACGGAACTCTACCTGTGGTTCTCCATCGACGGTAATCCAGTTCGGAACCAATCGGTCTGTAATATCGTACTCGTGACGAACCACTTCGGTATTGCGTCGAATATCTATGATGCGGGCTGGCTCTCCATAGGGACAAATGACAATGAGATCGCCATCCGCCGAAATTCCGACTGTGGGCGCACTCACATCCAGGTGCTCTTCATAAAAGCGAGACTGACTCTTGTCCCACACAGAGATGTTCGCCCCTGTTGATTCGCCATACTCGATCCAATCCGCGACGACAACATCCCCAGCGTCGGAAACGTCCACAGAACGAGGATCCGATGGACGTTGAGACCAACAGACAGTATCTCCTTGTAATAAAGCGACATAGCCGTCTTCATCGCTACTTCCATATCTTGAACCAACTTCAAATTCTCCAGAAGTGGAGGGCAGAACCGCCATCTGGACTTTTTGCCCACCGAGTCGAACCGGCTTCCAAGAAGGCATGTATGGTCTTACTCCTGACTATGTTCTTTGGCTAATTCTATTACGTCATCAGACAGCTCAACCAACGGATCTCCGGGTCCGAACACCTTATTATGGAGTTCTGTAATCCCTCCGTTCGCGAATTCTTCCGCGATTTCTTTGACTAATTTCCCGTCAATCAAGACATCCGTTGTTCGCTCTTCGGCAACGGCAATTGAACGAATGAGCCAATGGGTCTGGTCATTGTGAGTTTGCCGGCTAAACAATGAACGCCCACTTCCATCGATGGGAATTCTTCCTGCCTTCCGTGATCCGTACGCGACAGCGAAGACAAAAATCTCATTCAGGTCCGCTTCACTAAATGGAGATTCTTCGCTCTCATGGAGCTCTTTGTAGAGCTCGTGTTTTTCTTCCGGGATGCGGTAGTCTCGCCCTGGGCTCGTATCTTCGTAAGTTTGCTCACTCATATGGAACCACCTCGGTTACCTCATGTGCAAATTCGAGCCTATATTCATTCGACACATGAGGCTTCATATTCATTCGAACCTCGTCCGTGTATTCTTCGTCAGTCATCAGGAAGGTCATCTGGGTGTCATCGATGTACTTTGGAAGGTTCTGAGCGAGCCGGCGTTTCGGCGTACTCGAAATTCGACCTAGGGGCGTGTCGATAACTAATGGTGCGTTGAAACCACTTACACTCGTCAGCGCAGCAAGGAACGAAAAGGCCAATACTTGCCGTTCTCCGGCAGAGAGGGAACCAATTTTATTGTCATTACGTGGACCCTCAACACGCACATGATACTCATCGGTCAGAATAACTGTATAGTTTTCTTCCTTCCAAATGATTTCATTGAAATACTCGTCCATTTTCGTCTCTATCTCTTCACGGACTGACGAAACGATATCATCCTTCATCGAATCAAGCTCATCTCGTGATGACTCGATGAATTGTATTTTTTTCACGACCTCTGCGTTCTTTTCTTCTTTTGACACCTCTTTATTAAATGCTTCCTTCTTTTCATTTCGGTCTTTTTCAGCCTGCTGAATACGGACTTCAATCTTTCCTTTCTGTTCTTGAAGTTCTTCTAGCTGGTCTTGGTACTCGCTTCGCTGTTTTTCAAGCTCTTGGACGTCCACATCGTCCGGGATGTCGTGTGCTTTGAGCTCCTCTGAGATCTCGTTAAGATCTTTGTTCGTTTGGCGTTCCTTCTTTTCCAGATCGGCCAACTTCTGCCGTTTTTGGATCAGTGACTCTGCGTCTTCATGTGCATCTCGTAAAACCCCCGGGATGGCCATTTTCCCTTCCAGATTGTTTTCGACGACAGTCGACATTTCCTGCTGGAGGCTCAGAAGGTGTTCCCGATGCTCTTCTGTCAGATCTTCTCCACAGATACATTCGCCTTTCTCCAGGAGCTCATCAATAAACGTGTCTTGGATTTTCGGTGGGAGTTTCCCTTGTTCTGAAAGCTCTCGGAGCTCGGATACCGTATATTCGAGTGATTGGATTGCATATAATGGCGGCCCAGCCTTCACAAGATCACGACTTGCATCTTTTCGAACCTCTCTAATGTCCTCTCGGATATCCTTTAGCCGTTCAGTGAGGTATTTTCTCTTCTGTTGTTTGTTGCGTACATCGGGATCAGCACTATCCTGGAGCTTCTCATCAATTCGGGAAATATGATCCTTAGTGTCGGATATATTTGTTTTTGTTTGCTCCAATTCCTGTTTTAAATTTTTAACCTTTCGTTTTGCGTTCTCGTACTCTTTCCGTTTTCGTTCAGCGGCGTCACCAACATCTGACAGTTCATTCTCGTAACCACTTTCAAAGGAACCTAAGTGGTCGATCGCCCTTTCAAGCAGTTCTATATGGGAAACATCGAGAAGACCATTTTTTACCCGCTCTGTGTATCCCTCGCCAAAGAATTCGTCTAGTCGTTCGCCGTCGAAGAGGAAGTACTGGTGAACATGGACCGGGAGTATCTGATTCAACCGAGTATTAACATGCTCAACAGACTTCCAGTCGCCACTGCGTTTTTCTTTTAGTTGCAGTTCTCCGTGCTGGCTACTGAAACTGCTACTGTTCAGCTTGACTGTTTTGAATGTGCGCGAAAAAATATACTCCGGTTCGTCTTCCCCCAGAGTGATTTCGATTCGGCCTTCGGCAACCTCGTTTTCTCCCACTTCGTCGAGTGCTTTTCGATTAACGTAGGGGTATGACTCAAGTTCGTTGTCCTTTGATTCGTCAAGATGACTCTCTTTCCCGTAGAGACAGAGCGTTATGGCATTGAGGATATTTGATTTTCCGGCCCCATTTTGTCCTTGGATCACATTGACGTTCTTGTCATCCTCAGTGTGCAGTTTAATCTCATTTTCACCCGCATACTGTCGATAATTCTCCAGAGTAAGGGATCGAATTTCAAGGCGGGACATTAGTTGGTGGCGTCGTATTTTTCCCAGTCGTTGATATAACGCTGGAGGTAATCGCGAAAGTCACCCTTATAATGAGGTTGCTTTTTGTCTAGTTCGGCGCGCTCAAATCGTAGAACGTCTTCGACGAAATTTCTGACTTGGTCGTCTTCAATTTCATCGACCTTCTGTAAAATGAGTTCATTGACATCCTCGCGTTCCATAACAAGGTATTGCTATTCTGTACCACTTATAGTTTTAGAATAGAGATACTCCTGCCGACTGGCTATTCTTCGTCTTCGTCGACCGATATTTGATATTGAATCCGCAGGTGACCAATCTTGTTCCGGGCTTCGACTTCATTCATTGCGTTTGCAGCGAACTCCTCAAATCTCCGGAGCTCCTTTTTGAGAATTCCTTTCTCGCTTTCCATTAGCTCTACATCCGGGTTCGTCGTTGGAACGACAATGAAGTCGAAAATAGTCGACTTCTCTTTCCCGGGGAACTGTCGGAGCACGCGCCCACGCCGTTGAACGAATTGCATTGGGTTCCCAGTATTGGACATCAAGATTGCTTGTTTGGTTGCCCGAACGTCAACGCCTTCATCCAAGCATTTCATCGCGACAAGTGCATCATACTCACCTTCCTCAAACCCATTCAATATCCGCTCTCGTTCGTCGCTGTTTTCGCGATAGGTGAACTTGTGTTGTATCAGACCCTCTGAGTTCATAATATCCTGAACATGTTCAAGCTGCTCAGAGTTCGTATAGACAAGGAGATGATCAACGGAATCGAGTCTGCTGAGAGCAGACCGAAGCTGTGTATATTTATTCTCGGCTGACTTGATGATATTAGCCCGTTTCTGTGCCAATCTCTCCATGATTTCGTCATCAGCGTCCTCATTATGAGCGACTTTCGCGAGACGGTGGGTGAGTTGACGATACTCATCGAGTTCCTCCGCAGTGAGTTCCACAATAATCGGATGGTACTCATATGGGGTGAGAAATTTCGGTATTGCTTCACCAAGGGTATACTCATAGACAACACCACCGAAGTAATCGAGTAAATAATCCGTACCTTCCTCATCGAAATACCGCTTTGGCGTGGCAGAGAGACCAATACGGTAATCGTAGTCGACAAGAAGCCCACCCTGTTGGTGTTCGGACCCAAGATGGTGGGCCTCATCACCAATCAACAGTGAAGTTCCGGTGTGGTTCTGAATCTGCTTGCGGAAATAATCGTTTGAGAGTGTCTTGTGCGTTGTAAGAAGGACTTCTCGGTCAGTCACTCCAAGATTGAGATTCGAAATTAGCTTGGAAAGATCAGTTTTCCAGTTAGAATTGTCCGTTCCGTAGGCATATGTGGGTGTGCCGATATCGAATAACTCTATTTCATCTTCCCACTGTTGAGCCAAGTGAGTGAACGGAACCGCGATAACGACCAACTCAGGCGGATCTGGTCGGTCGAAGGCGGCTTCAGCCGCAGCGAGTGCGGTAAATGTCTTTCCTGTTCCAGTTGCCATCTCAAATAGGCCCCTTTGACCGTTGGCTTGCCAGGCGTTAATTGCTTCTTGTTGATAGGGTCGAAGTGTAATTCCAGTATTTTCCGCTTCAGGAGCTGTGTAGGGTCGATAGTCATCGTCTCGGAGCCTCGCGATCTGTTCTTTGGCTGCCTCTGGGATTGAGTAGATCTCAACATCTTTGAACTCGCCCTTCCAGAGCCTATCGAACCGCTTCTGCTGATGGCGAACTCCTTCCGCATCTCGATCGCTAAGCCAATCACAATCGATGGTGTATGCCTCATAATTGGACAGCGCCGTCTCACTATCGTTTTGAGAGCCATGGAATGCAACCTTATTTCCCGCCGAATCCTCTATGATCCCGAATTTATCGTGGAAATCACCTGTAAGATTTCTCTTTGGAATAGCAAATCGGATTTCGAGGAGTCCATCCGCAATCATCCAGGCGATAGTGTTTCGTGTATGATATTCAAGATCGTATCGAAGATCCGTTATTTCGTCTTCGAGGGATTTTTTTAATACCTCATCCGTCTGGGCTTCCATTCCCTGTTTAATCGCTTCCCAGTCTTCTTCGCCAAGTATTGGGCTCGTAATCCACCTCGCAACACCACCATTGTCTGCGAGATCTGCCATCCCCCGAGCTGCTGACTTGAGCCAACTACTCGAGAAGAACCCAACGCCACGATCATATCTCATTGCACGCGATAAAAGTGGCGTATAAAACTCAGAAACAAATTCTGTATCAACCGTATCTATCACACGGGGAAGCTTGAGGTCCCGGAAAGTATCCCGGTCAGACATGTTTGTAGTAACCGGTGTTAGATATATATACTTCGCTCTTGTGGCGGAGATTGTTGGTGAGTCATAGTACAGCAGCAATGATACTTTTCAGAGCTTCTTCTCCTGATTTTCGAAAGACTTCACAGCGAAGCTAAAATGCTCTGAGATATGGCGTGAGTTTTGCCTGCTTACTTCCAGCTAGTGTAAGAACTAACCAACAATTATTCATCCAAGAGAGAATTAGAATAAATGAAAAAGCTTTACACTAATATTAATGTCTATGACTTAGATGATGATTTTTAAATATTAAGTCTATTGGGGTTTAATCTCACTCTTCCATTCTTTTTCAAAATATTCCAGAGTATATCGACGTTCGCGCTTTTTGTTTTTTTCATAGATTTGATCAAACATCACAAGCATGTCGTAGAACCCCTGTTTGGTTTTGTGAACGCCTTGTTCAAAACCAGGCAGTATCTCTTTACAAAGAAACTGCACATCATTATACCTAGATATTATATAGTCTTTGACAGATTTTACAAAATTGATTATGCGATTTGGCCCAGTGAAGTATATATGTAATTCTGCCATATCTCCGTCACAGGAATAGTCTAAATTATTGTTATTGCAAAATTGTTGAACAGATGTTGCAAATGCTGGATGAACTCCTCCTCGCCTCATGAGGACCCTAGGGGACATTCCATAACCAACCTCTCCATATTTGTGCTCATTAATACAAGGCCTAATTTTTACTAAAGAATCAAAAATGCCGGCTATGTATTCTGGTGAATACTGATCTCTGAATTCTCCTGTCGGAATTGGATCCGGATCTATATTATTTATATCAACATTATATTTTTTAGATATATCTTCTAAATTTGTATAGTATCTTCCTCTTTCTTGCCAATCAAAATATAACTCGTCTCTAGATTTTATTAACTTACACGCTTCATCTGGTTTTAATATATTGAAGTCATAATATTTTGCATAGGGACCGGTAGTAAACTCTAATTCTCTGATTAGTTGGGTAGATAAACCCTGCAAAAACGATTTTAGATCGTTTAACGACTGTCTTGAGGTAATAGAAAATTTGTTAGAATTTGACTCACTCATAAAGAAATCATAGCTGATATTGTTTTTATCAAACCACGTCCCTAGCAAACCCTCTATTAAATCATTGTCTTGAGTTTTAAACCGAAGCTCTGGACGGGTCGAATATTCTCTTTCATTATTCTCTTTTATATGAAATTTAACCCTACCAAGAGAATCCATTAAACCCGCGATGTAGCCTTTCGATGGAAAATCCATAATCATATATCACATTCTGAAGGAAATATATAATACTAATGTTGGCAATTTTATTACATGGCAGGTCTGGCTCATCCAAAACTAAATTTAATTAATATAATTAAAATTCTTAAATTAAATTTATTCTGAGATTATATTATTATGAACTGCGATCAAAGTTTGGAGAAAGAATCATACGTTCCTACTGTAGTATTACAGTATGCCAATAGATCGTCTCCGCAGTATTGTCCCGATGTTCGGTGGCGGGACTAGCTATGTCGACACCCTCGAGGGAATCTTGGAGTTCGTCGAAACACACTACCCAACGACTGACGAACTTGTCGGATGGCATCGAGGGACGTTTCCCAACGTTTCCAGTCGTGAGTCGATCATGCGGCGGGTCAGCTATCTCGAACAGGTTGGCTTTCTAGAGCAGACAACTGATGGGTGGCAACTCGGACACCCCGGCCGTGAGTATCGCCAGGAGCAGGATATCAAGACGTTGTTGCGGATCATGTGTGAGCGAAACGTTGGGCTTCGGAGTCTGCTGTACGCGCTGTCTGCGGCTCCGATGACGCTGGAAGCAATCAGTAACCAGCAACTCGACACCCATCCAGAGTTAGGGTGGTCTCGGGAGCAGACAGATATGGCATCGCAACGGGTGAACTGGCTACGAAGCATGGGACTGATCGAGAAAAAGGACACGGAGTATTCCCTGACGTCCGAGGGAAGACAGTTTGTCGAATCTGCCGTCGAAGAATGGGGTGGCACCAACCAGCCGACACAACCAGGCGATCACGTATCGGCTGGGACGTATGAAACAACGATTCACGCTCGCGTGGTCGACCCTGAGTTCCGAGCAACGGTGCTGGCACGACACGACAAAACATGTCCGGTCTCTGGTGTCGACCACCCTGGTCTGTTGGACGTTGCACACGTGCTGCCGTGGAGTGAGTATCCGGAGTA
>LKMJ01006746.1_pt1 | contig 10825 bp, 14 predicted proteins | sample 643391 | NCBI WGS metagenome assembly LKMJ01 (sample SAMN04112250, study PRJNA286221) | soda lake metagenome | biome: soda lake; feature: Kulunda Steppe; material: water; isolation source: sample PL-Br10 brine of Picturesque Lake | place: Russia: Kulunda steppe | collected 2010-07
GACCCGTCACTTCCTCTCGCCGGGAGACGCCTTCCTCCTGCTCGACGGCATCCGCAAAGACGAGAGTCCCTACGACATCGTCGCCCAGATGGAACACAACGAGGAGGACGGCTGATCTGAAGCCGGCGGTAAGCAACGTAGACAGGAGCTGGCAACAACTGGAAAGCAGATAGTGACAACCAGACAGGAGCTGTGAGAAACCCGAACGTAACTGGACGTAGCGCACAGATGTTTATTGCTGGGGCTCGAAGGGGGTAGTGAGTAACCATGTTCGGTAAGGGAATAGCTGACCTGTTTCTCGTCGGGGCCTTCCTGACGATAACACTCACTGTCGTCGCAGTGAGTTTCGGCTACACCCTGGTGATGTTCGTCGGTCTGGTTGCCTTTTTCCTCTTCGTCTACCTCTGGTTGACCACCGGGCTGGGCGATAGGAACGGTGGATCGACGAGCATCTGAGGTAGGCAGTCGAACTGACTCAATCGGAGAGCACAGCTTTATCCGCCCGGTGACCGACTCACCAGACAGTAGCTTTCGTAACGATGACCGACAAGCAGACCAACGACGGGAGTGGTGAGAGAACTCACGATGGGCTGCCGGACGGTATTCCCGATCCAGACTCACCGCCGGAGTTCGAGGATGACGACCACGTCCTCGCCGAGGACGAACTGGTCTATCCGACGTTCGCGTTCGACGACGGCAGTATCTCACAGGACGAGGGATTCGACCTTCGACAGGAGCGTGACCGCGAGGAGCTGAGGTCGTGGCTCGATTCGCTGGCAGGGGCGCTCGTCAGTCACGACCTCGCTGTCGAGGCCGAGAACCTGCGGGCGACGTTCGGCGTCGCACCCGATGACGTTCGGATGCAGTTCGAACCCGACGAGGACCACCGCGGAAAACTGACAATCACGCTCTCCCTCGACGCGAAAGTGATGCGCTACGAGGACGCCGACGACCGACCACTTGGCATCCGTGGCGGTCGCGGATTCATCCCTCTCGAAATGCTAGAGGAAGACCGCAGCGCCGACGAGTTTCGCTGTTACAACTGGATCGACGACCCGACTGTCGAGCGAGACGATGAGACCAAGAGTGTTGACGAGGCCGAAAGCGACCACAGCGAGGAGCTCGTGAGTGGTCGAGATGGCTAGTTCGTAGCGAACAGAGATCTCCACACGAAATGCTGCTGTTTGTTGATTTCCACTTGAAATATTGGTATTCTAGCAGTTGCGGGCGAAAGTATCGGTATTCGAGCCGGTGTTAGGAGTTCATTACGTCTAGTTAAACGGGTTCAAACTAACAGTGAGTGTCTTCACTGGGAGAATATGTCGAAAACAGAAGCTCAGGGCCAGCAGTCAGAACAACAACTGGGGAGTCTCTTCGAGTGTGACTTCTGTGGGAACTCGTATCTCACCCGAGAGATTCCGTACAACGACCTCGGCTACGCTGTCTGTCCGGTGTGTCACTACGAACACGGACCCGAGGGTTAGTAACTGCGGGCGTGGGTTCGCTACCCCTCCCCGACAGTTTCTACCGTCCTGTCGACCACAGTTAGATTCTCGTCTACCGTAAGCGTCAGTTCCTCGTTATCGAGGGCGAACGTCGCACGTGCCCGGAACGGGTCGTCGTCCAGCACGTGCTGGTACTCTGGATCGAAGGTTGCGAATTTCCAGAGCGGCTGTTCCCGGATGTCGATGCCGTGGTCGTAATAGAAGCCAACAACTTCGGGATGCGTGAGCAGCGACAACGTCAGGCCACCCGTTGGCTCCATCCCGCACTGCAGACAGCTGTACTGGACAATCGGCATATGCTGGTGGTCGTCCATCGCCCCCTCGTCGTACTCTGACGTGGACTCTGCCAGGGAGGAATCGGATATCCGACAGACCGTTCGCTCGACGGGACCGTCACACTGCGAACAGAATCCCCTGTCGAGACGTTCGACGATTCCTCGCAGATACTGTCCGGCGACGGCGGGGATCTCTGTGCGGTCACAGTCGATGAATGCACTCGGTGGGACGGGGAACTGGGCCTGGACCGTACACGAGTCACACTCGACGCTCGCCCGTTCATCCTCGTAGTAGAACGTCCAGGTTCCACCGCAGGTCGGACACGGTGAGTCGAGAGCGACCGGTTCCATACTCCCACTGGTCGTGTACGACCCCGCCTCGATGGCACCGTTGATCTGCGTGCCGGCCGCCGTGAGTTCGTACCCCTCGTCGGTTTTCGTGACGAACTTGCCGACGAGTTTGTTGAGGTGGTAGTTGAACTGGCCGGAGTCTCTGATGTCGACGGCATCGTGAAGTTCCGAGAACGTCAGGACCCTACCGCTGTCCCAGAGTGCGCGGAGGATGTCGACGCGGTTGTCGTCGGACAGTAGCGTGAACACCGCCTCTGGCTCGGTCTGTTCGACGAACTCCGGATGGTCCATACACAGAGTATCAACAGCGTCCGGTATAAATTCCTGTGGCGATGCCCTCAACCAGACACAGGAACAAATATAAACGATACAGCGCGTCCCCAGTGGCGTCTTCTCTACAGAGATATCGTCGCAATCTCGTCTGAGCCGCAAATCGGACAGGTCGTATGCTCTCTCGAGAGAGTTTTTCCGCAGTGACGGCATTCACAGTGAACCGCTGGATCATTTTGAATCTGATAAGAATGTGTAACTTTATATATGAATTCAATGAGTTCTTTCATTCGTAATAGCAGTGAGTGATGGAAATCCAATCGGCAAATACTTTGTTTATAAATTTTTATATGTGATTAAAAATAGAGAATTGTTTGATTTCAAATTGGAGGAGGTCACAGAACAATATCATTTTAATATGACTCCTCCAACCAGTACATCAGGCTACGTATCAGTTGGTTCGTCTGTCTGTCGGTGGAAACGACGCTGTGTGAGTAGTTCTACGATGCCCGTTACCGAACCAGCAACAGGAACTCGACGGAGAGCACCGTCTCGTCGTCCTGGTTCTTCGTCGTGACCTGCTGTCTGACGATACCGCTGGCTGCGGGATGGTCGGTCTCCCACTTCTCTGTAATTTCGGTCTCAGCGTGGACCGTGTCGCCGATGAACACCGGCTTGACGAACCGCAACTCGTCCATGCCGTAGAAGGCGACGAGATGTTCGCGCTCCTCGGCTGTGCGCGCCTGCCAGAGCAATCCCGTCGTGACCGCAAGAACGAGTGTTCCGTGCGCCACGCGACCTCCAAGCGGTGAGTCAGCCATCGTCTCGGCGTCCGTGTGGAGATGGTTGAAATCGCCGCTGACGCCCGCAAAGTTCAGCACGTCCGCCTCTGTGATGGTTCGCCCCTGTGTCTCGAATCCCTCGCCGATCTCGACTGCCTCGTAGCCGTCTTCCATACCTGCTGTAGGGGGACTCCCGTCAAAGTACGTTCGGGAGACAACCAGATTAGCCGTGGACCTTTCACTGTAGGAGCCCTATGTCCAGATATGGCAGACAACAAGAAAGGTCGGGACAAGAAAGCACGAGACGCCGACACACGCCAGCGAGAGCGGGCAATCGCCGAGGAACTGGAACGATGGGACGATCCAGCGCCGCCAATCGACGCGTCAGAACTCGCTTTCTTCGAGACGGAACTCGAATCAGTTGCGTTTCCGGCAACGGGAGCCGAAATCGTCGCGGCCGTCGGCGAGCACGAGGTCGAATCAGACGCCCAGAGCTACACTATCGACGAACTCGTCCCGGAGACAGACGAACAGACGTTCGACTCGCCCACTGAGGTCCGAAAGGAGATCCAGCGACCTACAGTCGCCGCAGCGATGACACAGGTGGTCGAAGCCAGCGATACGGTTCCACATACGGAACTCACCGGATCGCAGTACGACGCCTACAAGAAGACTTTCAATTCGCTCAGGGCGATCGACGCCGACGATGACGACGAAGGCATCCAGGTCGTGAGCGACTGGATCGTCGAACAGATACGCGAGAAAGACAAACTCCCGGGTTCGCGCGCAGTGCGCAAGCGAGCGGCGAAGTTCTGTCGGGAGAACGGGTACGAAGTGCGAAACGACGAGTGGCTCGGCGTCTGAGCGGGCCGGAACCTGATCGTCTTTTACTCCTCGACTTCTATCGTGATTTCATCAGTCTCACCGAACGCCAAATCTCCCCGTCGCCAATCTGTGAACTGCCTCGGGATCAATCCCCGTGGCATTCGCCTCGATGTTCTGTGAGGGGAGGAGCGTTCCGCTTTTGGACCACGGCGGGTAACCTGTACCTATGCCGACAGACGACGTGGTCGCCAGGTTGGACGAGCACGCTGTCGCCCTCGAATCGACGCATCCGGATTCAGATAGCGAGATACCAGGACAGTTTCGTTCTGCTGTTGAGGCAGTGGATATCGCCGGACTGGGCGAAGCAACGCACGGGACGCGAGAGATTTTCGAGTTGAAACACCGGCTGGTTCGCCATCTCGTCGGCCGTGGTTTCCGAACCGTCGCCATCGAGACGGACTTCGTGAATACACTGGCCGCCAGCGATTTCGTGCACCACGGAGCCGGGTGCCCACAGGAAGCGCTCGACGACGTGATTCTCTGGGTCTGGAAGACGGCCGAGATTCGGTCGCTGCTGGCGTGGCTCCGAAAATTCAACGAGGATCGACCACCCGAGGACAGGGTCCGAGTTCACGGGATCAGTCTCTCGAGTCCTGCCCGACCCGCCAGCCGACTTCGCGAGTATCTACAGCACACCGACGACATCTCGGCTCAGGAGACGACAGCCCTCGACAGGATGGCAGACGAGGAGATACCGGAGACAGCGACCGACCGCGAGGCGTTCCTCGAACGTGGCACGACTGTCGCGCGGGAACTCCGTAGCTATCTCGACGAGCACCGGACGGAGTACGTCGATGCGCAGTCAGTTCGGGAGTGGACCATCGCGAGACAGCTGTGCAGACATCTCGAACAGAACTGCGAGTGGAACCGGATGCGACTCTCGACACCTGGAACCTTCGACACTGATGCCTTCGAGTTGCGCGACGAGTACATGGCCGAGAACGCCAGTTGGTGTCTGGAGACCGACCCGGGAGATGGAGTCGTCGTCTGGGCGCACAACACACACGTGAAACGCGGCTCCTTCGACATGCCCCACGAGTGGGCAGCCGGGAACACGATGGGCGAGTTCCTGGCCCGCGAACACGGCTCCGCATACCGCCCGTACGCGACCGACTTCGCGCGCGGTGAGTACCGGGCCGTCCCCGACGTGGAGACCGACCAGCGAACGCCCCAGTCGTTCGAGGTCGAAGAACCTCCGGAAGAAACGCTCGCGGGCTCGCTCGCGACGTTCGAACAGTCTCCCCTGTTTCTCGACATCGAGACGGCAGCCGAAGACCACCGGCTCGAAGGCTGGTTCGACCAGAAACGACAGCTCCGGGCCGTCCCTGCGCTGGTCGACCCGACTGCCGACCGGGAAAACCGGACGATGAAGACGGACCTCGCGGCCGCGTTCGACGGGCTGTTCTACCTCCACGAGACGAGCCCATCTGTTCCACTCTCTGAGGAGGGAGCGGAAGAATAATCGGCCACTCCGAGTCGATATGGGTTTACCCCTCGGTTGTTGAGAGTGACACAATGAAAGTGACGTTTCTCGGGACGAGTGGCGCAGTACCGACGACGGTGCGCAACCCGAGTGCGCTACTGGTCGAACGCGAAGGTGACCGACTGTTGTTCGACTGCGGCGAGGGGACCCAGCGCCAGATGATGCGCTACGGGACGGGGTTCGATATCGAGCACATCTTTCTCACGCATCTACACGGTGACCACACCTTCGGCGTCCCCGGACTTACCCAGACCTGGGACTTCCAGGACCGCGAGAAACCCCTGACGATTCACGCTCCCGCCGGGACGCGTTCCCGAGTCGAGAGCCTGCTCGACCTGACCGGAGAGACGCCGTCGTATCCTGTGCGAGTCAAGCAGGTGTCGGCTGGCGACGTTGTTCTCGACCGAGACGAGTACGAGGTGCGAGCAATCGACGTCAATCACCGGACGAACGCGGTCGGGTACGCGCTGGCCGAGGACGACCGAAAAGGGAGATTCGACCGCGAGAAAGCAGAAAAAGAGCTGGGTCTGTCACCGGGTCCAAAGTACTCGAAACTCCATGCAGGCGAGGCAGTCGAACACGAGGGGCGGACCATCCAGCCCGAGGAGGTCGTCGGCCCGCCACGGCCGGGGCGGCGACTCGTCTACACTGGTGACACGCGGCCAACCGACAGCGTCGTGGACGCCGCTACCGAGGCCGACCTGCTCGTCCACGACGGGACCTTCGGTGAGGACCACCGCGAGCGAGCGGTCGAAACCGCACACTCGACTGCACGGGAAGCCGGACAGGTCGCACGCGATTCCGGCGCGAAGCGCCTCGCACTGACCCACGTTTCGACGCGGTACACCGGTCGAGCGAACGAACTCGAATCCCAGGCAGCCAAACAGTTCGACGGGCCCCTGTTCGTCGCCGACGACGGCATGCAAGTGACGATTCCCTATCCCGATTCGGGCCGCGAGTTCGATATCGAGCAGCTCTGATAGTGCTCTGCGCCATCAGGAGGCCTCCTCGCTGACACGTTCGGCAAGATTAGCAAATGCAGCGGTCGCACGTGCCGTCGGGTCGACAGCACGGACCGGAACCCCCGATCGCTGTGCACGGCGGACGACAGCCGACTCGGGGATCTGTGTCACCGGTCCTTCGAGCGTCGTTTCGAGGCGCTCGATTCGTGAGTCACGCTCGGTCAGGCGCTGTGGGTCGACGCGGTTGAGGACCACTCTGGCGAGGGGTGTTTCAATCGCACGGGCGAGTTCCCGTGCCCGAAGTGCGTCTGCAACTGCCGGTCGGTTCGGTCGCGTGACGAGCAGACACGCATCCGATGCGAGCAACGACAGCCCGACATCACACCGCAATCCCGCCGGCGCGTCGATAACGACATTCCCGTAGTGGCGCTCGACTGTCGCAACCGCATCGACCAGCGCTGTTGGGTCTGCAGCACGTGCCCCTGCAAGTGAGCGACCACAGGGAAGTAACGCGACTGAGCCCGATTCTGTGACCGCTTCGACTGGGTCTGCTCGACCGGCGAGAACGTCGTGTAAGTCGGGGCCACGTCCTTCGGGGAGGTCGGCCATCCCGAGGTCTGCATCCACGACGACGGCGTCCAGTTCGGCTCCGAGATTGTACGCAATTGTCGACTTGCCGACGCCGCCTTTCCCACCTGTAACAGCGAGTTTCATACGACTCGTTCGAGTGTCGCTAGCGGTAGCTCGACAGCGGAAAGCTGCTTCGAGAGCCTCTCCGAACGGTCTCGAACCTGCTGTAACTGTCGCCTGTCGACGTCGAGTTGAGCCTGGAGCGCTCGAACATCCTCGATACCGCCAACGGCATCGACCGCTTCTCGTGCCTCGTCGGCGTCGGTCGCTCTGGCGAGGCGCTCGGTGGTGGAGACGCGTGACTCGACGGCATCGAGCCACGCTGTCGGCTCGGCTGAACGCTCATCCTGTGGTTGGTTGTTCTCCGGACGTGATTGGTGCTCCGCTCGTGGAGTATCCCTCTCTACTGACAGTGTCGCTGACTGTCCCTGCCCGAACGTGGTGCCGTTCCGACAACTCTCGTCACCATGGTCGTAACACTCAGCAACGTCAGTCTCGAGCGCCACATCAGCAGCGTCAGCACTACCTCCCCCATCAGTCGTCGGTGCCGTGGACTCGGGTGTTCCGGGGAGAGCGTCCCTGGGCGGACCAGGTTCACCGAGCGTCCGGACGAGGTCTCGGGGTGTAACTGCCGACGTTTCAGCAGGTGTACCGGTTTCCGTTATCTCTGCGGGTGGCTCTTCCGGAGGCGCAGGTGAAGCGTATCCAACAACCAATGGCTCCCCTTCGTTAGCAATTCCCTCGAAGGTATTGCCGTTCCACCCGGAAGCGGGAACGCCACGCTCTCGTGGTGGCCAGACCGGTCGTAGTTGGCTCTCGATACAGACGCGCTGGTCGTATTCGCTGTGGACGGAGAGTTCGACGAGTGTCACCTCCCCAGTTCGTCTGAACTGCCAGTCGAGTGATGCCATAGGCCGCCTGGTCCCGGTATCATACTTAAAGGTGGACCACTGGCGCATCCAGCCACTCGCTGGCGCTTTCAGGTGACTCGAACCGGTCGGTTGCGAGGACCACCGGCGCGACGAGCGTCCCGAGGCGGGCAATCGCCAGCGCCGCTGAAACAGGGTCAGTATCTAGCTCGTCCAGCTCTTTCTCACCAAATGTCGTCCCCGGAACAGTCGATAGCGCCGACGTGAACTCCTCGCGAACCTGGTCGACGAGATGTGAACGGGCCTGTCGTTCGAGGTTCGCTATCCGGTCTTCCAGCCGGAGCCTGCGTTCGCGACGATCCCGCTGTTCACGACGATTTTCCCGCGCCTCGCTGTAGGCCTGCCTGGCTGCGATAGCAGCGGTTTCCGTCTCGGAAAGCTCTTTGAGCGCGTCGTCTAGTTGCGCTCTAGCGGACCCGGTTTCCCCTCCGCTCTCCTGCTGTTGTCGCACTCGACCGCGCGCTTCTGCGGCGCGGACGCGTGCCTGCTCGACTGCTGTTTCTGCATCGGCTATCCGCTGGCGGTGTGACTCGAGTGAGATATCTTCGACCGCTATCGCCTCGAGTTCCTCGCGAACGGCCTGGATATCGTCGTCGTACGGCGTGGTGGCTCCACGCGTACGCGCTGCCTCTGCGAGCGCTGTTCTGGTCCGAAGACCCATCTCTGGGTGAATGTAGCCGACAAAGTCGTGGAGGGGCGACGGGTCGGGACAGGAGATATCCACCACATCACTGCCCTCACGCTCCTCTCCCCGGATCGCAGCAGCGACGGCCCCTGGCTCTATATCCGCTGTCAAGTGGATTACTCTCCCACGTCGGACGACGCCGTCAGTGTGGTAGATCACAGTGGCTTCTCCTTCATCTCTCCAGAGGGCGGATACGCTGTGTCGGACCGAAACTGCTCGTATGGCAGGGACGGTGTATCACGCGATTCGTAGGCAGTCGCTGCGTCCCTGACCGCGGGCCGAACAGCGTCGAACTCGTTGAACGGTGAGGTTCGTTCGACCTGGATATCCCCGCCGTGTTTCTCTCGCAGTCGGAGAGCCTGGAACGCGCCGAATTCAGTCTCCGCAAAGAGCGCGACCCGCCCGAACTGTCGTACGACACTGTCTTCGTGGCCACGACAGGCGTTGCGAAGGCTCTGTCGTGCGCGTTTCGAGTAGGCGATTACGAGCAGCACACAGGATGGTGGCGGCTGACGGGAAAGTAAACGTGTCTATTTCTTGTTGGGTGTCGAGGAGATAGAGACCACTACCAAACAGCGAATTCAGAGATAAGTGCCATATAAAGCTAATTTACTGCGGAAAAATCCACACTCACAGAGAGTTATTGCAGAGAATATAAATATCTCTGCTTTGGACAAGTACTATGGAGCGACGTAAATTCATTGCCGGGCTAACTTCGGCAGCAACGGTGGCACTGGCTGGTTGTCTCGGGGACGACAACGAGCGAGAGGAACTCGTCGAAGACTACCTGGAAGCCGTCGACGAGGGCAACATGGACCTGGCAGATGGGCTCTTCCACGAGAACGGTGAACCCCACTTCGAGGGGCAAGAGCCCATCACAGTCGACGAAGTCGAGGAACGAGACCAGGAGGCTGCTGCTGACGGAACGGACCACGACCTCGACGAACTCGAAGAGGAAGACGAGAGCCTCATCGACCTCCAGGGATTCGAAGACGTAGCGTACGTATACAGCGATATCGAGACAGAATCAGAGGGTGACATGGCGTTCTACTACCACCTCGTCCAGGATGACGACGGGCTCTGGTACATCTGGCGACCGCTCCTGTAGCGTTGTGCTTTTTTCGGCAGTCTCGTGTGCACTACGTCGCTTCGAGGATGTCGCGTTTTCGGACGGTCGGCTCGCCTTCGAGTGATATTTTCGCATCGAACAGCGACGTGATGGAAGCGACGTGTTGGTCGTCGTGTGCATTCGGGTCGATATGGAAATGTGACCGCGCACCGGCGGCGTGAATCTGGCCGGTGATCGCGTGTAAAAACTCGTAAGCAGTCTGTAACTCCACGTACTGGAGCATCGACGTGAGCGAGTCGAAACAGACGAACACTGGCCCCACCCACCCCGAGAGGAACTGCCCGATCGTAATCCCGAGACCGGTCAGGTCGCTGGCAGTCGATACTGAGTCAGTGACGACACTGTCGTCAGCGACTGCCGTGGACGCATCGCCCACGGTGATGACACCGACGTTGTCGAGCTCTTCGTGGCCGTCGAGTTGCTCGACACAGTCCGACGCCGAGCGCGTGAAACTGACAAACAGGACGCTCGGAGTTGGATGCTGGTCGACGAGCAAAGATGTACAGACATCGCGGCCCTGCCCCATCGGTGGCTCTGCGAGCAAAACGTTCGTCGTCCCATCGAGTTGTGTGAGTATCTCGTCCATCGTCCCCTCTTCCCCGCTATTAGAGACAGAGATATAAACCGCTTTGTCTTTCGTTCGTCTCAGAAGTCGACGTCGACCTCCGCCCCCTCTGTCGCTTCGTCGAGGCCGTCCCGCTGTGTTTCGGCTGCGAGCTGTGTGCTCAGGTCGACGTCGGTGAGACACTCCTCGAACGTCGTTCGAAACCGGTTGCTCACACGCCGTGACCGAGCATTCGACTCGATAACAGCCGTGAGGCAGTCGATATCGGACTCCTCCAGACCGAGTTCGTCGGCGAGTTCCCCCGTCGCAGTCTCTGCCTCCGTCCGTAACTGCTCCCACGTCTCCTCCTCGGCCGTGACACCGGGCGGGTCGTC
>LKMJ01006748.1_pt1 | contig 10823 bp, 9 predicted proteins | sample 643391 | NCBI WGS metagenome assembly LKMJ01 (sample SAMN04112250, study PRJNA286221) | soda lake metagenome | biome: soda lake; feature: Kulunda Steppe; material: water; isolation source: sample PL-Br10 brine of Picturesque Lake | place: Russia: Kulunda steppe | collected 2010-07
TAATCACCTTCAAGCTCGTCTGACAACTCAATTTCTCCGTCAAGGTTTTCGTCGGCCAGGATAGGAAGGCCGGCTTTTATTGTGCCGAGGATGGGGACTTTAGTCTTTTTTATTAAAAGAGGTTCATCGTCCCTACCTAATAGATAATCTATGCTTACATTGAAGTAATCTGCAAGTTTGTGTACAGCTTCATAATCTGGTTGACGTGTACCATTTTCATATGCAGTATAAGCAGGTCTAGTTATGCCTAAATAACTAGCAATTTCTTTTTGTTTTACATCTTTTTCTTTCCTCAATTTAATTAGTCGTCTGGAAAGCAATGCTATCACTCCAAAAACTTACTCTTCTTGTTATCATTTTACAGTAACAGAAAGATACTTTAAACCTTAAGTAACAAATAGAAACATTTTTATATAAATTCCTATTGACAAGTAACGTAATGATACTTATAATAAAGACAAGGTAACAAAACGCTACGTTGGGAGGGACACTAGATGAGGCACTGGTTACGCAATAAAAGATTAGGGAAAAATATGACGCAAAAGGATGTAGCAAAGAAAGTTGGGGTTGAAAGAGCCTACTATACAATGATTGAAAGTAATTATAGAAATCCAAGCATAAAAATAGCAAAGAAAATAGCTGAAATATTAGAGTTTGAAAGGAGGTGATATAAGTTTCATGCCAAAAGCTTCAGGAACTTGAAAAGAGAGTAGCTGAACTGGAGGGGCAAGCTCCAGTTCAGCAGGAAAATAATTTTAGTATCACGGTTACTGGTACAAATTTTACTGCTGAAGAGATAGCTGATAAGCTAGTTCCCAAAAAAGAAAGATTTCCGATGGTTCTTAATCACTAATGTAATGAGAGCGGATACGTTTTGGCTATTAATTCTTTTCTAGATCAATCTCGATTAGGTTTTCGATACTGCCGTCTTTAGCGCTTTCAGTATATAACTCAAGCAGAAGTTCTTCTCCGGTTTCAATGTCTTCTGGAATCTGTATCGTAGGATCAAAGTACCCCCAGTCGCCCATGGCGCCAGTAGTAAACCCGCTGTAGAGTTCCTGGTCTTCACTATCTAAAAGCCGGTACAGTACCGTGCCCTCAAAGACGTTGGAGACACCTTTGATGGTGAACTCTCTAGGGACTTCTGTCCCCGGAGCAGGCTCAAAAACTTTGATGCCGCTTGATTCGGCCATAATTGGTGGTAAATTATCGATGCCCATAAGTGTTGGAATATAATCTTCTGCGCCTTTGGCTTCATAGGTAACCTCTTTTTCTGTGTCTTCAATGACGTAGAGATCATAGGGGTAGGTCAGTGCCTGGGTTACCATATCTTCCTCTCCTGGTTCAGTAAATTGAACGGTAACAACAATTTCATCCTCTTTTTCAGCTACTTGCTTGATGTCAACATGATAGCCACCCGTTGGCTGTTCACCGTAAGTAACCAACAGGTAAAGGGCATCTTCATAGGATTTTTCCTGCGCTAACATCATTTTGCTTGAATAATCGATCCAGTTTTCAATCTTTTCCGGTATTTTATCTATTTCTTTTTTAGGTATAATTGTTGGCTCCTCTTCATGTGTGGTGATGGTGACTGTGCGGGTGGTTTCATCCCATTTTACGTCAGCTCCCAAGTTTTCTGAAATAAAACGAGCTGGAACTACGGTACGGTTGTCAACAATGCGAGCCGGTACTTCCATTTCGTAAGGTTCGTTTTGGACGGTGGCAGTTGTTTTATCAATGTTCAGGATAATTTCTATATGGTCTTTTGTGGCCCTAACCGTCTGTGTTTCAGCGTCCCATGTTAAATCGGCTCCCAGGGCACTAAATACGGCATTCATTTCCACAAGAGTGCGGCCTTCTTCGATCATAGGAGGCACGTCAGGTTCTAGGGTAGTTCCGTCGACCTTGATTTGCAGTGGCTCAGGGTCTTCCTGGGCAGTGACAGACAATAAAGGGGAAAGTGTCAGTATAAGCATTATACTTAAAAGTAAAAGGGGATTTGTGATACGCACGGGTAATTCCTCCATTTCATAATGGCTTTTTTTGATAGCCTTACTGATAGTATATAAAGAGTATATCAAAGAACAATCTAAGATAGCAATATAATTTGATACTTAAGTCATAATATTGCCTGAATGTTTTTGATATGGTAATATTGATCTACATTTTCACTCCTTTGTAGTAGAGCGTCAAGGCAAATTATCTTCTAACTCTATTATAAAGGAGATAGTTTTGCAGGAAAGGAAGATTTAATGACTACTGATCAAAAAAGTATAAATCAAGAAGTTAATGTCAGGAGAACTTTTGCTATTATTTCTCATCCAGATGCTGGTAAAACGACTTTGACAGAAAGCCTATTGTTGCTTGGAGGAGCTATCCGGCTTGCCGGATCTATAAAAGCGAGAAAAACAAATAAATATGCCACCTCTGACTGGATGGAGATGGAGAGGAAGCGAGGTATATCGGTAACTTCAAGTGTTCTTCAGTTTTCTTATCAGGATTGCAAGATAAATATTTTAGATACTCCCGGGCACCAGGATTTTAGCGAGGACACTTATCGTACCTTAACTGCTGCTGACAGCGCGCTGATGCTTATAGATATGGCTAAGGGAGTAGAGGCTCAGACAATTAAACTTTTTGAAGTATGTCGTATGCAGGAAATACCTATATTTACTTTCATAAACAAGCTTGATCGTCAAGGTAAAGAACCTTTGGATTTATTAGATGAAATAGAAAAGGTTCTAGGGATAAGATCCTGTCCCCTGAACTGGCCTGTTGATTTAGGAAATAACAATTATGGGCTTTACAATAGGAGTACACAAATATTAGAAATAAATGAGCAGGGCCAAGAGATTAAGAGAATTGCCATGGATGAGATTAAAGATGATATATTAGCTAAGAATATTCAAAGAGAAATAGAGCTATTGGATGTAGCCGGAGAAAATTTTGACATAGATAAAGTTAAAAATGGGACATTAACACCGGTATATTTTGGCAGCGCTATCAACGGGTTTGGAGTTGAAACTTTTTTTCAAAATTTCCTTAAACTTGCCTCTTCTCCAAGTAAAAGAAAAAGCAATATAGGTGATGTAGACTCGACAATACAAACATTTTCGGGATTTATTTTCAAAATCCAAGCAAATATGAACCCTGATCATAGGGATAGGATAGCATTTTTGAGAGTTTGTTCTGGAAAATTTCAACGAAATATGATGGTTAACCATGTAAGAACAGGGAAACAAGTCAAGCTCTCTCAGCCAAGGCAATTTATGTCACAAAATAGAGATATTGTTGAAGAAGCCTACCCTGGTGATATTATCGGAATATTTGATCCAGGCATTTACCAAATTGGGGACACTTTAACTGAGGGTGATCCTTTTGAATTTAGGAAGCTGCCGCAATTTACTCCTGAACTTTTTGCTAAGGTTACAGCTAATCATGCTATGAAGCACAAACAGTTCCATAAAGGGCTTTCTCAATTAACCGAAGAAGGGGCAGTACAGGTATATAAAGATCCTTCAACTGAAGATATTATTCTTGGAGTTGTCGGTGAATTACAATTCGAAGTTTTTCAGTACCGTTTAGAAAATGAATACGGTGTAAAAGTAAATTTAAATCGTATTCCATATAAAATAGCGAGATGGATTAAAGAACCAAAGTCAAAATTTTTCTCTCAGACAAGAGATTTTATTGTATCAGACGAAAATGGTAACGTGGTAATTCTTTTTGAGAATGAGTTTTCCCTTAATTGGGCTAAAGAAAGAAACCCTTCTTTATCATTTTATCGCCTGGAAGATTTCGATGTAGACTGATATGAATTGTTTAATAATTGGTTGGATTTGGACTTGTGATATTTTGATTGAAAATAGGGGGGATAATTATAAAATACTGGGAAAAAGCATGTAAAATTTGTAATAAGATGGTTGAAACCATACGGGATGAACAGTTTAAAATAGATTATTATTTTTGTAATAATTGTAAGTTTATATCTATAGACGAAAATAGCATTATTCCTTCAGAGGAGGAAATGAAAGTTTACAAACAGCATAGTAATACTCTTGAAAATGAAGGTTATGTGAGCATGTTTAGGGAATTTATAAGAGAAAGCATAAAACCATTTCAACAAAGCAAGAAACGGGTTTTGGACTTTGGGTGTGGCCCCGGCCCGGTTTTGGCTGTTCTTTTAAGAGATATGGGTTATGAAGTGGACGTTTATGATCTTTATTTTGCGTCAGAAAAAGTTTATGAGAATAAAACTTATGATATTATAACTGCCACAGAAGTATTTGAACACCTGGTAAACCCCTTAGAAACAGCAAGATTTCTCAGGGATCACTTAAATGAAGATGGAATTTTGGCAGTAATGACACTTTTTCATCCGGGAAATGTACGTGAATTTAAAGACTGGTGGTATAGAAGAGACCCAACTCACATTTCCTTTTACAAGCCTGAAACATTTATGGTTATTGCAGAATTATTGGGTATGCAAATACTAAAATTCGATCAGAAAAATGCTTTGGTTATGAGTAAGTAATAAGATATTTGACAGCCTTAGCTATAGAATATTAGGTGCACTATTATTAAAAATTAAAAGAGGTGATTTTTTATGAGTTTAAGTCATGAACTTCGCAGTGAAGCAGCCCATATTTGGGATGGGTGGCATCAACATCCCTTTATACAGGGGATTGGAAGCGGTAACCTTAAACGCGAAAAGTTTGTTTACTGGATCAAGCAGGATTATCTTTATTTAATTGACTACTCACGGGTCTTTGCTTATGCTGCTGCCCGGGCAAGAAAAATAAAGGATATGCAGAACTTTGCCAGGTTGTTGGATGGGGTATTAAATACTGAGATGAGCCTTCACCGGGATTATTGTGCAGAATTTGGGATTAAAGAGGATGAATTGGAAACCTTAGAAAAATCTCCTACTTGCCAGGCCTACACGGATTTTCTTGTGCGTATAGCGGCTACGGAAAGCTTAGGTGTGACAATGGGGGCCTTACTTCCCTGTTTTTGGGGTTTTTTTGAAATAGGACTCAGGTTGAAAGAAGTAGGGGATACCAGCGAAAATAACCTTTACCGCCACTGGATTGAGATGTATTCATCTGACGAATTTGAAGAACTTGCTATTTGGAGTAGGGAGCTAACGGATGAATTGGGAAAAGAAGTAAGTCGGGAGGAGAGGAATATTATCAAGCAGGCTTTTATTACCAGCAGTAAATATGAAACTAAGTTTTGGAATATGGCTGAAGAATTGGAAGAATGGTAATTAGCTAATGGAAGACAATTAATTAAAACAGCATGCTTAAGGGAGGTTAAAAATGGCTGATTTGAGTAAATTCTCCAGAGAAGAGCTAGAAGGACTAGTTGAAGACTTTGCAAAAAGGTGGCTTGCACATGATGGTTTATGGTTTTTATCAATAGAGAAAAGCCATGGTATAGATTTTGCGATCGAAAAAGATAAGGAAGCAATGGGACAGTTCACTGTTATTGAAGCTAGACGCATCATGAAATTATTGGGGTTAAGAGAAGGTGGAGGGCTAGAAGCATTAAAGAAAGCACTTGGGTATCGTCTGTATGCATTTATAAATAAACAAGAGATTATACATATAGATAATATGACTTTACAGTTCAGAATGATAGAATGCAGGGTACAGTCAGCCAGGAAGAGGAAGAATCTGCCAGATTTTCCTTGTAAGCCAGTTGGACAGGTTGAGTATGAAAACTTTGCAAAAACTATTGATGGCAGGATAGAAACGCGTTGTATTGCTTGTCCACCTGATAGTGTTTCTGATGAGTACAATTGTGCCTGGGAATTCACTATAAGGGATTAGTAGTAAAAGAAATACTAAAATATATTGTGAGGAAAAAGGAGAAAACAATAGAGATAAAGCTTCATATAATTTAGAACTAACTGATAACTGAAAATAGTAAGTAACTTGCCCTATTATTTAATAAAAGCGGAATAAAGAATTTTGAAAGGAGTTTGTTTTTTATGGATACCAATTCAGAATTCAAATTTCCTATTATAGGTATTGGTGCTTCAGCAGGGGGGCTTACGGCATTAAAAGAGTTTTTTTCAAACTTAACTGAAAATATAGATTTTCCACTTACTTTTGTGGTCGTTCAGCATCTATCCCCTGATCATAAAAGTACTATGGATGAGATATTAAGAAAATATACAAGCAGAAAAATCTATCAGGTGTGGGAAAATGACTCAGGTATAGAGATAGAACCGGATACAATTTATTTAATTCCGCCCAATCGTTATATGACATTAAAAGGTGATAAACTATATCTAGACAATCCCAAACCACAGCAAAGTATACGATTTTCTATTGATACCTTTTTTATCTCCCTTGCACAAAGTGTAGGAGAACGTGCAATATGTGTAATTCTTTCTGGCACAGGTAGTGATGGGGTTAAAGGGATTGAAGCAATAAAAGGAGAAAACGGGATGGTTATGGTCCAAGAGCCAGAAACTGCAGAACACGAAGCCATGCCATGCGGGGTCATAAATACAGGGTTGGTGGACTATATATTGCCGCCCCAAAAAATGCCAGCCCAGTTGATTTCATTTGTTGAACATACTTTTATAAATAATAATATTTCACAAAGTATAGAAAGTGATGACCCAAAACTTTTTCAGGAGATATTTAGAGCGCTTAAGGCTAAGGTAGGACATGATTTTTCCGGATATAAAGAAAGTACAATTAAACGCTGTATTCAGCGCCGGATGGCAGTTAGACAGTTTAAAAGCTTAAAAGAATACGTGGGAGAACTAAAAAATGATAACGCAGAGATCAAATCACTTTTTAAAGATATTTTAGTCGGGGTAACCAGTTTTTTTCGTGACCCAAAGGTATTTGTAAGCTTGAAAGAAACCGTGATTCCTGAACTTATTAATGGAAAAGACCCCGGAAGTGCTCTTCGAGTTTGGGTACCAGCCTGTTCTACTGGCGAGGAAGCTTATTCTATAGCAATACTTATTAGAGAAGAACTTAAGAAGCTTAATCAGTATCATAAAGTTTATATTTTTGCTACTGACATTGATAGCGATTCAGTCGAAAAAGCAAGGCTCGGAATGTATCCTGCCAGCTCAATTGATAGTGTTTCAAAGGAAAGACTGAAGAATTTTTTTACCTATAGTTATGAAAACGATTATTATCAGGTGACAAAGGAAATTAGAGAATTAATAATATTTGCTGAACAAAGTGTGATAGAAGATCCTCCCTTTACAAAACTCGATCTTATTTGCTGTAGAAATTTTTTGATATTTTTAAAACCCGATATTCAAAAAAGAGCACTTCATATTTTTCATTATGCTTTAAATGAAGGTGGGTATCTTTTGTTAGGTACTTCAGAAACTGTTAACGAATTAGCTGAGTTTTATAAAAACGTGGATGGAGGGAATAAGATTTATAAGAAAAAAGACTCATTAAACTATCCCCGTTCTATCCCCAGAGGAATTAGTACATCTGGAAAAGAAAATGTCAAATTCACCAGTTCTACTAGTAAGAAAGAAGAAAAAACAGACCTGCAAAATTTGTCCGAAAGAGTACTGCTTCGTTATTACACTCCGGCTGGTGTCATTATAAATGAATTTGGAGAAATATTGTATATCCATGGAAGAACAGGTAAGTATTTAGAACCTTCTTCTGGGAAAGCAAGGATGAATATTTTTCAAATGGTGCGCGAAGGTCTTAAGCTAGAACTAAGTGAATCCGTCCGGGGGGTTAATAATGGTTTAGGTAGTTATTCTTATCAAGGGTTAAAGGTTAAAAATAACGGGGAAGCTATTAGGGTAGATTTGGATGTGTTTCCAATATCGCAGTTTTCTAGTGAATACAAAGATCTAATAATGGTAGTGTTTGAAGAGACAACCAGCCGGGGCTATATTGAGCCCTATCAGAGAGAAGAAACAGCTACAAGCAATTCTGCGGTTGATAAGGATAAAAGGATAGCTGAATTAGAACAGGAATTAAGGGACAAAGAGGAATATCTTCAAGCTACTATAGAAGAACTTGGGACTTACAATGAAGAACTCCAATCAGTTAATGAAGAATTCCAGTCAACCAACGAAGAGTTAGAAACATCTAAAGAGGAACTTCAGTCGCTAAATGAGGAGCTTACCAGTGTTAATAGAGAGCTGCTGGAGAAGATTGAAGAACTGAGAAATGCTAACAATGATATGAACAATATGTTAGTTGGTACCGCTGTAGGCATTATTTTTCTTGACGAATCAAATTGCATTAAAAGTTTTACCCCACCTATTATGAAAATTTTTAACCTGATGGAGGGAGATGAAGGTAGACCTTTGGGACATATTACTACAAACTTAATTGGATATGATGCCCCGGAACTAGAAGATAACATCAAATATGTTCTAAATACACATGATAAAGTAGAAAAAGAAGTTCAGGCAAAAGACTACTCATGGTTTTTGATGCGGGTTTTGCCTTATAAAACTACTGAAGATAAAATTGAAGGAGTAGTTATAAATTTTGTTGATATTACAGAACTGAAGAGAGTGCAGGCTAAAGAAAATCGACTGGCGGTTGTGATTCAAGATGCTAATGATGCGATTTTAGTCATAGATTTAGAAGGTAAGATACTTGCGTGGAACAAAATGGCTGAAAAATTTTATGGTTGGACTGAATCAGAGGCTTTGAAAATGAATATAAGTGAAGTAATTCCAAATGAAGAGGTTGAGGAATCCATTGAAAACTTGAACAAAGTGGCTTCACAAGAAGAAATAAAACCCTATCAAACGCAAAGGATTAGCAAGGAGGGCGCGATACTAAAAGTACAATTAACTGCTACAGTCCTATTAGATCATTACGGTGAGCCTTATGCCATAGCAACTACCGAACGAGTTTTATTAATTGATTAACTCCGATAAAAGCCACTAATCCTGGTCATAATTTTTTATATTTGCGAGATATTCAATGAAATCATTTATAGTATTTGGATTTATTTCGTACTCGGTTGCTTTATCTATAATCATTTGCCATTGGTCATTTTCAAAGATATTATTTAATAGGTGCTTTTTGTACTGATAGTAATGAGGGTTTTTCTTTATTATTGCGCAGAGACAACCCAATATTTTATGATTGTCAGTCATCTTGATATCATCGTAATCGGGATTAGATGATCTTAACAAGACATGTCCACCTGAATCTTCATAAAAGGAAACAAAAGGATAATTGGAAATTTCTGCTTGTATGGTAGCTACGATTTGACCATTGGTAGGAGATTTTTTTGAATCTAAAATAGCTATATCCCCCTTGGTGATGCCTACCAGGACCATGTTATCATCTTTGATTTTGAGGGCGAAGTCTCCTGGTATCTCTTCTTCAATATGTATACCCTCATTATTATAGTGTTTATTAAGTTCATTTACATTAGATACTGTGCCCATAAGGGGAATTCTTCGTTTTGACAAATTGTAATCGAAGAATTCATTCAAGCTAATGTTTAAGGCATTACAAATTTTCTCGAGTGAATTCAAGGAAGGTTTTGCGGTGCCTTTTTCTATTTTGTAAATATGTGTTGGGTCCAGATTAACTTTCTTAGCTAATTTGTTTGCTGATAGGTTATGTATTTGTCTGAGTTTTTTGAGTCGCTTTCCATAATTAAACAAAGTATTATCTCCCCTATCCTTTAGTATTCTTAGAAGGCTTATTACTGTAACTTGTTTTGTTTAGTACTAAAAATGCATTTTTATTATACAATAAATATGCATTTATATATATATAAATTAATTGTATTTTAAATGAATTAAATTCAAGAGAATTAAATTCATGATTGATAGAAAAATTTTCCTAAGATAAAATTAAAATAATTATGTTTAAAGGAAGGTTAATCATAGTGATGTTAGAGGGGGAATTAAGTTTGTTTCGAGGATAATAACAAAGACAAGTTATTTAAAGCTTTAAAGTTAGTAGAAGATTTTCTAACAGAAGAGAAATCTATACTTAAAGAAGAATCAAAAATATTAAAGAAGGAAAAAAAATATAACAGTGAAAATAAATTACAAGAGGCCCGAGAAGAGCTTAAGAATTTTTTAGATGAAGCTAAATAATATATACATATTAATTTCTTTTAGGAACTAAACCGGCAGGAGGTATTTTATTAAAAGTATGTTTTTCAATATCTTAATCCTGCTTGTGAAGATATTATCGGACTTTATAAGCAAAACCTGGTTGGAAATTCTATCAATGAAGTCCCATCTGAAACGGATGGGCTTTTCTTTTCGCTTCATGATTTGTGCTTGCAGGTAGAAAAGAAAAAGAAAGTTTCTTTCGAAACGCATAAGTTAAAGCGGATGAAGGAAAGCTTCGCCAGGTATTTATAAATCTTCTAGGAAATGCTGTGAAGTTTACAAGCGAAGGTGGAATAACCCTCAGACTAAAAGCTGAAAAGAATGACGCTGATGTTAAACTGTCAGTAGAAGTAGAAGATACGGGCCCGGGTATATCTTATGAAGAAGAGAAGTTGATCTTCCGGCATTTTGAGCAAACAAAAGAGGGGACCAGTCAGGGGATTAATTTTTATAATCTGCAAGAGGGGGATGTGAGATTATGAAGAAAACTTACAGAGTAGGTATATTGATTTTTGATGAAGTTGAGGTTTTAGATTTTACCGGTCCCTATGAAGTTTTTAGCGTTGTTAGATATCAAGCTCAAGATTATGATACAATTGACCCGACACCTTTTTCTGTTAATTTAGTCTCAGAAAACAAAGATATTGTTACCTGCAGGTATGGGATGAAAGTGATGCCTGATGAAGAGATAAATGAGGAGACAAAACACGACATTATA
>LKMJ01006749.1_pt1 | contig 10823 bp, 10 predicted proteins | sample 643391 | NCBI WGS metagenome assembly LKMJ01 (sample SAMN04112250, study PRJNA286221) | soda lake metagenome | biome: soda lake; feature: Kulunda Steppe; material: water; isolation source: sample PL-Br10 brine of Picturesque Lake | place: Russia: Kulunda steppe | collected 2010-07
CGGCGCAGCTGCACGATCTTTCTGGTCGTGCCGCCATCGACGCTACGTTTTTCGACCGCGAAAACGCCAGCAAACACTACTGCAGACGGACGAATTATCGCGTTCAGACACTCAAAACAACTGCTCTTGACGCAAAGTGGGTGGTTAAAGTGCTGCAACCGTGGCAAGGAAGTAGAACCACGAATTATCACTTATTTATGCGTAGTCCACTAACACTCAGTCTATGAGTACTATCCACCGACTTCAAAAATGGATCTGGCAGCCAAGCGACACGATATCGAATGGGGTCAGGAAGGCTATGGAACGGTATTCGAAGGCGACATTTCAGGCCGAGGCTCCGTATTCGAAGCTCATGGAAGAGGACTGGGATAACGTCATCATTCTTGATGCCTGTCGATATGACCAATTCGAGCGATTAAACCCTATTGAGGGTGAACTGGAATCTCGGACAAGCCCGGGGACGTATACGACCGAGTTTCTTCGTGCCAACTTCGAAGGGCAGAGTTTCCACGATACGGTTGTCGTGACTGCAAATCCGAAGTATCGAAAACCTGAGTTTACCTCAACTTTTCATGACGTTATCGACGTGTGGGACTTCGGATGGGACAAGGACAAGAAGACCGTGCTTCCGAACACGATGGCAGAAGCGTCGATCAAGGCGTACGAAAAATACCCAAACAAACGATTGATTATTCATTTCATGCAGCCGCATTACCCATTCATTGGTGAAGCTGCTGAGGAAATCGGTGACCATGCGGGGTACGGTGATGCAATAGCGAACGAAACAGGATCCGAAGAATTTACTGACGTAGACCCGACTGTCTGGACGTTAATAAATAAAGGAGAAATCGACGAGGACCTTGTTTGGCGTGCGTACAACGAGACGCTGGAAATTGCGTTTGAACACGTTGAGAGGATGGTTGAATATTTTGACGAGCGAACAGTCATTACCTCGGACCATGGCAACGCCGTCGGTGAGCGACTTTGTTTTAAACGAGTTTACGGTCATCCTGTAGGTATTCACATGAGGCCCATTCGTCACGTGCCGTGGTTGATCGTGGAAGGTAGTAAGCGAAAGCGGATCACGTCGGGATCACCTGCTACCATTCCAAAAGACCAAAATCGAGTGAATGAGAGATTAGCCCATCTCGGCTATATTGATGAAGTCAAATCTGATTACTCCTAGAGAAACTAAAGTGCCAATTAAAACAAATCGGCTCTGTAGTTTCGCTAGACTTAATGGCGAAAGCTCCTTTATTGCTGTAGAAAGCGAAGAGATAGATTGTTTTGAATTCGGAAATCCGTTTCTTCACCCGGAATGCGGTCACGAAAGCTAGACTAGTTGTCGCTAATCCTGATGAATCCGCGACCCCTGTGGGGGTCGCGGGTTCGGTGAATGGGCCATGCTCGTTCTCAATGCGCTCCGTATCGAGCTGGGCAAATTATATCGTGGAACGATTGATTTGCTCAGCGAAATGCCTGATATCACCGAAGAAATTGGTCTCACGAGGCTTCCTCACTTTACTGTTCTTCGCACCTGGTTTGGCCGTATTCCAATGAAGATGTGGCGTGCGTTTCTCGGCCGATCAGTCGAGAAACGCACAGGACACTACGCTATCGATGCAACAGGCTTCGACCGCGATCAGCCAAGTAGACACTACGCCAACCGCACCTCCTACCGAGTTTGAGCACTGAAAGTCACCGCTCTGGTGGATGTCGAAACGCTGTACATCACCGACATCTACTGCACGATGACAAAGAAGCACGACGCGAAGATCGGCCCGCAGGTCGTCCGCAGGAATACGGCCGACCTGCGTTCACTGGCTGCAGACCGTGGGTATGACTCGAAAGCTTTCAGGGACGAACTCCGTGGAAACGGTGTTCGTCCTTTGATAAAACATCGTATCTACTCATCGCTCGATCACGCCCATAACGCTCGTATGGGCAGTGATCGGTATCACCAACGATCCATGTCTGAAACCGTCTTCTCGTCGATCAAGCGCACGCTCGGCTCTGCCGTACGTGCGCGAAGTTGGAACTCAGAGTTCCGTGAAATAGTGCTCAAAGCAACTGTCTACAACCTTCGGCGGAACGTCCGATATCGATAAAATTGACCGCCGTGTTCCGAAACTACAGAGCCGGAAATTCATCAACGGCACCAAATTCTTTAGCCGCCGCTCTAAGTCGTACAGCGGTTCTGGTACGTTTCCGTTTCTAAGCTTTGTTCGATGTGTCGGTTGCTTTTTCTGATGTCTCCGTGAGACTCGTCCGGCATATAGAACAACTGGAATAAAGAACTCCTACAGGATTATAGACCGTTACTTCCATTGACTTCTTTTATTAATCTATACGCGATAATAATTCGGAAACGAGGAAATATCGATAGTGCTCCGATCCAGTATATTCTTTCTGAAAATACTCGTTATCAACGAATTCAAGCCGTGAGTCCAAATCTGCCGGTTTGTTGATTACGCTCTCTGAATCAGAAATTAGATTATCAAGTACTTTTGCGTATGGCTTTAATTTTGACTCTGAAACAGTGTCTCCTAGTTTCGAGTACTTTATTGATAAATACAGATAATTAAAAAGATCGGAATTTCGCATCTGTTCTTGTCTCCTAATTGTTTCTTCGTCAATGAATTCAGTATCGTAGGTTTCTCTCCACAGCTGCTTTACCCAAGCATGATACAGTTGTTTTCCATATCTATCTTCCGCCGGAATGTAGTTCCAAAATTCAACTACATTTTTATCAAGTAGCGGATACCAAACATCATAAGGCCGTAAGAAAGAGTCTCTAAACAAAAAATTGGGTAATCGTTCATGCCAATACCATCGTTCACTAGTCTCGAATGGCCGGTATTTTGACGCCCAGGATTTATTTAAAAGGTTTTCTTCTATACGGTTTTTCACAACCTTAACCTCCTTTTGACCAAACCGTTGTTTATTATAATTGGCCGTGTATATAGAATCTGCAATAGTTTGCAGATCTTGGCTGGAGCCATGTAACAAATCCCTTGCAGTTTTATCTCCTCCTGCATATAATTGATGCCCCCACATACGGACAGCATTTTGTTCGACTAAGGGATGATTCAACAGAGAGAGATCATACGCGATATTCATGGGCCATCGATAATACATCCCACTCTTCCCGAGTTTATTAATGACTTTTAGCCACAGATCAGACTCATATCCTTCGTATTCAACGGCATCTTCCTTGTTAAGCGGAAACCAATCAAAACCAACTGTGTTCGCAATTTTTTCGCCAACCTGTTGGTCATATCCTGTATCCATAGTAAATGTAACCACATTATCGTATCCTACACGGTCCAACATCATTGCAATTAACCGGGAATCATAGCCTCCACTCAGACCGAGGAGGATTTGACGCCCATTAGTTATTTTAATGCTCCGCTCAAAGGCATTCTTAAGATTCTGTTTCCACTTCACATAGAGTTGATCAGTGATAGGTTGCGGATCAGGGTCATTTCTGTATACGTAGTATCTATCAATATCACTGCTACCCTTGTTCCCGATAGATACGATTGTGCCTGGCTCAGTTTTTTTGATTTTTGGATTCGTTGTCCGTTTGCCCGAGACATAGCTTGACATCATAAATTCCAATTCTGTTTCTCGAGATAAACAGCTATCCGAAAATTTTGCATGAATATTCGAAAAATCGTCAGTAACGAATGGAAGTTCTTCATTGTAGAATATGGCCCGACTCCCTACATGGTCTGACAAAATTTTTATATTGTGATCAGTTCGAATGACCGCTGACCAAAATCCGTTTAAATTTGGGAGATCTCGCGGAATATTTTTGTGTTTGATATTAGAAAATAACCCAACGAGGTCTTTTTTATCCAACACTTCTCCCTTATAAAAGGCGTTGCCGATGGCATAAACATTTTTATTTGTGTTGGTTGCCCAGTCTTCAGTGAGATCAATCATCGAATGATGCAACGGTACTAAAAAATAAAAGGTTAGCGGATTATATTATTTCGACTGAAAGTGTAACGTTGATCGAGTGCTACAAATGTGAACACAAAAATAATATTACCCCTTACAAATTTATAAATAGTAGAAAATGAAAGTAACGCAGGTCCTCAACGACGACTTTCCATCTGAAGGAGGTTATCAAAACCTTGTCACGAATATTGTTCGCCATATGGACAGCTGTGAAAAAATAACCAATGAAGTTATTTGCCTCTCATCAGATCAGGCTGAGCACTGTTCTACAGGGGTTCACGCTATATTTGTTTCTTCAGGGAATAGCAAACTGAGTATTTTCTTTACTATATTGTATAACTGGATTGCTCTCATGTGGTACCTTCTAAGATCTAAACCAGATATTCTCCATGTTCATCAGTCTTTTATTGCTGGTGTTTATTGTTGGCCAGCTAAACTATTCCGAACAAAAATTGTTTGTACATCACACGGAAAAGATATTCTTCTAAATAGAGAGAAAAGTTATGGGTCTAGGAGAAAAAAACAGCGAAGAATACTGATATATATAACACTGAAGTTAGTTGATAGACATGTTGTTGTAAGTGAATCAATGATACCGTCAGCTCTTGATGCAGGTTCTGCGCGTTCCAAAATCCGTGTGATACATAATGGTATGGACATGAATAAGATAACGGATGAAATTAAAGAATCTCTAGTACTGGATCCCACACATTTCAATGTATTATTTGTTGGAAGACTAATTGGTGTAAAACGACCAGAATTGCTTATACAAGCGGTGAATTTGATTATTACTGACAAAAAGGATATTAGACTTCATTATGTCGGTCGGGGATCAATGAAAGATGAACTGGTGACCTTAACGCGAGAGAACAGATTAAACAATGCAATAACCTTCCATGGATATGTTACTGGGGGTCGGAAGTGGAACATGTTCCGTCAAGCTGACTTGGTGGTTTTGCCTTCCGATACTGAGGCTTTTGGATTAGTACTTATTGAGGCAATGGCGTGCGGGACACCAGTCATGGCCCCAGATCATGGTCCATTTCCAGAAATTATCACAGATCTAGAAAATGGATTATTGTATGATAGAAACACGCCTAGGCCAATTGCCGAAGCGATTTCAACGATACGCGATAATCATGAGCTTCAGACCTATTTAGGACAAAATGCAAAAAAAGTGGTTAAGCAAAATTTCACAATTGAACGCTGTGTGAAAGACTATTGTTCACTTTATAATCAGATGTCCTCAGAAAAATGAGAATGTGAAAACAAGGCGTCATAATTATTCTTCGCTCACAAGATCCTCATGAGTTGATGCATGGTGATCGCGATTTGAATGGGCGTATTGATCTCTTGTTTTTTGCCACTCGTGATGCCGAACGATGACGCTTACCGGTACTACATCAATATCTAAAATACGGGCAATTGACAACCGGTGGTGCCCTTCGGAGTTATTGAATAGGAATTTTCCATTACGACCGATATTTATAGCAATATGCTGGAATATCTTGTCACTTTCTTGTCCGCTTCCTTCATACTCTTTTGCACCTTTTTTTTCAAGAGACACATCTGGTGACAATTTATTAGTATTGTATCCTTCGTACAGCATATTTTCATATATGTTATGTATGTATTCTGGGAAAAAATTAACAAATTCCTGGTAATTATTAACTCCATACGCTTTGTTACCAAATTCTAGATATCGCTTATATCGTTGAAAAAACTCTGTTTCCTCCCAAGGAACACCATTCTGATAATGTTCTTCAACTGCTTGTGGAAGGTATAAATCATCAAATCTAATCATTTCCTTATCCCAATCACCATGTTTGATCGATCCAATACGAACCTTGGAGAAACGGCCTCTATCCATGTCATATGTAATACTATCAGAAATATCACTCCCCATCGTAGTATCTACTTTGCTATCAGCAGAGGTTACGTACTCAATTTTTTTGGGGTCAATCCATAGGATCTTGTAGGGATCAGCTATGTTTTCATACCCATAATAAAATCTATAAAAATACTTTCTCGCGGAATGCCTATATTGAAGAGGTATCCTCCTGAGAAAAGCTAGCTCAGCTCGATTAGGATCTAACGCATTTATTGAAGCCACGCGTGGTTCTATTACAAATTCATCGGGTTTATCTCCTTCGCAAAATAATCCCACGACAGTAGTGGGAACATGATCTCTGTTTACTTGTGGATCTTAATATTTGCATTCTTGTCATATTTATTGATACGACCCTGGATATCCCGACGAGGGGCGATAGCATTAATTAGTATCAAGTGGTCGATCCCAATATTTCTAAAACTATTCGGAACCAGATTTTTAGACGATTGGGGAACAGGTGTATCGTACCGTGATTGGCGGGATGATATCCGGCCTGTCTTGGAGGAAGGGCATACTCCATTGTCGTTACTACTTGATAATTTTGGCCCTATTCCTCGGGGACGTCCTTTCATGGACTGGTGGACTGGGGTTTGGATGTCAGTAATAGGTGATTCCATCTTTGCACCCGCTTTGGCCAACTCCTTCGTGGTAGTCTTGGGAAGTGTAGTCACCGTACTATTAGTAAGGGAATTGGGAGCGCCATTCACTTATCAAAAATATTTATTAATATTCTCAATTCTACACTGGGACATTTTGGCGTGGACAAACATCGTAAACTATCGTTATGCTGTCTTGTCGACAGTTTATATGATGATATTCTACTTGATCATCAAGCATATTAGAACCGACAAGATATCTGTGAAATTAGCAACTGCGTCAATGATGTTTATTCCACTGTGGGTGGTACGATTAAATAGGGATTATATGCTAGTAGTAATTCTGGCCGCGTTCGGTGCCTGGTTAATAATAGAATTTATTCGAGTAAGAGGCATCTCAAGATCTTTAATTGTTTTAATGTTATCAATTCTTCCAATATCCTTTATTTCTTGGTCGGAGTGGAGTAATGAATTCTATGCACGATTTGACATCTCAGGGCTTTACCATGGATTATTTCAATTTACTTTAGGACCAACTTGGTGGGATTTGAATTGGCGGTGGATATGGCTCTTTCCAACTTCGCTATTGCACTGGATATTCGCCCCTATCGCGTTAATTGGAACTATTTTATTATTGTATAACAAATATATGCGATTGCTATTTATTTTCGCGGCCTTGACGACAATTTTATTTTCTGCACCAGTCGGAGCAGAAGGAATTACGCCACAACGGATGAGGATGCAATTGGTATTTTTCATTGTGATTGTTCAGTTCCATGGTCTTTGGTTTATTTTCACAAACAAGATTCCTATCACACTCAAACATTCCGGTGATAATAGTTTAAGTCCTATATCTACGGATTAAATTGCTCTGTCTGGTAGAAGTTTCGTCGGTAAGTCTGTCATCGTTTTTCAGCCGAGAACCTCCTCAACCTCATTCTGATTCGGTATTCGGATAGCGAGTTGATTTCATAGGACTCTGGCATGTTCGGCTTCATCGCTGGAGCAAGTGCGTTGTTCGAATTTGGGGACTCGCTGAGATTTGTGAACCTGACCAAAATCATCACTAACAAAATAGCCCTTGGGTTCAAATTCATTTCAATTCGTGCTGAGGATCTCGTTCTCCCGACCTATTTGGCCGCACAACAATCCCTCAGCAAGCAGCTCAGAAACGAACTTCGTCAAAATGAAAAATCCAGTAGACAACCAAGCAGGAAACGAGACACCGGAGAGCATCCTAACGGTGATCACCCTACTGACAGAAATGAACAGAACCTGGGCTTTATTGAATCGCTATAGTATGTTGATTTCACGGTTTGATGTACCGCTTAATATAATCGATGAGATACATCAGTACAATCTTGCCGAGTTTTAGATAGCATGGTTCATATTATCAAAGAGCATGAGTGTCCGAGTCAGCATTTATTTATGATAGACTGCTCAAAACAGGGGTATGATCTTAGATAGATATTCACCATCTGATCTACAAAAAGCTATTACGAACCCTACATTAGTTTTGACAGAAGCATCAAATTTATCGGATAACTTTTCTCGAGAACTCACATACAGAATTTTCTATAATAATTGGTTGAATCATAGAAACTTATTAGAGAAATATAGCTTTGTCACATGTCAAAAAGAATCAACGTTCGCTATCCAACAAAAAAAGGGGGATGAAATGCCAGATTATTTTCAAAATTTCATTTCCGAGTATGCGCCACTCCCTCGAAATGTCTACAAGATAGATCACGGGTACCTTTATGGACCACAGGCTATTCCTTTCAGTGTTAATCGAAATCCAATCTGCACACGTACAATTAATGGCATAGATTTCATGAAATCAAAAAAATCACATTTCATCTCCAATAGGTTAGATTCGCATTTTAGATTAAAACTAAATAAAGCTTCTCTCGACGAATCTACCATATTTCCACTAATAGGCATATGGGATAAGAATTATTTTCATTGGGTTACTGAATATCTCCCAAAGCTCCGCGGATTGAAAATATATGAAAAAGAGACCGGCGAAAAACCTAACATTTTAATAACAGATCGACCCCATGATTGGCAACTTGAATGGCTCAAATTGTTAAATATTGATGTTCAACGCTGTGTCACATGGGCTGGCGGAATATCAAAATTTGAAAAGCTTATACTTACTGATCACAGAATGCAAACTGGCGGCCATTACAATACGTTTGATATGTCACTTGATGATATGCGTTGGATCCGTGACCGGGCATTATGTGGGGCCTCACAGAGGTCGTCATCACCAAAAAAAGTGTACATATCTAGGCAAGGAACTACACGCAAGGTTTCAAATTTTGTGGATGTAAAAAGAGTATTACAACAGCACGGTTTTACTATTTATCGATTAGAGGAGCTATCTGTCTCGGATCAAGTTTCACTTTTATCCACTGCGGACTACATAGCGGGGCCTCATGGAGCTGGATTAACAAATATTCTCTTCGGCCCGAATGACGCTACTATAATTGAGCTACTCCCTAAAACATATAATAATCCGCATTATTTCCGCTTATCACAAATTTTAAATCAAGACTATCATTATATTATTTCAGACGCTACATCTGAAGAGGGGTTCCATATTGACCCCACTGATCTCTGTAATAAACTGTCGCAATTATAATGAGGGTAGTACAAAGTGTTATTTCGAACACCGTTATTAAATACAGTTACAAAAATAAGCTAAGATCTTATTTTTGGACTGTAGATCTAAACCAAGGGATAGTCTGTTTAAGCCCATCGTGTAGCGGTATCTCGGGCTCCCAATTCAATTCTGTCTTAGCATAGGTTATATCGGGTCTGCGTTGACTCGGGTCATCCTCTGGCAGTGGTTCGTAGACGATATCTGATTCAGTATTAGTCAGATCCAGCACTTTGTGCGCTAACTCATTGATTGTCCGCTCGTTCTCTTTCCCGATATTATAAACATCATGCTCAGGGTCGTCAACCCGCATGAGTAAGACAAGGCCCTCGATTAGATCGTCTACGTAGCAGAAACTGCGGGTCTGCTCACCGTCACCGTAGATTGTGATATCGTCACCACGAAGTGCTTGAGTGACGAACGTCGGAACAACCCGCCCGTCATCAGGACGCATTCGCGGGCCGTACGTATTAAAAATGCGCACAGTCCGAGTATCGATATCGTACTTCCGTTGATACGCGACAGTCAGTGTTTCTCCGAACCGTTTGGATTCATCGTAGCAGCCTCGAACTCCACGAATATTCACATTGCCTGTATAGGTTTCAGGCTGCGGGTGGACTTCAGGATCACCGTACACTTCGCTTGTGCTGGCAAAAACCATCCGCGCATCACACGCCCGTGCGTGGTCCAGTAATCGCCGTGTTCCTTGTGTATTCGCTAACGCAATATTAACCGGAAATTCCGTGAAATCAGCTGGCGATGCCCGTGACGCAAGATGGTAGATTCGGTCAACAGACGGAAGGGACCCTGGGATGCGAACGTCTCGGTCAGCGACTGTGAACGCAGGATGGTCTTCGAACTCTGTGATATTATTCCGATGACCACTGCCGAAGTTGTCGAGACAAATCACCTCATGCCCCTCAGACAAGAGCCGTTCACAGAGGTGACTGCCGAGGAAACCGGCACCGCCTGTAATCAAAACACGATGAGTCATATATATATACAGTTATTCAACCTATATCAAACCTACCAATATGAACTGTGATTATAGAGATTAATGCGATGTACTTCGAGTGCTCGCCTGCGATCCGCTCGTCCTGTAACAAAAGACTAAATACGATGTAAAAGGCCTCAAAACAACAAAAATTGTTGATACGGACACGAACGTTATCCTTGATCTACACTGCACACCCACCAGAGAAGGAAGTAATGTTAACATCTGCAGGCAACTCGCTCGCAGGCACGCGGGAGAGTTACAGTCTCTCACCGCCGACAAGATGGTTGCGTGAATACCATTGAAAAATATCGGCTTCCGTGACTGATCAAGCACTGCACCAACGAGCCCTGCGATCACGCCCAAAACGCCAGAATTGACGATGATCTCTGCCACCAACGCTCTATGTTAGAGAGCGTCTTCTCGCCAGTCAAGCGCTCGCTGGGCGTTGCCCTGCGAGCGCGTGCGTATCTGGTATCGAGAATTCCGTGAACTTGCACTGATGTGTGCAGTCTGTAACATCAAGAAGGCCGAGAACAGGAAATTCCGATTCTTCCAGCCGATTAAACACGGCCCTACAAATCGTTATAGTAATCATCATCTTTGAGCAGCGATCGGTCTTGTTCGTAAAAGACTCACGCCGTGTAATTAATTCTATACTTGCTCCTAATGATTTGCAAAATAAAGGGAATAATGGATTATACACTTTGA
>LKMJ01006751.1_pt1 | contig 10820 bp, 12 predicted proteins | sample 643391 | NCBI WGS metagenome assembly LKMJ01 (sample SAMN04112250, study PRJNA286221) | soda lake metagenome | biome: soda lake; feature: Kulunda Steppe; material: water; isolation source: sample PL-Br10 brine of Picturesque Lake | place: Russia: Kulunda steppe | collected 2010-07
CACACACACACATGCACACACACGCGCACACCCACGTGCACACACACATGCACACACACATACACGCACGCACTCACGCACACACACACACTTACTCATGCACACACGCACGCTCTCACGCATGCACGCACATGCACGCGTACACACACATACACGCACGCTCATGCACTCACATGCACAGAAACACTAAAACTTGCATGTGCTCATGCTCAAGCCTCTCCTAAAAAAGAGCTATGAAATGTAATCACAATGTCAATTCCATGAAGCCATGCTTGCTCAGAGTTGTGAACCTGCGTGCATACAGGTGCTCGTTTAGGGTTTCCCATGTTCTGTAATGGACATGCATGTTAGTGCCTCTATGCATGCAGCACTTAGATGCCTCTCCTGGACATGAACAGGCCAGCTTGGACTAGTGGAACTCAATTCCCTGTGTTCACCATTGCAGACGATGCCCCTCCAGGCAGGGGGAGGGTTCATGGGCGAGGACATGGACCTGCTCAACACGACATGGTGAGCAAGCAAGCATGGCCGTCTTCATCATGCTCAACTAGCCCTCATGAATATGCTTGCAAACCAGAAAGCATGACTGAACTGCAAGCTCAGGTGTCCAAGCAAGATTGACCGGCTTCCCTCGTCACCAAGCTGCCCATATCTTGCCCTTTTGTGCCCATATCTTGCCCTTTTGAGACGCTTGTGTTTGCTTACTTGCCGCAATAATGAGCGTTGCATCTGCAGCAAAAAATGGTTCACTGCTCAAATGTTTATTACCTGTGTGCAGGGACCCAAGTACAAACCCTTTCAACATCCCTGCTGATGAAGACATCTTTAGACATAGAGAGGATGATCGCATGCGAATGACGCAGCAGCGGCTCCTGGCATTGCAGCAGCCAGTGTCAGAGAAAACAACATTGGCTTCTCGTATGCAGGTACTACTGTCATTGCATTGTCTTTGATGGTCTGCAAGCTTATCACCTATGATCTCTGGCCTGCCCAGTAATCCTGGCTATTGGATGTTTATTAGCAAATTTGCACTTTGTGTGTACGGCACGAACTGTGAGAACAGATTGCAATGCCGCTGGTTAGAAATGAGGAGCATATGTATGCCTTGAGGTTGACATGTGTAAGGGCACAAACGCGAGCTGGTGCATCGGCATACAACTTTGCTATCAGGCGTACAAGCGCCTGCGATGCTGTTGGTGTTCGCAAGCGCACATGCTGTACGCAGCATGGTACTTTCTCGTGGCAGATCAGCTGTCGTCTGGTGCAAGCTTGGAATGAGGATTATGCTGCTGGACCATGGTGCATCTGCAGGCCACCACCACTGAGGAGGCCAAAAACTTGATCAGGCAGTTCCGGCCAACGCAAACACGGAGGCCTGACCAGACAGTGGCTGCAAACAGCGTGCTGCCTGAGAGACGAAAGGAGAAGGAGAACATGGCTGACTTCATTGCAAAGAAGCGAGAGATCTTCTTGCTGCAGGTGTGTGAGTGCTGGAGGAGCAAGGGCGCTGGAAGTGATTTACCTGAAGTCCATAGGTGTTACGGTACCTTTGAGCTGTGTCTAATACCATAGTGCTGACATCAAGAATACCCATTATTTAGGACAGGCCGTCACACTGTTTGTCTGTGTGATGTGCCTTGGGTATGAATGGATAAAGCTTGCATGCTGTTGGGACGGTGAGGCACCTTGTATGGGCTTGCAATACCACCTACTTTGAGTTCCTCAACCAGTCTTGAAGAAAGGCGAGCACCTCTCATGTGTCTTTCTCCTTCATTCTTGTGAATCCATGATGTTGATGCTCTCATTACACAGATGAGCTTGGACACTAAGCGAGCAGAGATCCAAAAGCTAGAGGAGCGGGCCAGACAAAGGGAAGAAACTTTAAAAAAGTCAGAGCAGGTTTGTGAGTTTCTGAGTGAAAGGTGGCATTGTCCTTTTCAGTGAAAGCTTTTGCCATAGCTCAGATAGTGGTGCTGCATTATCAGAAACCCTTGCTGCATGCAAGAACTGCATGATTTAGCATCTAGGCATGAGCTATTGCTCGCCCATCATGAAGCCATGCACCCCTCTCTTTTTGCTACAATGACCTGTTGTTTATCCCTCTGGTCCCTAGCTTGAAAGTGGCCACAAATGTGCGCTTTGCTCCCTCAGATGCTTGATGAAGACGCTCTTCGCTTTGATGCTTTCCTCAAAGAGAATGATGAGAAGGTGCAGGAGGCCATCAAGAAAGCAGAGGTGCGCAATGCTTTCTCTCTTTGCTGGGCGAGCACATTGGGGTTCAGCGGCTGGTAATGAAATGTTTCTAACAAGGGGGGACAGAATGAGGCACTGCATGCATGCATGCATGCATGCATGCATGCATGTAGCATGCACATTACCATTCTCTTGTTTGCATCCATTTCTATTGCATGTAGCACGCACATTTCCCTTCTCTTATGCGGATCCATTTCTATTGCATGTAGCACACACATTTCCCTTCTCTTGTGCGGATCCATTTCTATTGCATGTAGCACACACATTTCCCTTCTCTTGTTTGGATCCATTTCTATTGCATGTAGCACACACAATTTCCTACTCTTATTTTGGTCCATGTACATTGACGCTTATTCCAATCTGGGAGTGGAAGCAAGGCCAGTAGGTCACCGAGCGTGGCATCGCCCAGAAATTCGTTTGTAAAGCACAATGGCATGCATTTGACCTCTGCATTGGAAAACAAGGTCCAAAAGAAGTGCACCTACCCTTGCTTCCCCCAGTGTGTGTAGCCTCACTCTACGCATGTGTTGAAACCATGAACTCAGATGGAGGCCAAAGCAAAGCAAGACAAGGTGTTGGAGATCAAGCGGCTGACCACTGCAATTGCAGCGTTGCGTTCAGAAATGAATAAGTACGAGGAGCAGCTGGAAGATTGCCGGTGGGTTTTGTGGAAGTTTCTTCAGGTGCACGTCTTGATATGAAATTGTCCTGGCCTTGATGGGCCAGCTTTATCCTAATTCCGTCGTAAAGGCATAAAGGAAGCTCTCGGCCTATTCTGTGCATATGCTGCATATGAAAATGCGCTCTTTTGAGACACGATGCCAACACAAAAGGGTCACGAGTGTGTGCTACCAAATTGGAGATGCACTACCCCACTGAAACCAGGCTTGGCTTGATGTGTTGTGCCAGCTCAAGTACCTGTAGCAAGTACGCAGTCAGGTGCACCTGTAACAAGCATGGAGTATCTCTCTGCAATCTGTGCAACAGCAGATAGGGCAACACCTTGTACCATCATACCGTTGTACCAGCTTGATCTTCTTGTGAGCAAGTTGCGTCTTGGACTTGGGGTTGACTGCGTGCAGGAAGTACAAGGACTTCCTGGACAGCATAACGCCACCCGAGTGGTTTGAAGCCCAGGCGTCAAAGCTGCAGAGACGGAAGGATGCCATGATGGCAGAGTGGCAGGTATTTTCCAACCCCAGTGGTCAGGGCTGTCTTGCTGGCTTCTGAACACGCAAGGCTCTTCTTTTGTATTGCAACTCGCAACGGGGTGCTCCTGGTGAGACGTTCCGCCTCGTGCACCTTGGCATATGCAGGCAAAGTGCGACGAAGTGAGGAAGCAGAAGGAGCTAGCTCTTGCTGCCAAAGCCAAGGCTGAGAACGACTACGCAAATGCCCGGACCCAACAGGTAATGAGGCTGCTGAGCTTTTGGGGTCTGGCCTGTGATATCATCCGGGGCCATGGCCACTTGAATTTCCACTATTTCCAGGAGCCATGGCCACTCTAATTTCCACTATTTCCAGGGGCCATGGCCACTCTAATTTCCACTATTTCCAGGGGCCACGGCCTTGTGTCCTCACGGCATCATGGGGGCTTTTATCAGCAATGACGACTCGTTGTGCTGTAGGATGTGCACGTTTACTGGCCAGCAAACTGGGTGTTTTCTTGAAGCGAGCAAATGGCTGGACTGAGAAGGTGCACGCTCGTATTTCCATGTGAGGGGGGCCCATTGATCTGGTGCCTCTCAAGCATCATCACATTTGTTGCGACATGGCCAGTAGGACAGGAATGCGTGTTTCTTATTGTGTGCGCAGGAAGCAGAGAGGGCTGAGAAAGCTATAAAAGAAGCCATTGCACATCTGAAAGAGGTTGTCAAGTCCAAGGAACCACCGCCACCCGATCTTAACTTTCAGGTGAGTAGCTGATCAGTTGCAGCTGCATGGGGTATCACTCTGACCAGCATCACTTGCAGGGGATTGACCATCCCTGAGCATGCATCTTTGCCGGGGAGTATGAACAGCAAATCCTGCATCATAGCACCCCTGAAAGTCTGATGGCTGCATATGCACGACCTGATGTTGGTGTGTGCATTGCTTTGTCGCAGATATCCCCTGACGAGGAGGAGATTTTCTTTCATGACCCAGCACAGCTTTTGTCGGCTTATCAAGCCCTGGAGGAGTCGAACCTTTTCTACATTCAGAACGCGCAGGTAGGGAAGCCATGAAATACAAAGGCCTAAAGGCCTCACTGGGTCTGGTGCCAGCATTGACACCTGTCCCTTAGCCGGTTGCTGAAAGGTTAACAAAGTACACCCCTTGCCCTAGAGCATACCTTTTAAGAATAGGGGCCCGAGCAGGTAAATTTTTGCCCACATGAACTGTGCAGCCCTTTCTACGTTAGGCAGTAGGTACAAGGCAAGTTGCGTTATTGATACCTAGGCACGAGGGCTGCGCGTCCACTGCATCCTTAAAAATGGCACCAGCGCGTGTGCACAAGCGGCCATGCTTGATGTTGCAGGGCGCTAAGCAGTCTGACTGAGCAGCCTGGCCTGAGCTGTGGCAGTCCGGGGCACACATTTGCCCTGCAGGAAACAGAGGAGGCCCTGGAGGAGCTGCGGAGCAAATACCGAGACACACGTGCGCGCATGGATGCTGAGGTGGAGAGCCTCGTCAGCCAGGTCAACGCCCTGACCCAGAGCATAGAAGCAGTGCAGGTGGGTGTGCTGCGCTGCAGACCCCCTTGAGATCAGGGTTTTTGTGGGCATGTGAGTGGTGCATGCATACATTCCGAGTGTTGCACCCATGCACCGCACACTGCCCCCTACAAGGGGAGGGAATCTGCCACTAGGGAAGGCCTGTGATGGCTGCAGCTCGGAACAGGCAGGCATGGGGGATACATGATCACGCAAATTTGATTGGCGCAGAGGGGCGCTGCAGCTCCTCAAGAGTGGTGTGAGGGCTTTTCATGGCTGAGCAGGCGACAAGCCTGCTGCTGCTGCTGTGCTTTGCTGCCCTTCCCTTGCCAAGGCTGCTCCATCTTGGCTGTTTTCACCCCTCAACTGCACCGTGCTCCCCTGGACAAACAGAACTTGCCAGGGTGTTTCTTTCTGCTCTGCGTGCAGGCCAAGAGCAAGCACTTAAAGGAGCGCATAATTAAGAATATAGGGGCACTCACGCCCAGGGCGTTTCCTTCTGCTCTGCATGCAGGCCAAGAGCAAGTGCTCAAAGGAGCACACAATTGAGAATGTGGGGGCGCTTACGCCCAGGGCGTTCCTTTCTTATCTGCATGCAGGCCAAGAGCAAGCGCTTAAAGGAGCGCACAATCGAGAATGTGGGGGCACTCACGCTATCCATGGGGAGCAGCAATGTGGGCGGCGCGGCCATCAGCTTGGACCAGCTCACAGCAAAAGTTGCTGAAGTGTATGTCCGCTGCGGCTTTGATGCAGACAAGTCCATTGGGACACTGCAGGTTAGTTTGCCCTGAAACGGCCGCGTGGCACAGGCTGATGGTGATGCCATGTCTTGTGGTGTGCTCTTCTTGCTCCCGCCCTTGGCTTGGCCAGGACCTTTTCGTGTGTGTGCAGCTTGGCGAGAGCTTTGAGTGGCTGGGTGGGGTGCCGTTAAGTTACCAGGTATGCATGCAAGCCTGATGCGCATTCACTCGCATCTGTGGTGTTAACAGATGCTCACCAACTTGGAAAGCAAGCTGGAGGAATACCTGGTCGCTGTGGACACAATGCCGACAGAATATGTGGAGGGGATGGAAAAGGCCCGAGAGAAGGAGCGACGGAAGGTGTGTGTTGCGAGCATGAAGCCTGGCATCCACCCCCTCATGTCACCATTGGCTTGCTTTCAGACCATAGGTCAATCCCTTCAAGTCACCATTGGCTTGCTTTCGGACCATAGGTCAATCCCCTCAAGTCACCATTGGCTTGGTTTCAGACAATAGGTCAATCCACGCTTGGAAGCTTGTGGCGCTGCTTATCACTTTTGATTGTGTGGATTCCATGGCGCAAACCACTTTGGAAGCTTGTGGCACTGAACATCATGCATCCCCGTGCGGTTCTTCTGCTGATCTGCTCTTGAGATGCACACGTGAACAGGCTCCGTTTTGATGCTGTTGACAGATTGCCCGAGACGAAAAGCTATCTGCCCAGCAACGTGAGCACGAAGCGCGTATGGCACGAGCACTGGACCGTGCCAGCGCACCTGTGTTCAAGAAGCAAGGCAAGCCAGTGATGCAGAGGAGTCAGCCGCTGAAGAAGAAGGTTGAAGTCAAGAAGGATGATAAAGCAGATGAAGAAGCGGAGCTGGAGGCTTACTTGGCTCGAGACATGATATAAGCGCCAGCATACCTTGTGCACAACATGTGCGTGAAGTAACTGCCCTGTTTCACCTGCTGTTCCAACTTATGAGGCTCCAACTCACCTGGGTATTTTTTCATTGAGCCTGGCAGGCTCTCCAATCCTGAAACTGTAATCTCAATTCAATTGTCAAGGATTCATGTAACCGCCCCCCTGTGAAAATGAGTGCACCCACACTGCCATTGTGGCACAGACAGCGGTTGTTTGCCAGCGCAGGTCGCCCTTCCAAAGGATCAGTCACCCAGGCAAGCAGCATAGAAATGCACATAACATTTGGTGCTGGTTGTGCCACTGAGTGCAGTCTGTGCTCCTCAACAAGGTCGGTGCCTATGGTGCCATCCTTGAACGAATTGTTGACGGACTTGGCAAGAAAAGAACTACTAGTGTATGTTGCAAGTACTACTTGCAGTGCGTTCTAAGGTAGGCAGTGAAAACACTCCCTACATCAATGAAAGAAAAGTGTTCACCTAGGTCTAAGGGCCATCATCATGATGATGATCAGCGAAGAAAAAAAAGAAGCCTGTAGGGATCAGGAGGGCGACTAGCACTGCCAGTAGCAGGTCACTAAAAGAAAAAAGCTGTGCAGGCAGCAAGACGCTCCCTGCATGAATAAAGGAATAAGAGACACATTGGCCTGAAGTGTCGTGAGTCTCCACCAATGGAAAAGAATACTGATACTAGTGTTACTGACTACTAGTAGTAGTGGGGATCTGAAGAGCGGCTGGCAGCCCCCTGCTCCGGATCAAGGCCTTCAAGTTATCAAAATAAGAGCTTTATCAAGTGCGTGTCGTTAAGACAAGTTGTGTAGTCGGTTTATGAGCATAATGCACTGACTGAGCATGCAATTTAGGGGCAGTCTAGTGGATCTTTTGTGAATCAAGGCCAAGCTCGTTAAGATGGTGCAGAGTGTTGAAGGTATAGATTGAACCTCCTACACCAAGAAGGATGGTGTGGAGTGTAACTTCTTTGGCTTTGAAGTGCCTGCAAAATGTCTTATGTCGTTTGCTAGGTCTTGGTGGCCTCCAGCTCGTGTCCAGGCCTGGTGTCTTCACGGTATTTGACCTCTGTTAGGTGTATCTCCCTCTTTTTAGCTTTGAGATTAAACGCTCTTCCCCATGAAAATAGCGTGCTTCACTTGTTGTACATGAGGGGTTACAAGGGTTACAGGGGTTGTTGTACGTGAGGAGTGGAAGGTGGATTTAATGGGTATGGGAGTGACCACAAAGCATCAGGACGACTTGAGGTCATCCTGTCTCTGACAGACAAACGGGCATCAAAAGGCCAGCTAGGTAATGTCCTATCACCGTACGTTCACTATCAGTATTACTAGTAGAACGCTCAGGAATTTCCTGCTGGGCCAACTTGGACCGTTTGAGACAGTCAGTGCTGCCGGCATCCAAGTGGACCAAACATCCTGATAGAGAGCCTTTGCTCATGGCTATTATGATGATCATGCAGGCAATATTATGGCGCTCAGTAATCATTCCAGAAATATTTTTGTGTTGACATCATGTCAACACAATCTGGATGATCCAGACAGAGTATGGAGAGCACTATCTGCTTCCTGACTTAGTGGACGCTTGAGGATAGTGGACTTAAAAAAGCGGATAGCGTGTTTCTGATTGATAGGGTGCCTGTGTGGAACATATTGCTTTCCATTTGGAAAGAACATCGATTGCTCCATTAGGTGTTGCTTATACCTATGTGGAGTTGTGGAAGCAGACTCTATTAACAAGAATAGTATCCAGTTATTGAGTTGGCAGAACCCAACCTCTGGTATCACTTAAGAGCACATGGATTTCAAAGGGGCTTGAAGGTTTGGAAGGTAAGTCAATCTGGTGCCGTGTTTGGGAGCTTCAGTGTTAGATTCTTGTTGATAAACTTCTTCAAGAGCTAGCCAGCTAACATCTAAGAAGTGTTTGCCACCAGGGCCTGCAGTGCTGAAAAAGAAAAACTACGTAGGCAGTGGAACCACTCCCTACATCAATTAAGGAAAAGGAGACACATTGGCCCAAAGAGCCGTGAGTCTCCTCCACCAGAGAGATTGAAAAACTAGTGAGTATCTGGAGGGTGACAAGCCGCTCCCTGATCCAGACCAAAACCTTGAGAGCAACTAGATTTTTCAAGAGTGCGTCAAGTAGTTGAGAGTTTATGTGCATAGAGCACAGAATGAGCATGTAATTTGAGGGCAGTCTTATGGGCTTTTGGTGTACCAAGGCCGAGCTCTCTGAGGTGAGTCAAAGTGTGTGAGGTATAGATAGAGCCTCCCACACCGAGAAGAATGGTGTGAAGGACAACTTTCTTGGCCTTTAAGCGCTTACAAAGAATTTCATGTTGTTTTCTAGAGGCCTCTAATTGGTGTCTAGGCCGTGTGTCTTCGCAGTATTTAACCTCAATGAGGTGTATCTCCCTCATATTGACGTTGAGCTCGTGAGCTCTGCGTACATCTCTGCTGTGTTGCTGTGGTTGTGACACCTGGTGCAAATGAGGAGTGGTTGGCAATTTGGCTTTTAGGTAACGGAGTGAACAAAATGGCGTCGGGGCGACTAGAGGTGAGTCTATCACTAGCAGACAAACAAGCATCAAAAAGCCAGCTGGGTAGTGTGCTGTTATTAGCATGCTCAGGAATTTGAAGGTTTTGTTGAGCCAAGCGAAAAGCGCTGCCTGCATCCAACTGGACTAAGCAACCTGCCAGAGAGCCTTTGCAGATCGCTTTCACGATGAGCATGCAGGCAACATTATGGAGTTCAGGGATCATACCTGAGATGATCTTATGCTGACACCCTGAGAGAATATGGAGAGCACTATCTGCTTGCTGAAAGAGTGGACACAGAAGGCTGGTGGACGTTTTAAAGTGGACAGCGTGTTTTTGATTAAAAAGGGTGCCTGTGCGGTAGTGGAAGATATTGCGCTTCATTTGGAGAGAGAGTTTGAACATGCTCCAAAAAGCATTGCTAATGCTTTTGTGGACGTGTGGAAGCAGACTCTGGTAATAAGAGTAGTACCCTGTTTTTGAGTTGGCGTAGCCCAGCTTATGGTTCGAGTGCATTTGCAATTTTAGTGCAGATTGGAGATTTGGAAGGTATGTCAATCTAGGGCTGTGTTGGGGGGCTGCAGTGCCAGAATCTCGCTGATTAACTTCATCAGCTAGCCAGCTAATATCAAAGGAGGGATTGCCACCAGGGCCTGCGGTGCGGATGGTTGTTTTGGTTGGGAGGCTGTTTCCATGGCAAGCTTGGTATCTAGCGAGGGCATCTGCACATTCATTTCCAGCAATTCCGGCATGAGATTTGACTTTACAAAGGAAGATGTAGGATTGAGAGTTTTGGATAGTATTATAACGAATTTTCAGGATGTCTCCTTGGACATGATGACGGTGTTTCTCTGGACATAACAATTGTCTCCAATTTGATGGAGTGAGGTAAGGCTGTCTAAGGCAATATGAGTATGATCGTGAGTGATAGCGGCAGCTTTAGCTGCTAGTTCTGCTCTCCCTATGGTGTTGGTTATACCAGCACCATTTGGTTCAACTGAATTAGAATTGCCCGAACTGGGGTGGTAGACCCCTGCCCCAATACTTGTTTTGCCTTCCTGGATATGGCAGCTACCATCTGTGAAGGTCCAGGATTTCCGGTCAGATACGTCAAGTGCGAGTCCCGGTTTGGATTGATGGGAAAGGGGGGCCACTTCACCCAAAGCAGGTCTGTGGGAGCACCTGGTAATTTGCATTTTGTCTGAGTGAAGTTTCTCAAATTTCTTGAGACCGAGCGTTGTCTCAACGTGCCTAGCATTACATATGGGGTGGCTAGCAATGTTGTTGAGATGCCAATTAGCTTCAGGGATGTCATGAGCAAGATTTTGTAGCCATGTAGGATTGTGTTTATGGAGGTGGAGCCGTGCAGCTGTATTCCAGACTGCTATAATATGGAGATTCCAAGAGGCCTGGGGTAAGGAAGTCTCTTGACTTATCCAGGACTGAGGGGAAGCGTAGGCAATCTCATGAGCTAGAATTGTTCCAAGTTTATAACATAAGTGGGGATAGGCTGTCAGGAGACTTGAGTAAGGATTGGTGATCATGGTTCCAAGATGGTAGGAACATGAAAGTGGCAATTGTTTTGTACTATGGCTTCTATGTTGCACATGCGGGACACCAAAAAGTGGGTGTGTGCTTGCATGTACGCGCGCGCGCACACTGCCTCTGAA
>LKMJ01006752.1_pt1 | contig 10818 bp, 12 predicted proteins | sample 643391 | NCBI WGS metagenome assembly LKMJ01 (sample SAMN04112250, study PRJNA286221) | soda lake metagenome | biome: soda lake; feature: Kulunda Steppe; material: water; isolation source: sample PL-Br10 brine of Picturesque Lake | place: Russia: Kulunda steppe | collected 2010-07
CCAGTGCGGCGTCGAGATCGGTCCGTCTCTCGCCTGCGGTGACGATTTCTGCATCCGTGGCCGACAGCGCTTCGACCCGCTCGGCAGGTGCGGCGTCGCTCACAAGCAGGTACGTCGTCGCAGCGTCATCGACGATCCGGGCGTCCGGTGGCGTGCGGGCCCGTGAATCCGCGACAACTCGTGCTGGTTGGCGGCGGTCACCATCGTCGGTTCGTGACAACAGCGCCGTTTCATCGACGGTGAGGCTCGGATCGTCCGCCAGCACTGTGCCGACGCCGACCATGACGGCGTCACTGTCGGCACGCAGTCGGTCGACCCGCTCGAAGTCCTCGGAACCACTGATTTTGATCTGTTCTCGTCGCCGCGAGGAGAGCTTTCCATCCGCGCTCATGGCAGCGTTGACGACGACGTGCATACATACCGGGTTACCGCCGGTCGTGAAAACCGTTTTCGATGAGGGTGCACAGTCAAAATGGGTTGTAGTTACTGAAACCAATCGTTTCGGTCGCAGATCACTCTCTTCATGGGCTGTAAAATTGGTGACATATCCAACATGAACATTTTCACTTGCGGATTCTGTTCACACAGGCGATAGGAGCATGGAGCCGATCTCCAGTGAAATTAGCGTGCGTACAGCGAGTACGCGATGATCGCAAAGCCGACCAGCACCAGCAGGCTTTCGATGAGAATGCCGGTTGCCAGCGGGACGCCGAGGATATCGGTCGCCACACCGGCAAGGAACGACCCCAATGTAATCGCACCGAATCCAAGCGCAAGGGCACCTAGTGCCGTGCTCTGGGTCCGCCGATACGCTTTGAACGCGTAGTACGTGATGATCGTTCCGAGAATCAGTATGAGTGTCTTTACGATCGCGAGTGCCGTCGTTACCTCAGCTCCAGCTGTTTCGTGTGGGCTCATAGTTCTTTGCTGACCTCCGACCACATATCCGCCAGTCGTTCGTCCGGTGTTCGCGCGGGGCGAGAGACCTCGTACTCGAACTCCCGGTCGTCTGTGAGAGCTATCCGTACGTCCTCGAACGCGACCTCGTACCGCGTCGTATGGTGTCCGTCGCTCCGAACCTCCGTTAGCTCTTCGAGCAACGTCGCACTGGACAGACTGTCGAGCTTTCGATAGATCGTCGACTGTGGGATCTCACAGCGTTCGGAGAGTTCGCCAGCCGTCATGGGCTCGTCGAGTTTCCGGATGATTGTCCGACAGTCGGAATCCTCCAGAGCTTCGAGAAGGGCCTGCACATCGGGTTTCTCTTCCTCCGCGAACGGATCCCGTACCATTCTACCGTACATGAGCGATACATTCATATAAATCGACTGTTGTCCGTTTTCGCTCCGACGGGTTCATTCACCAAAATATCGTGCAGATCGTGCCGTATTCCGGCGATTCCCAGTGGTTGAAAATGACGCACCCAATATATGACGGTTACACCCCAATGGTTGAGTATGACCAGTGGTGTTCGAGCACAGGTCGAAGTCGCATCCCCCGATGACTGCCCCGTTGCTGGTGCGTCCTCGACGACAGGCACACGGATCGATCGTGTTGATAGAGCGAGCGCGGATGTGGACGGAACCGTCGGCGAGGAGTTCGTCGTCTCTGCGACGGCCAACGGCGAAATCGACGCCAACGAGATAACGTCCGACGGTAGCCGGTCTGTGTACCGGTTCGACCGTGAACGCGAGGACGCATGTGCCTGCGACATCGTCGAGACTGCAGGCCCGCCCGTTGCGGACGTTCGCGCAAATGACGGCTCGCTGTTTATTACCTTCCGTGCCGAGGACGTCGCTAACGTCCGAACCGTCATCGAGCAGCTCCGTGATCGCTACGACGGCGTCCGGCTCCAGACGCTCTCGAAGTTCGATCCGACAGAAGGTGAGGATATCGTACCGGTCGACCGCGGACAGCTCACCGACAAACAGCGGGAAGTTCTGGAACGCGCACACGATCTTGGCTACTTCGACTATCCCAAGGGAGCGAACGCTGGAGAGGTTGCCGATGACCTCGACATCGCCCGCTCGACGTTTTCCGAGCATCTTTCTGCTGCCCAGTCGAAACTGCTCAATGCGGTTCTGGAAACGCCGACACGTTAGGACTCTCTTACCCGGCAAATAGCGGCTTCCACCGATTCATCGGTCGGCGGCGAACGCACAATCCTCCTGACGAGCCGTGGGCGTCTCCCCGTCGAGCCGAATCCGCCAGCCGTGCAGCGCCCCGGGATCATTGAGTGCGTTCGTCAGAGTCGTCCTGACATCCAGCACGTCGACGCCGTAGTAGTCGTTCGGGACACCGTGAAGATACTGTAACGCCGTCTCGAACAGCGATCGCATTCCGTCGTCGTCCTCGAAGTCGAAGTGCTTGTACGCTCCTGCCGCGACCTGTACCATTCCGTGTGCGAAGGCGCTTTCGGTGGTTCCGTTGCCGTAATTATACCACTCGTCCTCGAAGCAGTCGTGCGATTCGTGAAACTCCCCGCTGTTGTACAATCGGACTCCGTGGACGGTTGCCCGGCGGAGCGTTGCGTGTTCCCAGTGTCCACCCGTGTGCGCTGTTTCAGCGACCCACCCCGTCGGGTCGCCATCCGGTGGCGCGACTGAGGGATCCCGCGTGTGCTCGTCCATACCTGGACTTCGGTTGCCAGCCACCTCCGTCTGTCGCCCGGACACAACGTTTATCGGCTCCGACAGAATGCTTACAGTATGCTCCCCTCTGCAGTTCTTCTCCGATCTGCCAGAACCGATCCCGGACTCTCGACGGCATCGCGGGCAGTCGACCTGACGATCGAGAATGTCCCAACACAGGTCTGGGAGGTGCTCGGTGCGATCCTCGTGTTGATTTTCGGCTGGTACGTCTCCAAGCTCGTGGTCCGCTCTGTCGGTCGCGCGATCGCCCGACAGTTCCAGCGGCCAAGTATCACACAGACTGTGCTGGGCGGTATCCGTGCTGGCGTTATCGTCGTCTTCGTCTTTATTGCGGCACGGATTCTGCAGCTTGATACTGGGGATGTCCTGCTTTCCGGGGCGGTGTTCGGTGCGGTGCTCGGTGTGATCCTCGCACCGATCGTCGCTTCGGTTATCAGCGGGCTGTTCGTGCTCGCGGACCAGCCCTTCGAGATCGGCGACATGATCGAGCTCGTCGACGAGGGGCAGAAAGGATTTGTCGACGACATCACACTTCGATATACCAAGATGTTCACGCTTGACAACACCTTTATCGTAATCCCGAACTCGACGATCCGGGACCGGGACGTGATTAACTACTCCGCGGAGGACGAGCGAACCAGACGAACCCTGGAACTGCTGGTCACGTACGAAAGCGATATCGAAGCCGCACGGACGCTGGCCGAGCGGAACGCCCGACGTGTCGACGATGTCATCAGCGGCGGTCCGGACATCCGGATCGGCAAGACCCGGTTCCCGGCAGCCCCGACGTGTTTCATCGAGGAATACGCGGACAACGGTGTCCTGTTGTTGCTCAGATACTGGGTCGAAGAACCGTACAAGCTCCAGGCGATCGAGTCCGAGGTGAAAACGAATATCTGGAACGACCTCGACGACGCCGACGTCGAGATCGCATACCCGCACACACATCTCGTCTTCGACGAGACGAGTGGGCAGGCACAGGTCGCTGTCTCACAGGGGGATCACTCGCCAGCAGTGACAGCGGACAGTGAGGCCGTCCCTGGCGACCCTTCGGTTGAAAGCGATGGCGCTCAGTAGTGAGCAGGACCGGTCTGCTACTCGTCCGTCGCGTGGACGACGACGAGTTCACATTCCAGTCGCTGGCGGAGATAGCTCTCGATATCAGGATCGGAAACGAGCTTTCGGATCATGCGACGCCACCGACCTTCCTGTTTGTGGCCGATGACCACGACATCGGCGTCCTCGTTCGCAATCTCCTCCAGGATGGTCTCTTCAACGAGAAAGCCCTTGCGAACGATATATCGAGCGTTCTGTAACCTTCCAAACTCCGATTCGACCGATCGCTTGAGTTCTGCCCGAGAGACATCCCGGCTGTCCTGATAGAGGTCCACGTGGAGGACCGACAGATCACCGTCACGGTCCTCAGCGAGCTCTATGGCCTGTGCTAGCGTCTTCTTGGAGTGGCTGCTGAGCGGGTACCGGACCGGAACGACCACGTGACTCATCATCTGTACTGATTGGGGCGACAACGGTAAACGTTCTCACTTGTCCGCTGCAGGGATGGATGCATCCAACGGCCTGCTACGGTCGTCGGACCAGCGTATCCGCCCGTCGATCGACGGATCGATCCCCATATTCCGGGCATACTCGACGAGCACGTCGTACTGGACCGGTCCCTCGCTCACGACGTGGGTCTCCGAAAGCGTCGGAAACTCATACTCGGTCACCGGAAGGTACGCGGAGGTAGCAAGCGTGTACTCCACAGTAGGATCTACAGGTTCCCCTCCGATACGAACGTCCACGAGCGAGTCTTCCGTGCGGTCCCAGACCACTTCAGCACCCGAAAGATGTGCGTGCCACCAGTCCGGTTCGCCGATGTCGATCACCTGTCCACTGGCTTCCCGCAGTAGTTCGACCATTTCCGCACCCGTCAACCGTGCCGTCACGACCGGTTCCTCGAACGGAACGATACCGATCAGATCTGCAACGGTGATGTCTCCAGCCAGAGGCTTTCCCCCGCGGATTCCTCCAGCGTTCTGGAGGCCGACATCCGCACCAGTGTACCAGCGATACGCATCGGCGACGAAGTTCCCGATTCGACTCTCACCACGGTGGGTCGTTGCGTCCGTTCGCTCGATCGGACGGTCGACCGTGGCGACAACCGTCTGGAGTCCAGCACGGCGCTTTCGCACCTGTAACGCGTGTACCACAGCTTCTGACACGGGTGCTTCGTCGACTGTGTGTCGGTTTACCGATGCTGTACCGTCGTCTTCGAGGATGATTTCGTACAGCGTGTTCCCGCCCGCTCTGGGGCGCGTCAGGAGGGTGTCGTCGAGCCGCCGGACTCGATCCGCGTGGACGTGCCCGCCGAGGATGACGTCAACGTCACACTGGAGTGCGATCTGGTCGTCGTCTGCCAGATGTGCGAGCACGACGATCACGTCGACGCCGCGCTCACGAAGCGTCTCGGTCGCGTTCGCCACCGCAGAGACCGGATCGGTAACTGTGAGATCCCCGGCAGGTGGCGTAATGGCAGGTGTGGTTGGCGTCGTTACTCCGACTATACCGATACGATATCCAGCCCGTTCGACGATGGTCCAGGGACGCATCCCGATCTCGGAGCCGAACGGTTCGCCATCGAGTTCGATGTTTGCACCCAGCCAGATCTGTGGCGAGGATTCTACAAGCCCTCTGAGCGCGTCGTATCCGTGATCGAAGTCGTGATTTCCGGGCGTGTCTACGGCCGGTTCGACTTCCTCGAAGAAATCGAGCGATTGCTCCCCGTCCTCGGTCAGCGCCAGAACGCCAGGACCGGTGTTGTCGCCAGTTCCGGCGACGATCGTCGTGTCGTCACGAAGCGAGTCTATCAGTCCTGCAAGCCGACCGATCCGGTCAGGATCGTCGTACGCGTTTTCGAGATCAGAGTAATGAAGCAGCCGCACGGACATATCGGTAGCCCAGTCCCCGAGTGCGTATATACCCCGCGGACGGCCTCGGTCAGAACTCGTGTCGAATCACATTTCAGGCCCTCCACCGAGAGAGTACGTATGAGAACGCATACGACGGAAGAGGGTAAGACAGTCTTCATTGCCGAGGACGAGGGTGACCGGGGATCTAGCGGACCGTTCTTCGTCGCGTACGGAACAGCCGCCCGCGAAGAAAAATACGGCTGGTTCTGTAGTAACTGTGAATCCGTCGACAACGCCATGGACGCGATGGGTCGCATCCAGTGCAATCGCTGTGGAAACTTTCGGAAACCGACCGAGTGGGACGCCGCTCACGAGTAACATCCCTCGTACCGCTCGTTCTCAGTTCCGTGGTGTCGCCAGTAGCTTTATGATGGTAGGTGTGGTAGCCGAACTCGAATGGGGACTGTTACCAATCCACTTGCCAAAGAGGCGAGGTCGATCTTCGCAGAACTCGGGTACACGATCTCTGACCACGGCGACGAATTGACGGCTGAACGAGGCTGGAAAGTCGTTGAGGTTACACCCATGCCCGAACCGAAATCACCTCCGGCGTCGGGCTCACTTCGATGCTTCGTCACGTATCAACACAGCGCCCGCGACCTCCGTCAGCGAATCCGACAGGCAAATCCCGAGTACGACTGGGCGATCATTACAGTCGAAGACGACGACTACGAGGTCGTACGGGCGCCGCCGTGCGCTGAAGCGGCCTGAATCCATTGTTTTGCTGACCGAATCTCGAAAGCGGCGAATACATCGTTCCAATGAGAAAACGGTAAGTCGTTGACTGTTCTACCCGTTACTAATGGTCTCCGGATCTGTCAGCTCCCGTCGTACCGTACTGGCTAGCCTGGGAGCGACAGCACTGGGAGCGAGTGCAGGGTGTCTCGACTTTTTCCGTGAGATGGGAAGCACAGGTCCTGCCCAGCTCTCAGTCAATGTGACGACGCTGCCAGCTGACGATGATACGTCGAGTTCACGCATTGCGCGTCAACTCGTCGATAACCTCTCCGAGTCCGGTGTTAATGCGACGATTGATCCGCGCGAAGACGAGCAAGCCCTTCGAGCATTACTTCTGGATCACGACTACGATATTTTCGTCGGCCGTCACCCCGCAATCACCGATCCCGACGAGCTCCGGACACTCCTCCATACACGATATAGCGAGGAGGATGGCTGGCAAAACCCCTACGGAGTGACGATTCCGTCACTTGATGACCTACTGGATAATCAACGGCGCGAGTCCGGCGAACAGCGCATACAGACAGTGACAGAGATCCAGAATGAGTTACTCGACACCCAGCCATTCTCGGTAATTGCGTACCCCTCCAAATTAACAGCTGCCCGTACAGACCTGACCACTGATACTCTCCCGGGAGGACTCACTACGCGGAACGACTATCTACGACTCGAGGCTGCGAATCCTGAACGCGATCGTCTATTGGTGAGCCTCTTTCGTCCGACTGTAACGGAAAACCTGAATCCTCTCGTTCCTGAGACCGGACCCGACAAAGCAATTCTGGATTGTATTTACGATCCGCTGTTCGAGTGGGTCGATGACGAGCTGGTACCGTGGCTAGCCGAGGATGTCTCGTGGAGTGAGAACGGAAACACTGTCAGGGCGACCGTTCGACTACGGCCTGCGCTTGAATGGCACGACGAAACTGCGTTGACCACTGCTGATGTCGGGTTCACCTACGACATGCTACGGGATACTACGATGGGAGACTCCGATAATCCGATCCCTGCCCCGCAGTTCCGTGGACGTAGTTCGCTGGTCGATAGCGTCGAAACACTCTCGAACAGTGAAATCACCCTGGAATTTTCCGATACGAGTGTCGAAACCGCCCGTCGGGCACTTACCGTTCCGATACTTCCACAACACGAGTGGGAAGACCGGACGGAGCGGTCGGCAGACCATCTCTCGACTGCGATCGAGACGTCCAACGAAGAGCCGATCGGTAGTGGCCCGTTCGTCTACGAGGACTCGACAGAGGATCAGGAGCTTATCCTCTCGCGTAATGAGGAACACTTTCTACTGGATCTTGAGGATCCACACGAACGACTTGAATCGCTACGTGGCGACACCACGTTCGACGAGATAGAATTCGAGGTAGGGGTGAACGTCGGTGTTGTACTCGGCGATATCGACAGTGGTGACCGGGATATCACCGCGACATCGATCCCCTCGGGCGAGGTAGAGAACGTCCAGAACAACTATGATAATACGGAAGTGCTGATTGGCGAGGGACAGGAGTTCTTTGTTCTCGGCTTCAACACCCGACGTCATCCCATGGGGAACCACCAGTTTCGACGAACGGTTGCCCGCCTTGTCGACCGGAACTATATTGCCGAAACTGTTCTCGATGGCTATGCACAGCCGTCGGACACCCCACTGAAGCGTACGGAGTTCGTCACAGACGAGTTCTCGTGGAACGGACAGAGTCGTCTCGGACGGTTTCCGGGTGAAGACGGAGCCGTGGATCCGGAGGATGCCCGGGAAACATTCAGAGACGCCGGATTCCGGTTCGACGAGGACGGCAACTTGATCGTTCAGGACTGAAACACTCGCTATCGAGCAGTGTCACCAAACAGCTACCTGACTGTCGATTGCAGGCGAACTTTAAGTAACGTCGCGTGAAAGCAAACGACGGGGTTTGATACGATGGTATTCAAAAAGATCACGATGATTGGCACCAGTCCGGACAGTTTCGAGGATGCAACCGACGACGCTCTCAGCAGGGCGGAGGCGACCCTGGAGAACATCCACTGGGCGGAAGTCGAGAACCTCGGCGTCGAAGTAGCGTCCGCAGACGGTCGCGAGTACCAGGCCGAAGTCGAGATCGCGTTCGAACTCGAGGACTGATCAGGTACGGAACGATTCGCCACAGCCACACTCGCTGACGACGTTGGGGTTCTCGACGTGGAACCCTTCCGCCTGCAATCCGCTTTCGTAGTCGACGACGCTGCCTTCAATATAGTTTTGACTTGCCGGATCGACGAACACCCGTAGCCCGTTGTGTTCGGTTATCGTATCATCCTCTTCTGGGGCGTCGTCGAAGCGCATTCCGTACGAGAGTCCTGCACAGCCGCCCTGCTGGACGAACAGTCGCAGTCCGGCGACCCCCTCGTCGAGGCCCTCGCTTTTGAGGAGCGACAGTGCCTCATCTGCAGCCGCTTCCGTTACCTCGACGGTCCCCGATTCGTCGTTGCCCTGTGCGGTCTCGGTACTCATAGCAGACCATATGATGGGTACGCAGATAATACTGACGCCGGTACTTTCGCTCGTTCCGGTCAGGACTTTTTTGTGAGAGAATCAGCCCGTAGACACCAACTACCGAACGTTATTATCGTGTATATAGATTGTAACTATAGTTACTTGCCGTGGGATACTACCCATGGAACTCTCCCGTAGAGGACTGCTCGCTACGACAACCTGTACCGGACTTATCGGTTGCTTACAACAGGATCAGCAACGGGACGACGACCGTATAGCGGCTGAGTCCTCGCTGACGAGTTCCCAGACGGGAGCTTCGACTGACGACACCGATAGCGGGCCGGGGATCGGTACTCCAGTCGAGACGTTTGATGAGCCGTACCTCACGTCAGAATCGGAGTGGTCGTACAGGGGTGACGGTTCGATCGGTTACACCACTGATGATGTCTATCTGGGAGATCGGAGTCTCGAAGTAACGAACACCGGTGGGCGGATCACCTGGTCGCCGGAGAATCCAGTCGACCTGTCGGGGCATCATTTCTCGTTGGCAGTCAAAATCCCGTCTTACACAACCCCAGGTGGACAGCTACGTCTTCGGTTCGACGACGTTCATGGAAATACCATCTCATATACGAACACACACTCCCCCACGTCACCGGTCGACGAGCGTTGGTCACGGATCGACTTCGGACTCCCGGGTATCGATGTCGACACGACCGATCTCTCGGCTGTCGATCGGGTACAGATACAGCTGTATGATACTCCAGAGACCATCTATATCGATGACCTGCGTGCGGTCGAACGACCAGAAACTGCGTATCTCGTACTCGAAATTGATAACCCAGAAGGCGACGACGAAGACTGGTTTTTCGACGTATTCGACAGACATGGGATTCCATTCACCGCTGGAATTGACGCGGTCAATGCTGAGAATGCCCAAGACGTCACTATTGACCGACTACTGGACGCGGAGTCCCGGGGGCATGAGATAACCAGCAAACCACTGTCGCCAGTCATCGAGCGGGCGACAGGGGTGGAGGCAGCGGATTTCGAACCGCTGAACAGGCCAGAGCAACGCGAGGCGATGGAATTAAACAAAGAGATGTTACTCGACGCTGGTTTCGAACGTGGCGTTGACTCCATCATCTATACTCGCAACAACTTTGATTCGGATACCGTCGACGTTGCGGACGACCTGCACACCTTTGGCCGAACCGGTGGATACGGGGCCTATTCCCCCGCAATGACTGCCCCGTTCGCTCTCCCCGCTGACGTTACCGAACCCCCGGATAAGGAAACGAAAACCCGTCTGGACCGAACCGTCTCGGAGAACCTCGTCTATCACCTCTACTGGCACAACCGGAACATTTCCGAGGACGCACTCGATGAGTTTCTCCAGTACGTCACAGATTACGTGGAAGCTGGCGAACTGGAGGTCGTGACGTATCACGATCTGCAACAGCTGCGGTTTGGGGATCGATCAGAGTGACTGGCTAGCTTCGCTGCTGCAGGAACAGGGCGGTCAATGCTATAACGGCGGTGACGAACACCAGCAGTCGTTTTGCGGACACTGGGATGGTCGATTTGTCCGAGACTGTCCCCCGAGTGAACACAGTGGATGTTTGCTGCGCTGGACATGGATCAGCCGGTCGTCCCGATGGGGCTAGAACCGCTGCTGGAACACCCTCAGATAGGCTGGTTGACATTATGTGTCAATGGGGTTGCAGTACACTTAGTTATGAATTTTATAACAGATAGATCCCGGGACGTTGTCGCCGACGGCGGTGATGTGGGACGATGCCATCTCTTACTGTTCAGCAATTCTACTCGACCGATAATTTCGATTATACTGGGCAGGGAATGGTCAAAGGCCCTGTCTAGAACGTATTGGCTTTAGCTGTTTCCGAGATATCGTTCGAGTAACAATACAACCATCATCCGTAGAATACCGCAGGATGTCCGATAGAAGCGGGGAAAACGCTCG
>LKMJ01006754.1_pt1 | contig 10814 bp, 8 predicted proteins | sample 643391 | NCBI WGS metagenome assembly LKMJ01 (sample SAMN04112250, study PRJNA286221) | soda lake metagenome | biome: soda lake; feature: Kulunda Steppe; material: water; isolation source: sample PL-Br10 brine of Picturesque Lake | place: Russia: Kulunda steppe | collected 2010-07
CCCTCTCTGCAAAGGAACACGGTGACGCACGGAAGGCGATCGACACCCTGTACGAAGCAGGACGTCTTGCAGAAAAACAAGGTACGACAACGGTCTCGATCAGTCATGTCGACGATGCAGTCACACAGGCAGAAGTAAACAGATTTGAGAAGCTCATCAAAGGAACAACACCACACGTGAAACATATTCTTCGCGCACTCGCCCTCCTGAGCGCAGACTCACCTGAGCAAGATGGATTTCGTACACACAAAATATACACACTGTACGTCAAATTGGCCGAGCAAGCAGGATCCGAGCCGCTCTCCGAAGATCGGGTGTACCGGTTGTTGAAAGAGCAATCGTTCCTTGGGGTTACAGAATCCAATCACACGGGTGGCGGCCAGAGCCAGGGAAGTTATCTAGAATATCGTCTGCTACGGGATCCCCAGATCATCGTTGAAGCCTTGGATGCCTCGAAAAATACGACGTAGTATGCTGGTTTTCACTCGTTGCGTGGTGTGTGGGTGAGGTATGAGTACAAACGACAGATCCACTGTCGGACTCACACGTGTCTGTGAGGTCGTCGACACGCCCGACGGCTCCTCGCTTCCACGTCGTATTCGTCAGCAACTGTGAGGGTCGACGTTCTGTGAGCAAGAACACTCAACACGGTGGGGTGGTCAACGACCCCGCGCACGGTGGCGCGGGGCTTATCAGTGTCCCCGGCCTCTGACCCTGAATACAATCGGGTGAGCCGATGTATCCGACTAACTCGGCGTCCGTGGACCTGACTTCAGAGCGTATTGACTGACGCTTCTCCCACGAGGCGGCTGATGACTCCGTAGGAGATACAACTTTGCGACGTTTTTTATATACCGCCGTTCACGTCTCGATAGTTGCTCGATTGTCCAGTGGGCCGATTGCGTACCTGCTTGTTGTGATTCATCACGGACACGCTCACACTTATGACGATAGTGGTTCAACTCACCAGCACCGAAAAACCGCGCCGTACTGGTAACGGCGGTCTGGTTGACACCAAAATCAACACCCAGCACCATTCCGTGCTGCGTCGTTGACTCATCGGCGTCGTGTTTGGGTGTTCGGTAGCCGAGGTGGATGTACCACTCTCCGTCGCGATAGTGGAGCGTGGATCCAGTGTATTCCCATTCGTCGCTGTGTAAGTAGTCGTACTGATAGCCGCCTTCTGTTTCAGGGAGGCACAGATCGGCATGAACCCGTAAATGATTTCTCAACGTCGTGAGGGTTATTTTCTCCTAATCGGGGAAGACAGTGAGCGTTCGGCGGTCGAACACTATCGACCGGCTGGTGAACTGGAGTTGCGTGGCTTTCTTACCCTGTTTTCGGCGTTCGATACAGGACTTAATCACCCCAGCATATCGATCCTCTGGCCCGTCGACTGATGCCCGTCGACTGATGCACGATCATCTTGCTTACCTTGCAACGCTTGGTATTCTAAATAGCTTTGAATTTCTGCAAACCGAATAGTACTCGTGTGAGAAGACTTGTTCACCACAATCATAATTCAGGCCAACTACGGGCTGGAGGCACCCTAATATTAACACATATATACCCGCGAAAGGGTCTAATAAAATATCTGAATGGTCGACACTTCCAGAATTATATCTCGATTTAAATTCACATTTGCAGGAAAAATCATTCAGACTGCTGCAGCAGGCCTTCTCATCATTCTTCTTTCCCGATTACTTGGCTCCGACATGTATGGGCTACTCTACTTAGCACTAGCGGTGTTTGGCTTTGTAGAAGTATTCAGCCGGCTAGGAATCGCAAAAGCAACAGCCAAGTATATATCAACAAATAAGGGTAAAAAACCGGCGTCGATTCCATCGTTTGTCAAAGCTGGAGTCTTGGTTAATATAACAGTTCTCTTTGTTGTTGTTTTGATCTTTTTACTCATACACCCATATATTGCAAGTATACTGGATGAGCCTAGACTTCAGTCCCTACTACTTGTTGGCGTGCTGTATATTATTTTTAAGACCACGTTATTGTTTATAAAAAGACTCTTGCAAGGGTTTGAACAGATCAAGGCCTCGGCAGTGCTCAGTGTGATAGAGCAAGTATTGCGGCTTGTTTTTGCTGTGGCATTGGTAGTGCTTGGATTCGAAGCTTTTGGTGCACTTGTCGGATTTATTCTCGCGATCAGTATTACATCAGTGATTGGAGGACTGTATATTTACAAAATCACATCAGCTATCGATTCTGATGCCGGTCTTGATAATGATCACATAGAAAAGATTGGGAGATATGCTGTTCCACTTACTGCTTCGAGCACGGCGAACGTGCTCGACAAACGGATTGACTCACTTCTGATTGGTTTCTTCCTTGGTGCCACTTCTGTGAGCTTTTATGTCATTAGCAAGCAAGTAACACAATTCGTAGAAACCCCTGTGAGTGCCCTGGGATTCACAATTGCTCCGACCTTAGAAATTGAAAAAGCAGGTGGAAACACAACTGAGGCCGCAAATTTGTATCAGCAGGCATTCTCGAATGTACTCCTTCTGTACATTCCTGCTACAGTCGGAATTGCTCTGATTGCAGAACCGCTTGTCAGAATTGTCTTCGGGACAGAGTATCTTTCTGTAGCATCGGTGTTACAGATCTTTTCGTTGTACATTCTTATTCAGTCGATAACAAAAATCACAAGCAATGCGTTAGATTACCTTGGTCGTGCCAAAATAAGAGCAGTAGCAAAAATAATTACTGCAATACTGCACGTGATTATTAGTCTCATATTAATACCAATTAATGGTATAGAGGGTGCAGCAATTTCTGCAGTTGTTACATACGGAATATACGCAATAGTTTGCGTCGGCGTGATGCATTTAGAGCTGAAAATGGAATTTTACCCTGTCATTAGATATACTTTTATATCTGTTGTATGTTCTGGAGCGATGGCGATTGCTGTTTATACATTAATCCCATACATTACTGGCATTTTTACATTGTTAGGGGTTGTTACTCTAGGCGCAACTATCTGGTCAATACTAATCTTGGCTACCGGAATAATACGAGTTGAGGAGATTTCTGCTCTGATTCGATAGACAACCATAGATATTATAGTTAGGCTTCAGTAAGGCGTATACAATGAAAAAAGTAGATACTGTGGAGACTACACTATATTCACTTCTTACGGATAGTGCAAATGCAGCCATTGAGCAACAACGAGACGACGGCAGCCTTCCAGCTGGAACGAACGGGCCGTGGAGACAACAAGAAACGCCTGTGAGGAATACTTCACACTGGGCAATTGTATTCAAAAAGGTATACGAGATTACCCAGGATATAAAATACAAACAGGCTATGGAGGCTGCTGGCAGATATCTTCTTTCGGAGGCACGGAGACCACACGGTGCAACGTTCAAGCATCGAGAAGGGACAGAAATAGACCAATCCAATGGTCTGATTGGTCAGGCGTGGACGATCGAAGCTCTTTCTGAGATTTTCGCAGTGACCGGAGACTCTGCTTACATTGATGAAGCATCTGAGGTATTTTTGTTGCATCCATTTGACGAGGAACAGGGGCTTTGGCAGAGAGTGAAAGTCGACGGAGGACTAATAAAGAAGGATCCAACATTTAACCATCAGTTGTGGTTTGCTGCTGCTGGTGGGCTGATTGCGAAGTATAATGACGAAATACAGAAACGGGTGAAAACCTTCCTGAATAAGATGTCTCAGCTGCTGCGGATTCATGAGAATGGGCGGATATACCATAGCCTCCTCCCAAAATTTGGGTTGGGAGAATACGTTCAGTACCTTTGTTTCGGTGACCGATACCTTCCGCTACTTAATATTCGGCAAAAGTATAGGAATATCGCACCACAATACGACATCAATTATAAAACAAAAGAGATCGGCTACCATGCATTTAATCTGTATGGGCTTGCAATGTTGAAACAATCATTTAGAGAACATGAGGTCTGGGACTCTGAGATAGTGCAGCAGTCACTCAATTATATTCTTCGATATGAGTATCAAAACAATATTGATCAAAACCCCTATGGATATCCTTATAATCCGCCTGGATTCGAAGTGCCTTTTGCAGCACACGTCTTCGAAATCAAGAAAATCGATTCTAAGCGATGGTTAGAAACTCAAATACACGCCCACTTCGATTTCGACCGCAGTCTTCTGTCTCGGAATACACCAGATCCCGAAACGCTCGCTGCAAGGATATATGAAGCAACTCGATTACCTGATTACAACATCAAGGTCTGACACTTCAGGTGTTTCTGGATGCTTAGCGAGAACAAGTACAGGTATTGAATCAACATCAAGCACTTTAGCGATCGATAGTCTGTGTCTTCCTTCAGAGTTATATAAAATACGCCCGTCACGCCCGATGTTGACTGTGATTTCGTGATCCGGGCGGCCATTGAGAATCTTTTGTGACTGATATCCTTCGGTTTTAATTGATTCGTATAACTCATCTATCCTAGCGCATTTGTCCCGAAGTGACTCAACATTTTCACAATAAGTCGTATTCCCGAACTGTATCCGTTGTTTGTGTATTTTGAAGTACTCTGTTTCTTCCCATGACTGGTCGTTCTCAAATCTATCATGAATCGATCTATAGGCCATAAGATCTTCGAAGGGATCTACTGTACGGTCCCAATCACCAGCAACTTTCGTTCCCCAATCTGTAGTGTGAGTAGGGTTAGCTAATGACCACGAACTCGTTTCCGGCATAAAATAAGGATCGTAGTCAATGTGTCCCCTCTCTCTCGGTTCAATGGGGCCGGTGACGAACTCAATTGAATCAGGGGAAACGTGTATTGGATTGAATGGATAGTCGCTTCCATACTGCTTCTTGTAGCGGTACGCATAGAATGGATATTGTGCATTCAAAATTCTGAGTGCCTTCTGGAAGGCTGCTCCTGCAAATACCATAGGTGATTTAATTGATTGCATCATTGAGAACCTCTGCTAATTCACCAGTAAGGTTTTTAAATTTGTACGGGTCTAGTTGTTTCGGTTCTGCCAAAGTTCTTTGACGGTGAGATACAATTTCTCTCATCACAGACTTGATTATATTAAACTGACGATCTGCGGTATATCCGCCTTCAAAACGAGATACGAGACCACGCAGGGCTCCATTCTGTGGCCCGATTGCGAGAATCGGTAGGTTGCACCCCATATAGTCGTATACTTTCATAGGGACGTGAGTGATATCCCGACCGAGAGCTAACCCAAGATCAGAATTGTGTAGTGTTTCGACCACCTCATTGGTCTCTACATACCCCCGTGAGATCACGTTTTGTTCACACCCAAACCGTTCAACAAGTTGTTGTAGCTGTGGATTAGGCTTTCCAAGATGGACGAACTTGGCTTTTGGGTACGTATCGAACACATTTGATAGAGCTTGTATTAACGGCTGAAGATCTCCATAGAATTTGCCGGGATAGATAATTTGGAATCCATCCTGATTGTCGCCTGTAACCAAATGTGAGTAATCATCCACATCAAATCCGTTCGTAATTGTTTTGAACTGACTACTGAACCTTGGATATTTTTGTTTGTACTCGGACCCCATAATATCGGTGTTCATTATCACTGTATCCGCATAATTGAATACGATCGGCTCGAGCCCAGCAGTGAGGCCGCGATATAAATAAGAAAAAAGTCCGTTAGCTTCTGTATAATTCATTCTCAGAGACCACGGGTCCCGGAGGTCAAGAACGTAGGGCGTGTTTTTGATTTTTTCCATCAGAAAGCTCGCAAACATCGGCGGAAATGGTTCACCAGTGTGAAATATTACATCAATACCATGCTCATTGATCATCGAATGAGCTTCGCGAGCTAGATTTATTGTCCAGCGTACATCAACATCGTTGATATCAATTCCATCAGCAAGTTCACTACATCGAGTAATCACTTCTGCCTCATTTATTGAAGAAGGTAAGTTGTTGACACCACCATCTTGATCGGACTCTTTCTTGGTTAAGATATATGGTATCCAATCATAGTGTCGAAGATTTTTTGCAAATTTGGCGGCACGGAAGGCCCCAACCCGCTCCGTTGGCGGGTAATATGCGGATATTATAAGGACTTTTTTCATCAATATATAATCCTCTTTTTTAAAGTTTTTATTACGTATCTAATTACATCTGTCCCTGCAGGAAGCGTATACAATTCGCCTAACTCTTCAGGGAATGTCGTTTCAAAATCGGAGTTCTGGAGATTTTCGAGACTTTTAGCAAGCATATCATTTGAGTTTGAGTAAAGTCTTTCTCGAACTTCACTCCACGATACTGCGTCAGTGATGTCGATATTCCTTTCGTAAACGATCTCTCCCCCGTCTAGTGTATTGTTGATCCGCTGGACGGTGATTGTTCCTTCTTTCTCTCCAGCGAGGAATTCCCAAAACCCTGCTGGCTGTCCACGATACTCTCGTAGATCCCCATGGTGAAAGCTGAGTACCCCTTTTTTAGGTGCTTCTAATACATCCCCTAAAAGGATACCAAAACCCATCCGGACTGCTATATCAGCGTCACGAAGGACATCAACAGCGTCAGTTGGTAGTTCGTGCCCGAAGCTATCTCTGGGAACTGGTTCTGTTACATATATGCGCGCCTCCTGTAGTGCGGAAACCTCATCAAGATCTAACGGCTGAGAATGTGGGGGAAGAGATTTAAATGATTTATACGTTGCAACTGGTCCCCAAAGTCCGAGCTCGAAGAATCGGCGTATTTTATCCGAGGACGACCGTTGAGATTCTTTGCTGTTGAGGATCACCTGGGATATCTTAGCGTCGGTTTCATCAACCAGTGTCTGAATCGCCTTAGCCTGCCATCGCGGTATTTGCTGCGATTCAAGAAGTAGATGAACAGTCGTACTCATTATCAATGAATGTCTTTTAGCCGTTTTATTTCTACTTCCCCATCTTTTTTGTACTGCTCGAGATCATGCAAGAATGCTTCGATTCCCTGCCACTGCTCTTCGCAAGCAATATCATATAAGTGACACCAAAGGTGGAGTTGTGTATCAGTGTCGATAGCTTCCTCAACGGCTCTTTTGAGCCAGCGTCTGTGTAAGTCTAAACGGAATGAAGTTGGCAACGGCATGTATCTGAACACGGGGTGAGTTTGTCGTTGACCTACGGGCAGTAGCGATGATGTTAATGAAGGATATGGAGTACACCCTGCGACGTGTATACCTTCTTTTGAACTATCTTTGATAGAGGGGTGTGGCCCAAAAAAAAGCGTTTTGAATTTTTTGGGCTTGGATTCATTATTGTCCTCGGCCAGCCGAATCACATCAATATTTGTCTCGTGAAGTGATTCAGCGGGGGGTATCTTATGTTTCGGCGGAACAAACGATTGTGTCTGTTCCCCTAGTTTCTCAGCATGGAGTTGCTGTGCAAGTTCGAGATCATGAGTAACAACCTCTTGAGCATGTTCCTCACAGTTGATGTGGGAAAACGAGTGTGTACAGATTTCGTGATCTACGTCTGCGTCTCGGACCGCATTGACTAAATCCGGCGCATAGAACAATGGATCCTCGTCTACTGACGTACCTGGATCTTCGTCAAACCAGTTTTCTGGATACGGGCCCTCATGATTGCCGTTGCACTCTTCCAATAACAAGTGGCCGACAATGTCGAACGAAAATCCGATTCCATACAAATCACAGGCAGTGAGTAGCTTCTTCAAATATTTAGTTTCCTCACGGCGGTCTGGACTTAATCGATGATAGCCTTGGAACTCATGAACTCCCCAACCAAGTTCTATTTCCATACTTAATGTTACTGAGGTCATGCTAAATTCCACAAGGCTTTATTTTATCTACATTTCGTGTGTTCAAGCCAAGTTTTTTTAATACTTTCCCTGAATAAGAACAAATATGAAAGTTCATCAGCAAACAGTACCCCATCTATAATTTGTGTGTAACATATTTCATCGTGACTCAAACTGATTTAATTAGACAGTGCGTGTAGTTTCTATGTATCATCGTATATATGTATGTATTCACTAGTGTATATTTTGCCGTGATTCTTCTCCAGAGGCTGTATGAGGGATTCTTTATCATCAAACATGTATCGGTTTCCACTCTCTCCGACTTTAAGTCCATCATTTGAAAACTTGTATTCTCGGATTATAGTGTATCCTTTGTTTTCTTGTTCTATGTGTGGAATAAGATGATTTCGGTAGAGATGTGTATAGCCAAGTTCATCATAGATAGGAAGATCTGTGCTAAATCCCCGATAATACCGTGCCACTTCGTAGTCCCCTGTAACAATTGAACCCGACTTAGCATTAGTATGTATGAACGAAATGGCTTGGATATCTCTTTCTCCGAAATATCCTTCGGGATTCTGTTCCCAGCTCACGTCTTTAGAATCTTGTGCAACAGGTTGGGGTGTAGTCGCTGTAACTGAAGAGAATGATAGCAAAATTACTAACACCACTACAACAATTGCACCCTTGTATTTAGCACCCATATTGTTCGGACTGATTTTGTACGATACTAGATTATAAATAGAAATAAGCCCAACTGAAAGAATAATAGCTATGAACGGAGATAACAGCAATCTGAACCTGTCAAATCTGAGTTCAGATACAAAATCTATTGTATGTATAGGGTTTGGTATATAAAGTACTGACATAAATAGACAAAATATGGCCATAGTAAATAACTCTGCATTTCTTTTCTTCTTTGATATAATATATCCAATTCCAACAAGCGATAAGACAAAGATTAGATAAAGATGCACATATTGTGTGAAGTGATGAAATTCATGGCTAGGCACATCATACTTAGGAATATCGGAGGTAGTATCTAGTGTTAGTAATGGAATCAACCGGTAGGTGAATAGTCGGAGTGCACTAAATAGCCAATAAGATATCATACCCAGAAGAATTGCGAATATAACCCGCATATCAATCATAGAATTTTTGAATGATTGATATATACTATCATTATTTAATCTTTGAACTACAATGGAAACTGATGAATAGATTCCAATGACTGCTAATATTTGTAGTGTAGAAACGTGATGTACTAAAATGAGAAATGGTAAGAAGATAATTATCATACTTGTGTATTGGAGTTCTGAGAAACTTCCCTTGTAAAACATAATATAAATAACATAAAGGAATCCCACAAAAGCTACTACTCTCGTCACAATATATTGATTATAAAACATGACAGAAGGATAGAGAGTATATAAAACAACGGTACAGCTTATTATATATGTATCTTCGAGTACCCGTGTAGCTATAAGATAGATCACCAGTGGAGTCGTAGCAAAGATACCACCCATTAACAAAATCAACGAAGGATCTACAGGCAAATTGAGAATTGCCATTGTTAATGCTACATAAATATGATATAGTGGGAAATCAGCATATTCTGTCATATTTGGCGGAACTGTGTTTCCCATCGCATATGTTAATTCCGACCACAACCTGTGGAGAAATATATCACCTCCGCTGAAATACATCTGATAGTTCAACCCAACTCCCCAAGACAGATTTACCAACAGTAACATTAGTAGGAAAATAGTATTTTTTATTGATGAGCCAGAAAAAATAGAAGTTATCAATATCCCATACATTATAGAAATGCCTATAAAATAGTGCCAAGAGCGGTATGAGGTAGTTGCTAAAGAAATAAGTGTAAGTGCATACACTATCAAAAATGACTTTACTAATATATTGGCTCGTATGCTCAATGGATTAACTTTTTTATTTTTATCTTTAATATATAGTAATATTATAGACGATATAATAACGGGTGGGCCTATTACTGCAAGCCCATGCCAAAACAAAGATATATCATTCAAATAGATACTAACGATAAGACCAGAAGGAATTGTGCTCAGTAAGAGAAGTATATACGCCCGCATTACAGAGTTAGTATTTATAATCATATTCAGTTGCTTCCTGATGAGTAGTTTTTAACTCATTTCCATAAACTCTATTCCCCAGTTTTCAGAGTATTAATTCTCACCAGACACATCATCTTTCCTACACATATAGACTAATTCTTCTGTAGTACATACAAACGGATATTGTATATTTGATAGCACATCATTAATAAAGCCAGCATGTAGAGACGGCTGGAATATTCGATAATACAGCGCCTCCTTCATAACCATAGTTCTGATTTATCATTTCGGGGTTATAAGTATCACGGCTTCTAGGGGTTAATTTACAGGCTGATTGCGGTGGCTGGACATGCAAAGCGATGAACTGGCTCTATTGAATCGCCATACGGCGTTGGAATTAGCGGGTCACGTACTGTTTGATGTTGTAGACAAGACACATCAGGACAATTTCACGGAACTCACGATACCACTCACGCGCTCGGACGGTAGAGCCGTTCGAGCGCTTGACCGAGGAATTGACGGTCTCTGTCATTGACCGCTGGTTGTAGAGATCGTCCTCAATTCGAGGGTTGTGAGCATGATCGTACGGTGCGAAGATACGATGTTTCACGAGGGGGCGAATACCCATCTCACGGAGTGCGTTGCGTAGTGGCTGGCTATCATAGCCTCTATCTGCAGCGAGAGTCTGCAACTCGCCGCCGTACCGGCAGGCGAGTTGCTCACACACGTCTGCGTTGCTTCCTTCTCGGGTTGTTGTACAATGCACGTCTAAGATCGGTTGTGTGTCTGTATCAACGAGTTTCGTCGCTTCAACAGTCTGAACGCGGTGATTTGTACGTTCGCAGTAGTGTTTACTGGCGGGTGATCGCTCGTAGTAAGTCGCATCAACGGCAACGTGTGGTGACGGCTCGTGCAGCTGCGCCGAGTGGCGCAGCAGCACTCGCCAGACCTGCATCACGATCTTGTC
>LKMJ01006756.1_pt1 | contig 10814 bp, 14 predicted proteins | sample 643391 | NCBI WGS metagenome assembly LKMJ01 (sample SAMN04112250, study PRJNA286221) | soda lake metagenome | biome: soda lake; feature: Kulunda Steppe; material: water; isolation source: sample PL-Br10 brine of Picturesque Lake | place: Russia: Kulunda steppe | collected 2010-07
TACAGCGACAATGAACAATGCCCAAGAACAATTAATTATGATTTTGCAACAAGGCACAAAGTAGAACGTTTTTCTGACCTTAAATTGACCAAACGACATAAGGAACGCTCTTAAGAATGAATATTTCAGCCAATGAACGCTTTTGAACATTTCATAGTCACTCACACGGTGTGAGTACATCATGTACTCACATGGTGAGTGTTCTTCAATGACAACAAGCCGTCCCAAGAGCGCTTGTTGGCATAAAAAGAACACTTGTCACGCCAGATTTATGCAGTGCCAGATTTATGCTGCATTGTGAGCCTGAGGTTTGGATGCAGCAGTCTCTCGGCGTGACACACTCACAAAGAACGTTATTTGCATCTCATGAACATTCATTGCAAACTCTTATTTTCATTGATGTACTATATATTGGTATATGTATATGCGCTGGTACAGTTTTTGGACGTTCATGAGAACACGGCAGGTTATGCATTCAGCTGAAAGAAGCCAGTTCATGAACGCTCACAAAGATAGTTCTTCATTTGCATGCACTTTGCTGCTTAATGAACGTTCAGTGCATCCAATGAACAAACCCGTCTACGTGAGTGTAAGTAACTGTTTCCTTCTCCATGTTGAGACACACTCACTGGTAAAAAAGAGAAAAGGACTGCCGTAGTATTTTTGTTAAACCAGCAGGGATACCTATGTTGACGTGAATGTAGGGAAAGGATTACAACAAGTGCAAGCACCAGACAACCCCCCAACATCAAACCGGTAAGAGGATTGTCAGCAAGGGGCAGGATGGTTCTGAAATGGGCCATGTGCTTTTCATGTGTATTGTTCCAGGTTTCTTCTTCTTATAAGAAAGAAAGGTTAAGGTTACATTGGGTTTAGACCCTCAACCAGATGGGATTGACTGGGCTTGCTGGTGCCCAACATCCATAGTCTAAAATAAAATAAGGGATCTGTAAGTCTGCTTTAAGAGAGATGTTGTCAGAATAAAAAGCTGCAGTGCTTCCAATGCAAGCTCTATCAGACAGTAAAATCAGCAATTTGTTCTGCAAATCTTTTTCTCAAATAGCACATTTTCATGCAAGGGCGTAAGTAAAGGACTCGTCTTTTGTCCTGGACATTATGTAAGCCACATTTGTCAAGGTTCCTATTGTGAATTTGCCAACATCCAGTCTCATCTCTCAGAATATGGGTACGCAAGCAAAACCGAGCAACGATACAAAGCGCATGCCTACTCAGTCCAGGCTGAAGGTATCTTGGTAGCAAATGGGTCGGGCCCCATGCATTCAATTCATGTTGCTTGGCTTGAGAGGCAAAGTTATCCATGCATGATAAGTAGCCAGTTTGTGAGCATGTGTCCTAGGGTCTACACCATCAATTCCCTCCATGTTGCATGCAACCGCTCACGTAGATCAACCACAAAGTCTTGCACTAGTAGTGGAAAGGGAATAACCGCCTTAACGCAGTTGGTATACCTATCTGACGCATGCAGACCCTCACGCACCTCTATGAACTCCGCAGTCCAGCACTTTTTGCAAGAAGCACTGAGAGCAATATCTGCTTGCACAATCTTCCTGAGCAACACGCTTTTCTCACAAAGTATAGTGGAAAACTTGGCAGCATTGCGGAACCATCAAAACTGCAAAGGCTCCTATCCACACTCTTGCAACGTGGCCCAGTTAGGTGTGTTTCTTTTCACGCCAAGCACACCTTTGAGGAAACACATGCAACCAGTTTCAAGGGGGCTGTCAAATTCTCTGCCCTTCTTCATGAACCGTGTGCCCCAAACCTGGCACACAACAACAACAAACAGACAAATCCGAAACTCTCTACTAGAGAGTTGGGTAGTACCCAGAACTCACCAAAACAGCAGGCATTAAACAACAAAAAGATTGGCCCCCTAGCAAAAGGACTCGCTCAGAATGTCCCTTAGCACCCTCTGCCCATAGCCAGCCATCTAGGCACACCCATCACTCTGGGGCACACCTGACGAAGCAGCTACCCCACATTGACACCCACAGCATACATAAAAAGGCACAACAGTATGACGGACCCGCCAGCAAGAGGATACGTTCTCAATACAATTCGGAATTGTCATATTCCAATTGCAAAAACTGTACAGATCATACGGCCCCCCACCAAACTCCTTTCGCACCCCTACTGAAAGTCTACCTCTCTCTGCTCCTGCTGACCACCCAACTCTGAGCTGCAACTTGCAATCAAATACCCCTTAGCAAAAGAGGAGAAGACTCCTCCAGCTCAACGCTAGCTTGGAATGCCCAGGTCCCTGCACTCAACCATTAGACCCAGCGTCCGTGGCACATGCGATTTGGAACTACAAGATAAACAAAGCTCTCTCTCTCGATGCCTCAGATGCTATAAACACCATCTACTTCTATGACTTGGAAGTAATCTCCATAGATAATCGGACAGAAAACTCAAGTTGTCACAACCAAACCTGCCAACAATTCTGATCAGGAATCCCACCAACAAAAGCAATACCATGTCTACTTTGCGCCTATGACCATAGAAAATCGGGCACTCCCTATCTTTAAAAAGATTCACACCTATAGCCCGCTCTGCCGTTGTTTGCATGCTGTGAAATCTGCTTTTGTGATTCTGGCCTCCAACCCGAAACAAATGTGCCCCTCTTTAATGACATGTACATCTGTGAGGTCTGTGACCGGACTTACCATTGGGTGTGCCTTAAGAACACTGGCTGTTACACAGAGAGGCAGAGAGAGGAAGTTGACAAGAATGGCAACTGGGCCTGCCCAGGCTGTGCTCACCTCAATGATGAACGAAAAAAGAAAAGATACTCTGAATCCATGAACACCAAACTCATACACGTGACCGGGGAACCCACCTGGGAACCGAAAGAGCTAAAAGACGCGTTGCCCTAACTCCTTGAGTGTCTCCAAGATTTTGAGACTCGGGTTGATGAGCCCGACCTCTTCCCACCCACAGCAGACCTAACCCTAGCCGATCTGGAAAGACAAGGCTTAGACGTGTCCCACAAGGCCAACTCCTGGATACAAAAACTGGAACCTGATTTACGGAATAAAGTCACCTTTGACCCCACAATTCCACAAGAAGACATACAACCCACTGGAAGCCAAGTTCTGGATCCTTAATGTAGACCTTGTTAGGTACAAGCCTAAACCTACTACTGAGCAGCCCCCCCCAACAAAAATCCTCCACCACTTATCCTTCCAGAAATCTACTCATCAAGAGTAGCATGTATCTACAGCACAGGCTGAAAATGCCAGGGCGTGATGACACTGGAATGCATCAACATCCTTCGTACAGCTTTCCACTCAGCCAAGCTTAAAGGTTAACCCATAAAAACATAACACCTGCACCTAAAAACTTTGCATCTGAACTACTAGGTCTGCTAACTGGAAAACAAAGCTAGGAAGGAAATACCACGGCAAGAAAATCAAGGACTCCTACTCGCATACTCTGCCAATTCATATACATACTGCCCTCCCAAAATGGGCTCTGGTAGCTAAGGAAAATATGGCCTCTCCATTAGACTTCAACCCTGGTTACCCCCATTATTGGAGTGCAGATTCACGAGTTGCACTCTTTGGCGCCTACCTTGACTTGCTCTCATCCCAATTAACTGGTTTCTCAGTGTGCCATCCCATCTACAACGATCATACCATGAATCTTAGCCTTTGGCATGCTAACTAATCAGCCATCCTCAGCACTGAGGCAACTGTTTTGTACCATGATTGCCGTTCAGGCACCCTGCCCGCACCAAATTCTGCGTGCAATTGCGTCGTTTCTGGGACGGTCGATTTTGTGTGAGGGCCCTCGCCCGAGCGCGTCGTTGAATCATAAGGCATTGGTGGCTGGACAGCGCAGTTCCTGGGCGTCCGGCCGTTGGTCGCGGCTCGGTGAACGGTGCACCCCGGGGCAAGGTGTCCCCAACCTACAGTGCCGCGCTGTGCCTTTTCCCGCGCCCCGCGTGCATCATTTGGTGCCTGGTTTGTGTGTGCTGGCGTTCTTGTGACAGTGGCGCGCGCAGGAAGGGCGGGGGTTGCGCTGTGCTGGACCTCAGCGCGCGTGCTTGCAATTAGTATTGACGCCAGTTCCGGTCGGTCCTCCCCCCGCACTTCCTGCACGGTAGCCCCTTACGGCACACAGCGCACCCCCCGCGTTGCGTGCGACAGGCATCAACATCAACAATGCTGTGCGGGGGAGGGGGCGGGGCAGCGGTTCTGGCAGATGGGAGCATGGTCAAGGGGAGGCACACACTGCGCAGTGTGTGTGCGTGCGCATATACATGCAAGCACACACCCATTTTCAGTGTCCCGCGACAGGTGCAACATAGAAGCCATAGTATAAAGCAACTGCCACTTTCATGTTCCTTCCATCTTGGAATGGATCCATGATCACCAACCCTTACGTAAGTATACTCAAGTCTCCTGACAGCCTATCCCCACTTGTGTAATAAACTTGGATCAATCCCAGCAAATGAGATTGCCTTCGCTTCCCCTCAATCCTGGCAAAGTCAAGAGACCCCCTTCCCCAGGCCTCTTGGAATCTTCATATCATAGCAGTCTGGAACACAGCTGTGCAGCTTCACCTAAATAAATACGATCCTACATGGCTGCAAAATCTTGCCTGTGACATCCCTGAAGCAAATTGGCACATCAACAACATTGCTAGCCATCCCGTTTGTAATGCTAGGCACGCTGAGACGGCGCCTGGTCTCAAGAAATTTGAGAAACTTCACTCAGACAAAATGCAAATTGCCAGGTGCGCCCACAGACCTGCTTTGGGTGAAGTGGCCCCCCTTTCCCATCATTCCAAACCAGGACTTGCACTTAAAATTCCTGACTTAAAATCCTGGACCTACACAGACAGTAGCTGCCATATCCAAGGAGGTAAGACAGTTATTGGGGCAGGGGTCTACCACCACAGCTCGGGCAACTCTAACTTGGTTGAACCAAATGGTGTTGGTATAACCAACACCATAGGGAGAGCAGAACTAGCAGCTATAGCTGCTGCTATCACATACAATCATATTCATATTGCCACAGACAGCCTTACCTCACTCCATCAAATTAAGAAGCTAATGTTGTACCCTGAGAAGCATTGCCACCATGTCCAAGAAGACATCCTTGAATTGTTTCAAATACTACCCACATCTTCCTTTACAAAGTTAAGTCTCATGCAGGTATTGCCAGAAATGAATGTGCAGACGCCCTTGCAAAATACCAAGCCTGCCCCGGTAGCAGCCTCCCAGCTGAAACAACCATCTGCACCGCAGGCCCTGGCGGCAATCCCTTCTTTAATATTAGCTGGTTAGCTGTTGAAGAAGTTAACCAGCAGGGATCTGGCACTGAAGCTCCCCATCATGGCCCCGGATCGACTTACCTTCCAAATCTTCAAGCCGCACTAAAATCCCACATGCACTCGAACCATAAACCGGGCTATGCCAACTCAAAAATAGGGTTCTACTCTTATTACCAGAGTCTGCTTCCGCTCGTCCACAAAGGCATTAGCAACGCTTTTTGGAACATGAACAAACTCTCTCTCCAAATGAAGCGCAATATCTTCCACTACTGCACAGGCACCCTTCTTAATCAAAAACACACTGTCCGCTTTGAAATGTCTGCTAGAGTTCAGTGTCCACTGTCTACAAGTAGATAGTGCTCTCTATATTCTCTCAGGGTGTCAACATACAATCATCTCAAGTGTGATCACTGAACGCTATAATGTTGCCTGCAGGCTCATTTTGAAAGCCATCAGCAGAGGCTCTCTGGCAGGTTGTTTGGTCCATTTGGATGCTGGCAGTACTACTCGTTTGGCCCAACAAAACCTGAAACCTGCAAATTCCTGAGCACGCTAATAACAGGACAATACCCAGCTGGATTTTTTATGCTCGTTTGTCTGCTAGAGATAGACTCACCTCTCGTCACCCTAATGCCATTTTGGTCACTCCCTTGCTAAGGGTAGGTAGTTCTACTAAAAACAAAAGTCCCCCATCACTCCTCAATTGCACCAGGTGCCACAACCAAGACAAAACAGCAGAGATGTACACAAATTTCAGGAGCTCAATGTCAACAAGAGGGAGATACACCTCGTTGAGTTTAAATATCTGCTGGCTTGTCTGCTCGCAACCCTCCTGATCCTCACTGAATGCTTCCTTCTTTTCTTGGGAAGGGGCTTTTCTTCCCAAGTGCCCCCTTTTCCTTAATTGATGTGAGGAGCTTTTTGCCGCTTGCGTAGTTTTTCTTTGCTTATCTATTGATACATTTAGTTTGAGAAGGGGAGGCATATGATTTATGTAAGACACTGAGTTTATGAATGAGGTTATCAACTTTAAACTTGATCCTTGAAGGATAACCCAGCAATCAAACCATCTGGCTGACGGACTGACACCAACTTGGTGACATTGAATGTCAACTTAGCTGCCCTCAAGTGAGCCTGTTCGTGCTTCAACTGTAACTGTAGCACACTTTGAATCAACTTCAAATTTAGTTTAATCAACTTTAAGTTAAAGAGCTCGGCCTTGACACACAAGAAGCCCACCATGGGCTGTCTTATGATAAGACTGCCCTCAAGTTACATGCTCATTCTGTGCTCTATGCGCACAAACTGACAACAACTTCGTTGAACTAGAATTTCTTGAGAAATCCAGTTCCTCTTAAGGTCTTGGTCTTGAGCAGGGGGCGGATTGTCATCCTCCAGATCCTCACTTGCTCTTCCTTCTCCCTGGTGGAGGAGACTCACGGCTCTTCGGGCCAATGTCTCCTTTTCCTTAATTGATGTAGGGAGTGGTTTCACTGCCTACGTACTACCTAGCAGTTTTCCTTTCCTTTCCATCCCTTGCTAGGCCAGTACTGCAGCTGCATGGTAGGCCTCACTCTACAAGCACACCAAAAAGGAACACTTCAAAATTCCATCAATCCGTAGTAATCAGGTGTATGTCGTGGGAACAATACAACGATGCGACAGGGCAAAAGTAAGCCACGAAAAATAAAGATATCTACAACCATTTCATATGTACAGCCATCTGTCAACGTGCGTATCTTGAGCAGCTTGAGAGGGAGTTAACAATAAACATTAAAAAATGGCATCAATTGGAGGCAAGAAAGCATGGCAAATGAAATAACTGGAGGCAGGGTTTGCAGGGTAATTGCATGGAGAGACTTGCATTTCTACTTACGTACTTGATTACTTTAAATGAATTGCACCGGATATCTACATCTTCCATTCTTCACAATGAATGCCAGGTTCCGTTACTTCCAAAATTGCTACCGCACTGGCCAGTAGCCGTATCACAGGCAAGCCGCAAGGTATGGGCTCGGAGAGGGCGGAGTAAAAAACTCACTGGCTTGAAAAGCAATGACCTGCAGGGTTACAGGATGGAAGAGTTCTCCAGTTGACCCAAACCCATGGCCATCATCAGAATTTCCAGTGCCATCCTGGAGCCCTTTTTAAGCCTGGTGCCAAACGGGGGAGGGGGACCTGACCGCTGGCTTGCATTGCGGCGACGGCTCTGGGATGCGCTGTGTGAAGCACTGGCTGCTGCCTTCTTTGCTTGCCTGCAAGAGTTCATTACAGCCAAGCATATCAAAGCACTTGCCTTGATTGTGTGACCATGAACTGATGTGAGGATTGAGCGGCCGCATGTACTTAGCATGGTTTGAAGGCATTGGCACATGTGACAATGCAAGGACAGGCAAGAGCTGCACCTTAGCAGCATGGATCTGCACAGCAAAGCAACAAGTCTCTAGGATAGAAGAGGATAAAAGAGGGAACGCAACCTAGAACAGTGGCCACCACCCCATGCCCCTGGCAGTGGGTGCAGGTGGCAAGCTAAAATCTGTAAACAATAGAGCACCTGAAAGAGGGCTGCTTGCTTTAGAGGACTGTGCTATGATAAGTACCTGCTGGAGAGGATGGCTTGCCAATATGTGGGGATGCTGGAAACCATGTATGTAAGATTTTTAGAACCCAACTTAGATACCCTATATGTACCCCGAGTACCGTAGAAACTGTGTATACCAAAAATCCCAACCCCCCCAATCAGACCCCCAGGGGTTTCATTGCATATCTCTCAAAGAGCAAGGAGCGCACAACCAATTACTTTTTCAATGAAGAGTCCACAGAAAGTAGTGGCCTGTCAAAGTTTGAAAACAATTTAGTGCAGCATCCAGTCATGGTTGCATACCGAAAAGTACTAAACAGCCTTAATAAGCTTGTGCACAGTTGCGATTAGGTCAAAGTCTCATTCTACTCCCTGCACATCACTGACATCCTCTCATTTTCAACCATTCACCTCTTACTCATCCTCGATCACTTTGTCTGCAAGGGACAGAGTAACCTTCTCATCTGCCCCTATGCCCATGCTGTTGCTGTTGCTGCGGGTACAAGACAGCTTGGCCCGCTCAAAAGCATCTTGGTCTTATGAAAATGTTGCCAAAGTGGGACTAGTTGCGCTAAGAGGAGCAGCTGGTGACATGGGCCCTATGCAGCCTCCCAGCCGATGCTGCCATGAAGGTGAAGAAGGGTTGCATGTGGATCAGCCAAAGGGCACGGTGAAAGTCTGCGTCAGACTATCATACGCCCACCCTCAAGCGTGATGCGCTCATTTAGAGCTTCAAACACACATCAGCAAGGCCGGGGGGCGCAGGCCCCCTGCGCAGCGGCCCAAACTCTGTCAAGGCTGCCTCCCTTCACTCCCTCCCCCCCTCCCAGCCTTACAAAAACTTCCTTAGCATCAACCACCAACTTTCCCTTGCAATCTGCAAGAGCACTGAAAGGTAGTACCCAGTTCCCAGGGCTATCACCACATTTAATTAGGGATCGGCGTTTGCTAATACTGTACCGGCGCGGGTTCATGCCGCACCCCCCCAAAAAAAATTTTTGTTTTTGCATTCCCGCATCAACGCCGCACCCTGGAAACATTGATTTTACACCAACCCCGCAGGGTTGCGCCCTTTGGAAGTCTGGGTGGCCTCTGCTGCTACTGCTGCTGCTGCTGCTGCTGGAAGGGCAAGGGGGGGGGTCCCCTGCTGGGGGGGAGCTGCTGGGAGGGGGTCGGAGGGGGGTGCTGGGGACCCCTGACCACTCACTGCTTTGACTGACCCAATCTTTTCACAACGCTGCAACCCCAAAATAAATCTATTTATCGTGCCTGAAGTCAATCCGCAGGGCAAAAAAAGTTTTAGGAGGAGTGATATACGATCGGTAGGGTAGCACATTTTTTCAGGTATAGGTGTCAAAATCGAAGCTCGATGATTCACCTCTGGCCCTGATAATTAAGAATACAATTATGCAAATTTATGGGCAGAAATATTTAATGGGGACGAGCCAAAAGAAAAAATGGGGACGGATGGCATGCAGCCCCATGTCCAGGGCAGTGCCACCGGTACCGGTACCGGTACCCTTGCTGACCTTCAAGAGGACGACAGCAGGTCCCCTTAGGATGTTGCCTGACTGGTTTACAATGAAAATCTAGCCAGAGCGGGGCAGTGTGATGGAGTGCAAATGTTGCAAGCCAACCTCAGCCCCACAAACCCCAGGACGATGCAGCATCACAACTGCATGCAGCAAGCACTGGTAGCAGAAGGGGGTTGCACAATCCCCAAGGGGCATGCCACGGAGGAGGAGGAGAACGAGGTGAGGAGGAGCCTTGAGGAAGACTGTGTTGGGAAGCCATTGGCCAAGAAGCAGCATATCAAGTCCTTCTCAATGGGCCCCGCACAGCACAAGCAGTTCCATTGCCTCATGGCCATTCACTTCATCAATTATGAGGTCCCCTTCATCAAGCTGGAGTGCCCGGCGCTCGAGTGAGTTGAGTCCATGCAAGCAGCCATGCAGCGAGCAACAGTAGCATTAGCACCAGCACCGGCAGACGATTTTGAAGAGCAGACCGTAGAAGAGAGCAATCAGCGCTGGGCAGCAATCAGCACTTGAGATTGGAAAGGTAGGGAGTGCCTTGGAACACAAGCATGTTCTTCAGATCACGATGCACCTGATCTGAAGGGCCAACCTGTCAACATTATATTTTTCAGGCAGCATTTCCAGGGGGCACATAGAGCTGTCATAAGTGTTAAGGGAATTGAGGAATGAGGGGCCCAGGGGTACTAAGGCATGTGCCCAGGGGTACTAAGGCACATGAGTAGGAAGGAGTGTGACCCTTGCACCTGATATAGCGCTATATCTAGTTGCTAGAAGCCCCCAGCCCCAGCAGAATTAAATTTTTGCTTTCATTTTTTGAACAGGGGCATAATACAGGGTGCTGAACCTCCCTTCCGATTCTGGTGCCGAAATTCGAAGTGCTAGATGGAGTTCTGGCAGATATAACAGCTGGAATACAGCAAAATATATCGCTATATCGCTATTTAGCGTTATCGAATCGCCTCATTTAGCGCTATATGCCGATCCCTACATTTAATGCACTTCATCATGCACTTCAACCTGCCAACCACTGGCACAAGCACAGGAACTAAGGTCTTCCAGTATGGGACACGCTGCTTGCCGCCTATGCGTGCTGCATCCCCGACTGGCTTAGGGCGAGCCTCGAGGAGCCTCTTTGCCAAAAGCTGCCAAGCCTTGGTGACCCTCTTTAACCAGAACAGTGCCTGGACGCGCTTAAAAACTTCAGATAAGCCGATAAACTTTGTTAAGTAATCATAACATGAAAACGTGCCCATGCATATTTGTTGCAATGATGCTGAAGAGGATGCAACCATGGCGGACGTGGGGGACAGGTGCTTCAGCACACAAAGGTTTGCCGGGCAGGTTGAAGTGATGGCAGATGCAGTCTTTGAATGTATAAAAATGCAGAAGGCCAA